>Ga0137372_10007194_pt1 | contig 10756 bp, 12 predicted proteins | sample SagtaG_6_FD_104911 | JGI IMG/M metagenome (GOLD analysis project Ga0137372, IMG submission 104911) | Vadose zone soil microbial communities from Sagehorn Ranch, Mendocino, California, USA - Sage1_R_60_16 metaG | ecosystem: Environmental > Terrestrial > Soil > Vadose zone | place: USA...
GGCTGCTGGTGCTGCAGGTGCGGCGGGTTTCGCAGCCGGCGGCGCAACTGTGGGGCCAGGAGCGGGCGCCTTGGGTACCGCAGGTGTCGCACTCGTCGCCGCGGGCGCTCCGGGTGCAGTCGGTCTTGCGGCTGGCGCAGGGTGAACTGCTGGCGCACTCGGTTTCACGGCAGTTGGCGCGGCGCTGGCTTGCGGCGGTGCCGCGGGCGCAGCAGCCTTCATGCGTGCGGCCTTGGCCGCTGCATCCTTCGCTTCTTTTTCCGTTTTGGCAGCCGCTTCCGCCTGTGCCTCCGCCTCGGCGGCTCCCTGAATCCGCTTGCGCACTTTCTCAGCGACGTCCGCCGGGATCGAGCTCGAGTGCGTCTTTTTCTCCGTGACCCCGTACTCGGACAGCAAGTCAATAATGGCCTTGGCCTTGACCTCCAGTTCACGGGCCAGCTCGTTGATTCGGACTTGATTTGTGTCGCTCATGCGCTCCGTTCTGGATTACGACTTTGCTTCTTCTTGCCCCGCCTTGCCCTCGCTGTCAGCGGGCTCCGTCTCGGCGGCACTTTCTTCCGTGGTCGCCGTTTTCTCAGCCGCTTCGGCATTCTCGGCCGCTTCCGTCGTCCCACCTTCCGCAGTCGCCGCCGTTTCGGCTTCCGCAGCTTCTGCCGTTTTCGCCGGCGCTTCGTTGCTCTCGGCAGTTTCAGCCGTCGCTGCTTCCGTCGCTTGTGCCGTTTCCTCAGCCGCTTCGTTGCTCTCAGCAGTTTCCGCCGTCGCTGCTTCCGTCGCTTCTGCCGTTGCCGCTTCGCCTCCCTCAGCGGAAGCCTCAGCGCCCGCGGCAGCCTCTCCGCCTGCGGCAGCAGCCTCCGCGCCGCCTTCATAGAAGCGGTTCACCGCCTGATAGATCTTGTCCACCATCTTTTCGCCGATGCCGGGAATTTCCATCAACTGTTCCGGAGTCATTCCCGCAAGTTTCTCCACCGAATTAATTCCCGCCGCTTCAATTTTCTCGATGGTCTTCGCTCCGACCCCCGCCAGCGACGTCAGCGGCGTTGTCGGTGCCGTCAACGCGGTCATTTGCTCTTCGATTTCCTGGCGCTTCTCTTCCTCGCTCTTGATGTCGATGTCCCAGCCGATCAGCTTGCTCGCCAGCCGGACGTTCTGTCCTTTCTTGCCGATGGCCAGCGAAAGCTGCGAATCCTCGACGATCACCTCGAGCTTCTTGTTCTCCGGGTCGGTAATCTGCACGCGCGTCACTTTCGCCGGGCTCAACGCCTTCTGCGCGAACGCCACCGTCTCTTCGTTGTAAGGAATAATGTCGATCTTCTCCCCGCGCAGCTCGCGGATGATCGACTGCACGCGCATGCCCTTCATGCCCACGCACGCGCCCACGGGATCCACGTCCTTGTCGCGGCTCGCCACCGCCACTTTGGTGCGCTCGCCGGCCTCGCGCGCCGCAAAGCGGATCTGCACCGTGCCATCATAGATTTCCGGCACTTCCATTTCGAACAAGCGCTGCACCAGGCCCGCATCCGCGCGCGACACGATCACCTGCGGCCCTTTCGCCGCGCGGTCCACCATCTTGATCACCACGCGCAGCCGCTCGCCAATGTTGTACATCTCTAATTTTGATTGCTCGCGCTTCGGCAGCCGCGCTTCCGTGCGCCCCATGTCCACGATCAGGTCCGGCCCCTCGGCGCGCTTCACGATCACCGTCACCAGCTCGCCCACGCGGTTGTGATACTCGTTGTAAATCGTGTCCCGCTCGGCCTCGCGCACTTTCTGCAGAATCACCTGCTTGGCCGTCTGCGCCGCGATGCGCCCCAGCACGTCCGTCGGCTTCGTCGCCGTGATTTCCGCGCCCACCTCCGCCGCAGGATTTTTCTTCTTCGCTTCCGCCAGGCTGATCTCTTTCTTCGGATCGGTCACTTCCTCGACCACCGTATGCACCGAGTACACGTCCACCTGCCCGGTTTCCTGGTTGAACTTTGCGCGCAGGTCCTCTTCCGTCTTGTAAAACTTCCGCGCCGCCACCACCATCGCGTCTTCAATCGCCGACACCACGATCTCCGGCTCGATGTGCTTCTCGCGGCTCAGCATTTCGATCTGTTGGTACAGCAAATTCGCCATATCTCGTTCCTAAATTCCCCCCGTGTCCTCGCCTTCAAATTCAACGCGCAACTTCCGCCAACTCCTTCTCTCCGCGACCTCTGTGCTCTCTGTGCCCTCTGTGTTTTCTGTGCCCTCTGTGTTAATTCTTTCTTTCGGTTTTTCTGTCAACTCCTTCTCTCTGCGACCTCTGTGTTCTCTGTGTCCTCTGTGTTAATTCTTTCTTTCGCTTTTTCTATCAACTCCATCACTCTGTGCCCTCTGTGTTCTCTGTGAACTCTGTGTTAACTCTTTCTTTGGGTTTTTGTTCCCAACTTTTGACTTTCGACTGTCGACTGTCAACTTCCCCCTAAAACTCCACCACCAAATTCGCCTTTCGAATCGCCTCAATCGGCAGCTCCACGGTCCGCGCTTCCTTCCCTTTCAGTTGCATGCGCACTTTCCCGTCCGCAAATCCTGCCAGCCGTCCTTCAAAAAACCTCGCCTCGCCCACCGGCTCGCTTGTCGAAATCTTCGCCAAGCGCCCCCGGAAGCGCTCGAAATCCGCCGGCCTCTTCAGCGCCCGGTCCAATCCCGGCGAGCTGACCTCCAGGATGTACCCTGGCCCCGGAATCAGTTCCTCCACGTCCAGGATCACGCTCAATTGCTGGCTCACCCGTTCGCAATCCGCGTGGCTGATTTTCGGGTATGGCTCATTCGCCACCTCGGTGCCCCTGATCATTCCCGCTGCATCGCTGATCCCCGCCGTTGTCTTCACCACGCGATCGATGTACACCCGCAAAAACCGCTGCTTGCCGATTTTCCATTCGACATCAGCGATTTCCAGCCCTTCCGAACGCGCCACTCGCTCGGCGGCCGCGCGGATTTTCTCCAAATCCATCCAGAGACTCCCCGACCTTAGCCGGTCCGCAATGCCCTCCAACCGGCGCCAACAAAAAAGTGGGCTATGCGCCCACTCATCCGTTCGACCCGCTTCAGAGCGAAATCTGAGTATATTCCCCCCGCAAGGCAAAAGCAAGATACGGCCCCCCCTCCCAGTTTAGGAGGGCACGTCGAAACTTGTCCCCGCTAGGTCGGGAACCCCGCCCCTTTTCCCAGCCTTTGTAGCGGCGAGTTTATCTCGCCATCTTGCTTTTGTCTTCCGCGGCGCCCACTCGCCACTCGTCACTGCCTCTTGCCCCGGCCGCTTCAAGCCCCTTACCGCTTACAGCAATTGCAAATCGGTCCGCCGGAAATCCTCGCCCTTGGCAAGCAGCGGCTCGCTGGACGTTTTCGTTAGCGCGTAGGCAAAGCAGTCTCCAAAATTCAGAGCCGCGGCATGACGGCCTTTCCCAAATTTTCGCCACGCAAAGCGCGCCATGGAAAACTGCTCCGCATCCACCGCGACAATCTCGACTTTCGTCCTGTGCAGGAACAGGTCAAGTTCTCGGCCTGCTGCTTCGCCGCGGCGCGATTCCACAACGATCGCCGTTTCCAGGGCGTTTGCAGCCGACAGCAAACGAGTTTCCGATTCGCTGAGGAGTTGGAGAAACTTCCCTCGTTCCGGCTCGCCCAGGAGGATCGCCAGCAGAGCCGAAGTATCAATGACCACCGGAACTGCCATCCTTGGGCAAACTCGCCGGAATACCGTCCTGATCGTAGCCTAGGATTTCATCCTCGGCCCGTTCGTCGAGAGTCGGCAGGGCATCCATGCGCTGTAGGATGTCCTCGACCTGCTCGGGAAGCCCCCTCGCATGCCTCCGTCCCCGCACGCGCTGCAGCCGGTCCTGCAAAGACCTTTTTATGACTTCTGTGCTGGTCTCCCCGGTCTCTTTGGCAAGTTCCCGCGCCAACTGTTCGGTTTCCGCGTTCTTAATGCTAATCGGCATGTGATTCGCTCGCTATTCGTAGTTCACACTGCGCTCGCCCCGCCCGTCATTTGCGTTGGGCGTTTACCCCGGCTCCTGTCGGGGCATCCCGGATGATTCTTCGGGACTGCGTCGTTTGCATCCCGGATGATCCTTCGGGACTGAGCGCAGCGCGCATGGCGTTTATCCCGACAATTCTGTCGGGGCGCTCCGGATGGGTTTGCGGAGCGAGGAATCTCTCTTCTTTTTTCCCCAACCTTCGACTCCGCAGAATAGCGTAGCATGTCCCATGGAAAGATTCTATACTTCTATATAGATTCTATACATTTGCGTTGTTTGCATCCCGGATGGGGTTACGGGACGCTCCGACGATCCTACCCACCTTCTTCCCGTTTCTATCACTCGCCACTCGCCACCTCTTCCTCCCCCGTCGCGCCCACTCTTCGAATTTGCATCGCGGGCCCGCCCGGGAATCTGGCCACTCTTTCGCTTGCTTGCGTAGCGCCGCGCTTTAGGCCGACATCGTCTCTTGTCCCCATCCGTATTTCCGCCATAGCCGCCTCTTTCTGTACCCGCTCACCGGAGCGCGGGTCAGCGATAGGCGTCCTTGCGATGAAGGACGGAATGAATGTGCAGTCTGTCGTTGGGTTCTTCGGTGAAGCGAACTCGGTAATCGCCGATGCGGAGGCGCAGTTCGCCGGACTCTCCCTGGAGCTTCTTGATATCGCCCTCGCCTGTCTCGGCGAAACGAACGAGCGCGGCGAAGATGCGCATGGCGGTGTCACGGTCGAGGCGCCGGATGTCAGCGCGGGCGCGTTCGGACCAGGCGATTTTCTTCACGCCTAATCTTTCTGTTTCTTGAAACCCTCTGGTGTGAGGCCGAAATCGGCGAGCACTTCTTCGTGAGTAATCCCCTGGCCGCCGTGGCGCTTAAACCAAGCTTTCGACTCCGCGACGGCCTGCCGTTCCTGTTCGCCCTCCGGTTCATCATCCAAAGGAGCGTTGGCAATGGCGCGGGAGACAGGATCGAGCATGGCTTCGAGCAGGCCGACGACGGCCGAGAGCTGCGTCGGCGGAAGCCGGTCAATTAGTTCGTGGGCCTGTCGTTTTTCGTTGGAATCGCGTGCCATCGAAAGGCCTCCTCGGGACCGATGGGCCCTGATGGCCTCTTCATTTGATTCTACACCCAAACTACTTCGGAACAATTTCGGAACAATAGGCGCACTGTAGCGCTGCGCCTTTCGCCCTTGGCGTTTACCCCGCCCGTCATTTGCGTTGGGCGTTTACCCCGGCTCCTGTCCGGGGCATCCCGGATGGGGTTACGGGACGCTCCGACGATCCTACCCACCTTCTTCCCATTTCTATCGCTCACCACTCGCCACTCGCCACTCGCCCTGTCCCCGCCCGCGCCCCCTCCCAAGCTATAATCGCTTGCCGAGGCACTGGTTTGCCGGTCAAACCCGAGGCATTTTCCCGCGTCCTGATTGACCAAGCGCTCAGAGAGAGCGGCTGGGATCTCCTGGACGATCGTCGCGTCCGCTTTGAACTCGACGGTCACAGCGGTCGCCCCTTCGCGCCACGCCCGAACACGCTTTCCCCACCGTCATTTCGAGCGGAGCAGGCCGACTTTTTCCCTCCGCTTTGCTCCTGCAAAGCGGTCGGCCTGCGCAGAGAGAAATCTCTCTTTTCTTTGCCTTCATCCCACCGCTACGCCGAAAACCTCCGCGCTCCCTTCGTCATTCTCTCCAACGGAAAAGAGAACTGGTTTTGGAATTACGAACGCGCCGACCAGCGCGACGCCTTCCGAATACGGCGCTTCTTGGTCTACAGCTCCGACCGCGGAATGACTTCGCCATTTCACATTGCGGATGAGAATCGATTAATATGAGGTCCCAATGGTGGAGGGCGCATGTCCAATTCTGAAAGCGAGTTCGGTAGAGCGTCAAATTACAGCGACTGGACCTCCACCAAAATCAAAGATCGGCAGCGTCGGCTGGCAGCGCCCGCACTCGCAGCGTGGCCTCAAAAACCGTAAATGACCGCCCCGAAGCCCCAGACTGCCGAAATACGCCGTTCGGCAAGGCAGAAGAAGCAGCTAACATGTACTCAGGCAGCAGAGCTAACTGGATACAGCCCGGATCACATTTCCTTGATGCTCCGTAAGGGAAAGCTGCGCGGCGAAAAAAAGGGTCGCGATTGGTTTGCAGAAGCCTCGAGCCTTTATGAGTACATACAACAAAACCCGCGTCCAGGGCGGAAAAAGCATTGACAATATATCGCCTAGCCGATATATATCTCGCATGCAGACCAACGGGTTCTACGCGCCCCCGCCTCTCTCCATGGAGTACGTCGGACCGGGTGGAATTTTCTTCCGTGCTGATGCTCTGCAATTACTTGCGAATATCAAGACCGGTTCAATAGATCTTGCCTTTGTTGATCCACCCTTTAATCTGCGCAAGAGTTACCCAGATTTTGGTGATGAGATGGGGGCCGAGTTTTACAAGGGCTGGTGTCGCACTTGGCTATTGGAACTTGTGCGCGTCCTGAAACCCGGCGGCTCGCTTTTCATCTATCATTTGCCGAGGTGGCTCATTGAATTTGGCAATTGGCTAAACACGATCCACTCGGTTGAATATAAAGCGTGGATTGCTCTAAAAATGAAAAGCGGGTTCCCAGTGAAAGGACGCATTCATCCTGCTCACTATGGCCTTCTCCAGTATGCCAAGATAGGCGCGCCACCCACTTTCAATGTTGTTCGCACGAAATCTCCTGTTTGCCGGCACTGCGGCAGACTAATTCGTGACTATGGCGGCTATAAAGACAAATACAAGAAGTATGAATTAGACGGCGCAATGTGGGTTCAGATCAGCGACTTTTGGGAAGACACGCGGCCAGCACGCCAAGAAAAGGCGCGAGCCAAGTTCGTGAATGAACTACCGGTACAGATACCTGAGCGGGCGATTTTACTCGCAACGAAACCCGGCGATGTCGTTCTAGACTGTTTTGCTGGTGGAGGCAGCACGTTGCGCGCCGCCCAATTGCATCAGAGACTCTGGATCGGGTGTGATATAGGCAAACCGAATGCCGCATTGGCGAGGATCGCCATATTTTTCGGTGCCGAGGAACGACAGAGCCCACCAAGTAGGCTGAAAGAATGTTTTAGTGAGAAGTTTCTGAAAACTGCTTTACACCAGAGCGCGCAGCGAAAGCGGCGCAGGATATCCAAAGCGGGGAAGCTGGCAAAATCCAATGTCGCGGCTGACAAATATGCCAGCAAGAGCCGTGTTTTTTAACATTCTGGCTCCGCTATAGCGTCTCACATCCACCCGCTGTTTTTGCTGCCACTCGACACCTCTTTAAGATAGTATTTGTCTGCCTGTTATGCGAAAGGATGAACTAAAGAGCCTGCATATAGCGGTGTATGCACTCTCTCTACTTGGAGGGGCGCATCGGAAGGTGCATACGGAGGATATTGCACAGAAGTGTCTTGAGATTGCTCCCGATCGATTTAGGTGGGAAAAGTACGACTATCCAGAAAAAGAGCTCGTCAGAAAAGCGCTCTTCCACGCAAGTGAAGCCAGAAACGGGGCTTTTGTGACTGGACGGACTGGAATGGAACAGCGCGGAAAATCGCGTGACGGCTGGCAATTGACACCCACGGGCGCAGCATGGGCGCGCGAGAATGAAGCTCTTTTCCGAGTTAATGTTCAACTGGAATCAAGCACCGAGGCGATCCCAAAACGCGAAGCTGAACGGCTTCTTAAAAAGTTGCGCTCTGATGCCGCTTATCAAGCTTTTGAAAAAACCGCTGATGCAGCTTTAATCACTCGGTATATGTTCACGGATCTTCTCAATTGCAGCCCGGATGCACCTCCGGAGACAATCCGGACCAAGTTTCGTCGATTACTGTCAAATGCCGAACTTATCGGGGATGAAGACATGCTGCGTTTTTTGAAGCTATGTGAGCAGCAGTTCGGCACGTTGATGGCCACCACTAACGTTCTCGGAGTTTCTCAATGACTCAATCAGCCACAAAAATAGGCGAGCCAATTGACCTCCATTTTTCGGCCCGATATTTCCACTTCAACCGCTCCTTTGCGATCAAGGATGTTTTCGACGCCTTAGTGGAGTTAATCACGAATTGCGACGACAGCTACCATCGCTTGTTCAAGACCGACCGACGTAACGAGGATGGTGGCCCGGTGCTGATCGAGTATCTCGCCGGCAAGAATGCAATATTGGTGGTTCATGACCGCGCTGAAGGTATGACGCTGCAGGAAATGCGGAGGAAACTGGGTGATGTTGGCACACGACGCAGCGAGCAGGGCGACCGTGGCTTTATGGCACGCGGCGCCAAGGATTGCACAGAATTGGGGAATCTCGTTTTCGAATCCATCAAGGACGAGCATTACTACAAGTGCGAACTCACAACTAAGCCCCAGTTCATCCCGCTGGCTGACGGCGAAAAAATTAAGAATGAGGTTCGCGAAAGACTGCACATCAGGCGTGGCAACGGTACCGTAGTGACACTGAAGCTGGACCGCGAACAGCGTTTACCTCGCTTCGACACTCTACTCCGGGAACTACCCTGGCATTTTGCTTTGCGCGACATCCTTTCCGTGACCTCCCCGACCCAGGTTCTGATGAAGAATCTTAACAAGCCAGAAAGCAACTCAGAACGAGTGCTGTACCAACCTCCAACGGGTGATTTGCTCTTTGATGAAGAATTTGAGGTGCCCACGTACAAAGTAGCAGCTAGGCTCAGAATCTGGAAAGCTGCGGAAGAGCTCGAAGACCCCTCAGATCGGTTCAGACGATCCGGTTTTCTTGTCAAGGCTGAACGTGCTATCCATGAATCCACTCTGTTCTCGCCCGAGTTCGAGCGCGACCCCCTGGCAAAAAAATACTTTGGCAGATTGGAATGTCCTTCGATCGATCAACTTCTGCGTGACTATGACGACCGTAGGGGACGGGATGAGAAACAAACAGAGGAAAACCCTGCATTGTTAATCGACCCTAACCGCCAGCACGGATTGAATCGCGAACACCCGTTTACGAAGGCGTTGTTCTTAGTCCCAAGCGAGCGGCTGCGATCCCTGATAGCAGCGGAGAGAGAGACTGAAAGAGCACAGAAACGGGAAATCGCAAACCGTGAGACACAAACGCGACTTGACCGCCTTGCGAAGCTCGCCAATGAGTTCCTCCGGCAGCAACTCGAGGAGATAAAGGAGCTCACCACCGGCGATGATGTTGACAAAACCGCCTTCGACCAAGGCACGCTGATCTTTCCCACTTATGTCAAGTTAGCTCTGGGCGAAGAGAGGGCACTTACTTACTACGTCAAGACAGCGTTGCTCGACGCCACCAAGTCTGAGCATCGCGCCGCGGTCGTCGCTGATGATCCGACTGTGGCTGTGCTTGATCCTACATTTGAGTTACACGCACACAGGACGAAAAGCGACCGGTATCTCGGGAGCTTTCGCATTAGGGGTCAAACTCTAACAGATAGCACCATAATCCATGCCATTTACGACGGCTTACCGGACGCTCAGGCAATTGTATTGGTTACAGAAAAGCAGGTGGAGCAACACCTCTTCGAAGAGCCGCTGGAATTTGAGTTTCACGAGTACCGCGTACGTGATGGAAGTCGCCGCTCCCTGCAAGTTTTCGCCAAGTACCCCGACGTGGTTGCTGACCTAACCCTAATATCGGTTGTCTCGTCTGATGCAGCCGGCGTTCCAATTAGAGGCACTTGTACGCTCGTCCCAATTGCTGGCTCAAATTACGCCCAAGGAAACGTTGTTGTTCAGGGCCGGAAATTGCATGCTTCGGCTGTTATACGTGCCGAGGTAAACGGGCGTGTAGCAGAAGCCTCCGTAAGAGTGGTGCAGCAGCCACCTGAAGCGGGCGCTCCCATACGTATCAAGCTCCGCGACGAGGATTACGGGAATTTCCGCGCAAGATGGGCCGACCACGAGGGTGAACCGAATTTGCTACTCGTTTCCGCGCGGCATAAGTCTCTTTCCCGCTATTTGGGACCACCGCCGGAATTTGAGGGTCAGAATGCACCCCTTTTTCGAGTTCTGCTTGCTGAAATCGTCGCCGAGAGCGTCTGCCGAAAGTCGCTAACATTGGAGTCAAAGGAGAGGACCTGGGAATTTCGGTGGGCCGACCTTAAAGAGGACTATCTAATCGCTGACGATGTATTTGCGAAGTTTCAACAGCGAATGCGCGACTTCGTGGCAGACGCTCATGAAATCATGCTCAGTGATGCTGAAGTTACAAAGGCTGCCGAGCAATAGGAAAAAAGCAAGAGTCGCACCGCGATATTCCGGCGGCCGGCGCGGGGGTAAGGCGTGAAGAAAATCCTGAGTGGCGCACCCATTTTGCCGGGAGCGCCGCGACGCCATCTTCCACTCCATGCTCCATCGCGCCTTCCGCGGCGAGCTTTGACCTATTGCCCCGGCCAGTTCTCCCAGATCGCCGCCGACCCAACAGATAGCCTCCCTGCAATCCATTCGTACATTTGCACTTACAACTTTTCCTTGACAGCGACCGTAATCATGTGGTAATATGTTCTTTGAAATTGAGCCACCAACCCGGTCATTCTCCCCTGGCTGCCCGCCGTTGCGCTGCTCGCGCGTTTCCCTTTACATCCTGTACCTCCTTTGCCCCATTAACCTCCTCTAAGTCCTTTATAATCCGCACTTCCAAGACCCCCCTCCCGCAACTCCTTTATAATCCGCACTTACAAGCACCCCTCGGATCTGCGGGAAACAAAGGACTTATAACCCCTTTAGAATCCGCACTTACGA
>Ga0137372_10007199_pt1 | contig 10753 bp, 7 predicted proteins | sample SagtaG_6_FD_104911 | JGI IMG/M metagenome (GOLD analysis project Ga0137372, IMG submission 104911) | Vadose zone soil microbial communities from Sagehorn Ranch, Mendocino, California, USA - Sage1_R_60_16 metaG | ecosystem: Environmental > Terrestrial > Soil > Vadose zone | place: USA: California...
CGCCCGGCGGATCAGCCGGACCTGGGTCTTGGCATCCTCGTGGTTGTCGCGGAGCAGGTGCCGCATGCTCGCGAACGCGTCGCCGTCGCGGGCGATCACATTGAGAAGCATCGCGTGGCTGACCCGCATCCGCGACTGCAGCGCCTCGGGCTCGGCCGCGACCAGCCGGTCGAACGTGTCCTCGCCCCAGGTGACGAACCCTTCCGGCGGCTTCTTCCGCTGCACCTTGCGCTGCTTCTTCGGATCGTCTCCGGCCTTGGCGAGCGCCTTCACGTTCTCCACCACATGATCGGGTGCTTGTACGACAACCGTGCCCGACGTGTCGTAGCCGGCCCGACCCGCGCGCCCCGCGATCTGGTGGAACTCCCGTGCCTTGAGGATCCGCTGCCGGCGTCCGTCGTACTTGCTCAATGCCGTCAGTACGACGGTCCTGATCGGCACGTTGATGCCGACGCCCAGGGTGTCAGTGCCGCAGATGACCTTGAGCAGGCCGGCTTGTGCGAGCTGCTCGACCAGGCGCCGGTACTTCGGCAGCATGCCGGCGTGATGTACGCCGATGCCGTGCTTCACCAAGCGCTGCAGGGTCCGGCCGAAACCCTTGCTGAACCGGAAGTTGCCGATCAGCTCGTTGATCTTCTCCTTCTCCTCCTTCGAGGAGACGTTGATGCTCGTCAGCGCCTGCGCGCGTTCGAGCGCGGCCGCCTGGGTGAAGTGGACGACGTACACCGGCGCCTGGTGGGTGGTGAGCAACTCCTCGAGCGTCTCGTGCAGCGCGGTGGTGACGTACTTGTAGATCAGCGGCACCGGGCGCTCCGCGCTCGACACGATCGCGGTCGGCCGGCCCGTGCGGCGGGACATGTCGATCTTGAAGCGTTCGACGTCGCCGAGAGTCGCGGACATCAGGATGAACTGCGCGTTCGGCAGTTCCAGCAGCGGCACCTGCCAGGCCCAGCCGCGGTCGGGCTCGGAGTAGAAGTGGAACTCGTCCATCACCACCTGGCCGACGTCGGCATCGGCGCCTTCGCGCAGCGCGACGTTGGCAAGCACCTCGGCGGTGCAGCAGATGATCGGCGCCGCCGCGTTGACCGAGGCATCGCCGGTGAGCATCCCGACCTTCTCGGCCCCGAAGACGTCGCACAACGCGAAGAACTTCTCCGACACCAGCGCCTTGATCGGCGCGGTGTAGAACGTCCGTTTCCCGCTTGCCAGCGCCGCGAAATGCGACCCGGTGGCGACCAGGCTCTTCCCCGACCCGGTCGGCGTCGACAGGATCACGTTCGACCCCGTCATCACCTCGATCAGCGCCTCTTCCTGCGCCGGGTACAACGAGATCCCCTGCTCCCCCACCCACGAAGCAAAGGCGTCATACAGCGCATCGGGCTCGGTCGTTCCAGGAACCTGCTCAGTCAGCGTCATCACCAACCATTGTCCCTGACGCCCCACCGCACCCCACCGCCCACCTCGTACGCCTCCGCCCCCCGGTCAAGAGCCGGGACTTGGGACCCCATCTGTGGACCGGGGACCTGAAATATCAGGTCTCAGCTCTCCATTGCACGTCTCAGGTCCCGACAGCTAGTGCCAGGCCCCGGCACTTGCCGCAGTCAGGCGCGAGGATCCCGCCGTCGAGTCGTTGAGACTGGTTCGCGACAGCCCGTTGGGTTGAACCAAATCCACGACTCGGCGCCCGGCACACGCAGCAGCATGACCACATTCTTCCGTCCCAGCTCCGAATTGGTGAGAAACCAGACAGGGGCTCGTCGTGAGTAGTTACTGCCTACTAACTTCGGCGTATGGCGTCGACACAGATGGGCCGCGAGTACAACGCCATGCTCGAAGACCGCACCACGCTGCTGCTACAGCTGCAGGGTACGGCTGCCGCAGCTGCTGGCAACGACGAGATGCGCGATGCGGTGAGGGCCAGCTTCGGCCGGCTGTGGCAAGCCGTCGCCGACACCGCGCGCCTCGACCCGGTTACCGTCAAGGCGTTTCTGGCCTTCGGAATGTTGCTCAACACAAGCGCCGCACTCGAGCTGGCCGACGTCGACGAGCGATGGGCTCGGCAGGTACGCACTCGCATCCGCCCCGGATTGTTCACCCACATCACCCGCGAGACCAACCGATGAGCACCGACCGCACCACGTCGCCGACTGGCACGAACAGCGGGCCGCGGTTCCTGGTCGCCGTCGTTGTGTTCGTCGGCTTGGTCGTCGCAGTAGTCGGCAGCCTGGGTGCCCCGCTGATCACCGCGGTTGCCGAGCACTACCGCGTCTCGCTGGCCGCCGCCCAATGGACTCTGACCATCGCGCTACTGTCCGGCGCGATCGCCACTCCGTTGCTGGGTCGGCTCGGTTCCGGCCCTCGGCGGAGAACCGTCGTACTGGCCACTCTCGCAGTCGTCGTGGCCGGCAGCGCCCTGACCGTGATCCCGCTGCCCTTCGCGCTGCTGCTCATCGGGCGTGCCGCTCAGGGTGCCGGGCTCGGCCTGACGGCGCTGATGATGGCCACAGCTCGCGACCACCTCGACGAGCAGCGCTCCGCCAGCACGATCGCGCTGCTCTCGGTTGCCTCCACCGCCGGCATCGGTGTCGGCTATCCACTGGCCGGGCTCCTCACCGACCTTGCCGGCATTCGCGCCGCTTACGCCCTCGGCCTGGTAGTCACCGGCGCAGCACTGCTCGCGGCCATCGTCGTACTGCCATCGGCACCGGCCCGACCGGCCGAACGCGTCGACGTGCGGGGGACGCTGCTGCTCACCGTCGCGCTGCTCGCCCTGCTCGTTGTCATCAGCCAATCCGCTCTATGGCGCCAGCATGCTGCCGTCGCCGCAGCCGTCCTCGTGGGCTCGCTGGCATTGCTGGCCGTCTGGACGATCCTCGAGGCTCGCACCGACAGGCCGCTGGTCGACGTACGACTCCTCCGCCACCCTGCTGTCGCCGCGGCCAATCTGGTGATGCTCACCGGTGGTGTCGGCAGTTACTTGCTGCTGAGCCTGATCACCCGCTACGTGCAGACGCCTGCCGCAGCCGGATACGGGTTCGGGCTCAACACTTTCGAGGCCGGGCTCGTACTCGTTCCGTTCTCGCTTCTCGGCTTCGCCGCCGGGCGGCTCGTTCCCGCCGTACGGCGCGAGCTCAGCGCCCGCACGCTGCTCGCCGCCAGCACCATCGTCGTACTCGCCGCATTCGTGTTCTTTGCGCTCGTACGCCGTCATCTGGCCGAACCGGTGATCGCAATCAGCATCCTTGGCTTCGGCGTCGGCGCGTTCTCTGCGGCCATGCCCGCGGTGATTCTCGCCGCCACGCCGAAGGCCGAGACAGCCGGCGCGATGAGCGTGAACCAAGTCGTACGCAGCGTCGGTTTCTCCATCGGCAGCGCCCTCGGCGGACTCATCCTCGCCGCCCACACCATCAACGTCTTCCCGCGCGAAGCCGGCTACACCACCGCCGCCTGGACCGGCGCAGCCACCACCACCGCCACCCTCCTCATCACCGCCACCCTAAGAAGACCGGCCGCACTGCGGTAGGCGGCGCTGCGGCGTCCTTTGGGAGAGTGTTGTTCCGTGCGGTGTGGATTTCGTCGAGGGTCACGGGCTCCCAGGCGGCGAAGCGGTCCTCAGACGGGTCACTTCGAGGTAGTTCACGGTGACGGCCCCGCCTTCGGCGAAGAGGCTGCATGCTCGGCCGTCTCCGTCGGGAAAGACCTGGTCGGTGAGGACACACTCGCCGCGGCCTCCGAAGACCTCGATCGAGGCGGCGTCGACGTAGACGGTGAGGCGCACCCGGTTCGCGTCGGCCGCGAGAGGCCCATGATGGACAGCGGCGAAGGCGTCGTGGAAGGCGAGATTCCCGGAGGCTGCGCGGTCGATGAACAGCGATCCTGATCGGGTGTCATATCCGACGACGGTCCGCTGAGGTCCGCTCTCGCGCAGGTGGAGTCCGAAGCGTTCGGCCGACCCGATGGTGAACTCGGCCCGGATCTCGAGCGCCTCCCCGTGCGCTGTCTGAGGCAGCGGCGTGATGCCCTCGGGGATGAGAGCGTCGCGCAACTCGACGCCGGGCTCGGGTTCGCGCAAAGAGCTGCCGGGGCCTACAGGCCGCTGGACGAGCAGGATCCGCCCGTCGACTCGAGCCAGGGTGCAGGTGCGCGGCAGCGTCATGGAACCTCGGAACGACGAGGTGGGGATACCCCTGGCGTACGCCCAGTTGTTCATCCACCCGATGAGCACGCGTTCGCCGCCGGGTGCGTCGTTGAAGGACACCGACGCGTAGCAGTCCGCACCGTAGTCCAGCCAGGCGTCATCGGCAGCCTCGTCGGGGGTGAAGACTTTCCCGTCGAAGTCACCGATGAAATAGCGCGTCCCCGATCCGCCGGCCGGGGCGCCGGGGTTGACGCTGATCACCAGCACCCAGCGGGTGTGCTCCGCCGCGCCGCCGACGGGCAACTCGAACAGGTCCGGACACTCCCAGATTCCGTCGGCGGGGTTGCCGGTTGCGAAGTCGCTGAGGTGCTCCCAATCGATGAGATTGGCGGATCGATAGAACTGGGCGATGCGCTCGACGGCGAGGACGACGACCATGACCCAGTAGCCGCCCTCGGCGTACCAGAAGACCTTGGGATCGCGGAAGTCGCTGGAGTTCCTGTCGAGCACCGGGTTGCCCTTGTACTTGGTCCACGTGCGTCCGCGGTCGGTGCTGTAGGCCAGCGACTGGGCCTGCAGGCCGCTGCGCGCGTACACGCTGGTGTACAGGGCGACCAGTGCCGGCTCGTGCTCGGCTCCGAAGCCGGCGGTATTGGCCTGGTCGACCACGATGCTGCCCGAGAAGATCCGCTCGCTGTCCGAGCACGGGATCGCGACGGGCAGTTCTTCCCACGCCTGAAGGTCAGGGCTGACAGCGTGTCCCCACGACATGTTGCCCCAGTCGGTGCCGAGCGGGTTGTACTGGTAGAAGAGGTGGTACTCGCCGTCGTACCAGACCAGCCCGTTCGGGTCGTTCATCCAGTTGCGGTCAGGGCTGTAGTGGAACGCGGGGCGGAACGCCTCAGCCGCGCACTGGGCTGGGGTCACCGGGATGCTCCTGCCGTGATGCCTGCGATGAAGTACCTCTGCGCGAAGATGAACAGCAGTACGCTCGGGAGGATGGCGAGTACGACACCGGCCAACACCACCGAGATCGATCCGGTGCCCAGGTTCCCTTGCAGACCGACCAGGCCGAGCGGCAACGTGAAGTTGTCCTGGGTCTGCAGGAAGATCAGCGGTCGGTAGAACTCCGCCCAGAAGCCGGAGAAGTTCAGGATCGCGAGGGTGGCGATCGCCGGGCCGGCCATCTTGGCGTAGATCAGCAGGAACGTGTGGAAGTGGCTGGCACCGTCGATCCGGGCCGCCTCGCCCAGTTCCTTGGGCATTTGCATGAAGTACTGGCGCATCAGGAACGTGCCGAATGCGCTGCCCAGTGCCGACACCACCAGGGACATCGGACTGTCGGACAGACCGAGGTGTCGGATGATCACGAACACCGGGATGATGATCGTCTGCAGCGGCACCATCATGGTCGCCAGGAAGATGGCGAAGATCACCGAGCGGCCGGGGAAGCTGACCATCGCGAACGCGTAGCCGGACAGCGTGCAGGTGATGGTCTGGCCGACCACGATCAGCCCGGTCACGAGCACGCTGTTGACGAAGAACCGGCCGATCGGGATCCGGTCGAACACCGCGCTGTAGTTGGAGAAGTCCGGGTGCAACGGGATCCACTGCGGTGGGTTGCTGAACGCCTCGGCCGGCGTGCGCAACGACGTGGTCACCGTCCAGAGCAACGGGCCGAGCGCGATCATCGCCGCGAGGATCAGCACCACGATGCCGGCGATCCGCCCGATCCGGCCGATCGTCGACGTCTTGTGCATCGTGCTCATTGGTAGAACACCAACTTCCGTGCCGCGAGGAACTGCAACCCGGTGATGACCAGGATCGCCGCGAGCAAGACGATGGCGATCGCCGATCCGTACCCGAACTGCAGGTTCTGGAACCCCTTCTGGTACATCGAGATCGTCACCGTCGTGGTCGACGACCCTGGCCCGCCCTTGGTCATGATGAACGGCTGGTCGAACAGTTGCATCGCGTTGATCAGGGCAACGACCGCGGCGAACAGAATCGTCGGGCTGATCAGCGGGATCTTGATCCGGAACAGAGTGCGCCAGCCTCCGGCCCCATCGATCTGTGCGGACTCGAGGACGTCCGTGGGCACCGACATCAAGGCGGCGACGAAGAGGACGAACGTGAACCCCGCCTGCTGCCACACCGTGATGAGCACGATGGTGGTGGCCGCGCCGAAGCCACTGGTCAGCCAGGGCACGTTCGAGATCCCGATCAGCCCGAGGTAGTAGTTGACGACACCGAACTTGTAGTCGAACAGGTAGCCCATGAAGATCGACACGGCCGCGGTCGACGCCAGCAACGGCAGGTAGAACGCGGTTCGGAAGAGAGTCCGCACCCACACGAGCTTGCGCTGGTTCACCAGGACCGCCAGGCCGAGGCCGATGGTCAACTGGAGTACGACGATGGCGAGCGACATCCCGAGCGTGACGCCGAAGGACTTGAGCACCGGGCCGTCGGCGAACAACCGCTGGTAGTTCTTCAGTCCGACGAACTCCGGTGCCGAGATGACGTCCCAGGAGAAGAACGACAGTGCCAGCGAAGCGACGATCGGGATGGCGGTGAACACCGCGACGAACAGGACGGACAGTCCGATCATCGCGAAGCCGAAGGGAGCCTCCCGGTGGGACAACGGATGTGCTCGACGTTTCGTGACGGTGGTCCGCAGTTCCGCGGTGGCGGTGGACATCAGCCGGCCCCCGCGGCCTTCTCGAGGTCGGCCTGCAGCCCGTCCAGGGCTGCCTTGGCGTTGCCGGAGGAGATCGCCTCGGTGGTCCGCTGGTTGAGCGCCGTCGCGAGGGCGTTGTAGTACGGCGGGGCCGGGATCGGCGCAGTCTCGGGGTGCTTGGTCAGCGTGTCGTAGAACACCGACCAGTTCTTGGGACCCGTCTTCGCGTACCGCTCGGCCGTCACCAGGGACTTGCGGCCGGGCGTGGTCACATTCCCTGGGAAGACCAGATCGAACGACTCCGGCTTCACCAGCAGTTTCAGGACCTCCCAGGCGAGATCCTTCTTCTTCGAGGACTTGAAGATGGCGTACCCGCCCGCACCGAACAGGTGCCGTTGGCTCTTCCACTTCGGGAACATCGTGACGTCGAAGCTGCCGTTCTTCATCCCCGCATTGGTCAGGCCGCCGGCCCAGAACCCGCCACCGATCGACATGCCGATCCGGTTCGAGGCGAACAGGCCCTGCAGCGTGCCGCCGCCACCGACGTCGGGCGACGGTGACAGTCCCTTCTTGGTCAGCTCGATCATGTAGTTGAGCGCCTCGACGGTGCCCTCGGAGTTGGCGGTCGGGGCGCCCCACTTCCAGCCGCCCTTACGGCCTGCCGCGGCCGGGTCACCGGCGTACGCCTTGCTCCACAGCCAGTCGCCGCCGTCGTACTTGCCCTCCTCCAGAAGGTTGGCGTTGTTGGCGTACATGAACGACGTCCAACTGCCCCACAGCCGGACGACCCAGCCGAAGGCGTTGATGCCTTTGAACTTGGCGATCTTGGTCGCGGCCGACTCGAAGTCCTCGAGCGTCCAGTCCTCGCTCGGCGGCGCGACACCGGCGCGCTGGAACAGGCTGGTGCTGTAGAACATGTTCCCGGCGTTGAAGCTGTCCGGCAGCTCCCACAGATGCCCCTGGTACATCATCGACTCGACCAACGCCGGGTGGATGTCGGCGAAGTAGCCCTTCAGCGCGTCCAGGTCCTTGGTGACGTAGTCGTCGAGCGGGATCGCCAGTTCCTTCGAGGCCATCAGCTGAAGCCCCTCGGTGGCGACGCTGATGATGTCCGGCGGCGTGCCGGCCGCGATCTGGGTGAGCACCTTGGCCAGGAAGTCGTTCCAGTCGGTGCCGTTGATGGCCGAGATCTCGAATTTGATGCTGGAGTCGAGCTTGGTGATCTGCGGCTGCAACCTGTTCTGGAGTTCGGTCGCGCTCGCCTGCTCACCGAAGTACAGCATCTTGAGCGTCTTCGACGACGAGCCGCCGCCGTTGCCGCAGGCAGCGAGGTCGGCGAGCGCCGCCAGCCCGAGTCCACCGACTCCGGCCTTCAGCAGGGTACGGCGAGCGATCGAGCTGCCGGGCGGATGGATACCTGTCATGGGTCTGCCTCCTTGACACTGGGTGGCCCGTCGCGCCACCCAATACGTATTGACCGGCGAGGTTAGCAGCGGTGTACGCTGAGGCGCAATACGTATTGGCCTGATCCTGTGATAGTGAATGTTCTTGACCGCGGCAGCGTCGATCACCGTTAAGGGGGACCATGGCGAAGCATCCGGCCGACCGGCCGAAACGCATCACGATGACCGACGTCGCGCGACGTGCAGGCGTGTCCCAGCCCACTGTCTCGTTCGTCCTGAACGATCGCCGCGATGTCTCAGTCGCAGAGGAGACGAGGCGTCGAGTGCTCGAGGCCGCGGCCGAGCTCGAATTCGTGCCCAACCGGGCTGCGCAGATGCTGCGGTCGAACCGGTCGTTCACCATCGGCGTCGTGACCAACGGGATCGTCTCCCAGCCGTACGCCGGTCTGATCGTGCTCGGCATCCAGCAGACCGTTCAGCCCGCCGGGTACGTGTGCATGGTCGTCGACACGACCGGCGACCCGGACCAGGGTGACAAGGCGGTCGCGAGTCTGGTGGGGCAGGGAGTCGCCGCAATCATGTACGCGTCTCCGTCCCCCAAACCGCTGCACCGGAGCCCACGACTGGACGGAATCCGGACGATCTTCGTCAACTGCTGGCCCGAGGAGGGCAAGGCCGACACCGTGCTGCTGGCCGACGAGTACGGCGGCGGTCGTGCGGCCGCGGCGTCGGTGTTCGCGCGAGGACATCGCGAGGTGGCCTTCCTGGGCGGCCCGTCGAGCGACTACGCGTGCAAGGAACGCCGACGCGGTTTCGCCGACGCCGCCCGGGAGGCCGGTCTGCGTCCGGCCGACCTGGTGCATCGGTACGGCGACTACTCGATCGGATCCGGCTACGAGCTGGCGTCCGAGGTGATGGTCGAGAACGGTCCGACCGCGCTCGTCTGCGGGAACGACCGGATGGCGATCGGGGCGCTGCTGGCGCTGCACGACCTGGGATTGGCGTGCCCGCGCGACGTCAGCATCGTCGGCTTCGACGACCAGCCCGACGTCGCGGACCAGGTCCGTCCGCGGTTGACCACCGCGGCGTTGCCTCACCTGATGCTGGGCCGCCGGGCCGGCGAGCTGGTGCTCTCTGAGCCTGACGGGGCACCCGAGCGGGTCATCGTCGACTGCGAACTGTTCGAGCGCGAGTCTGTGGGAGACCCGCCACGACGTCGCCGTCGGCCGGGTCCGTCGGCGAGGCGCCGCCCATGAGCGACGACGCCCTGCACTGGCGTCCTCGGCGTGGCTATGTCGGTGACGTCATCCCTTTCAGTCACGCCGGTCGCATCTGGTTGTTCTACCTGCTGGACGAGCGTCCGGATGACCCGGCAGCAGGTCCGAGCGGGATGCCCTGGGCGCTCGTGTCGACCACCGACTTCGTCCACTACACCGATCACGGCGTAGTGCTGCCCGGCGGCGACCGCGACGCCGTCGATTTCGACTGCTACACCGGGAGTGTGGTCGCCGACGGCGACCGGCTCCACCTGTTCTACACGGGCCACAACCCACGCCGCGGTACACCGGGTGGCGCATTCCAGGTTGTGTGCCACGCGACTAGCGACGGTGATCCGACCCAGTGGAAGAAACAGCCCGAACACATCTTCGGTGCGCCGCCGGGATACCTACCTCAGGACTGGCGAGATCCCTTCGTGTTCCGAACCGCCGCCGGTGAGCCGTGGCAGATGGTGCTGGCGGCCCGTCACTCCGCTCCGCCGGACCGGCGCTGCGGTGTCGTGGCCCGACTGACCTCGCCCGACCTGGAGCGGTGGACGATCGCGGAACCGCTGTGGCAGCCGCACCGGTACATCACCCAGGAATGTCCCGACCTGTTCCGGTGGGGCGACTGGTGGTACCTGGTGTACTCCGAGTTCAGCGACGCATTCCAGACGCGCTACCGAGTCGCCCGCCGACCGGACGGTCCGTGGTCGGCCGCGGCCCGCGACACCGTCGATGGCCGTGCGTTCTACGCGGCCAAGTCCGTGGACCATCACGGTCGACGCTTCTTCATCGGCTGGATCCCCACAAAACAAGGGGAATGCGATGCGGGAGCGTGGGAGTGGGCCGGTTCGCTGGCGGTACTGGAGGCGGACCAGGAGGATGACGGCGGTCTCGCGTTCAGGTTCCCGGCCGAGATTCTCGCAGCACACTCAGAGACATTTCCCGTCTCGTTGGCGCCGCTCGACGGCGCGGCGGCCGAGCCAGGTCAGGGGGCGGCCGATCGGTACGCCGCCTGGATCGGCGAGACGCTGCCCGACCGGTGCGTGATCGAGCTCGAGGTCGACGTTGCCCCGGGCACGCACGCAGTCGGGCTCCTGCTGCACTCCAGCGCCGACGGCGAGGAAGGCGCAGTTGTCCGGCTCGAGCCACAACGAGACAGGATCGTCTTCGACCGCTGGCCGCGCGGGCGGACCGGTCCGGCCCAATGGCAGGTCAAGGGCGACGTCCCGCACGTGGTCGAACTCGAACGCCCCTGCCCCCTCGCGCCCGGCCG
>Ga0137372_10007203_pt1 | contig 10751 bp, 7 predicted proteins | sample SagtaG_6_FD_104911 | JGI IMG/M metagenome (GOLD analysis project Ga0137372, IMG submission 104911) | Vadose zone soil microbial communities from Sagehorn Ranch, Mendocino, California, USA - Sage1_R_60_16 metaG | ecosystem: Environmental > Terrestrial > Soil > Vadose zone | place: USA: California...
CGGCCTCGCGGGACGGGTACGTGTGCACGGATTCGTTCCCGAGCACAGAGACGTGGAGCGCATCCTCGCCGAGGCGGCCATAGCCGTCGCCCCCTACGCGCCGGAGGAGAAGAGCTACACCCGCTGGGCCGACCCCGGCAAGCTCAAGGCCTACCTCGCAGCCGGCCTACCGGTCGTCATGACGGACGTCCCTCCCAACGCTGCGGAGCTCGCGCGCGAGGCCGGTGTGGAGCTCGTCTCGTACGATGCACGCGAGCTCGCGGCCGCGATCACGCGCGGTCTTGCGTCGGAGCAAAGCTGGCACGAACGCCGGGCGGCCGCGCGCGCATACGCCGCCCGCTTCGACTGGAACATCCTGCTCGCGGACGCCCTCGGGCGCCTCGGATTCAGCCACGCGCCGTCTCCGTGAGGCCGCGCACGAATCCACACAGGTACGCGATCTGACTGCCGACGACGGCCGGCGGTTGAAGCAACGCAACCTGTGCTGAGCGGAGGCGCACGCCCGCGTGAACGCCGCTGAGGACGAGCGCGCCCGCGTAGGCGAACAACAGAACGAAACCGGCGGTGTGCCAGCCTCCGGCCAGGAACACGAGGAGGAGCCCGGTGACGGCAGCTGCGAGAGGCGTCAAGGAGAGCGCCGTCGCTGCGCTCAAGCTCGTCCCGCGCGTTCGGCGGGCCGCGATACCGCGGGCGCGAGCGTGGCTGTACGTCGCCGAGAGGTGCGGCGCGAGCAGGGGCCGGGGAGCGACGGAGATCGAGGCGTCCGGCGTGTAAACGGTTCGCCGCCCCTGCGCGGCAAGCCAGGCCACGAGGCGTTCATCATCCACATTCGCCTCCCGCGCGGCGGTGAAGTCCCGGCGGCGGATGACCACGCTCTCCGCCGGATAGTCCGCAACCACGCGCACGTTTCCCGGGAAATAGCTCGACCTGCGGGAACCCCCGCCCAGTCGAGACTCGAGCACCGCGACGGCAACGCGTTGCCGCAGCGGGCCCTGCAAGGGCGCGACCGTCGGCGCCACGACGGCCGCGACCTCGTCGTCCGCGAAATACGGCGCTGCGGCGGATACCCAGTTCCCGGCGGGACGCGCACCACGAGCGAGGACGGCCAGAATCTCCGCGTCGCCGGAGTCGTCGAGCCGCGGATAGTCGAGCGCGCCTGCGGCACCTGCGTCCCCGACGACCCTGACGAGCGGCAGCTGCTCCGGACCGGCCGGCCGGGACCCGCGCAGGAAACGGCGCTTGCGCGCGTACGTACGCAGGATGCGCAGGCGGTAGAAGATCGCGGCGGTGTCCCAGAGGGCATCGAGAACGGCCAGCGATCTCACGCCCGACCCCGAGAAGCGATAGTCGAGCCGGATCGGCAGCTCGCGGATGCGGTCGTACCCGAGCGACGTCGCGACGGCGAGCAGCTCGAGATCGAAGGCGTAGCGTTTCACGAGGAGCAGCGGGAGCACGTCGTCGGCAACGCGCCGGCTGAAGACCTTCAGGCCGACCTGGGTGTCGCGCACGTCCAGTCGAAAGAGAACGCGGTTCAGCTGCTGATAGCACCAGCTCGCGATGCGTCGTGAACGCGGGTAGTGCACGAGCGATTCCGGATGACGCTTCGACCCGATTGCGAAGTCGAGCTCACCCTCGCGCGCGACGGTGAGATAGGCCGGGATCGAGCGCGGGTCGAGGTCGAGATCCGCGTCGACGAGGGCGACCCACTCCCCGTGCGACGCGAGTGCGCCCGCCTTGACGGCATACCCCTTGCCGAGGTTCCGGTCGTAGTGGATGACGCGCGTGCCGTGCTCACGCGTCTCGAGCAGCCGCTCGGCCGTGCCGTCGATTGACCCGTCGGACACCACGATGAGCTCTACGTCGCCGTCCGCGAGCTCTTGCGTGACCGCCCGTCGGATCACTCCCACGTTCTCGACGATCTCATCGCCGCCGTTGTAGACGGGAATGACGACCGTCAGGAGGGGCTGCGAGCGGCGTCCATCCGGTACGACGGCGGTCGCGGGTCGCGGCGAGGCACTCGGGACTGTCACCGCGACGATTGTAGGTCTGCGGTACGGTCCTCACCGGTGACGGAACCAGCGCTCTGGGGACTGCGGCGGAGCCTCCTCGATCTCACGGACAAGCTGCACCTCGCCGGGCCGGCGGTGCGTGCGTACGAGCTCACTCTCGCGACCCGCTCGGCTTTACGCGACCGCGGGCGCCCGGACCCCGACGGCCTGCCGCTGCCACCCGCGCTCCTGCGGGCACAGGCAGGGCCGCGCCACGCCGATGCGGGCTACTTCCTGCGCAGCGGGCAGCATCACGCAGACCTCATCCGGGAGCTGCTCGCAGAACAAGGCGCCACAATCGAGCAGCTGGACGCGCTCCTCGACTGGGGCTGCGGATGTGGCCGCATCCTCCGGCACTGGGCTGCCCTCGAGCAGACGCGCGTCTGCGGCTGCGACATCAATCCGAACATGGTCGAGTGGTGCAACGCGAACCTGCCTTTCGCAGAGGTCGCGCGCAACAAGCTCTCTCCGCCTTTCCCGTATCCGGATTCGACGTTCGGTCTCGTCTACGCGCTCTCCGTGATCACGCACCTACCGGAGGACCTGCAACACGCGTGGGTGCGCGAATGCTTCCGCGTCCTGCAGCCTGGTGGCTACCTGCTCTTCTCGACGTTGGGCGAGTACTACCTCTCCCTGAAGCGCCTGACGCCCGAGGAGCGGTGCGCGTTTCTCGACGGCAACCTCGTCGTCCTGTACGAGGAGTCTGCCGGCACGAGCCTGTGCAGTGCCTACCATCCCGAGTCATATGTGCGTGACCGGCTCGCGGGCGACTTCGAGGTCGCAGGACTACGCGCGGCGGCCGAGGACGGCCGGCACGACATCTACCTGCTGCGGAAACCGGCGTAGGGCTGAGTAGGGCACGGCACCGGGCTGCGCGTGCGCTCGCCTCGGTCGAGCGGCTCGCGGATCGACGCGCGGGACCGATCCTCCTCTTCGCGGTTGCGCTCGGCGTGTACTCGATTCGCGCAATCGGCTGGCCGCTCGCCGGCGGTCGCGACCTGGACGAGTACCTCTACGACTACATCCAGTTCCTCGACTGGCACCCCGCGCTGCCCTGGTCGATGCTCTTTCGCACGCCGGCGACGCCGCTCGTCCTCGGGCCCGCGCTGGATGTGGCCGACGGAGCGCTGGCCGAGCCGTTGCTCGCGATCCTCTTCGCTGCATCCGTGGTTGCGTGGGCGGCAGCGGCGCGCGCGTTCGGCGTGCGAGCGGCTCTTCTCGTCGCCGTCGCGTTGCTCGTCTATCCCGCGTACGGGCTCATGTTCCACGAGCTCTCCAGCGAGCCTGTCTTCGCCGCGGCGTTTGCATTGTGGGCGCTGCTCGTTGCCCGCGCCGCGCAGCGGCCGTCGGCTCGGCGCTTCGCATACGTCGGGCTCGCCGTGGCGTTGCTGGCCTTCGTTCGGCCGGGGAATGCCTTGCTGCTCGTCTTCGTCCTCTTCGTGCTGACCCTCGGCGGGACTTGGACGCAGCGCACGAACTGGGCCACGGCATTCCTTGCGGCTGCCTTGCTCCCGCTCGCCGCGTGGGCGGTGCTGAACGGCGTTCGCTTCGGCGACTATGCCCTCGCACGCGGTGGCAATGCCGTCATTCCCTTCTACCGCGCCTTCATCACGGACCGTATCGTCTCGCCCGACAACGGCCCTGCGTCGCGCCGACTCGCAGGCGCGATCCAGCAGCACCTGCTCACACGCAACCCCTACAGGGCGTACCACGTCACGCTGCCCGAGGTCTTCTCGAGCGGCAGCTTCCGCATCCACGAAGACCTCTACCTGCTCTCGGACCAGGTCTTCGGCTGGGACAGCAACTACTCGGTGCTGCGAAAGGCCGGGATCGAAGCCGTGCGAAAGCACCCTGGCAAATACACCTCAGGCGTCCTGGAGACGATCTGGCAGCAGCTGAGCAAGTCGTTCTTCCGCTCGCCGCCCGCGGAGGCAAGCAAGAGGCACCCGCAGGCAGAGCCTGGTGCGAAACGGCGCCGACTGCCGCGGCCGACCGAGGGTCAGCCGATTCCGGCAGGCCAGAACGTCTGGATCTCGCGTCCCGACAATTGCATCCGCGACGTGTGGACGTCTCCGACCGGGCACCACCTCACGTTCTGCAATCGGCGAGTGCGCCGGCGCGTCGACGAGATCCTGCGCGAGCGGGGCGAGCTCTTCGGTGGATTGCCCGATCGGAAGGGGAACGCCCAGCTCGCGCTGAGGCTCAACCAGCTCTCCCGCTGGTTCCCGCGGCCGATCATCTGGATCGCGCTCGGGCTGCTCGGGATCGCGTGGCGCCGGCCGCGGGGGACGCGAACGATGATCGCGCTCGCACTGGCGGCGTTCTTCGTGATCGTGTTCAACGCGCTCGGCCTCTTCGCCGACCCGCACTTCGCGTTGCCCGTTGCTCCGGCCTTCATCCTGCTGGCCGCCGGCGGACTGCTCGGTGGGCGGGCGTACCACTAGTGGTTTGCCGGTGACGGTTGCCCGGTTCCTGGGTCGCGAGCACCAAGCCAGCCGCCGCGGTCGTCCGCAGCCAGGCTTGTAGCCTTGACAAGGGCGAGCGTGGACGCTGGCGCTGCGATCGAGGGCCAGGGGCCCGGCGAAGGTTGCCGGTCAGACCACTAGCCCAGGCCGGAGAGCAGCGCGTCGGCAACCCGCTCGGCGGCGCGCCCGTCCACCTCGCCGACGACGGCTCGCGCGACGCGATCGCGTTCCGGCGCAAGTTCCGTCGGCTCGGCGAGCGCGCGCTCGATGCCCGTCGTGACCTCCTCGAACGCCGTCGCGCGGTAGAAGGCGTCCGACTCGATCAGCGACTTGTAGTGCTCGCCGCTGACGTTCTTCAGAGCCCAGCTCTCGCCCGGAGGCGCGCCTTCGTCATAGAGGACGCAGACCGCCGGGCGGTCGTTGACGAGCGCGTCGAGCAGGATCGTCCCCGCGTTCGCCACCACGCAATTGCCGTGCTGCAGCAGCACCGCAAGGGTCTCGAGGTCGGTGAAGCTCGGCTGCTGAACGGTGACACGATCGCGGAACAGAGCGGCCGAGAAACGCTCGCGCCACTGCCGGTCGCGCGGGTGCGGACGGAAGAGCAGGGAAAAGCGGTCGTGAGCGCCGCTCGCCTCCCACCAGGCCACAAGCCGTTCCACGAAGCGCTCCTCGAACGGCGCGTTCGTCGGTGTGTTCCCCATGACGAGCACGAGCGGCCGCGACGGGTCGAGGCCGAGCTCGTGCACGACCAACTCGTAGTCGGAGCGCGGCCGAACACGGTGGAAGACGTCCGTTTGCGGCCACCCGGTGACGACGATGCGCTCCCGCTCGATGCCGTGATACCGCACGAGATCGTCTCGCATGACGTCGTTCTGCACGACGTAGCGCCATAGATTCGGTGCGACGATTCCCTTGCCGACGGTGTGGTCCCAGCTCGCAATGTGGCCCATGACCGGAAGTTCGAGCCTGGCCGCACCGACGATGTACGGCACGACCGCGTGCATCTGGCTGTTCGCCAGCAAGACGGCCGGGCGCTCCTGACGCAGGCGCTCGAGGACGCGCGGCGGAACGTAACGGAGCCTCCCGTAGTGCCAGCGCATCATCGCCCCGTCCGCAGGAGGCCACCGCGGCAGTGGACCCCGCAGGGTCGGATCGAGGAACCAGTTCTGGTGGCCGGGCTGCATCCGCTCGCGGTTGAAGCCGTGACGCAGGCTGTGTCGCAGCGACAGCGGATAGAACCCCAGCCGCCGGTCGAGCCACGCGTCGGCTCGCCGCGCGAGCTTCCCACGCAGCGTCTCGGGCCGCTCGAGGTCCTGCGGAAGCGTGATGCGTACGGCGCCGGCCCGTTCCCGCCAGGCTGAGGCCTGTTCGCCGGTGTCCAGCAGAAAAAGCTCCAGCCGCTCGCCCACCCGGCCGCGGAGATCGTCCACGATGCCCGTGTCGAAGAAGAGCCGTGACGAGAACGGATCGGGGAGGACGAGCCAGATGGGCGTCTCGCTCATCGGGTCAGCAGGAGGTCACACTCGTGGGGCGGGACCTCGTCGATCCGAACCGGTGCGTCGAGGTGGGCGGGAAACATGGTTTCGAGCGCATAGCCGGCGCTCAGGCGCTGCAGCGTGAACCCGTTCGAGCGGCAGATCTCCTCGAGTTGAGACGCCGCATCGGCGTCGTCGCTCCACCCGGGATTGAACTCGACGAATACCGACAGCGGCCCGCCGAGTGCGAACACCGGAGCGAGGCTGCGCAGCACCTCCACCTCGTAACCCTCGACGTCGATCTTGATCGCGCGGATGCGAGGCCATTCGTGCTCGGGAATGCGGGTCGTGGCCGGCTGCACGTCGACGATCACGCCCTCCTGCGTGATTGGCGCACGGTTGGGCTGCGTTCCACGCAGGGTCGCCCGGCCTGTGTTCGTTCCGGGCGCTGCATGCAGGAGCGCACGTTCCGTCACGTCGCCGACTGCAGTCGGGAGGGCCGTGACATTCCCAACGCCGTTTCGCGCCAGGTTCTCGCGCAGCGCCCCGTAGTTCGACGGCCACGGTTCGAATGCGTACACGCGGCCCTGGGGACCAACCAGCCTCGCCGCCAGCAGCGTGAAGTAGCCGATGTGCGCGCCGATGTCGAGGCAGACGTCGCCGGAATGAAGTGACCGTCTGAAGGCTGCGGTGACGTTGGGCTCCCAGACCCCGGAGATCATGAGGACACGCCCGATCTGGTCGGCGCTGTTGAGGCGCATCCTGCTCCCGCCCGTGACGGGGATCACCGCTTCGGTCCGCCAGATCTTCGCCAGGGGCCAGGAGAAGGACCGGTAGAGCGAGGAGCGCAGCGGAGCGGGTAGGAAGCGCGGCAGCCGCAGGACGATCGTGACGAGTCGAGGCCAGCGCGCCAATCGTCGGGTTGCTGCCGCGAGGGAGAGGCTCCTATTCAACGCCGCGGCGCACGGCAGTCCGGCGGGGTGCTCCGCGCAGCGCACTCGCGATGCGGTCGGCGAGCGAGGACCCGTCCAGTCCGTGGAAGCGGAGCGCCTCGAGCGGCGTCCCGCAGGCAGGCCAGCCTTCGACGCCGAAGACGGTGATCGACCGGCCGTCGAGCACGCGTCTCAGCGAGTCGCCGAGTGCGCCGACCGGTGCGTGGTCCTCGACGACGAAGATGCGGTCGAACGACTCGATCAGGTCGAGCAGCCACGGCGCATCGACGCGGTTCAACCAGGGCATGTTGACCACGCTCGCGCCAATCGCCTCGGCCGCGGTAAGCGTCTCGTGCAGCATGACCGGGCCGTAGGCGAAGATCACCGCGTCGGAGCCCTCACGGAGGACGGTTCCGCGACCCGGTGTCACCTTGGCTCGCGGCAGCTCGATGCGACGTGGTGAGGGTCCGATCGCCAGCCTGAGCGCCACGTTCTCCTCGGCATCCTCGACGGCCCATTGCAGGAGCGCGCGCGTCTCCTCCGCGTTCGCCGGCTGGACCAGCGCCATGTTCGGTAGCGCCGTGAGCAGGGAGACGTCGCGGATGCTCTGGTGCGACTTCCCTGGGCCGGCAGGAATCAGCCCGGCGTAGTGCAGGGCGTAGATCACCCTCGTGCGCTCACTCGCCTGGTTGTAGATCTGCTCGTTCGCCCTTGCGGCAAGGAACGACGCGAACGTGTTGACCACTGGAAGGAGTCCGTGGCGCGCCATGCCGGCCGCCGCCGAGACCATGTCCTGCTCTGCGATGCCCGACTCATGGAACCGGTCCGGATGCGCGAGCTCGAACGCGCGGATGCGGCAATCGGACGCGAGGTCGGCATCGAGGACGACCAGCTCAGGGTGCCGCTCGGCCAACTCGAGCAGCGCCTCGCCGTAGGCGGCGGCAACATACTCGTCAGTCACCTTCGTCCGCGTCGCGGTGCCCGACTCCGGCTCGCCTTCGAGCGTGTAGAGACCGTCGGACGCCAGCTCGTCGACCGCTTCGAGGCTCAAGTCCGGCAGCCGCTCCCGGATGCGCGCGAGCAGCTCGTCGTAAGCCCGCTCGAACGCCTCGTCATCCGGCGCGCCGGCGTGCCAGCGATACGTGCCTCCGCCCTCGCGCAAGGCGGCGGGGTGCTCCATGAAGGAGACACCTCTTCCCTTGATCGTGCGTGCGACCAGCGCCTTCGGCCCGCCGTGTGCGGAGCGGAACTCGGCGAACACCTGCCGCAGTTCGCCGTGGTCGTGGCCGTCGCAGCTCGCGACGTGCCAGCCGAACGCGCGCAGCTTCGACTCGAGATCGCCGAGTGCGAGGATCTCCTCCGTCCGCTTGTCCGACTGCAGCTCGTTCCGATCGACGATCACCCAGAGGTTGTCCATGGACTGATCTGCCGCGGCCTGGAACGCCTCCCAGTTCTGTCCTTCCTGCAGCTCCCCGTCGCCGGTCATGACGACGACCCGGCCGCCGCGGCCGAGGAAGCGTTTCGCCCACGCGATTCCGCGCGCTTTCGAGATGCCCATGCCGAGGGAGCCGGAGTTCGCCTCGATGCCTGAGACCCCCACGTCCGGATGGCCGTCGAGCCCCCCGAGGCGCCGCAGACTCATGAGCTGCGCCGACGGGATCACCCCGAGCGAATGCAAGACGGCGTACAGCCCGGGCACGTCGTGTCCCTTTGAGGAGAAGTAGACGTCCCGGTCGGGATGGTCGAAGCCGAACTCACGTGGGTTGAGTTCCTCGTAGAGGAGCTGGACTACGACGTCCATGGCGCTGAAGCTCGAGCCGAGATGGCCCGAGCCTGCTCGTTTCACGGCGGTGAGGGCGTTCGCACGACACATGTCCGCGAGCAACGCCAGGTCGTCGCCTGCGCGCCGAAACTCGGCCTGCGGGATGAGGTGCTGCTTCGCCACCGCCTAGACGTTATTCACAAACGCCAGCCTGCAGCCCACGTTCTCGGTACGCGCACCGCTCGCCCGATTGCAAGGACGAGCGGAGCTGCGAGGTAGAAGAACACGAGCGCGCACCACGCTAGGACGAGAGCTTTCGAGAGTGTCAACTCCGGGAAGCTCACGACAGGGCGCCAGAGCGAGCTGTATTCCGGCACATACCAGCAGAACGCCTCGTGGGCGAAGTTGTCCTTGACGCAGAAGTCGAGCGAGGCGAGGTCCGCCACGGCGCCGCTGACGCCCACCCAGGCAGAAATGGCGAGGACCAGCAAGGTAATCGCATCGGCGAGGACGCTTTCACCCACGTGCTGGATCCGGACCGCGATGAAGAGCGAGGCCGGAATCGCCGCGAAGACGAAGAACCGCGGCCCCCAAGAAAGGCCGCCGTACCAGGCCCACCACTTTGCGTACACGAGGACGAGGCCGGCGACGTAGATCAGCATCAAACCGGCAAGCAGGCGGTACTCCTTCAGCAGAAGCCGTGTCCGGCGCGCGAGGCCGAGCAGCAAGCCCGGCATGAAGAACACAAGGCCGCGGCCGAACGAGACGAGGATGGACAGGAGCCCCAGCACGAACGGATAGCTGAAGCCGCGCTTTCCGGAGTACGTCAGGACCGTCTTGACGCCGAGATATCCCTCCTGTCCGCTCGAGAGCGGGCCACCGCGGCGAATCCAGGCTTCGGTCATGATCAACACGGCGGCTGCTGCCGGCGCAAGGAGATGGCGGAGCCGTCTCGTCCGTACGGCCTGGGCGCAGGCGAGGAGCGCTGCTCCGATCAGCGTCGCCGGCGTGTTCACAACGCCGATCACGATCAAGGCCCAGCCGAGGACCGGCCTTCGGAGGACGACGACTAGCAGGAGACCGAGCACCGTGAGCGTCGCCGTCACGACCTCCGCGTTGTAGTCACGAAGCCGGTTCGTCAGGAACGACGCGAAGAGCAGGATGAGGAGGAAGCGGCGAATGAGGCCGGCGTCGACCCGCCCGCGGAGAAGCCAGAGCGCGGCCCCAGAACCGACAGCGACGACGATCGTGTTGAACCGCGTCGCCCACCATTCTGGCGAGCGGACGATCTCGCCCAGGAGAAGAAACGGCGTCGAGAGGAGCGGCATAACAAGTGAGAATGGGCTTTCCGAAAGATGTCCGTGATGGAGCAGCCCTTCGATGTCCTCGAACCGCTTCACGTCATCTCCAACCAGGCCATGCGGCAGGTACGCGAACAGCAGCGCAATGCCGACAAGGAGGAGTGCGCTCTCGAGACGCCGCGAGAGGGTGAGGCTCAAACCGCGGCGAGTCTAGTGGGCCAGGCGGCTAATCTCGCGCCGTGTGACGCGCAGGTTCGACATTCCGCTGCTGCTTTGGGCCGTGACGCTGAGCACGCTCGTCGTGCTGGCGTTCGCATTTGGCTACGACCCGCTCGAGGGCCACACGTGGTCACGCTGGGATTCCGTGCACTACGAGAGCATTGCGAGGGGCGGCTACCATCTCTACCGCTGCCCGCTGGATTACACGCCCGATCCGGGCGGCTGGTGCGGCGATGCGGGCTGGTTCCCCGCCTATCCGTGGCTCTTCGGCGCGCTCGCTCGCATCGGAATACCGCTGCGCGGCGCTGCCGTTGCCGTCTCGTCGGTCTTCGCGGCGGCGACGCTCGTGCTGCTCTGGAACACCTTCTTCAGACGGCGTCGCGACGTGCTCGTCCTCGCCGGGCTTGCGTATGCAGCGTGGACGCCGGGCCAGATCTACGACTACGCGATCTTTCCTATGTCCGTGCTCGCGTTCTTCACGGTCGCGCACCTGTGGCTCCTGCAACGCGGCCGCTTTGTCGGAGCTGGGCTCGCCGGCGCAGCGGCGGC
>Ga0137372_10007207_pt1 | contig 10750 bp, 10 predicted proteins | sample SagtaG_6_FD_104911 | JGI IMG/M metagenome (GOLD analysis project Ga0137372, IMG submission 104911) | Vadose zone soil microbial communities from Sagehorn Ranch, Mendocino, California, USA - Sage1_R_60_16 metaG | ecosystem: Environmental > Terrestrial > Soil > Vadose zone | place: USA...
CAATCCTCAAGTAATACTTTAAGTGCCGCAATCACCCGCGGTGAGTATCTATCGCGGATCGCCTGGGATCGCTCCGCCATGCGCTTATTATGCCTTCAGCTCGCCCGATCGTCACGTGGAGATCATCACGTTGAAATCGGTGCCCTCCCACCGATTTGCCTCCGGCCAATAAAAGGTGAAGACAATTGTGTGGCCCGCATCAAGTGTGTTTGTGGGAAGGTCGGCGACGTAGATTCCCAGGCCGGTGTTCCGCGCCGAAACGTCCTGTGCAGTTTGCCAACCGTCGTCGCTCCAGTGAACCGTTGCCGGCGCCATCACTGCGATTCGTAATGTTTTACCTGAAGGCATAAACCGGCACTTGTTATTGAAACGCCACTCCCAATAGACGGCCGGCCTTTTCTCGACCAGATATCGCTTCACAGTTTGCGCGGGCTGATCGAAAACTTTGCCGTCTTTCAACGATCGCACCAGTTTGATGTACTCCGAATGCGCCCACACCAACGGGCACGCCGAGCCCGTGGGCTTGCCCAGAAATAACTCTCGTTGCGGAATATCGGGTTGGTCCCAAACCTGTTCCGGCAACAATCGGCTGCCATTCGTGGAAGATTCCACCGCGGCCAACAATGCCTCCGCAGCTGTCACGTTTCCCGCCGCAAGCTCGTAGTGCGCCCGCTCGCCGGCCAAAAGCGGCCATGGACGCCCGATTCCAGTGCCATCAAACGGACCACCATCCTCGTGCTCACCGTATCCGTCATCGTTGTAGCGATACCACAGTGGCCCCTCCGGTAATTTCGCCTTCAGAATCGCGTCAATCACTTTGATCGTATTCAAGATTCTCGGATCGTCCGGCGCCCGCAGCCCGAAGCGCACTAGCGACAATGCGTCCGGGCTGATCACATGCGACGCGCGATCGAGACTTTCGCCAGGAGGGCGGTTCTTGATCGGCACAAAGCCTTCCGTTGGAGAAGCGGCGCAATCGCTTTCCGGCGGCGCAATACGAACGTAATATCCGTCAACCCCGATCTGCCGCGCGAGGTCGCCATTGTTGGAGTAAGTCCAGCGCTCAATGTTTTCATTCCACGTATCGGCGAGGTCGCGCAAGTATGAGGCTATGTCCGACTCGCCAACGCCGTCGGCCAAGTCGGCCGCAGCCAATAGCCCCGCCACTTCCACCGCCAACGTGAAGGGAGAATAGCCCGCGTCCTCTTCCCATCGGTCTTGCTGTGTCACAGGCCCGTTGCAGGCTATGAATGCCGCTGCACGACGCACCATCGCCCACCAGCGTTTCAGGTCTCCGAGCGCGCTCGTCGCTTCTCTGCGCAGCAAATCCACTAGCAGGATCGGAAATGCGGCCTCGTCCATCTGCAAGCCATTCCAGTACGGACGCCCGTCGAGCCACATATTTTGCGGCCAGCGCCCATCCGCTTCTTGCGTGGTTTCGAGATAATGTAGCACTCGCACAGCATCGCCGACCGCACCTGCCGCCAAAAATCCGCCAGCGGTCTCGACCAGGTCCCGCGGCCATACCAAGTGATATCCGCCCAGGTCTTCATCGCCTTTGTTAAATCCCCACGGGATGGAAAGACTGGCGATAACCCCGCCGAGAAAATCTTTCGATTCATGTGACCGCAACACCGCCGTGCTGGCACGATAAAGGTCACGGTGCGCATTTGCACGATCCAGTTTCAGCAATCCTTTTTGCCAGTTGCGCCACTGCGAAGCGTAGTCGCGAGAGAGCAAGTCGTAATCCTCTAGGAGCGCAGCCCGCACCTGCTCCCCCGCCTCGGCCCAGATGCCTCCAAAGCCGACCGCGAGTACAAACTCTCCGTCACACGCAACCAGATCAACCTCTCCGGTCAAAGCCACATTACCGTTCTCGGCCCGCTGATACTTGTTCGCGAGTTGATAATTTTGCGACAACTCCTGCCAACCATCGGACGCGCCGGCAAACCCTACCGACATGTTTGTCCAGGGAACGGAACAGCCAAGCGCCAGCGCGAGTCCTGAAGGACCCTCTGCGTAGAAAACCGGCACTCCCTTGTAGTCGCTAACCCAGGCGGTGTTATTGCTACCGACGTTTCCCAGATGCGGAGCGAGTAAAACGTAAAGGCGATAATCAGAGAGAGAGCCTGTCGCCGGCACGAAACGAGTTTTTTGCAAGACTACATTTCTGTGCGGATCCGCTAAGAATTCCTTTTCAATGCGGTACCTTCCGCCCAGATGTGAATTGATCGCCCGGAACACAGGAATGCCCGGCTCTATCGCTTGTACCTCGAAACTGCAGTCCCTCTTCTCTTCAGAAAAGAAACTCGCACCGTCCGTGACGATCAGCCCCATGTCCCGCGTGCAGGCCATGTCAACCCGGGGAAAATAAATTTCATTGAGAATGCCATGGCTTAGCGTGAACCACACGCGGCTGCTGCGGTTTAGCGCAGTGCCTATGCCGGTCTTCGCGCTGGAAGTCCAGCGCGGTGGAATGCCCGGCCAACCGGGGGCGACGTTAGTCGAATCGCTCATGCGTTTCGTGAACAGGAATTACTTCGAGACTGGAATAGTATCAGGCAGCTTCAATGTTCCAAGATAGAGAGCCATGCCGACGACCGCATCCACTCCCATCTGATGCAGTTGCGCAATTTCCTCATGCGAGGAAATACCGCCGGCAGCGATGAGTTGTCGGTGCGTGGCATCGCGCAGTTCGCGCACAGGAGCAAGCGGCAGCCCGCCCATCAGGCCTTCCGTATCAATGTGCGTGTAGAGGAAGGCGGAACAGAAGGGTTCGAGCGCCTGCACTGCCTCAACCGGCGTGATCTCGGTAATTACCTGCCAACCTCGGACGGCGATTCTTCCGCCGCGCGAATCAATAGCAAATACCAGCTTGTCTATCCCAACGTCGGCGGCTGCACGTTTTGCGAATTCGGTATCTATCTTGTCGTCTCGAATTAAAGACGAACCGAAAATCACACGTCGTGCTCCGAGGTCGAGCATCTGGCGTGCGCTCTCACTTTTGCGGATTCCGCCGCCCACCTGGCAGGGAAGTCGTTTGAGGAAAAATTTGATCAGGCTCGCGTTAGCGTCTCTGCCGATCGCCGCATCAAGATCGATGAGTTGCACCAATGGAAAAGATGAAAAGCGCGTGACCCACTCTTCGAAATTGTCGAACTCCAACACCTTTTTCTCGCCCTGGACTAGCTGCACGACCTTGCCGTCCATGAGATCGATGGATGGGATCAGCAAGGGAACCTCATCGGAATTCCAGCGACCTGCAGATCACGTTTAAGGTCGGCAATCGAGCTTAGGCCGAAATGGAAGATGGATGCTGCCAGCGCCGCGTCGGCTGCGCCTTCGCGAAATATGTGGACAAAGTCGGCGGACGAACCTGCGCCACCTGAGGCAATGACCGGAATGCGGACGGTTTGGGAAATTGCCCGCGTCAATTCGCAGTCGAAGCCTTCCCGCGTCCCGTCGCGATCCATTGATGTCAGCAGTATCTCGCCCGCGCCACGATCTTCGGCTTCCTTCGCCCACACGACCGCGTCTTTGCCGGATGGGACGCGCCCGCCCGTACTCCACGCCTGAAATCCGCCGCCGTTACCCTTGGCGTCAATTGCCACAATCACCGCCTGAGAACCGAAGCGTTGCGCAATGCAAGTGATAAGCGAGGGGTCGGCAATTGCAGCCGAGTTGATGCTGATCTTATCGGCGCCCGCATCAAAAATCGCGCCGGCATCTTCTAATGTGCGTACGCCACCCCCAACTGTGAACGGAACAAACAGCTCATTCGCAGTGCGCTTGACGGTTTCGATCAACGTTGAACGTTTCTCATGTGTCGCAGTGATGTCGAGCAACACAATTTCGTCTGCCCCGGCGGCACTGTGCGCAGCAGCGAGTTCCGCAGGATCTCCGGCGTTGCGGAGGTTAAGGAATTGCGTCCCTTTAACGACGCGTCCGGCATCCACGTCAAGGCAAGCGATGATCCGTTTAGTCAACATTTCGTTTAGCTGTTGTCATCCCGAAGTCGTACGCCGACTCTGCGGTCAAAAGCCCTTGGAATCGCGCTCAAAGCCGGCAGAAATTCTCCAACATCTTCAATCCCGCGCTCCCCGATTTTTCAGGGTGAAATTGCACTCCAAACATATTGTCCTGCTCGACTGCTGCCGAAAATCCGCCACCGTATTCACATTCCGCCGCTGTATAAGAAAGCAACGGCACGCGATACGAATGCGTGAAATAGACGAACGTCCCGTCCGGTATTCCGCTCAACAGGCGAGATTCGCGATTGCGAATCAGCAAGCTATTCCATCCCACGTGAGGAGACTTCACTCGGAAAGGGAAGCGGCTGCACTCGCCCGGCCAGAGTGCGAGGCCGTGAACGTCCGGCGCCTCCTCGCTTGATGCCAACATCCATTGCATCCCTACACAAATCCCAAGAAATGGAGCCTTCCGCTCGATGCCCTCGATAATAGTTTCCCGCAATCCGGACTCATCCAGCGCCTTCGTCGCAGCAAAGTGACCCACACCAGGCAGGACAATTTTCTCGGCTCGCGCAACCGCGTCAGGTTGATCAGTGACGATGGTATTTGCGCCCAGATGATCAAATGCCTTCTTCACCGACGCGATGTTCCCCGCCTTGTAATCAACAATCGCGATCACAGCAATCCCTTTGTGCTCGGCAACAGCTGAGCCATCTGCTTGTCGCGCCAGCAAGCAGCACGCAGTGCACGTGCAAACGCTTTAAACAGGGCTTCGATTTTGTGATGATTCGAACGACCGTAAAGGATTCGCGCGTGCACGTTCGCCTGGGCCCCTCGCGCAAATCCGTCAAAAAAGTCGGCTACGAGTTCAGATTGCAAATCGCCCACCAGTCGCACGCGGACTTTGGTATCCACAACCGCCGCGGTCCGTCCGGAAAAATCTACGGCAACCAGTCCTAGCGTTTCGTCCATAGGTATTACGAAGTACCCGGCACGCAGGATTCCACGTTTGCTGCCCAATGCCTGCGCAAAGGCTTGCCCTAGCGCGATGCCAACGTCTTCCACGGTGTGGTGCTGGTCGACGTCAAGGTCTCCCGTAGCCTGAAGTTCGAGATCAAACGCGCCATGATTTGCGAACAGTTCCAGCATGTGATCGAAAAAACGAATTCCGGTTGAAACCTTGTGCTTGCCCTTGCCCTCAATAATCAACCGAAGTCGAATGTTCGTCTCTTTCGTGACCCGGTCAAGCGCCGCCCTCCTCATCGCGCCACCTTCTCGCCGATTCCGAGTTCGGCGAAAACTCCGCGCAACGCCGAGAGTAGGCGATCATTGTGCTCCCGGGCGCCGACGGTTATGCGCACACAATCTTTGCATCCGTAATCAGCCGAACGATCGCGGACCAGGATCCCTCCTTCCCGCATCTTTGCGACGAATGCCTTGCAGTTCTCGCCAAGGTGAATGAGTACAAAATTCGCCCGGCTCGGCCAGTAATGGATTCCTAAATTTGTCAGTTCTGATTCCAACTGAATGCGGCCTTCGATCGCATCGGACACATACCTTTGAACGTATTCTTGATCTGCCAGTGCAGCGGGCAAACACGCCAGCGCAACCGCATTCAGGTTATAAGGAGAGCTGGCTCGCCGCACCGTGGCCATTTGATCTGGATCTCCCATCAAAATGCCGATTCTCAGCCCTGCCATCCCATACGCTTTCGAAAATGTCCTCGAGACAAAGAGATTCGGCAACTCGCGCCAGCCACGCGCAATCGTTTCGCCGCAGAATTCGAAATATGCTTCATCTATGAGCACAGCCGCATCCGGCGCAGCCCGGGCAATTTCCTTCAAGTCAGTAATAGGAACAAACGTTCCTGTAGGATTGTTGGGATTCGCTACCGAAATCAATCGAGTGCGTTCGTTGATCGCGGCGAGAACGGATGAGGTTGGAAATTTAAACTCCTGCACGGCCGGAATGGCAATCACTCGTGCACCCGTTGCCGTTGCATAGATTTCAAACATCGCAAACGTCGGCACCACCAGAATCGCTTCATCTGTTGGTTGTAGGTAGGTTTCGCATACGAGGTGAATGGCCTCGTCGGTGCCGTTGGTGAGAAGCAACTCCTCCGGACGCACTCCGAGATGCTTGGCCACTACTACTTCGGCTTTCTCGCGCACTGGATACTTTGCCAAGGCCTCGCCATCTAGACTTCGAAGCCGCTCAAGTACCCTCGGCGAGCATCCTTGGGTGTTCTCGTTGAAGTCGAGCCTTAGCCCTTCACGATCGCCCAACGGCGGATGATACTCCTTCAACGACCGGATTGACTCCCGCGCTCTAAGCACTCGCACACCTCACGAGAATGGATTCAGCGTGTGCGCGCAGACCCTCGGTCTCCGCAAGTTGCACAATGGCGGGAGCAAGGCGCGAAAGGGCCCGAGACGATATTTCCTGCACCGTGATGAGCTTGACGAAATCCAGCACGCTCAATCCGCCACGAAAGCGCGCCGCGCCGGCGGTCGGCAAAACGTGATTGGGGCCAGATGCATAATCTCCTGCCGCTTGGGCCGAATAGTCTCCAACAAAAATCGAGCCGGCATTCTGCACGAAATTCAAATCTTCCTTTTCGACAGTAATGTGTTCCGGCGCAATCCGGTTCGCCCAGACAAACGCTTGCTGTTTAGTATTGGCAATAAGTACAGCGCCTCGTTTCTTTAACGATGCAATCCCAATGGCATTGTCGTGTAGAGACGGCGCTTCAGGTCCGCCCTTCTTGAAAGCGGTCGCCACCTCATTCCCCAACTTCTCCGACGTCGTGATGAACACCCCCAGCGTCTCCGGATCATGCTCGGCCTGCGCGACTAAGTCAGACGCAATAAACCTAGCATTCCCTCGCAAGCTCACGATGACAACTTCTGTGGGCCCCGCCAGCATGTCAATCGCGCAGTCAAACGACACTATCTTCTTCGCCGCAGTAACGTACAAATTTCCCGGGCCGACTATTTTGTCCACTCGCGGAATCGTTTTCGTTCCGTACGCGAGGGCCGCAATGGCTTGTGCACCGCCGACGCGATAGAACTCATTCACGCCAAGCATCGCCGCCGCAGTTAAAACTTCATCGCTCGGTCGCGGAGAAACCACGCGAATGTTCTTCACCCCCGCCACTTGCGCGGGAATGACCGTCATCAGCAAAGTCGAGACCAGTGGAAAGCGGCCGCCCGGCACATAGCAACCTACGGAGTCAAGCGGCCGCACCATTTGTCCCAACGAAATTCCGTGCGCAGACCGCACCCACTCCGTGGGTTTTTGCCAGTCGCAAAACTGCCTGATGTTTTTCGCCGCGATCTGGAGCGAGGACTTCAGAGGACTCGCCGCGCTTTTCCAAGCCTTCCGCAATTCAGACTCCCTGATTCGCAAAGATTCTGCCGGCGCTAATCCGTCAAACCTTGTCGCGTACTTGCGTAGCGCGCGGTCTCCGTTTTTTCGAACGCCCTGCACAATCATCCGTACCGCTGGCTCAACTTCCTCAAGGCGCGAGCCTCGCCGCTCCAACTTGCGCACGTACCCTTCCGCCGCTTTCCCTTTGAGAATCCGCATTACACGACTACCTTGTTCAGCGGGTACTCCACGATCCCTTGCGCGTTTGCTTCCTTCAGTCTCGGAATCACCTGCCACGCGAGTGATTCCTCGATCACCGTATTCACCGCCAGCCACTCCGGATCGCTCAGGGTCGAAATCGTTGGGCGTTTCAGCGCCGGCAACACGCCCAGCACCCGCTCCAGGTCCTCCTTGCGGACATTCAGCATGAGGCCGACTCGGTCCTTGGCTTCCATCGCACCACGCAACATCAGTGCCAGATTTTCGATCTTCCGGCGCTTCTCGCAATCCGTCCAGGTCGCTTTGTTGGCAATAATCTGCGTGTTGCTTTCGAGCACGGTGTCCATGATGCGAAGATGATTTGCCCGCAGCGAACTGCCCGTCTCGGTCACTTCCACGATCGCATCGGCCAGCATTGGCGGCTTTACTTCCGTTGCACCCCATGAGAATTCAACTCGCACCTCCACTCCACGGCTCGCGAAATATTTCTTTGTGACGTTCACCAGCTCTGTCGCGATAATTTTCCCCGCCAGGTCCTCCGCCTTTTCGAAAGATGAGCTTTCGGGGACCGCCAGCACCCAGCGCACTTTGCCGCGACTCTGCTTGGCATAAATCAAATCAGAGACCGTCACCACTTCCAGACCGCTCTCAATTACCCAATCGAGCCCGGTCAATCCGGCGTCGAGTGCACCGTGCTCGACATAGCGTGCCATTTCCTGCGCCCGAATCAACATGCACTCGATCTCGGGATCGCCAGTTGAAGCGAAATAGGAGCGCGAGTTGGTGTGGATCGGCAATCCAGCTTGCGCGAAGAGTTGCAGCGTCGCCTCCTGCAAACTGCCTTTAGGAATACCCAGCCGGATCTTCATTGCGAGATCTCCTCCGACACGTGTGGCGCGGGCGCCCCCGCCCGCGAATTGCCCTGTGTTCCGGCCACTGTGATCTTCCTCGTAAAGCACGACCTCGTCCCCTCATGACAGACCACACCCGCGCCCTCGACTTCCACTTTGATCAGAATGGAATCACGATCGCAGTCTGTCGCAGCTGAAATGACCTTCAGCCGATTGCCTGAAGTCTCGCCCTTGGTCCAGAGTTCATTTCGCGTGCGGCTGTAGAAAGTGACGTATCCCAGTTCCTGGGTCTTCTCCCAAGCCTCGCGGTTCATGAACCCGAGCATAAGGATTTCGCTGTTGGCTGAGTCCTGCACGATCGCCGGAACCAGCCCTTGCATTTTTTCGAAGTCAATTTTCATGTTCTACAACCTCATCCACCACGGAGACACGGACGCACGGAGACTGAATCGTCGGGTCATTGAGGGATTGAATCATTGAAGACACCTCCAGATTCCCGCCCTACTCCGTCATTTTTCCTTCGTGCTCCGGTGGAGAGTCACTGAACAAAAAGAAAAAACCCGCTGAGCTCTGCGCTTCAGCGGGCCTTATTCCCAGTGTCTGTGCTGACTAGCTCAGCCCCACACCCCCGCCGTCGCGCTGTGCGCGTGATGATGGCGGTGATGCTGCTGCCTCAGCATGAATTCCTAAACTACGCGAGGCGCAGCATCGCGTCAAACCCGAAAATTCGATTCAGGACATTGGTTTTGTAGATGGAGCACACCCAGGCGCAAAAAAATCAGCCTCAGATTGCCAAGCGCCAATTTGTAAGCTCGCGAGTTCATCCGTATGCTTCTACGTTATTTCGGCTCAGGAGAACTCAACAATGAATCTGCGAACATTTCGGGCGCAGCTCTTTCTGTCTCTGACCCTCTGTTTCGTGAGCTTGTCGCCGGTATCGGGGCAGCAGCCCGGCGAACAATTGGCCATTCATGCTGGCCGACTCATTGATGTCCGCACGGGAAAGGTTTCGCAGAAGGCTTTCATCGTCGTTTCCAAAGACCGCATCGTCCGCATCGCCGACTCCGCTCCCTCCGGCGCGAAGCTCGTAGATCTTTCGAAATACACCGTAGTTCCGGGTTTGATAGACGCTCATAACCATTTACTCGGAAATCCCAAAGACCAAACTCCCACCTCTTCCTTGCGCATGTCTTCGCCGCAGAAGGCGATCTGGGGAGTTCACAATTTGCAAATTATTCTGGACCATGGGTTCACCGCCATGCGCGATGCCTGCGAAGGCGATCCCGGGTATGGACAAATCGCCTTGCGCGACAGCATTGAAAAAGGGCTGATCCGCGGCCCGAGAATAGTCTCGGCCGGTTCGTGTGTCTCGCTGACCGGCGGCCACGGAGATGACGACGTTCTTGCTCCAGACGCCGGTTTTGTCCCCCGGCAGAACATTGCAGATTCGGTTGACGGCATCTCGTACGCGGTGCGCCGAGACATTAAATATGGCTCCGACTGGATCAAGCTAATGGCTAGCGGCGGAGTGGGGGATCCCGTCAGCGACTACCGCGTCCAGGAACTCAGCGAAGAACAGATGGCCAAGGCGGTCGAAATCGCCCACCGGGCAGGGAAGAAAGTGATGGCGCATGCCGAGGGAACTGACGGCATCAAGGCCGCGGTTCGCGCTGGAGTGGATTCCATCGAACCTGGCACCATGCTCGACGAAGAAGGCGCACGCCTGATGGAGCAACGCGGAACCTGGCTGGTCCCTACGCTGATGACCTTCCAACACGGTGTCGAAGAAGGTGCATCCCTGGGTGCCGATCCAGCGACGGTTGCCAAAGGTGAAGCCATTTTGAAGGCGCAAGGGCCGGCTTTTCGCCTAGCGCTGGCACATCATCTCAAGATAGCCTACGGCGTCGACGACGATTCAGACTTCGAATCCAAGGAATTCGCTGCTCTGGTCCGTGGAGGTATGAGTTCGCTGGAGGCATTGCGCGCGGCCACGGTGAACGCCGCAGAGTTGATTGGCCGCTCCACTGAAATTGGAAGCATCGAGGCCGGAAAGTTCGCAGACATCGTCGCCGTTGACGGCGACCCCCTCGCCGATATCACTGCTATGGAGAAAGTCGTCTTCGTGATGAAGGGCGGGGAAGTCTTCAAGAGTCCGGCGCATTGAGGCGTGCTTCGGCATATGGGACAGCCGCCCTTGGGGCCGTCCTGGCAGTGTCGAATTGTCGCTCCAATTGAGGAAACACCAACTGTCAAGGTTTGGCTGAATGCTGAATGCTAAAATAAAGTCACACCTAAATTCTGGGAGAACTAATGGCCAAGATCGCCAAAACTGCAGACCGC
>Ga0137372_10007212_pt1 | contig 10748 bp, 8 predicted proteins | sample SagtaG_6_FD_104911 | JGI IMG/M metagenome (GOLD analysis project Ga0137372, IMG submission 104911) | Vadose zone soil microbial communities from Sagehorn Ranch, Mendocino, California, USA - Sage1_R_60_16 metaG | ecosystem: Environmental > Terrestrial > Soil > Vadose zone | place: USA: California...
ATCGCAACTATCTTAAGGAGGGGATGACGCTGCAGGTTTTGAAATACAACGGCGCTCCCGTTTCTTTGCAATTGCCGCAATTCGTCGAACTAGCGATCATCTCCACCGAGCTCGGAACGCGCGGCGATACAGCGGCGGGAGGAGCAACCAAGCAGGCCACTGTGGAAACGGGCCTTGTTGTGCGGGTCCCACTTTTTATCCAGGCGGGCGAAATCGTGCGCGTCAACACGCAAACGGGTGAAGTCGCTGGCAGGGCTTAATTGAGTGCTAAGGTATTTCCAACAATGATCCATCCTACTCGGTTCGGTCCTTTCTATATTGCCTTGGCGCTTGCTTGTGCGATTTCAGCGAATGCGCAGCAGGAGAGTCTTAATAAAGCCTTTCTCCGCGCTGTGGAGGACGGCGACATAGCGAAAATTCAGGCGTTGTTGGGCGAAGGCGCGGATGTGAACGCGCAGGAACATACTAACGGTCACTTTGCGTTGCAGTACGCAATAAACCGGCCTGACGTAGATTTGGTGAAGTTGTTGCTCGATAGAGGAGCAAACGCCAATGCGGTAGATAGGATCGGTTATACCGCCCTCATGGACGCGACGCGTCGTGGTGGCCCCGCGGGCACGGCAATTTCAAAACTACTGATTGAGCGTGGCGCTGACATTCATGCCGGACACGATCGGGCGATCTTTGCCGCGGTCAAGTATGCCGAACCTGAACTTGTCCAGCTCTTGCTGAGGAAAGGCGCGCCGGTAAATGCCAAAGATGAGAACCAGGATGGCGAGACAGTCTTGATGTCCGCCGCAAGCGGAGCGTCCCTGGAAGGAGTACAAATGCTTCTGGCTGCCGGTGCCGATCTCAACGGCACTGACAAGTATGGCCAAACGGCGCTCATGAAAGCATCGACCATGGACCACCGTTACGGCGTGGAAAGTCGCTTACCAATCATTGAGCTATTGCTGAAAAAGGGCGCTAACGTGAATGCCAGAGATCAGTACGGCATGACGCCACTGTTGCATGCGGTAGTTCAGCACATGTCGGAAGCAGGTGGCATCATTTCGCATCCTGAGGTCGTGCAGTTGCTACTGGCGAGCGGTGCAGATGTGCAGGCGAGAGATGCTGAGGGAGAAACGGCCTTGCACGGAACCGTTGCTGTTTATGAAGGTCCGATTGAGATGGTCCGTTTGCTGCTGGCGAAGGGGATCGAAGTTAATGCTCAGAACAAAAATGGAGTGACCGCGCTGATGATCGCCGCAGACAAGGGCAAGCTGGATGTGACTCGGCTCTTGTTGGAAAAAGGTGTAAATCTGGATCTAAAAGATCTTGAAGGCGCCACGGCTCTGGATCATGCGATAAGCGCCGGCTACGCCGATATTGCTAAATTATTGTTGGCGAAAGGAGCAGCCTCCAGAAATGTCTATCGGAACGAAGCAGAGGTCACCGCGGCAGCAGCAAACTTCGCTTTATTACGTGCGGCAACATCCAGTAGCCTTCCGGAGATCGAAACGCTGCTCGCACAAGGCGCCGATGTTAACAGTCGGGATAGTCACGGCGACACCGCTCTGCTTATAACGGCGCAGTACGGTTATTCCGGGACAGACATTTTTACTTTGCTGCTGGCAAAAGGGGCGGACATTAATGCGACCAACGTGAGTGGCTCTAGTGCGTTGATGATAGCAACAGGCCGCAATAGCGGAGACGCGGTGAAATTGTTGTTAGCTCAAAAGGCCGATGTCAATCTCCGCGACAAGCAGGGCAAGACGGCGCTGCACCTTGCTGCAGCAGAACTTCATTCCGAGATCGTAGAGGACTTGCTGGCAAGCGGCGCCGCAGTAGACACTCGCGACGCTGAGGGTAAGACCGCCTTGATCCTCGCGGCGGATTCCCAAAGGTCAGTCCCCACAGACATTCTGAAATCATTGCTCGATAAAGGCGCACAGTTGAATGCCCAGGATGATCAGGGCAACACAGCGCTAATCATGGCCGCGAAATCAGGCAGCATCTCTGGCGTAGAGTTCTTGCTGAGCAAAGGTGCGCGAACCGATCTGAAAAACAAGGAGGGCCAAACAGCACTAAAACGCGCGCGCGCTTTGCACGAGAACGAAGAAATATATAATGCCAACCTCGTTGAGGCTCAGATAGTTGCTCTTCTCCTAAAGGCCAAAGCCAAAGAATAATCCCCCTGGCGTTGCATGCCCGACGTCCCTCAATCCTGGAAGAGGTCTACATTTGGCTGAGTACATCAATGATGTGCGGAATGTCATTGCTCTCCCGAATGCGAACCGCCGCAACAGCAGCCGTGGCCGCTAATCCGATTGGCCGGCGTAGGGCGTGAGCCAATACTGCAGATTGGAAGGCGAAATAAGATTCTAGATTTTTAGATTTGCGATTTTTTGATTTTCTGTTTTACGAATTACACCTGCTGCAGCATCGAGTGTTGTCCTGGACTAAGGCATCGCGGTTCAAAGATCGAACAACCATCAAAGCGATTTAGACGTAAAACGGAACAATCGAAAATGAAAAATCAAAAATCGAAAATCACCGAAACTGGCCCGCGTACCATTCGACGATTTGCGGACCGACCATCAGTGCGATGATCGAGCCGATCCCCAGAAAGACACCAAACGGCAGCAGCATCTGCATATCTTTCTTACCCTGCTGAACCATTAACGCCACCCCAATTAGCGAACCAGAGAGGACTCCGAAAAAGATCGTGAGGATTGTGAGTCGCCAGCCAAGATAAGCGCCAACCATAAACATCATCTTCACGTCGCCCAGGCCCATCGCCTCAACGCCACGCAGTCTCTCCCACGTCCAGCCCATCAGCCATAACGAGCCGCCGCCTACTAAGGCGCCGATCAAGGCGCCAATGAGCGACGCGGCCCAAATTGGCATATCACTAAGCATGCCCTGCATCAGTCCTGGAAGATCATCGAAGTGCGGACTGCCGAGAAGATAAGGAATGGTCAAGCGTGCGACTAACGCAAAGACGATCCCCGGGTAGGTAATCGCGTTTGGCAGAATCATGTGTTCGGCATCGATAAAGACCAGAGCAATGAGAGCGCTGACAAAGATGAGATCGAAAGGGAGCACGAGCGTCAATCCGACGCGCCAGGTCACGGCCACAAAAAGGAGCGCCGTCATTAGTTCCACTGCCGGATAGCGAGCTGAGATGCGCGTTTCGCATGATCTGCAGCGCCCGCGCAGAAGCAGGTAGCTCAAAACGGGCACATTGTCGTAAAAGGCAATAACAGCCCCGCAGGAAGGACAGCGCGAGTTTGGAAATACGATCGAATCTTCCAGTGGCAGACGATGAATCACCACATTTAAGAAGCTGCCGATGATCGCGCCTAGAACGCCAGCGAAGATGTAATTAAAAGGAGAAGGTATCAGGAGGTTTATATCTGGCAAGACCGTTATCAGGACAAGAGTCATCGACAGGCATTGTAACTTGCTTGATGGTTACTGCCTACTATCTTCTTTTTTCTGTATCTCGGAGAGCATAAGGTGCTTCAGAAAGGCATGATGGGCCGCGAAACTGGCAATGCTCAGCCCCGCGAGGCCGTCACGAAATCCCCCTTTCAAGACATAACTGCGGATGAAGGCAAGGGGCGCCGCCGTGGCAATCTTTATAACTGACGTGCGACGACCATCCTCGAACATCTGTCGGGCTGCAAGCGGGGCATAGCGTTCGCCGATCATTCTGTGGTGATGTGCAGCGTCGCGAACACTGTAATGCAGAATATCGCCACGCAGTGTTTCAACGCGTGCGCCCGCGTTCATTGTCACGGATTCATGTATATATTTTCCTTCCCAGTGTCCCAACGACTTCCTGAAAAGTCGCAGCTGCCGGTCGGGATACCATCCCCCGCCGCGGATCCAACGGCCCTGGTAGAAAGAACGACGAGCGATTCGATAACCGTCAGCCAGTTGATTGTCGGGCTGTTTTCGCAAGCTCTCGATTGCAGTCCGCAATCGGTCTGACACGCGCTCGTCTGCATCGAGACTAAAGACCCACTCATGCGACGCCTGTTCGGTTGCAAACTGTTTCTGAACCGCAAAACCGGGCCACTCGCGCGTAAAGACGCGGGCACCACACTGCAAAGCTATCTGACGTGTTTGATCGTTGGATTGAGAATCAACGACGATGATTTCATCGGCCCAGGAAAGCGAGTCGCAAGCGGCACGAATATTATCCTCTTCGTTGAAGGTGATGATCGTAGCGGAGATTTTCATCAAGTCTGCGATCCGGAATCCGAGACGCGATTGCAAGGTAGAAGGTACCTTAGCAATCGCAAATCGGAAATCGCAAATGGAAAAATCGGCTTAGGGTGTGGGATTTTCAACTACCACGTTATTGGCCCGCAGTGTTGAGGAGGTTGCGCGCTGCAAGTCGGCAAGAGCCTTGTTGTAATCAGTTTCGGCCCGCAGTTCTGCATTACGCGCATTGGTCAGCGCATTCTGGCGTTGAAATAAGAGAAAGGTGGTCGAACGTCCCACCTGATAAAGGCGCTGTTCTCCCTCGAGTTGAAGTTCGGCGTTGCTTCTTGCCTCTCGCGCTGACAACACACGGAGCCGGGATGTTTCGACCGCCTGGGCCGAGTTGCGAACATCAACTTCGATAAGCTGGTCCTGTGAACGCACAGAGGCTTCAAGCCGTTCTTTTTGGATCTGAGCGCCCGCAAGATTGGCCTTAGCGGTCCGATTGCGTAGGGGAAGCTGAATTGCTACTCCTAGAACAACATTGCGGGTATTGCCGGAGAAGAGGTTGCTGAGCATCTGTCCCTGACCCCCGATCAGGTTGTCGGGCGGCAGCAGGGTTGTCGGAGGATCGGTGGTCGGATCGATGCGCGGAACTGCAGTGCCAGCCAAACCAGTTAAGGCCACGGTACCAGTGAGATCTACCTGCGGGCGCGTCTGGTTCCTGTAAAATTGCAGATCAATACTATTGATGTCGTTGTCCAAACGCAGGCGGCGAAGTTCCGGCCTGTTGTCCCGAGCCTCCTTCAAGGCTTCGGTGAGATTAACGGGCGAAGTATCGAATTTCGGTGAATCTGTGGGCGTGACCTGGGCGGACCACTCTGGAGCTGTCGAATCTTTGAACAGGAGCTGCTTAAGGTTGTTCTCGGCCACCGAGACGTTTTGCACCGCCAGAAGCAAAGCCGATTCGCGGTTGGCGAGTTCTGTTTGCACTTCCGCTCTCTCCAGCGGAGCTTTCGCCCCAGCAGAGATCTGGGCTTCAACATTTCTTAGGTTCTCTCGCGACAGATTGAGGTTCTCAAGTTGATTCTGCTGGTCGCGCAACGCAAAGACCATTTCCCAATAAGCCTGCTGCACGCGCGAGATCACATCTATAGTGCGCAGACGAAAATCCGCATCTGACTGCTCCAAACGCTTCTTCTGAATGCGAATCTGCCGGCGGCTGTTGTCGATGGAGCGATTGCGCAGAAGTGGTTGTGTGAAGGTCAGACCGAAATTCCCAGCATAGAAGGGGTTTAGGATATTAGCTGTGGAATCAGAAATCGTCTTGCTGTTGGTGAAGGTTAGATCGTAGCTGCCGCCGCCCCTGGAGAACAACTTGGTGACGCCGGGATTGAACGAATAGGTAGTGTTAGAGGTCGTGCCGGCGCTCGTGGAACCGGAGAATCTGTTCTGCTGCGGGGCAATTCTCTTGTCGTACTGTGGCGTGATGCTAAATATCGGATCGTATACACCCTCGAGTGAGCGCAACTGTGTTTCCGCAAACCGAACGTCGTCTCGCGCCATCTCGATGTTGTTGTTGTTCTGCAGCGCCCGTTTTACCGCGTCGTTCAGCGAGAGCGTCAGGGTATTGTCGCTCGTCACACCCAGGCGAGTCATATTTGGCATCGGCGGCAAGGGCTTTCGTTCGATCGTTGGGAAGACCGGCTCGCGTGGTTCCTGAATAGGGGTCGTCTCGGATGGCTGGGTGACCTCCGGGGACGGATTCGCCATTTCAGGAGACGGCGTCGCTAAAGGCGGCGTAGGCTGGGTTGTTGGGGCATTTGGATTCCCGGGTGGTGTTTGCGGTGGCGGTTGTTGAGTGCCCGGCGGAGCCGTCGCTGAGGGTTGCTGCGTGCCTGGCGGTATATTCGGGTTTTGCGTTTCCGAACCGGGCGGACGACTGGCATCCCTTCGGGCAGGGGTCGGTGTAGGGACCGGTCTCTGGGCAAACGCCGACCCGGCTGTAGTAATCATAGCTACACATAACACAACCACCTTAACTGAGTAACGAGGCTTGATATTAGGCATCAGACCAAAAGCTCCTTATCGGATAATCCTTAAATCTCGGCGCTAGACCGCGCACCGAACAGTTGGGCAAACGCAGTGCGGCGTATCAGAATTGTCTACGTCAGAAAAACGGCCGAGGTTTCAAAAAGATGAACTACGCACTGCCTTTACGGCCGTTTAGAGCGGCCTAACAGTGGCTTGACAGCAAAAGCCCCGCCGCATAATCTGAACAATCTTTTACCAGCCAGTTAAGTCTTAAGTACACAGCCTCCAGTGACGAGGTGTGCGCGACGCTGAGATTATCAGGCGTCTTCGAGTAATTGGGCTTGGCTCTAACAATCGTGAGGAGGGCACCATCGAAATGGCAGTCAAGGTTGGCATTAACGGTTTTGGTCGTATTGGACGGAATATCTACCGGACATCTCTCGGCGACTCAAGCATCAATTTCGTCGCTGTAAATGATCTTACGGATACAAAAACACTGTCGCATCTTCTCAAATATGACTCTGTGCTTGGCAATCTGCACCACGAGATCTCCTCAACTGAAACCGGAATCAAGGTTGATAATGATGAATTTCGGGTCTTTTCTGAGAAGGACCCGGCTGCCATAGATTGGGGGTCGGTGGGCGCTGAGATTGTGATCGAGTCAACCGGACGCTTCACCAATGCCGAGGATGCGAAGAAACACCTTCGTGGCACCGTAAAAAAGGTGATCATCTCCGCACCCGCAAAGAACGAAGATATCACGATCGTTCTGGGCGTGAATGAGGATAAATACAATGCCGGCGAACATCACGTGATTTCAAATGCATCCTGCACGACTAATTGCCTGGCGCCAGTGGCCAAGGTAGTTCACGAGAAATTTGGGATTCGTTCGGCGCAGATGACCACCATCCATTCATACACAAACGATCAACACTTGCTTGACCTGCCACACAAAGATCTCCGCCGGGCGCGAGCCGCCGCGCTCTCGATGATTCCTACGTCCACCGGCGCGGCCAAGGCGGTTGCGCTCGTATTACCCGAGTTGAAAGGCAAGTTTGACGGCATCTCGGTTCGTGTTCCTACACCCAATGTATCCCTCGTTGATGTAGTGATGGACGTTGAGAAGGAAACAAACGCAGAAGAAGTAAACCGCGCTTTGAAAGATGCTGCGAATGAGGAGCTGCTCGGCATTTTGCAGATTTGCGAAGAGCCCCTTGTCTCGACTGACTTCAAGGGAAACTCAAACTCATCGATTGTCGACGCCGAATACACCAAAGTGATCGGAGGGCGTTTGGTGAAAATACTCTCCTGGTACGATAACGAATGGGGTTATTCGTGCCGCGTGCGTGATCTTGTAAAGTACATTGCGGGAAAAGGGCTCTAGGGATTTTTGATTTGCGATTTAAGATTTTTGATCTCTGAAGAAAATGCAAAAAATCGCAAATCGGCAATCGAAAATCGAAATGGCAAAGCTGTCCATTAAAGATCTCGATCTAAGAGGCATACGCGTTTTTATTCGCGTCGAATTTAATGTTCCCCTAAAGGGCGAAACGGTTGAAGACGACACACGTATTCGGGCTACGCTTCCGACTATCGAATACGCCATCGCTCAGAGCGCTCGCGTTATTCTTGCTTCACATCTGGGACGGCCGAAAGGCGAGCGCGTTGCTAAATACAGTCTGCGTCCCGTGGCCGAACATCTTTCGAGTTTGCTTGGGAAGTCGGTAGCTTTTGCTAACGATTGTGTGGGTGAAGAGCCACGTGCAAAAGTGACCGCAATGCAGGACGGGGACGTCCTGTTACTGGAAAACCTTCGTTTTCACAAAGAAGAGGAGCAAAACGAAGATGGCTTTGCGCAGCAACTGGCGAGTTTGTGCGACATTTATGTGAACGATGCTTTCGGAGCCGCGCACCGTGCCCATGCTTCAACCGTAGGGATTACAAAACATGTGGCCAAAGCAGCAGCGGGGTTGTTAATGCAGAAAGAACTGGAGTACCTGGGTCGAGTGCTCGACAGTCCAGAGCATCCATTCGTAGCGATTCTGGGTGGCGCGAAAGTTTCGGACAAGATCCCGGTTATCAATGCCCTGATCGATCGCCAGGTCGATAAAATACTAATCGGGGGCGCCATGGCTTACACGTTTTTGAAAGCTGAAGGGTTTACTGTTGGTAAGTCACTTGTGGAAGACGACATGCTTCAGACCGCTTTCGAAGTTAAGAGGCGTGCGGAAGAGAAGAGAATTGATCTGCTCCTCCCTACGGATCATCAGGTGGTTGATAGTTATGAGCCAGTGAAAGGTCAGCGAATTATTGCCAAAACGATCCCAATCGAATTTACCAACGCGGGACTTGCGGGAATGGATATCGGGGTGGAAACGGTGGCCCATTTTACAAGCGCTTTGCGCGATGCGCGAACAATTGTCTGGAATGGGCCGATGGGAGTGTTCGAAGAGCCACCTTTCAACGAGGGCACGATTGGCATCGCCCGCGCCGTTGCCGAGGCTGCTGACCGCGGAGCCACGGTGATCGTGGGTGGCGGCGATTCAGTTTCGGCAATCACGCAGGCCGGCGTCGCTGATCGCATTACACACATTTCAACTGGCGGTGGCGCCACGCTTGAGTTTCTGGCTGGCAAAGAACTCCCTGGCGTAACTGCCCTTAATGATAAGTAGTTACTGTGGTCAGTAGTCAGGGTCCGTGGTCAGTTGTCAGTAGTCAGTGGTCATTTGGACCTTGGAAGTGTAAGTGATTGTATGCCTACTCGTGACCGACCACTGACTACTGACTACTGACCACTGACCCAACGACCACTGACCACGGCCCACTAACAACGGACCATTGACCAACCATGCGCAAACCAGTAATAACGGGCAATTGGAAGATGTACAAGACGGTTGGTGAGTCGGTTGACGCCGCACTTGCTCTGAAACCGCTGGTGGCTAATGCGAATCATTGTGAGGTAGTGATAGCACCAGTCTTCACCGCCATAAAAACCGTCGCCGATCGCCTCGAGGGATCCAACATTAGGGTCGCCGGGCAAGACTGTTCCACGGAAGTGGAAGAGGGCCCCCACACCGGAGAGGTGGCAGCCTTCATGTTGCGCGACGCCGGAGCGAGCTACGTCATCGTTGGGCATTCGGAGCGGCGACACGTATATTTCGAAACGGATGCTATGGTGAGAAAGAAGTGTCACGCCGGCGTTTCGTCAGGACTAACAGTCATCATGTGCGTAGGAGAGACTCTGGAGCAGCGAGAGCAGGGAACTGCCGAAAACATTGTGCGTGGACAGCTTAACGCCGGACTCGGCGGGTTGACAGCCTCAGACCTCAACCGTATCATCGTGGCCTACGAGCCTGTTTGGGCAATCGGTACGGGACGTACAGCGACGCCGGAGCAAGCGCAGGAAATGCACGCGTTTATCCGGCGCGTTTTCGCGGAAGGGCACTCTGCAAAGGCGGCTGAGGCGCTGCGGATACTTTACGGCGGCTCGGTGAAGCCGGAAAACATCGCTGGCCTGATGGCCCAGGTAGATATCGATGGAGCACTGGTCGGCGGCGCGAGTTTAAAGGCAGAAACTTTTGCTCAGATTGTGAATTACCAACGACGGTGAATAGTAAATGGTTAATCGTAAACAAGACGAAGATCGCCGGTCACGGCTAGATGGACCGACTAGACTCGATGCAGTTTACGAGTACCCTTTATCATTCACTATTTACTATTCGCTATTTACCGGAGATTACTTTTGCTGAGTTACCTTTTATACGGTCTATTCATCTTGTCATGTCTCATTCTGGTTGTAGTGATCTTGCTACAGCCGGGCAAATCGGGTGCAGGAGATTTGTTTTCCAGCAATCTTTCCAGCACGGCGTTTGGTCCGCGCGGCACGGCGAGTATTTTGGCTAAGATGACGATTGGTGCGGCGGCGGCTTTCATGCTCATTGCGTTAATGCTTTCGCTGCCGGGAATAGCCGGTTCGCGCTCCGTCTTGCAATCAACGGAGCCCGAGGCTCAGCCCGCAGCGTCGCCGCAACCTTCACCCGCAGCAACTATAGCGCCAGCAACTTCTGAATCGCCTGCTGAAACTGCTTCACCGGCAACCAGTCCGCCGAATTCAAAAGCGAAGTCTACTGAGAAGCCGAAGAAATAGTGACTGCAAACTTTCGTTTGTTGCTGGAGATTTTCGTCTTAAGGTGAGGTCCGGCTCTCTGCTCTTATGTTAACTTCTGAAAATGTTAACGTCGGGAAAAATTTTATCCACGATCTTCGCGATCTTAGCTATCTGACAATCTGAGTGCCGAAGTGGCGGAACTGGCAGACGCGCACGTTTGAGGGGCGTGTGAGGTAACTCGTGGGGGTTCGAGTCCCCCCTTCGGCACCATACTTCTTCGCTTTTCGTCAGCAAATCCGCATGTTTTCCAATTTAGTGTCCATTTAGTGCCCATACTCTTTGGTTCGCTACGCTGCATACAACCGGCCCGTGCTCGCAAATCATTTTGCGCTGCGGCTGGGCTTCTTAATTA
>Ga0137372_10007224_pt1 | contig 10741 bp, 10 predicted proteins | sample SagtaG_6_FD_104911 | JGI IMG/M metagenome (GOLD analysis project Ga0137372, IMG submission 104911) | Vadose zone soil microbial communities from Sagehorn Ranch, Mendocino, California, USA - Sage1_R_60_16 metaG | ecosystem: Environmental > Terrestrial > Soil > Vadose zone | place: USA...
AAGCCGAATGAACCGCTTGCGCATCTTTCCGGAAATATGCGCCAGAACAAGATGATCGTTCGCGAGCGCGACGCGAAACATGGTCCCGGGCAGGACCATCATGATGGTGCCCTCCAGTTCGATCGCCTTTTCAGAATTCACGATGCTTATGTTTTCAGGTCAGGGCGATTGGATCTCAATCGCCCTCTGACCTTTGTTTTCTGACTGCTGGCTTTAGCGACGATTGCCGGCAAACGAGCGCTTGCCATCTCGCCCACCGCCGTACGGACGGGGCCGCTCTTCGCGCGGACGCGCTTCGTTAACAGTTAATGTGCGACCGTTGAGTTCGCGGCCATTAAGCGCGCTTATCGCGGCGTTGGCTTGTCCGCCATCGTTCATGGTGACGAACGCAAAGCCGCGCGATTTGCCAGTGAACCGGTCCATCATCAGATGAACTTCATTCACGGTGCCGTGTTGTTCGAACAGATCCTGCAGATCGTTCTCGGTGGTCTCAAATGAGAGATTACCTACGTACATTTTCATTGTGTTTTGATTTTGGAAAAACTACCGACCTACAGAGCCGTTCCCGGGAATCGGGTTTCAAACCACCAATGAGCGACGCTCACCTGACGATCTACCGCGCAGTGAAGTTAAACAGAGTGATCCAATAAGCGCGCAGTATCGCCCGGATCGGGCGAAACACAAACGATTGTTTCACGGTGCACCCAACAGCGGCTTAGGTTTGGACCTGGACTTGTCGCGGATGCTTCGTTATCTGCTTTCCAGCTTCTACTTCGGAACTTGCTACTGATTTCTTTAACTCCATCCTCGGTTTTACCCGCTGGTAAACATCGCTCAGCGCCCGCTTTCCCGGAAAACCGGTAGACGCCTGAAACGTTCGTCGCGCGTCAGCCGCCGGTGAGTATCCACCGCTTGCTTACGGGCCGCAGCGCGAAATCTTTGGAAAAGCGTGGCGCGCCGTTTTGAAGTCGTATGTTGCGCATAGTAAAGGGCGCAGATTTGAGTCAATGTTTGGTTCCATATGTTAATCCTGCGTCTATTTGCGCTGCCGGCGGATTGACGCGGGCGCTGATGTCTGGGCAATTTGTGTCGAGGCGCGTGATATACGCGTCCACCAACGCCACGAAAGTTATCCCTGAGACCACTCTGTCGCTCGACAAATGCTCGAGCAATTTTTCAAGCTCATCTTTATGAGCAGCCATAGCAGTCATGATGCGGTTTAGCGTGCAGAGAAAAGGGGCCGCACACCTGCGCGATCGATTGTCGCTGCGCTATTAGCTCGACTATACACTCGCAACTGCGATTACCTAACATAATTAATGCCGTTTCTTTAAGGCTTTACATTTCAGTCAGGGAAGTGAGAGCGATTTCGGATTTCGGATTTCGGATCGCGGATCGACGGCGTGTCCGGACGCCGCAGCACGGCGTCGCTACCCTGCTACCTGGTCATCGGTTGGAACTCGCGGCCTTTGATGCTTGCTCTTTGATCCACGCTTCTACGCGCTGTTGGAGCAGGTCTAACGGCATAGCGCCGCCATTCAATATTTCGTCGTGGAACGCTTTGAGATCGAATTTATCTCCGAGTTGCGCTTTCGCTTCGTCGCGGAGCTTGAGAATGATTAGTTGCCCCATCTTATAGGCCAATGCTTGCCCGGGCCAGGCGATGTACCGGTCCGCTTCGGTCTGCGCCACCGCGTCGTTGACGTCGTTGGCGTGCATGTAATCGATCACCTTCTCGCGACTCCAGTTTTTGTCGTGTATCCCGGTATCGACGACAAGCCTGACTGCGCGAAGCATCTCGGAATTCAACCGGCCGTAGTCAGATACGGGGTCTTTATAGAAACCGATCTCTTTGCCTAGCGCCTCGGAATATAGAGCCCAACCTTCGGCATACGCGGGATAAAAACTGTGCAGCCGGAACTTCGGCAGACCTTGTAACGCTTGGGCAATGCTGATTTGCAGGTGATGACCCGGAACGCCTTCGTGATAGGCGACGGCTTCGTCGTCGATCAAGCGGCGTTTGGTCGGATTGGAAACCGCAACAACCACGCGGCCCGGGCGTTTCCCATCCGGCGTGCCCTGGACGTAATGGGTTGCAGCGGCTTTGGCGAAATCGGGGATTGGTTCCACCGTTACCGGCGATTTCGGCAACAATCCAAACAGTTCCGGCAGCTTCGGCTCCATCTGATGGATGTATTTCTTGTAGTCATCGAGGATCTGCTGCTCGTTTGTCGGCCGCCATTTCGGATCGTTGTTCACCGCTTCGCGAAAGCTCGCCAAATCCTTGTAACCCTCGCTGTGGGCCAGTTTGGTCATCTCGGCCGTGATACGCTCGACTTCCTTCAGCCCGATCTCATGGATGTCAGTGGGCGGAGTGTTGACCGTGGTCATCGTTTTCACCGCTTCGACGTAGCGTCGTTTCCCGTCAGCGAGGCTTTCGATTGACAGCTCGGGCCGTCCCTTTCGACCGTATTCGGTGCGCAGGAACTCGGCGAATTTCTTATACGCCGGGAACACATCGCCGTTAATCGCCTTGGCGATCTCGTCGGTCAGACGTTTCTTGTCTGCGTCGGAAAACTCCGCTGGAAATTTTTTGGTGGGTTCAAGGAACGGGTTCGCAGCGATGATGCCGTCGCATTGGCCGGGCAACTTATCGAGCACGAGCCTGGGGGGCATCAGTCCGTCCTTCATTCCCTGGCGCATTACCTCGGCGGTCTGTTCCAACACGCGCGGAATTTGGTGTAACCGGGAGATGTAATCCTGGTAATGCGGCACGGAATCGAACGGCACCGCGTTCGGCAAATCGGCCAGCTGAGTGTGCACACCATTCTGCTGGTTCACCGGCATCTCGTAATTCTTTAGTGCGTAGTTCACGTCAGTGCGCTCGAGCTGATGTTCGAGTATCCTATGGCTGAGCAGATCCTTGTCGCTCGTTCCATCGGTCGGGATCGCCTTTAATCGAGCGAGAAAATCGTCGGCCTCGGCGTGTTGCCGGGCGATTTCCTCGAGCGAAACCTGTGCAAGCTGCGAGTTGTAACGGTAATCGCCGAAGGCCGTGGCCCGCTCGGGATTATTTTTTAGTCCTGTTTGATAAAACTCCTCAAAAAGCGCGTTCTGCTTCGCCACCCGATCAGCAACCGGCGCCATTTGCGCAAAAGCCGACCATGCCCACCCGAGAACCAACCCAAAAACCAGTTGTCGCATATTGGTGGACGGTAGCAGAAGAAGTGACGAGTGGTCTGTCTTCATTTTGTGCTGAGATTGCGCGCAGAAAAGAATCTAATCGGGAAAACAGGAACGCAGGAAAACAGGGATTGTACCCACGCCCCTGCGGGGCGTTCAGCATATTTGGAGCGGCGCGTTGGGCGTGGACGGCACACAGCGCTGTGGCTACAGGAAGAACGCAGGCGACACAGCTACACCTGCCACTACAGTTTTGCGGCTGACACAGCCGCCACTACGCGCGTGAGCTGGTAGGGACATCGCGCTGCGATGTTTGGACACCGCAGCCCGACGTCCCTACCTAAAGTCTCTGCTCCTATCGCGCGCGGCTTGCCGGTGGCACGATGCCGTTCATACGCAGATACTCCACCATCTGACCATAGTGATCGAACGCATGAGCTGCGGCAAATGTTGCCTGGAATAGCCGCGTCGTCTGCCTGCCACTCCTCGAAGTAACCGGTTCGACGAGGTTCGAGCTGTTCAGCGTCGCGACCGATTTGTGGCCGAATGCGAAGGAATCTTTCACAAACTTAATGATTTCGGCCTTGGCTTTCATGTTGTCCGGGCCTTTCCCGTCGTTGACCGTGTCCGGCGGTTTCTCGCCGGTAATCGGCGACCAAATGAGATAGTTGGACGCGGCGATATGCTTCAGTTGCTCGCCAAACGTGCGCACACCCTTGTAGTCGCCGCCGGGCAGGTTCAGTTTCTCTGGAGAAAAATCGAACTTGTCCCCCGGCATCGCCTCGGCTGCGTCCACGACTTCCTTCTCAACAAGACTAATCTCGCGATCGATCGCTGACGCGATGGTGGGCGAAATTGATGGTGACGCCGACGCCCCGGTCGCAGGAGAGCTTTTGGCTGCTTGCGCATAAGCTGAAGCCGCTGCGAGGGACAATGCTGCTGTTAGCAGTAGAGAAATTTGGAGCTTTTTCATGGGATTATGTTCTTTCGTCGTTTGAATTTTCTTACGGTTTGTTCAACGTAACCCTGCGTTATGACCAGACGATTCAAACTGATGCGTTTCTTGGTGTTGATGGGGGTGGCCGCGATCATCGTATGTGGCGTCGCGGTGTTCTACACTCATCGCTCGGCTCACGGCACAACGGCAGAAGAACGCGCCGTTTATGAAATCGGCGAGAAGGCCGGAGAGAAAGCGCCGGGCGACGCAACGTTGCCGACGGAAGCGGAGTTGAACATGACGGCTCAAAAGTATTTTGAGCAGCAGGGCCCGGCCGAACAGCTCCAAAATCCTTCGCGGGCTGCCGACCTGCAGGCTTTTAAACAGGCTTTCAAAAAGGGTTACGCAACCGGGTTCAAGAAGACGCATCGGCAGCAGTGAACCGCTCATACATCGTAGCCTTCTTCGTCCCGTACTCGCGGGACTACTCCGAAGGGCTACAGTGATCCGCGGTAAGCACGAGACGTTTAACCGGTTCGCCGGTGAGGAGCCCATCCACAATCTCCGGGACGTCTGCAACCCTCACGCGCCCGTAAAAAAAGTGGTCGGGTTCGACTAACACCGTCACGCCGGTGGCGCATTGATCGAGGCAGCTCGATGTGCACACGCGTGCATCGAGCTTGGCGAGTCCACGCGCGGCAAGCTCCTCTTTCAACGCTCTATACACTTCTTGTGAGTCCTTGGCTGCGCAGCATCCTTTCGGGTTGTCCTCGGCCCGACGATTGATGCAGACAAAGAGATAGCGCTTGCGTTGCAGAGAAGGTGAGAGTCGAACACGCCGAGCCGGAGGTCAAAGGCCAAAGATCAGCGGCAGATTAGGAAGGCGCCAGAGCGCAGCGACCTCGACGAGCCACTTGGACCGACGCTTTTTAGAGAACGATTTCCATTCCTTCGCGCGCCAACTGCGAGTTGGGAAATCGCCCCTGGCATAGCTTTTCCATGCGCAGGAGAAACTCGTCATCGTGTTCCGGGTCGTGGTGAGTCATGACGAGATCTTTAACCCCGGCCATTTCCGCCACCTGCATGGCCTGGTCAAAACTGCTGTGACCCCATCCCCGATGCGTCCGTAGTTCCTCGGCCGTGTATTGCGCGTCGTGCACCAGTAAATCGGCGCCGCGGCTCAACTCCACCACCCTCAGGTCGATTTCTTCGCCATGCTCAACATCCGTGCAAATGACCAGTACCTTGCCCTTGGACTCAATCCGAAAACCGTACGCGCCGCCCGGATGATTGTGCCGCCGGCCGGTGAAGGTCGTTTCCACATTGTTGACGCGGGTGAAGTGTTTGCTGGCATCTTCGACCTTCAGAAATTCAAATTGGGCCCCCATCCGGTCCAACTGCACAGGAAAATACTGCGATTGCAGGGGCACCTCAAAGATCTCCCGCAGATTGCCGATGGTCTTGCCCCGGCCGAGCGTGAGAATCGTGATTTTTTGCTGGGGATTGTACGCCGGGGCGAAGAAAGGGAACCCCTGCATGTGATCCCAATGGAAGTGAGTGAACGCAATGATCAGGTGGTCCTGGTGATGTCCGATCGCGCGCATGTCCCGGCCGAGATTGCGAAGCCCAGTTCCGGCGTCAATAATGGCGATACGATTTGTATCTGTAAACGTGATTTGAAAGCAGGTGGTGTTGCCGCCGAATTGCTGGAAGCCAGCATCACAAACTGGGATGGAGCCGCGGACACCGTAAAATTTTAACTTCATAACTGAACTCTACGGACAGGTCGGTAGCCGCGGCAAGCATGGCGTGAGAAAAGGGACACTCGCCAAATCTTGAAAGACTACCGTTCGCTCGATTCTTCCTTCTCCCTTCTGAATTCCTAATTCATACTTCAGTCCACACGTGCGCACGCGACGCGATTTTATTTCTCTTGCTGGCAAAAGCCTTGGGCTGGCTGCGCTTTCTTCGACAACGGTTACGTCGTTACTAAGAAATGTTGAAGCAGCAACAAGAAACGTCGCGCATCTCACGCCGGAAGAAGCGGCTACCGACGAAGATTACTGGGCCACGATCCAAAACTCGTTCAGCGTTACGCGCGGCATCATCAACCTGAACAATGGCGGTGTTTCGCCCAGCCCGCGGATCGTGACCGAGGCGCTCGTCCGTTACATCTGGGAACAAGAAGACGCGACCGCTTATACGATGTGGCAAATCCTCGAGCCGCAATCGGAAACCATTCGCACCGGCCTGGCTGAGCTGTTCGGCTGCGATCGCGAAGAAATCGCGATTACGCGGAACGCTTCGGAATCGCTCGAGACTCTGCTCATGGGCATGGACTTCAAACCCGGCGACGAAATTCTTACCACGACTCAGGACTACCCGCGCATGCTTACCACGCTGCGTCAGCGGGAGAAACGCGAAAATCTGAAGTTGAAGCTCATTCAGATTCCGATTCCGGCGAAGAACCTCAACCAGATCACGGCCGCGTTTGAAAAAGGAATCACAGATCGCACCCGGCTCATTCTTATCTCGCACATGATCAACATCACCGGCCAAATCACTCCGGTGAAAGCAGTCTGCGACCTGGCGCGCGCCCGCCGCATTGAGACGATCGTCGACGGTGCGCATTCCTTTGCGCAGTTTTATTTCAAACAGAGCGATCTCGGGTGCGATTACTTCGGCACGAGTCTGCACAAATGGCTGTACGCGCCGAAAGGCACCGGCATGCTTTACGCCAAGCGCAACAAGATCGAAAAACTCTGGCCGCTGATGGCCGCGGAATCGAAGCAGGCATCTGACATCCGCAAATTCGAAGAGATCGGCACCCACTCGGCAGCACCGAAGCTCGCCATCGGCGAAGCGCTTCTGTTTCACAACGGGATAGGCGGCAAGCGCAAGGAAGCGCGGTTACGCTATCTCTCCCGTTACTGGATGAACCAGCTCAAAGACGTGCCTAAGATTCGGTTCAACACTTCGTTCGATGCCAATCAATCGTGCGCAATAGCAAATGTTCACATCGAGGGCACGAATCCCGAGGCGGTGACGAAATATTTGTTCGACAAACACCGCATCTTCACGGTGCCGATCATTCACGAAGAATTCCAGGGAATTCGCATCACGCCCAATGTGTACAGTACGCTGGGCGAGCTCGATCGATTCTGTGATCAGATGGAGCTGATCGCGCGGAAGGGATTACCTGCCTAGAGGATCGAGCGAGCGAAGCGCACGCGCTGTGATGGGACACAGCTAGCTATTTACAGGCCCAAAGGGTTGAACTTGCGCATACCGGAGGCGTGTTTGAGTTTTGTCGCAATTAGACCGCTATCTTTATGCGCCTTGTATCGCTGAAGGTCATTGCAGCTATGGTGCTCAGCCTTTGCGCTGTGCTGCTCGCCCGCGGGTCCGATGTTCAGGACGCGGATAAGTTTGCGTTGGGTGGTATCGGCGTGGCCGGGACTATCTCGAAAGGTGAGAGCGCACTGCGCACGATTCTCGACGCGCCTGATGCGGTCACGCAGTTAGAGAAGATGCTGCCGCACGCGACGGACGCTGGTCGCCTGTATATCCTTGTCGGTTTGCGCATGCGCGATCGGTCGGCCTACAAACGAGCCTTCGAATCGTATGCCAAGCACGACAGCACTGTTGAGACCGTGCGCGGCTGTATGATCAGCCGGGAATCATTCCAAGCGCTCATGCGCGAGATTGATCGAGGCAATTTTGATATCCTTCTTAAGCAACCTCCACGGTGATTCAAACGTGATCTCGCGCTCCGCAAAGCGCGCGAAGCTGATTGCGCTACCCGTGTTACTGTTTTTTGTCCCGGTCACAATTTGCCGAGGTGAAAGAGCCACAGAAGACCAGGAGGAGTATGATCGAATACTCCAACTTATCTCAAACGAAGACTGGAAGGCCGCGTCCGATGCGGCTGCTTCCTATTTGGCAAAGACGGGCACCTCGGGAGATCTTCAAGCGCGGCTGCGTTACATTGTCATCTATACAACAGCGGGTGCCGTTTCAATGGGCGCATTTGATTTCGATGTTCTTAACAAGCGACTCAAAGGCTTTATCGGTAAAAGTGTGACCCTTCCGGACAGACCGGTCATCAATGATGCGCAGCCAGGCAGGATGAACGCCATCTGCATCAGCGACCCGCACGCAACATCATTCATGGTAGTTGCGGCGAACAAGACCAATACAACGATTCACGCCTTCGAATACGTGAAACTGCAACAGGCGGTGGATTTGGCCGCGCATGTTGGGGAATTGGGCTCGATAACGGGAACACTCCGCAAGATCGAGCCTAACCCCAACAAGTCGCGTGCGCTGGTGCTGCGCATATACATCGATGATGCGACCATCGCATTCAGCAAGCACTCCTAGGCCTGCCGTCGGTCACAGTCCTATGGATACAAACAACTCGTCTGTCCCAAAACAGAAAGCCGCCGAGCGATTCGTGCGCCCGGCGGCTTTTGGTTGATAGTTTAAGTTTTATGCGAGTCCAAGTGAATCCAGCGTCGGCTGGTCGATTGACGCCGTCGTAGCGAGCCCCTGATCGGCTTGGTAGGCAGTGAGCGCCTCCCGAGTCAACGGCCCAAGCAATCCATCCACTTCACCTGTGTAGTAGCCCATTTGCTGTAGCAAGGCTTGCGTGTCCGCGATCACCTTGTCCGGCGGTTCAGCACGCTGACCAACATAAATCGGTCCATCGTAGGCATAATATTGAGCTGAAGGGTTGTAACCCCATGCCGGAAACCAGTAGCCGTTGTTAAAGAAATAATAACCGCCACCGATCAGCTCCACACGGGAGTAATGCGATCTATACCAGCCCTCATCGTGCCATTGCGGCTGATACGAACGGAATACCTGGTATTGCGCACCCTGCCAGCGATCGCTTCCTTCAATCCGATGGTTCTGGTTGAAAGTAACCGCCGGAACCTGTTGCGGTTTTGGCTGCGCACGAAAGTTTGCGTTCTGCGATTTGACCTGTTGCACCTGCTGCGGAGCAGGTTTTTTCATCTTGGCGCCTGCATTCGCCTGCGCGTTTTGTTGGCCGCCTGCTGGAGCTGGCGGAACTGCATTTGTTCCAGCCGCCGCCGGATTAGCAGATGTTTTCGCCGCTGTAGCCGGAGCCTTCACACCTTTCCGCTGCTGCTCAGCCTGCTGCTTCGCGCCGGGTCTCAGAGTATTTGTAGCTTCACCGCGCGCCTGAGCCTTTCGGTTTTTTCCAGCACCCGGCTCATTCGTCGCTCCGGCAGTCGCTTGACCTGAAACATTGGTTTTTTCAGCGTTCGCAGATTCGCGGCCAACGTGAGTTTTTCGGCCCTTTTCCGCGCCAGTCGATTTACCAGGGACATTAGTTTCTGCGGCGTTCGCAGATTCCGGGCCCACGTGAGTTTTTTGGCCCTTTTTCGCGCCAGGCTGATTCATGGCGCCACGCTCATTCATCGCGCCGCCGCGTTCCTTCATTGCTCCGGTTTGTTTCGCTGGCCCCCCCTGAGGCTGCACAGCGTTCGCGCCGGGTTGTGCTTGAGTCGTTTGCGCTTTTTCCGGGGCGCGCTTGCCCTTTGATGGTGGCTGCTCTTCGACTGGTTGTTGCGCCAAAGCGGCTCCAGCCAGTGCCAGTGAACAGCTTATTAATAAACTAATAAGTTTTTTCATAATCGTCGTATTTAGTCGTTGAATGTGGGCGATCTATTTGAGGGATTCGTCGAATTCCCCCGCCGCGAGAGGCGAACGCCTTTACGCGGCATAGACCCCGTTTTAACTCTATATCGTGCGATCGCCGGCGTTCGGACGGCTCGGCAGCTCGAAATTTGCAGTGAGCCTGAGACTAAAAAGAAAGGATGAATGGCGCGACTGGGATGAGCGAGATGGTCGGTCTTGCCGCGAGGGCATGTGGTCGAGCGCAGCGGACGCTGCCGAGATATTTCTTACTGCTGCCATCGGAAGCCGATGGCCCGGAGTTTCGCTGCGAGCAATTTCGCCTGCTCTGTAGTGAGCTCGATTAGCGGCGGTCGCACTCTGGTCCATTCCTGGTCGTTCGTGTAGATTGCAATTGCCTGCTTCAACGCCGCGATCATGGATGGAAATTTTTTATTACTGAACACTTCGCGAACGACGTTTAAGCGCGCCTGCAGAGCTTCCAGATCTAAGTCCGCTGAGACAGCGCCGAAAGCTTTCGGGGCTACAGCCAATTCCGAATACAACTCATGAATCGCTTCCGGGTTCACGTTGGCCGTTGCGGAAATCGTTCCTGCACCGCCATTGCGCATATTGGCGAGCAGGAACGATTCGCTGCCGACAAACACGTCGAACGCATCTTTGGCAAACGCGTCGAGGAAAGTCTTAGTGTTGTTCCAATCACCCGAGCTGTCTTTCATGCCGGCGATCGCGCTTGGGTAAGCTTTCAGGAGCCGCTCGACCAATTTGGGCGTAATGCCGACGATCGTCACCGGTGGAATATGGTACAGGTAAATTTTCAGACGCGTGTCGCCGACACGCTGCACGACTTCGCTGAAGTAACGGTAGAGACCTTCTTCGCTGACGTCCTTATAATAAAACGGCGGCAGCATCAGCACACCCGCGCAACCGTGTTTAACTGCATGCTCCGTGAGGTCG
>Ga0137372_10007225_pt1 | contig 10739 bp, 11 predicted proteins | sample SagtaG_6_FD_104911 | JGI IMG/M metagenome (GOLD analysis project Ga0137372, IMG submission 104911) | Vadose zone soil microbial communities from Sagehorn Ranch, Mendocino, California, USA - Sage1_R_60_16 metaG | ecosystem: Environmental > Terrestrial > Soil > Vadose zone | place: USA...
AACAAACACCGGGCCGGCGACACCGTCACAGTAACGATCTACCGCGGCAAGAAAAAAATGGAAGTAAGCGTAACCCTGGCCGAAGCCAGAGAGCAGGTGTAGGTAGCGCCGGCGTCCCGCCGGGCAAGTGTAGGGCGGGCACTCCTGCCCGCCCCCTGCATGATGATGGATCGCCGCGCGTTCCAGCTAACCTAGCGCGGTTCGGCTATCTTGTATTGCAATCTGTTGTCGTCCGTAACGCCTAAAAAAGTCATGCGTTCTGGATTATCGGTGTAACAGGCGAACGCCAGCCCCAGGTGTGACATGCCATTCGTGACAGTGTCGGAGTAGGTTCCGAGTTCGTGCCCATCCAGATCTACGACCCTCACGAACTGCTCGTGGGTCTGAGCCTCGCGAAACAGGATCGCAATTTTTCCGCCGACGATATGCATGACGAATGGCCGATAGTGAGCCTTACCGGGGTCGACCGTGAAGCGCTTGACCACTGCACCGCCCGGCGAAATGGCATACACAACAGCCGGCGACAGATTGCGCATGAGATAAATGTTCCCGTCGGAGGCCGCCTCCATTGCACCACGCTCCACCGCTGAATTGTTGAGCGGAGAACCCGCTGGAACAACACGTTCGTCACCAGAGGCTGCCATATCATGGATGCTCTTGTCGTCCGCGAGAGCTATTTGTCTTAACAGAACCCCGCTGGAGGAAAAGATCCCTGTGAAAGGCAGCCTCGGTAGGTCTGCCCCTGCCGGGTCATACTTGAGACCGGTGATCAGCAGGTCACCTGACGCAAAGGGCTTAACCCGCGACGGGACCCATCCAAAGCTCGTATCCAATTTGATCTCGGACTTGACGACGCCATCCTTGCCGAAGGCGAGCACGTAGCGTTGACGGCTGTGGGGAAACGCTACCTGGTAAACCGTGCCGTCGAGACCCACCGAGAAGTTCATAGCTGAGTCAATTTTCGGGTCCGTCGCCGTCGACGCTCGGAACAAAGCCACCAACTCTCCTTTTTTATTTAACTTACGGATTCCAGTCTCGCCATCGTAATCTGTCATCACATAGAAATTACCATCGTTGTCGCATTGAAATGGCGCTGCTACGGTTGACGCTATTTCCGTCGGTATTGTGACCGTTTCTACAATGTCCAGGCGCAGAGTTGGAATAGCTCCGTCTTTCCGGGTACTCGGCGGCTTGTTTGATTGCCCTAGGCATCCTCCTACTAGCAGCAGCAGCAAACCAGATTGGACTGTCGTGAGTCGTCTCATTAGTTTCTCCTCTCCCCTCAACCGCGAGCGGCAAAGGTGTTCACCCTTACCGTGTTCTCTCAAGGGAACGGGTGCAGTGCCAAAGCTTGCGTTTCTTTTTCGGTGCCGCGCGACGCCGATTGTTCCTATCTGCCTCGGCACGCCATATCATCGATTTCGCCCAGGGGAGTCAGATCCCATTGGCGACAATGTAAGATCCAGAACACCGACTGGGTACCAACACAAGAGAGGACATTCCTCTCCAGTCTGCGGCCCGGGGTGCTGAGCGTACATGCGCATGTGTGGCCCTCCTACTAGTCGGGGCACTGATGCATTCCTCGGGAGGGCAGGTGCCCGAAGGGTTGCTGACAGTGAAGCTTCTGCCATCGCAGCATTCGCCAAAGCTTTTGGAGCAGAATTCTCCGGCGCACCCCAACTGACAGGCTGATGCAGGGAAGCCCCCGTCGCATCGCAGGCAAACCATTAGCCCTTCGGCTGGGTCCCAGCACGCGTTTGCCCGCTCTGAGCAAAGAGCCATGAGCGCAAACAGAAATAGAAAGGTTAGTATCCGACGGTTTTTCATATCTCCTCCTGAACGACGTAAGATGCCAATGCCTTTACTGCGGGGAATGCAACGTCTTATTATCATGCTCGCCGTCCGCGTGTCAAGAGTGAACTCTGTGGAACTTAACTACCATTCGTGGTAAGCATAGAAGTACGCTGGCGTCGTTAATTGGCTTCCTCTTCGTTGTCTCGTTCGTACACAGAGGCCACTTAGCAATTACACCCTGCGTTCTGCCTATGACCGCCGCCCGCTAATCCGCCTTCCGCTCCCCTGGCGACACCGCGCCCGAAGTGTGCGCCCTTGCCACGCGTCCCTCTCAACCACGAAAGGATCACTGCAATGCAATTCGTAGATCGGACTCTCGCCCGTCGTTTTGAATCCGCGGAAGAAATGCCGCAAGTGCACCACGCTTATGCCGACCACAAGATGCGCCCTCACATCGGCTCCGCCGTCGAGCCCATTGCCGGAGGCCACATGATCTTCGCCGGCCTCGGTTCGCCCATCGGACGCGCCGTAGGCATGGGCTTCACCGCTCCCGTCACCGAAGCCGACTTCGACCAACTCGAAAATTTCTACTACTCCCGCAAAGCTCCCGCCCAACTAGACTACTGTCCGCTCACCGACATCAGCCTGCTGGAAATCGCCCGGAAGCGCGGCTACACAATCGCCGAACTCAACAATGTCCTGGCCCGAAAGCTCGATCCCACCGAAGTATTCCCGCCCGGCCCCGCAGGTTTTACCATCCGCCCCGGTAAATCCGAAGAAGCCCTCGCGTTCAGCGCTATCGTCCGCCAAAGCTTCTTCCCCGACGGGGGCGAACCCACAGGTTTCGACGAGATGCTGGCTCCCATGTTCGTCTTCCCCGGAGCGATCGCCTTCGTAGCCGAAGCCGATGGCAAAATAGTAGCCACCGGCGCCGGCCTCATCATTCCCGACCACCAAATCGTAGGCTTGTCCGGGGCCGCCACGCTCAAGCCGTATCGAGGCCGAGGCGTGCAAACCGCTATGCTCCAAAAGAGAATGCAAGTCGCGGCCCAAGCCGGATGCGAATACGCCGTCATCGTCACCCAAGGGGGCACGACGTCGATGCGCAACGCCGAACGATTAGGCTTTACCCTGGCCTACAGTAAAGCGACATTGATCAAAGCGCCACCGGTTGTTTGATTGAGGGCTGGCTTGTGTCTCGTAACTTTGCGAAGGCATCCTGCTAGTCGAAGGGTTCAGCCGGGCGGGGACGTCCGGCTCTGCGCCAACAAGGTGGCCCTCTCCTACCACCCCACTTTCTTTCCCTTATTCTGCTCATCGAGCCACTGCTTCAACGGAGCGAAATATTCCAGCAACGCTCCCGCATCGGTCTGCCGCTCGCCCGTCAGGGCTTCGAGCGCATCGGGCCACGGCTGGCTCTGGCCCATTTCGAGCATCTTGTTGAACTTCGCCCCCGCTTCTTTCGACCCGTAAAACGTGCAGCGATGGAGCGGCCCCTTGTAGCCAGACTCCCGGCAGAGGGCTCGGTAGAACTGGAACTCCAGAATGTGCGCCAGGAAATAGCGCGTGTACGGCACATTCGCGGCCACGTGGTACTTGGCTCCGGGATCGAAATCCGCCTCACTCCGCTCCATGGGAGGCGCCACACCCTGATATTTCAGTCGCAAGGCCCACCACGACTTGTTGTAGTCCGCGGGCGCAACCTCCCCGGAAAACACTTTCCAGCGCCATTGATCGATCATCAATCCAAATGGAAGGAACGCCACGCGGTCCAGCGCCTGCTTCAACAGCTCCGGAATGTCATTGCTGCCCTGCGGCACCTTATCCAGCAGTCCCACCCGATGCAGATATTCGGGGGTAATCGCCAGCGCGATCGCATCCCCGATCGCTTCGTGGAACCCATCATTGGCGCCATTTTGAAACAGAAATGGCTGATTCTTGTAGGCGCGCTGGTAAAAGTTGTGTCCGAGTTCGTGGTGAATGGTGACAAAATCCGTCCCGCGCACCTGAATGCACATCTTCACCCGCAGATCGTCTTTGTAATCGATGTCCCACGCGCTGGCGTGGCAAACCACGTCGCGGTCGGCGGGCCTGGTGAACAACGACCGCTCCCAGAATGTCTTCGGCAGCGGCGCAAAACCCATCGAGGTAAAGAATCCTTCGCCGTACTTCACCATCCCCTTGGCGTCCAGTTTTTTCTTCTTGAGCAATTCGGTGACGTCCACTCCCGCCTTGTCCTCTTTCATGCCCAGCAGATCATACGTATAGCCCCACTCCTGCGCCCAAGGATTGCCCAGCAGGTGAGCGGGAATCGGTCCATGGGGAGGCACAACGCTTGTCCCATATTTCTCCGCAAGCTTTGAACGCACGAACGTATGCAGTGACAGATAGAGCGGCCGCACCTGGTTCCACAAACGCTCCAGGTCCGCGGAGAATTCTTCCGGTGTCATATCGTACCCAGCCCGCCACAGGGCGCCCACATCCTTGTGGCCCATTTCGCGCGCGCCCTGATTCGACAGTTCGACGAACCGCGAGTAGCGCTGCCGCATCGGCGGAGCAATCGCGTGCCATCCCGCCCAAACTTCCTTCAGTTCTTCCGAATCGCGGCTGGTGGACATCAGCTTCTCGATGGCCGTAATGTCGAGACACTCCCCGTTTTTGCGGCAGTACTTGCCCTTGCCATAATCCGCCTCGAGCGAGACTCCAATAGAGGTCATCTCGCGCCGCAGCGCCGGATCCTTGGGCGCTGGCGCCGTCAGGCCCAGCTTGAGAAGCATGAATTTCCGGGCCAGGTCCGGCGACAGCGCGAGCCCATCAAACCGCTTCGCCTGCTCGACCAACTCGGTGGTGACGGCGGTAACCTGATCGATGGCGTCGGCCGCCATCGCCTGCGTGTCGTCGGTGATGAAGTTTTCCTGCACCCAAGTGGCGCGGTTAACTTTGACGGAAAGATCGGCAAGCTGAGCCTCGGCCTTATTCATAAACTCCTGGGCTTCGGCAATGGTGGGAGGATTAACCTGAGCATGTACATTCATGGTAAGAAATATGACCAGACATCCTAGAATCTTCATCAGCCCTCCGGGCAAACAAGAGATTATGACGGATGAAGACGGAAATTGTCAGCAGCGGGGGCGGAGGACGGGATTGGGTGCGTCTCAGTTCCGGTTTTCAATCTGACCCATCATCATCTCAAATCGTTGTCGCCAACTCTCGCGTTTTTCGCGGATGTATCGGCGTGCATCCGCTATGCGCTCGTCAAGGTTACTCCCTTTGGGATGATACTTCCGCTTAATGGAATTACACACGTGACAGGCAACGGCTTTGTTGTCCGCACATTCTCCGCCGCCAGGAACAACGTGATCGATCGTGAGGTTGAGCCAAATGTCAAAGTTACCGTTGCCGCACAGATCACAGTAACGACATGTACACTGGTCGCGAATGCGAACGTCCCAGTCCACAGGGGGCATATCAAAATCTCGTGCTGTCTTTGGCACCCGTTGAGTATGCCACAAGCGGAAAGAGAGGAAGAATTCAGACTGAGACGCTACTAGGAGTTCTCCGCAAAAAGGCTCCCACTTTGTGAGTCAGGCGGCCGGTGAAGCAATAACCAGCGCCTCAATCGCCGCTTTCACTCTCGCCGACACCGCCTCCGTATCCTGCAGCGTCAGCCCTGCCGTTGAAATCGATTCGCCCACCCGCATCTCCAGAGGCTGGCACTTGATGTGGTACGTATTCATCGGCAGCAAATCGAACGTGCCCACCAGCGCGACCGGCACAATGTCAGCCTGCGCCTTGATCGCCAAGAAGAACGCGCCTGGCAGAAATGCTTGCAGTTGCCCATCGCGTGTGCGCCCGCCCTCCGGGAATATCACCAGAGGCATGCCGCGGCGCAGGCTCTTCAGCGCCGACTTGATCGCTCCGATCGATGCCGAGGGATTCTGCTGGTTGATGCACACCTGCCCCGACCGCTTCAGATGCCAACCCACAAACGGATACGACAGCAACTCGCTCTTGAAGACAATGCGGAACTGGAATGGCAGGTGCACGTAAAGAATCGGAATGTCGAGCGCTGAAGCGTGAGTCACAGCGTACACGCGCGGCTTCGAGACATCGACCCACTCCATCCCTGTCACTTTCACCGGCGAGAGGGTCGTTTTCATGATCAGCTGCGACCACAAGCGCGCCAGACGATGCTGTACGCGCCCGCTCCGGTCAAACACCGAACAAAGGAGCGAAATCGTGCCCAGCACCAGCGTGTATGCCCAGATCAGCGGGGCCAAAATGAAATACGACCGCAGGCGGCTGAGCCAGCCATGGCGCTTCAGCACCGTCGGCCGACTTTTCACCCACGTAGGGACTGCCGCCCCCGGCTGTCCAGCCGAGCGCAGCTCGGACTCCACTTTCTCAGGCTCCACGGTTGTCGTGATCTTCGTCAAAGATCGTCCCAGTTTCCGCGACTCGCGGACAGGAGTGTCCGCGCCACACACTTCTTAGATGCGCACGCCCAGCCGCTGCATCGCCTCTCCCACAATGTAAATGGATCCTGTAACCACCACCAGCCCTCCGCGCCCTGCGATTTTGCCTGCGTGTTCTAGGGCCGCAGCCACATCCGGCGCCTCCCGGATGTCCCCTGCTACGCGCTTGGCCGCCTGCCGGATCTCCTCCGGGCTGGCCGAACGCGGGTTGTTGGCATGGGTCACGATCACCTGCTCGGCAATGGGAAACAGAATCTCGGCAATTTCCGCGACCGCCTTGTCGCGCAGCACGCCAAACGCCATCGTTAACGGCCGCTCTCCGTAAGCCGCCGAGAGCGTCGATCGCAAGGCCCAGGCTCCCGCCGGATTATGCGCCACGTCCAGCACATATTCCGGACGGGCGCCATTGCTCGGCACAACTTGGAACCGTCCCGGCCAATGCGTATCGCGAATGCCCCGTTCAATCGCCTTCGGCGTAATCTGTGTGAACCCCTGGTTGTGCAACTCTTCCGCCGCTGCGATCGCCAAAGCGAGGTTTCTCAATTGGTGACGCCCCACCAGCGGCGACTCAACCTGAATCGTCTCGCCCCGGACTTCCAGCGGATACCGTTGCGCCACGGGAGGCTGGCCACTAGCCACTGACCACTGACCACGGGTTACCAAATACTCGGTACTGGCTGGCGAAACTGGCGGCACATAAGGCACCGCATTGACCGCCCGTGCGCCCAGATCTAGAATCGTGTTCCCGAGCACGTCATTCGCCTCCGGCAATTGTGGCAGCGTAACCACCACGCCGCCCGGTCGAATGATCCCAGCCTTCTCGCGCGCAATCTCACCGATTGTGTTGCCCAAGTATTTCTGATGATCGAGTGCGATGTCAGTGATAACGCTGACCTGCGGCTCCACTACGTTGGTGGCATCCAGGCGCCCGCCCATCCCGACTTCAAGGACGGCTACAGCCGGCCTCACCCGCGCGAAATGCTCAAAGGCCATCGCCGTCAGCATCTCGAAAAAGCTCGGATGCCAGGGAAGGTCGCCCTCGGTCACCAGCCGCTCCGCGGTGCGATCCACCACCCCATGCAGCAGCGCGAAGTCGTCATCCCGGATCGGCTCTCCATCGACCTGGATCCGCTCATTGATGTGCATCAGGTGCGGCGACGTGTACAGCCCGCTTTTCAGCCCCGCCCCTTGCAGGACGGAAGCCAGCGTGGCTGCCGTCGAGCCCTTGCCGTTAGTCCCCGCAATCAGCACGCTCGGGAAACTTTTCTCCGGATGCCCCAGCGCCGCCATCAGCACCCGCATATGCGCCAAGTCGAACTTGTGCGACGGCGTCTGCGCCAGCTCGTGGCCCAACGCGTACATCTGCGTCACTGCAGTTTCGTAAGACATGAGCAAGCTTTCAGCCATCAGCTGTCAGCCCTCAGTTTCAGGCATCGGGACAATCCTATTCCAGAGAGGCGCAATGAAACGTCAAAGATTCACACTAAGTGGGGAAAGAGGGTCTCCGACTAGCCGAAACCTCACAACGGGACTGATTGCTAAGGGCCGCTAGAAGCTGACGGCTGATGGCTGATTGACGGCTGAACCCATAAACTCCAGCGCCCGCGCAATGTACGCTTTCAAATCCTTGCGGATTACCACCGCATCCAGCATGCCGTGCTCCAGCAAAAACTCCGACCGCTGGAAGCCTGGCGGCAGCTTCTGCCGAATCGTTTGCTCGATCACGCGCGGGCCCGCGAAACCAATCAGGGCCCCCGGTTCCGCGATATTCAGATCACCCAGCATGGCGAACGATGCCGTGACACCCCCGGTCGTGGGGTCGGTCAACACCGAAATGTACGGAACGCGCGCCGCATCCAGCCGGGCCAGCGCCGCCGAAATCTTCGCGAGCTGCATCAGGCTGATCACGCCTTCCATCATTCGCGCCCCGCCTGACGCCGAAACAATAATGATCGGTGTCCGAGTGTCGGTGGCCTTCTCAATCGCGCGCGTAATCGCTTCGCCCACCACCGCTCCCATGCTGCCGCCGATAAACGAGTACTCCATCGCGCTCACAATCACCGGCCGCCCATTCAGCTTGCCGTGCGCGTTGATGATCGCGTCTTTGAGCCCGGTGTCGGCCTTCGCCTGCTTCAGCCGCGAGGAGTACGCTTTCAGGTCCACAAACTTCAGCGGGTCGGTCGAAATCAGATTGCTGTCGAAAACGTCGTAGTGATTGTCGTCGAGCAGTTGCGCCAAGCGCGTACGCGCGTCGATGCGGAAGTGCTTGTCACACTTCGGACAGACATTCAGATTGTCTTCCAGGTCCTTCTTCCAGATGATTTGTCGGCAGTTGTCGCACTTCACCCACAACCCCTCCGTGCGAACCTTCCTCTCGCCCGAAGTATCCAGCTCACCGGATTGTCGTCTAAACCAAGCCATAAAGAGCAGTCGCTAGTCGCTGGTCGTTAGCCTCGCGGGGTCTTGCCTAACGACTAGCGACCAGGGACTAACGACTAGTACTCGATTCCTCTCTGCGCCATCACGCCCTTCTGATACGCATGCTTCACCTGGCGCATTTCGGTCACCGTATCCGCAAGCTCGACAATTGTCGGATGTGCGTTCCTCCCGGTCAAGATCACATGCACTATCTCCGGCTTCTTCTTCAAAGACTCCGCCACTTTGCCCGCGTCCAGCATACCGTAGCTGATCGCGTAATTGATCTCGTCCAGCACCACCAGGTCCCATTCCCCGGACTGGATCGCTTTCTCCGCCTCCGCCCACGCCTCTTGGACCATGCGTACGTCTTCAGGGTCCGGCTTCTCGGCGCCCACTTTCACAAACCCACGGCCCATCTGCCTCATGACGAAGTTGTCGCCGAACGCTTGCACCGCATCGAGTTCGCCATAGTGCCACGAGCCTTTCAGAAACTGCAGCATCAGCACGCGCATCCCCTGCCCCACCGCCCGCAGCGCCGTCCCCATGGCCGCAGTGGTCTTCCCTTTGCCCGGCCCGGTATTCACGATGATGAGACCACGGCGCGGATCCGACATAGAAGGCGAATTCATCATTTTACGCTACCCGGGCCAAAGGGTGGCGCGAACCCGCCCTGATGAGCTCGTGATTTTCAAATTACCAAATTACAAATGAGAAAGGCGGACGGCTTTGGCGTCCGTCCGCCTCGAATCAAACGGGGGATTTCTTACGGCATTTTGACGACTCGCGGCACCTTCGGCTGAGCTTGGCCGTTCGCCCCGCCCGGATCGTCCGCTCCCAGCAGTCGTGCCGCCAGCCGTAGAGCTTCCATCTCTTTCCGGATATTGATCAGTTCCTGCTCTTTTACCCTTAACACGTCGTACGGGTTTTTCATTGGGGGAGGGCCTCGTCCAGCAATTCAGGGCTTTGTTCCGCCTCTGAAAGACACAATAATCCAGTTTCCCAGCCCTGAGAACCTGTCGGAGGTGCAACTCGCCTTGAAATTGAACCTTAGAAAAAATCTGGCGACGGGACGATGCCTGGTTACTCCGGAGTTAATGTCCCTGATGACGGTCGTGCCACGCCCTATAAAGTTGTGAGGCGTCGAGGTTGCGCGGACAGGGCCTGCCCTGAGCGAGGTCGAAGGGAGTGTCCGCGCTACACGGTCAATGTCCCAGATGATAGGGATGCTTCTTCAGAATGGTGAAAGCGCGGTAAAGCTGCTCCACCAGAACCACTCGCGCCAGTTCATGCGGCAGTGTCAGCTTGCCCAGAGACAAAACAAAACCAGCCTGCTGCCGCGCCTCGTCGCCAAAGCCATCGGCCCCGCCGATCGCGAACAACAGCGGCACCGCGTTCCGCTGCTCGCGCGCCAGTACCTCGGCCAGTTCCCCGGACGAAAGCTGCTTCCCACGCGCATCGAGCAGGATCAGCGTGTGCCGCTCCTTCTTCCGCTCCCTCCGCGCCAGCGACAGAACCGCAGCCTCGTCTTTCAGTGCCAGCCCCGCAACCTCCGCATAGCGCGAGATCCGGTTCAGGTAATCGTCAGTCAGAGTCTGGATCGCAGGCTCTTTCGTCTTCCCGATCCATGCGACTGTGATTTTCATCAGGCTTGCGGTTCAGGGACGAGGGTGCCGCACTCATCGCCCACGTTGCGAGGAGTGGGATTGCACCAGCCGGAATCCCAACCCTCGTCCGTCGCGCCCTCCACGATGCAAACACAACCTCCGCCCCAAACCGCACCTCGCTCCCCACCCGATACCGCTCGATCGCCTCCCGCGCCTCGGCCCGAATCGCCGGCCACTCGCCGGTCGGCACTCGCTCCAGCATCGGCCGAAAAGGTACGGTCAAAGCGCAGGCATACTCGAAAACCTCTTCTGCATCTCCCGGCCAAGTCCAGGGCAATTTGCGAACCGACTCTTCTCCCTCACGAAACCCCGCCGCCCGCAACACCTCAGCCAGTGAACCCGGCTTTGAGAAACGAAACGGATCCGCCCCTCCCGGTTCCAGCATCGT
>Ga0137372_10007228_pt1 | contig 10738 bp, 11 predicted proteins | sample SagtaG_6_FD_104911 | JGI IMG/M metagenome (GOLD analysis project Ga0137372, IMG submission 104911) | Vadose zone soil microbial communities from Sagehorn Ranch, Mendocino, California, USA - Sage1_R_60_16 metaG | ecosystem: Environmental > Terrestrial > Soil > Vadose zone | place: USA...
AAAAGCCAGTCTTCCGAACGCGCACTAAACTTAGAGTGAATGTGAAGATCGCACCGACTCATGCCGCTTTTCGATTTGTTCGCTGCCTCCCAATCCAATCGCGATAGGTGGTCGCATTACGGGTGCGGGCGAAGCGCTGGATGAACTGAAGGATTTGCTCCCAGATTTTCGGAGCCTCGAAATCCGGCGGATGAATACTCAAACGCGCTAGCTCGCGCATTTCGAGACTGCGCGAGAGCGCGGCATTCCAACCCAGGCTGACGGTGCGACGCCATCCCGAATGCGTGCTGTAAACCAACGAGCGCGTTGCCTCGCGTTCGCCGGTTAGAAGATCAAGCACGCTGTCGATCCGAGTGGTGTATTGCATTCCGGCATCACGCGCCGCGCGTTCCCCTGCTGCATTGAGCAGCCAGGCCGGGGCGACAAATCCAATTGGCGATAGCCGCGCGGCTTTGAATTCATCACGCGCTTTGGTAATTCGCGCGCACGATTCGTCGTAATCGAGATCGAAAAATTCACCTTCGTCCTTGGTGTAAAATCGGGTCATCAATTTCTCTCGGATCTGTTCACCCGCGCGCCGTGGGCGTTCATGAAAATAACCGTGAATCACAATCTCATGCCCGCGCGCCTCGAGATCGCGCAACCATGAAACAAAATTCTTGTCCTCGATTGCGTTCCCTTGCCGATGATAATTCGGCACAACCAAAAGCGAAGTGGTGCGAATGCCGGCACGTTTCAGCGCCTCGATAATCCTAGCCGACGCCTTGTGTGTGCAGGGCGCAACATCGTGCAACGAAACTATAAATGAACGCCTCGGGGTTTCCGCCGCCAACATTGGCAGGAAATCCGCGGCCACCGCCTCCGTCATGGCCTCAAACTTCCCCCTCGGACGCCAGCCGAACAAGGCGAAAATGGGGCGTTCGACAATGGCGCTCCTTTGCCGCAAAATCGTGGCCATGCCGCTGATTACGTTCGAAGGCTCCGAGGGCTGCGGAAAATCGACGCAAGTGAAACGGCTCGCCGGTCGGCTGGAAAAGTGCGGGATCGCAGCGGCGGTTTTTCGGGAGCCCGGCGGCACCGCGATTGGCGAAGCCATTCGGCATTTGCTCCAGCACTCTGAGGAGAATCACGCCATGACTCCGGAGACCGAATTGCTCCTTTTTGAAGCGAGCCGCAGCCAACTCGTGCGCGAAAAAATTCAGCCGGCGTTGCAGCGCGGTGAATGGGTAATTTGCGATCGTTTTTTTGATTCCACCACGGTTTACCAAGGTGCGGCGCGGCATCTCGATCCTGGGCTCGTCAAAACGCTGAACGCCTTTGCCATTGGCGATTGCATTCCCGATCTTACTTTCGTGCTCGACATTGATCGGGCCACCGCCCAATCGCGTCTCGGCAATCGACAAAAAATTCGCGATCGCATGGAAGAAGAGTCTGATGAATTTCACCAGCGCGTGATCCGCGCCTACCGAGAATTGGCGAAGGACGAACCAAAACGCGTGATCCCAATCGATGGCCGAATCTCGGTCGATGCAATCGAGCAACAAATCTGGAATGCACTTGCTCAACGCTTTCCCGACCTCGGAAAACATCAAACTCCAAACATCAAACTTCAAACATCCTGAATGTCTTTCTCCGCCGACAGCGCGCTGGAATATTTGCACCGCGCGCACAAAAAAAACCGGCTCGCTCACGCCTATCTCATTTCAGGTCCAGCTGGGAGCGGGAAAGCGGACGTTGCCGCCCGGCTGGCCGCCGCTTTGAACAAGACCACGCCGGAGAAAGTTCTGCGCGCGCAAGCGCCGGATGTTTTTGTGACCGAACCCGCCTCGCGTTCACGCAGGATCGTGGTCGATCAAATTCGCACTCTCGAGCGCGCCCTCCAATTGCGCACCGCCGATGATCGCAAAAAGATCGGGATCATTCGCGATGCCGATCGAATGCAAACGCAGGCGGCGAACGCATTTCTAAAAACGCTGGAAGAACCGCCGCAGAATTCACTGCTGCTTTTGCTCACCGCTCTTCCCGAAGCGCTGCCTGAGACAATCGTCTCGCGTTGCTTGAGTTTGCCTCTTCGAACTTCGTCCGAGGTCGCGGCTTCGCCGCAGGAGATGGAGTTACTGCGGCTGCTCTGTGCGACGGCAGAAGAAAAAGCGCGCGGGGTCGAAAAGGCCTATCGGGTTTCCCAAGGAATCCAAGGCCTGCTCAATTCCATTCGCGAGCAGATCAGGGACGAACACGCGGCGGCGTTGAAGCGAGAGGAAACGCGTTACCGTCATACCACCGACGGGGGTTGGTTGGGTGAGCGCGAAGATTATTACAAGGCGCTAACGGAAAGTGTGTATCGCGAACGGCGCGGTCGTTTAATCGAGACGCTCTTTCTCTGGTGGGCCGATGTATTGCGGGCGAAGGTCGCGCAGGCAGGGCGCCTGCTCGAAAGTTGCGCAGAGGCGACAGAGAAAATCGCCGCGCAATTGAAGACGGCGGCAGTCTTGAAACGAATTCGGCGTTTGGAAGAAATGCGCGACCAGTTGAACACGACCGCGCAGGAAGCGCTCGTGCTCGAAGTAGGTTGCTTGCACATTTTTCGTTAGAACTTCGAATGCCGAGGAGCTGCCTCATAATGCGATGCCATCCTCTAGTGAATATCGATTCACCCCTCACCTTAATCCTCTCCCCTCGCCACGAGGGGAGAGGGGAGGGCGAGGGGTGCGCAATCCTTTTCGCACAAAGTAGGCAATCGAGTCTATGAGACGTTAATCAATATGCCGAAACGCCGCACTCTTTCGGTCGTACTTATTGGAACGAAATTCATGGGCCGCGCCCATTCCAACGCGTGGCGGCAGGCCCCGCGCTTCTTTGACTTACCCGCTGATATTCGGATGGCGGCAATTTGTGGACACGATCGCGCCGGGACCCGTCGCGCGGCGAAAACCCTGGGCTGGGAAAAGGCAGTGACTGATTGGAAAGCGATCATGGCTGACCCATTGATCGACATCGTCGATATTTGCACACCTAACGATTCACACGCGGAGATGGCGATTGCGGCGTCGCGTGCGGGCAAAGCGATACTTTGCGAAAAACCGCTGGCGCGCAACGTGGCCGAAGCGCGGCGGATGGTTGACGCGGTAAAACGCGCGCGGGTCGCGAACATGGTTTGTCACAATTACCGACGCGTGCCGGCAATCGCGCTGGCCAAACAAATGATCGATAGCAGTGAAATCGGCCATCGCATTTATCATTTTCGCGCTCGCTACGCCCAGGATTGGATCGCCGATGAAAATTTTCCGCTGGTCTGGCGCTTGCAATCAAAGGTCGCTGGCTCCGGCGCTCTCGGCGACATTGGCGCTCATATCATCGATCTGGCGCGGTTTCTTGTCGGCGAAATTGCAGGCGTTTCAGCGGTCAGCGAAACATTTGTCAAAAGGCGATTAACGAAAAATAGACAGCTCGCCCGCGTCGATGTGGACGATGCAGTCAGCGTCATCGGCAAATTTCGCAACGGCGCCATCCTAAATCTAGAAGCAACACGCTTCGCCCGCGGGCGCAAGAATCAGCTCACTTTTGAAATCAACGGCAGCCGCGGTTCGCTCGCCTTCGATCTCGAGGAAATGAACCGACTGTATTTTTACAATGCGAATGATTCCGAGCATACGCGCGGATTTCGTGAAATCATGGTTACCGAATCGAATCACCCGTATGTGGGAAATTGGTGGCCGCCCGGCCACATTATCGGCTACGAACATTCCTTCGTGCACACAATTGCCGACTTTGTGAAAGCCGTTGTTGCTCGCAAACGCGTCCAGCCCGATTTCGCCGACGGATTAAGGACACAGTGCGTCCTCGGTGTCATCCAACACGCGCGACCTTTGTCCTCGCTGTAATCGAATTAAACTAATTACATGAAACAAAAAATGACCAGCACGAAACGCACGGCGACCCCCGCAAAAGCAAACAAACCCAAGACCCACGAAGATTATCTTGCTGCGGTGACGGAAGACAAGCGGGCCGCGTTGCAAAAGCTTCGCAAGGCAATTAAGGCGGCAGCGCCGAAAGCCGAGGAATGCATTAGCTATCAAATCCCAGCATTTCGTCTGAATGGAAAATTTTTGGTGGCTTACGGTGCCGGCGCGAATCATTGCGCCTTCTATCCGGGTTCCGTCGTGCAGGCCCTCAAGAAGGAGCTGAAAGGCTACGATACGAGCAAGGGCACGGTCCGCTTTCCAGCCGATAAACCTTTGCCGTCCGCTCTGGTGCGGAAGTTGGTAAAGCGCCGGATTGAAGAGAAAGGGTACTGGTTATCAGTTAGACGCGTCCTATCGCATGCCGGTGTCGCAGCGCCACGCCACCTTGGTCATCTGGTCGGCGTAGCGACCGATCCCACCTTTTTCTCCTTTAACAAAACGGTGTAGTGACCGGTTCGAGCGAAACTCGAAAGCGGCCTTGATCATCAGTGGTAAAGGATGTCGCTCTTTCATTTTGTTTTTGTGCGATGGAATGTCGCGTTTGCTAGGGAGGGCCGGGATCAACGATCCGGGCTACAGCAACTAGAAAACGAAATCGCGTAACGCCAAAGTCCGTGATGTTGCGTGGGCAGTCGAATCGGCTGCCACGACAGAGAGGATCACGCGGCCTTTCTGTGACGCGCCGGTGAACTCTTGCGCGCATGATGGGATTTCCGCGTCTTGTTCAAGCTTTCCTGCAGGACCGAGACGAGATCGATCACTTTGGTAGATGGTCGCGGTTTCGGTTTTGGCTTTTCTTCGATTTCTTTCCCGCCCGCTTCGACTTTTTCCTCGATCACCTCCATCAAGGCCTCGCGGTAATCATCGCGATATTTTTTCGGTTCCCATTTCGACGACATGCTGTCGACGAGCGCTTTTGCCATATCGAGTTCGCGTTTCCCCGGCTCGATCTTTTTCGGAACATGGAGCTTGTCTGCATTCGCCAGTTCCTCGGCGAAATGCATAAGCTCGAGAACGAGCACGCTGTCTTCCGCTTTCACTCCGGCCAGATATTGCCGCGTCTTAATCACCACCTTCGCGATCCCGACCTTGCCAGTCTTCGCAAGGGTATCGCGCAACAAGACATAAGCTTTGTCGCCGCCTTTTTGTGGCTCTAAATAATAAGGTTTGTAGAAGAACATCGGGTCGCTTTACTCCTGATCGACGAAATCCTGGATGTCCACGGTCTGAGTTGCCTCGAGATCGACGCGCTGAAAATCTTCATCCTTCAGGACAATGTATTTCCCTTTTTCGTATTCGTAGCCTTTGACGATCTCATCCCACGGTACTTCCTTGCCGTCTTTCTCTGCCACTCGCTTGTAATTGACCGGGCTCAGATCTTTCGCGCGCAAAAGCCGAAACTTCAGTTCTTCCTTGCGGGTCGCCGGGTAGAGGGCAATGGGAATGTTGACTAACCCGAAGCTGATGCTGCCTTTCCAGATTGCTCGCATACGCAATTTATTTCGAAGCTGAAAGCGTGAATGCATGGATGAGCGCAGATGCAGATGCGGGGGATATTGCTGCGCTCAACGATTGCGGCAAGGAGGGCAGCGGACGAAAGCCAATCCTCCGGCAACAATTATGCGCGATCAGCTTCTGCTTTGGATGCAGATTGCAGTCCCTTTACGGTTTCCCGGTCGGGTTGGTGGATCTGCGCTGCATCTCACGCGCTAACTCCCCGCTGGAGGTCTGAGAATTTAACGCTCCGGGCGGGGCGTTCCCCCCCTCATCCACTTCGACCCAACCGCTTCCCACATGACTTCCGGTAGGCGCCGGGACCCAGACATAGTGTTTGACCTTTTTTGCTGCTGCGGGCTTCAAATCAAAATCAATTCGCGAATTGGTCGTTGTTGTCCTAACATTTACGCTCGATTTTACTGCGCCGTCGAGGACGACACTGACGGTATACACGCCCGGTGACAATCGAGCATGGGAATAATGACCGCGAGCGTCGGTCTTGGTCGTAACCACGCTCTTATTGCCTTTTTGTTCGACCCGGACCTCAGCATCCTTGAGCGTTTTGCCATCGGCGCCACGCACAACACCCTCGATCGACTGGCTGAATGCGGCCCCCGAAAAAACAACTGTTTCCGCTACAAAAGCAGCGGCCAACACTCTTGTTCGATAAAACATGAACCAATAGTACTTGCAGCGAAGATTACTTACCAACTTTTTCTATTAACATTTGCATAGGAATCATCCGCACCGAATCCGTATGGCCGCTTCCGCTTGTTACGCAGCAGTTTCCAACCGCGCTCTCGAGATGCCGCGCAGCTCAAACAGTCGAATCAATGTTTCTTCGATCAGGTTGTTGGGACAGGACGCGCCGGCGGTAATGCCGACGACAACGGGACCGGGCGGCAACCAGAAGTGGGAAACGACTTCGCGCTTCTCATGCGAGTCGTAATGCTTGATCTCAGTGGCTGAGACTAGCCGCGAAGCATTTAAAACAAAATAAGTGGGCAATTTTTCTTCGCCCATTTCGGCGAGGTGAGAAGTATTCGAGCTGTTGTAACCACCCACAACCAGCAACAAATCCATCGAAACGTCTAGCAATTCGCGCAATGCATCCTGCCGCTCCTGAGTCGCGCCGCAAATGGTATCGAAAAAGCGAAAGTTCTTCGTCGCTTCTTCCGCGCCATCGCGATCGAGAATCGCCTGACGCACCCGTCGCTGCACTTCCTCGGTCTCGCCCCGCAACATCGTCGTTTGATTGGCCACGCCGACCGTTTGCAAATGCACATCAGGATCGAACCCGGCTGAGTGCGCCCCGCGGAATTTGTCCAGAAAGGCCTGTTTGTCGCCGCAGTGCCGGATGTAATCGCACACATAATCGGTATCGGCCAGGGTAAGCACGACAAGGTAATGGCCTTTGCCGTCCCCCAGGGCGCGGGAGCTGGTCGCCTTGGTTTCTTCGTGTTCGGCCTTGCCGTGAATGATCGACGTCACGCTCTCGCTGGCATATTTGCGGACCCGTTTCCAAACGCTCATGACGTCGCCGCAAGTAGTATCGACGATCTGGCAGCCGCGATCCTTTATTTGCTGCAAAATGGACAGCTCGGTTCCGAAAGCGGGCAGGATGACGACGTCGTCGGGCCGCAATTCGGAGATGTCGGCCTGTTTGTTTCGCCCGGTCAGGTTCTTGATGCCGAGTGAAGATATTTGCTCGTTCACTTCCGGGTTGTGAATGATTTCGCCGACGATGAAAAGGCGGCGGTCCTGAAACACTTTACGGGCGGCATAAGCGAGATCGATGGCGCGCTCGACACCGTAACAAAATCCAAATTGCTTGGCCAGTCGCACCGTCACATCACCGACGGAAATAATACCGCCGTTGCGCCGAACCCCTTCGACCACATCGCTGCGATAATGTGATTCCACTTGTTCCTGCACCGCCGCCATCACGTCGGGCGTGCGCAAGTTTACCTTTTCGCGGGCACTAGTGCCGCTCGAGATCAGGTTTGTGTTCACAAATTTTTACGCGGCTATCCGCAGATGGGGTTATTCCAGAAGCTGACCACTAGGTTTCTCAAATGCTGCGGAAGTAATACTGATATGCGGATCCGGATCGGGTGTGCGCGAATCATCGACCCGCTTCACTTTCGGCCCAATTGACTCGTCCTCCGGTTGGGTATTTGCGATGCGGACCGGCGTACCGTTATGAACGAGCGCGTAAAATTTCGGGGCCGCTTCACCCTTCAGGCGAATGCACCCGTGCGTCCGGGGCACCGGATGGACGAAGCCCTGATGAAATCCATAGGCCGGTGAGAACTCGCACCAGAATCCCATCGGGTAACCAACATAATGTCCGGCAATATTAGAACCGGCTTCAGCGGGCACTACTCGATTGCCCTGCACGCGGAAACCATAGGAGCCGGAACGCTTGTCTTCCTCTTTCCGGTAAATGGTAAAATTCCCTCGCGGGGTCGGTTTGGAGGGAATGCCAACGCTGCATGCCACTGCCATCAGGCAACGATCACCTTCCATGACGTAAACGTTCTGTTTCGAAAGCGACACTTTCACTACTACCTTCGATGGATCATTTGGTTTGTAAGCCGTCACATGATAGGGACCGCCACTCGCTACCCGCGATGTTTCGCAACTGGTAAAGATAAATGGACCGCAAAGGGTGAGAAGAAAAACAACGCGTTTCAACATTCGCATAATTCTCCGTAACTAATCAGGGCTGCTCGCTTTTTCAACTTAAGCCTGAGTCGTTGCGATAAAACAGTTTGCGACATGGCAGAGGCGGTGCCATGGATTAGGCTCTGCCGGGGGAAACGGTTGGGTCGATGAGGGAATGGACGCGCTGCCAGCGAAGTTGGTCTGACTAGTATGGACTTCTTCACGGGTCTCTTTGGCCAGACGATTTCATGCCGCATGGCCACTGCTACTTGTGGGATCCCGGCCTGATGCGGCTGCATCTGATCTCGGATTTTCTGATCGCGGCTAGCGCAAAAAACGCGGCCGCTGCGCATTCTTCTGGTCGATGATCACACCGACACGGTTATCACCCTGGGGGCACTTTTACGGAATCTCGGCTACGACGTGGCCTGCGCCGAAACGGTCAAACAAGCGCTGCAACTGTCGAAAGAATCGAGATTTGATTTGCTCGTGAGCGACATCGGTTTACCCGACGGCAGTGGCCACGATTTGATGCGCCAGATTCGTGCGCGACAATCGATTGCTGGCATTGCCCTTAGTGGATTTGGAATGGAAGACGACCTGGAGAAAAGTCGCGCGGTCGGATTCACCGATCACTTGATCAAGCCGGTGAACGTCGATCGACTGCGAGCGACGCTGCGCGAGATCGCGCGGAGCCGAGCAACGACCACCTAATTTGCGCCGCTGATTTCGACGATTTCGCCTGGCCGGCACCGGATCGTCAAAGCGATGGGGCGGCAGCAAATGCCGCAGTCTTCGATCAAGTCTTGCTCGCTCTGCGAAGTATCCACCTCCAATGCGAAAGTTTCCCCGCAATGGGGACAGGCAATATCAGCTGGCACCATTAATTGCATTTATAAATTTTAATTTAGCTGATCATTCGATTTTTGTAGGGCAAGCGCGTCGCTTGCCACATGGGCACGGATGGCAACCGGGAGCGGTTGCCCTACAATTTAGAATAGCGTTAACAGGAGGCGTCGTCCGGGTTTGTTTATTGGAGACCTCCCGTCCCGTCGGCGCCCAAATATTTGGGACACGACGGCGGGTGTCCCGCCATTATCATTTTAGCGCGTTGGATTCTTTCGTGGCGGCTTCGTCGAGCTTCTTAAAATGCAGCTGTTGCACACGACGTCCGTCGCTCTGCGAGATGGTAACGAGATAATTTTCAATTTGGACTTGTTCACCTTGTTTGGGCAAATGGCCGAGAAGATGGGTCACATAGCCGCCGATCGTACTTACGTCCGCGCTTTCCAATTCAATTCCAGCCAGATCGCGTAGTTCGTAAAGGGCAAGCGCGCCATCCACGCTGAACTCATTCTCGTTAATCTCGCGAAATTCTTCTTTCTCGGTGTCGAATTCGTCCTGGATGTCGCCAACTAACTCCTCCAAAACATTCTCCAACGTCACCATTCCGACGGTGCCGCCAAATTCATCGACCACGATGGCGAGATGCGCGTGTTTGTTGAGAAAGAGCGAAAGCAATTTCTCCAGCGACATCATTTCCGGCACCGGAGTCAGCTCTCGCCTGATGCGCAAAAGATCGGGATTCGGATCGCGCATCAGTGGCACTAATTCCTTGATGTGAATCAAGCCAATGGTGTTGTCGAGATGGCCGCGACAAAGAGGAAAGCGCGTGTGACGCGAGGCCAGCGCTTTTTTTACATTGTCCTCAAAGCTCTCTTCGATGTTGAGGAATACAACCTGGCCGCGCGGCGTCATGATGTCGCGGACGACCCGTCGACGCAGATCGAGCGCGTTCACCAGCAAATCGCGGCCGAGCGGTGATACCTCTTCGGATTCTTCGCTTTGATCCAAAATCAAACGCAGCTCTTCCTCGCTGTGGGCCAGCTCCGTAGCCGCCACTCGTTTAATTCGGAGCAGACGGACAAGCAGGAGATTCGATGACTTGTGTAGCAACCAGATGGCAGGCCGAAAAAGGAAATAAAATCCGCCGAGCGGTCGCGCCAGGGCCAGGGCGACGGGAAGGGGATTTCCAATGGCAATGTACTTCGGGGCGAGCTCGCCGAAGACGATGTGGAGAAAAGTAATTCCGACGAACGCGAGCGCGATGGAAACGGATGTTACAATGGCGCGAGAGTGAATCCCGCCGAGCGCGAAAAACGGTTGCAACATTTCAGCGAGATATTGTTCGCCCAGATATCCGAGCGCGAGACTGGCCAGGGTAACGCCGAGTTGTGTGGCGGAGAGATAGGCGTCCAGATGCGCGCGAATGTATTTGGCGAAGCTGGCGCGCAGATTTCCTTCTTCCACCAACGTGTCGAGCTGGCTGCTGCGGACTTTAACGATGGCAAACTCGCAGGCGACGAAGAATCCGTTCAGCGCAACGAGGACGGCAATGACCAGCAGTTTCAACAACACCGAAACCGCCGAATCCCAATGATCGTTCACGGCTGTGCTTAGTGCCAGCCACAGACCAAAAGATGAAAATGAAATACTCATCACGCGGATGCAGCCCGGCATCCGGACCCACCAATCTAACCGTTACCAGCTAGACTTGGTGACGCCGGGAATCAATCCACTCGACGCCAGCTCACGAAAAGTCAGCCGTGAAA
>Ga0137372_10007229_pt1 | contig 10737 bp, 10 predicted proteins | sample SagtaG_6_FD_104911 | JGI IMG/M metagenome (GOLD analysis project Ga0137372, IMG submission 104911) | Vadose zone soil microbial communities from Sagehorn Ranch, Mendocino, California, USA - Sage1_R_60_16 metaG | ecosystem: Environmental > Terrestrial > Soil > Vadose zone | place: USA...
GGCAGGGGTCTCCATCTGCACCTTCTCGAGGTAGTTGATCCCCACGACGCCGCGGTGGCCCTCCTTGGCGAGCCAGACCTAGACGAAGTTCGCGACGACCGTGAGCTCCAGTCCCTCCCTGCTCTGCTGAAGCGTCAGCTTCGGCACCCGCCGGTACGGCCGGCCGGCGGATCGGCCCTCGGGCAGGAAGTACCGATCCAGCACGCGCTGGGCCATCGCCTGGTCCGGGAAATGCGCAAGGGCGCGGCAAAGATCATGGTCGCTTTCACCGTCACGGTCACCGTCCTGCAGCCGTCGGGCGAGCACCACATCGAGCGCTGTGCCGGACACCACGCCCAGCTGTCCGGCCCGGGAGACTGCCCGGGCGAGCTGCCAGCCCGAGACACCCACTCCCATGCCGCCCTGGATGATGGCGGGCAGTTCCGCGACGATCGTCATGAGGCCTCCTACCTACGGTTGCGTAACCTACGCTCCCGTAGGTTTCCACGTGTGGTACGCCGAGGGCCAGGGTCCAAAGCCCTCTTCTCGGGAGCCGCCGTGTGAGCCACGCCCCTCGGTCCCGACCGCCGAAGGCGTCAGCTCTCAGGCCGCTGACGCAAGCTGAGGTAGCGGCGTTCGCCGAGCGCCACGCGAGCGAGGTGCATTCGTCATCGATGGAGGTGGCCAGCTAGGCTAAGCTCCCGGCGTCAAGCCCTCGTAGCTCAGGGGATAGAGCAATGGTTTCCTAAACCATGTGCCGCAGGTTCGAATCCTGCCGAGGGCACTCCCAGCGGACCGTGGAACGGGCAGATCGGCATAGGTGTCGAGCCTCAGGCCGTGCCGACTCCTCGGTTGACGACTCGCGCTCGTTGCTTCCACCAGCCCGCGGTCTTTCAAGGTGGCGATCGCTCGGCTGACCGCGCCTACAGAGACGTTGTGGGTAGCGGCCAGCTCGCGCGCGTAGGGCAGGTCCGAGCCCACCGGATGCTGGCCAGCTGCGATCGCGGCCCGGAGCTCTGCGGCGAGCTTTTCGAGTGCGTGCCGTGGCTTGCGCTCGCCGAAGTCTGGCCGCGGGATTGACTGGGCGAGCGTCTCTGCGGCTGCCGTAACTGCCTTCTCGACCCATGCAGCGTAGAACTTCAGGGTGGTTGCGCTGCCACTGCCGTGGCCGAGGCGCCCAGCCACCGATCGAAGGTCGATGCCGGCGGCGAGTAGTTCGGCGGCAGAGTAGTGCCGGATGGAGTGCAGGCGTGTGCTGCGAAGTTCGTTCCGGGTGGCGAGTCTTCGGTACCGCTGCGTTGCCGTGTTGGGTTTCAGCGGCCTGGAGAAGTCTGGTGCAAGGGAGAAGACGAAGGCGTTCCGCGCGAGTTCTACGCCCAGCTCTTCGCACTGATGGCGGCACCTGGCCCGATACGCGCGGAGGAGGTCGACGGTGTATTCGTCCAATCGGACTCGTCGCTTCTGCCTGCTCTTCGTGGGACCCTCCACCGCGCCGTCGTACTGATCACCAGCACGCTCCACCATGATCGTGGAGCGTGACAGATCAATGTCGGTCCACCGGAGGACGCAGATTTCACCGCGCCGGCTGCCGGTGATCATCGTCAACCACAGGAACAGTCCCCAGGCCGGATCTCTCCATGCTTCGTTGATGACCGGAGCGAGCTCCTCGGGAGTCGGAGGATCGGGGTCCGGCGTTCCAAAGGACGGTGGCTCGGCCAGTGCGGCAGCGTTCGTTCTGATGTAGCCCCACTTCACTGCGCGGTCGAGCGATGCCCGCAGGATGAAGTGGATCGCGCGAACGGAGCTATTCGCCAGCGGCTCGCACTCATTATCCATGTGCGAAGCCGAGCGGACGCCGTTGCGCTTGCAGGTCTGTAGCAGCGCGTAGTAGTTCTCCAGCAGTTCGGCGTCGATCTTCGCGGCTTTCATCGAGCCGAACCGCGGCTCGATGTAGTCGCGGATCAGTTGGCGGTTGCGAACCCTCGTGCGCCTCGCGTGGACGGGTTCCTTGATGACTAGGCAAACCTGTCTACCCACGGAGCTCCGCTGCTCCATGTCCAACACGCCCGTCAAGACCCATGGACAACCTGCCAACCCGCCTAACTAACCGGCATTGCGGTTAGCCGGTCAGGGCGTAGACGCCGAGGTGGCCGGCGATGGAGGCGTAGCGTTCGGCGTAGAGGGTGGTACAGCGGGAGGAGACGCAGCCGGAGCCGGCGAAGGTGATGCCTCGGATGGTGGCTGTGGAGGAGCCGGGGCGCGTGTAGACCGGGCCGCCGGAGTCGCCGGCGACGATGGCGATCTGGCCGCCGCGGGTGGCCCGGATGACGTACGTCGTGCAGCCGTCGGCGTCGCAGTACTTCGCTGAAGTGGAGCGGACCGTGATGCCGCACAGCGACGTACTGAAGCTGCCGGACTGGCAAACGACAGTGCCGACGCCCGGGTCGGCGCCGCCGGTGACTGTGCGGATGTTGACCGAGTCGCCGGGGCCATCGGTCCAGATCTTCGGGCCGTACGTGCTACCGGTGAGCAGGGACTGGTCGTAGTCGGGGTAGTTCGTCCGGACCGTGGTGGTGCCGTAGTAGTTGGTGCCCGACCTCCACAGCGTCCCCACGCCACCGCAATGGCCGGCGGTCACGGACCCGCGCCGGCCGTCGGATCGCCGTACGACGGAGAAACCCGCGGTGCAGTTCTTCAAGGCGGAGGTGATCCGGGCGCCGCCCCAGTGGCCGCCGTTCGGGGTGTCGCTCAGGCGCGATGTCCGCGCCAAGGAGCTGGCGACGAGACGTACGCCGGACAGTCGGCGCAGGCCATTCAAGGACGGGGGGGACGTGGTGGCCTCGTCGTACTCGACGACGATGTCCTCGGTTTCCGGGTCGAGGTCGGCGGCGAACGTCGTACGGCGGGCATCGGCGGACCAGGAGCGGGCGCCGACCGCGTTCCAGGCTTCCGCAATGGCCTCGGCCGATCGGCAGCTGGGTTCGATGCCGACCAGCTGCTTGCCGGCCGCCGGTACGTGGCGAGCGACGGCGGCCTGGTACTTCTGCTCTTCCACGACCGATTCGTCGACCACGACCTTGTACCCGGTCGAGGCCGAGCCGACGACGCCGATCACGCCCTGGCTCAGGCCGTACGGCAGACCGGACTCGGGCCGGCCGGTCGCGTCGAGCGGTTCGAGCGAGCGTACGGCGAGATCGATGCCTTCGCCGAGGGTCTCGCCGAGCGGTCGTGGATCCTTCGAGGACGTCGGCTGCGACAACCGCTTGGACTCGACCGAACTCACACCCGGTCGAGCATGTGAGCACGATGACGAAGCATCCGGCACAGCGGTCGCCGTGAGGCCGACTGCGAAGAGTGAGGCGGAGCCGAGAGCGAGCAGCGGGACGGTAGCTGAGAGTCGCAACGTGGCTCCCCAATCGGTGGACGGCCTGCACAAATCGTCCAGTCAGGGACTTCGTTTAGTCAATGGCCGATCACCGTCAGCAAACAGATTCGGCTACCGTGCGCGAGTGTATTTCGCAAGTTGACGCCCGTCGGCGCCGAAGAACTGCAGCGTGGAGGAGTCGACGGCGATCCGCTTGGCGGCCCGCAGTACGCCGGTGTGCGGCACGTTGTCGCACCCGATCAGATGGTGCGGGCCGATCGTCGCGGCGAACGCCCCGCGCTGGCCGATGGTGTAAGTCCCCTGCAGGCCGTTACAGCCGTCCGAGCCTCCCCACGTCCCGTCCGGGCGGAACACCAGCACCGGATCCTCGGACCGCGGTGCCTTCAGCGACTTGACGCCGGCCATCTGAACCGGCCGCCACGTCCCGGACACGGTCGCGACCGAGGGGGGTGGCTGCACTGTGGTCGACGCTGTCGGAGTGTTGACGCCGGCGACCGGTGGTTGCACCGGCGAACTCCGGCCACCGCCCAAGCTGAAGCCCACGACCGCGACAGACGCGACCGCGACGGCGGCTGCTCCGGAGATGACCCAGGTACGACGCTGGGCCTTGCGCGCACCCGTCGTCGCCCGCTCGGTCAGGTCGGTGGCCAGCGGCACGGAGGCCGCGGCACGGTCGAAGGTTCCGCGCAGGTCATCCTCGAGATCGGTGTTGCTCACGACAACCTCTCATCAACACGGTAGGAGCGTCTGGTCTTCCGGAGCGTGGCCAAGGCTCTGCTGACCGTCGCCCGGACGGAGGACGGTTTGATGCCGAGCACATCGGCGATCGTGCGGTCGTCCAGGTCCTGGTAGTAGCGCAGCACCAGCACGACCCTCTCCCTGGCCGACAACTCCGCGAGCGCACGCCAGAGGTCGTCGGAGTTCACGATGTCGGTGGCATGGTCCGGCACCGTGCTCCGCGGATCGATCTCCGCGGACGGCGACTCGGTGAACGACCGCCGGCGCGTCATCGACAGGTACGCGTTGATCAGGATTCGCCGGACGTAGAGGTGCGGATCGTCCGCCTTCCGCACCTTCCGCCAGGACCGGAACGCCTGCATCAACGCGATCTGAGCCAGGTCCTCGGCTCGCTGGTAGTCGCCGGAGACGGTGAACCCGAGACGGACCAGATCCTGCCCGCGTGCTGCCACGTACTCCTCGAACTCCACTTGCCACTCCCCGGCTGGGCGTACTAAACCTCACACCTATTAGATGCATCGAGTCACCCAGGATGCTGCACCTGTCGACGCACAGTTGGATCTCAGCCTCTATCCAAGCAAGAAGGCGCGTACCTCGACCTGCCCTCGGGAGTCACGTTGCACCCCATGACCGCTCCCCGGTACGACGACCAGCCGAGCGTCCCGCGCATGCTCCTTCTCCCACTGGGCCCACGCGACCGGACAGAACAGGTCGTTGCTGCCGTGCAGGATCAGCGTGTGCGGCAGCAACACCTGTCCGGCCGGGTACGTCGACGCCCGCGCGGCCGGCCAACGCAGACACCCGTCGACGATCAACTGGTTCCGTGCCGTCCGTACGGCGTACGGATACAGCCGCGTCGGGTCCAGCCGTCGTACGTCGGCCTCCAACGCACCAGAGCGGTCAGAGGAACCTGACCAGGGGAACCGCAGGTCCGAGCACAACGTGGCCAGGTGCAGTCCGGCCGACAGGTCGTCGTACGAAAAGTTTCTACTGGTCACCTGCTGGAAGAGCTCTTTCAAGCCGGTGTAGTCGCCGTTGCGGGCGGCATGGAGGATCGCCGGGATCCCTTGCAGTGATGGGTTTACCGCGTTGAGGCTCGAGATGGACAGGCTCTCCAAGAGGCTTGTGCCGTTGAGTGGAACACCGTCGAGTTCGCCGTGCCGTACCAGCCAGGCCAGGTCGGCCACTGGATCCGTCGTACACGAAGGGTTCTGGCGACACGTCGAGGCGAGCACACCGCTGGTTGCAGCCATCAGGTCTACTCCGAACGGGTCGAAGCCTCGGTGAGGCACCACTGAATCCAGTACGAGCGCCTGCACGTGGTCCGGGTGCTTCAGTCCGTACTGCGCCGCCGTGAAGCTCCCGTACGACGTTCCGTTCAGCGTCAGGCGGTCGACGCCGAGGTGCCGGCGTAGCAGCTCGATGTCCTCGACTGTGTCCGGTGTGCCGTAGTGGCCAAGCCCAGGACCAATCCGCTGGGCACAGTCCTCCACCACGCCGGCAGGTGCTGTCAGGAAGTCCGAGCCGCCCACAGCTACTTGCAGAGAAGGGCAGTTGATGCCGTGAGGGCCAGTGCCGCGTTGGTCGAACATGACCAGCCTGTACTCGCGGAGCACGTCAGGGTGGAGGTAGCTGCGGATACGGCTGAGCAGTGAGACGCCAGGCTGGCCCGGACCGCCCGTGAGCATCAGCAGCACGCCACGCGGCGCATCAACATTGTCAGCTGCCGCCACTGCCAGCTCGAGTGACGGACCATCCGGGCGTTGGTGGTCGAGTGGTACGCGGAGCGTCGTACAGGTGAAGCCCGGAACGCCTGCACAGGCCGGGGGTTCCGAGGAGCAGGCCGTGCAGACGAGGAGGAACGCGCACAGCAGTTGGATCAGTCGCATGCACCCCTCCCAGAGCGTTCAGGGTGCAGCGTGCAGAGCGTGCTGGCAAGAGAAAGCCGCAGCCTGCCCTGCGGGTCGACCCCAGGGAGGGGACCCGCAGGGCAGGCGCGGGGTGACCCCGGTTCGGACGGCTTCGGGGGGCGCGTCCGGTGCAGGGTCAGCGCAGGCCGAGCGACTTGATCAGCTCGGCTGTGACCTGCCGTGGAGCCGGCAGCACGCCCGGCTTGCCTTGGCCCTCCAGAGAGGTCGCCACCAGGCGGCGGCAGCCGAAGGCTTCCACTGTGTAGGAGAGCACGCCGCGGTCGTTGTCGGTGAACCGCAGGACGTACGTCGGGCCAAGCTCCTGCGTGCAGTAGTTCGGCTTCTTCGCAACGGGTTTCGGGCTGTTCACGAGGGCGAACAGCTCCGTGGCCTGGTTGCCGTTGCGCTTGGTGGTGACGGTCGCGTAGTCCTGCCCGGACGCCTTGGCGTCGTACTGGCAGATGGTCACGCTGACCGGCTGGAAGAGCGATTTGGCCGCGCCTGATCCCCAGACGACCTTATCGGTGGCTGCGCGGATCGCGGCGATCGTGTCGGGGCAGTCCATGCTCGGGGTGCCGCTGGGGGTGGGCGACGGTGTGGGGGTGCCGGGGGTGGTCGGCGTCTGGGTGGGCTGGGCGGCGGGCGGGGAAGTGGCGTCCTCGTTACCGCAGGCGGCGGTAGCTCCGAGCACTGCCACGACGAGCGTCGCACCGATCAGGCCCCGTGTCCGTAATGCACTCACGACTCGGTCCTTCCGGGTTGGCAAGGGCACCAATGATGGTGGGGCGGAGTCACGTCCGCGGTGCCAAAGCATCACGGCGGCGCGTCGTTCCGGTCACGTCTGCAGATCGTGTGGCAACCGAGGCAGACCTGTAACTTCCACGCGCTGTTCGGCTCAGCTCGAGACCGGAGAGCCCCGTATCGCGGGTGAGGACTGAGCCTCTACGCCGTAATCTTGGGGGCATGAGTAACCCGCACGAAGACGACGAGCCGCTGCTGCCGGACCAGACCCGCGACGACGACCCGCGGACCTGGGGCGACCACGACTTCGACGGCGACGACGACGAGCGCATCCTCCGCGAGGTTCCACCGCACCACGAATGAGCGCCGTCGTTGTCCGCGCATTAGAGGGGGATCGGGTGATGGAGCTTCGGGGGTTCTCCGACGGGTACGGCGAACTGGTCGCGGGCTGGGCCGGGGACGCGCAGGAAGTCGCGTTGCTGTGTGGCCGGGAGGAGTATCCGTTTCCTGAGCAGCTGCGAGGGAGTTGGCGCAAGGTCGACTCCGACATCCAGCCGTATCTGTTGTTCGACGGCGATCGGGCGGTGGGGTACGGCGAGGTGTGGCTCGACGACGAGGAGGACGAGGTCGAGCTGGCCCGGATCATCGTCGATCCCGCCGTACGTGGGAAGGGGATCGGGCTGGAGCTGGTACGGGCGTTGCTCGTTCCGGCGGAGGCGGCCGGGTACGCCGAGGTGTTCCTGCGGGTGCGACCGGACAACGAGGTGGCGATCCGGACGTATCAGCGGGTCGGGTTCGTCGACGTGCCGACCGGGTTGATGGACGAGTGGAACGCCGGCCAACCGGTCGCGTATCGCTGGATGCGGTTCGCGGGGGAATAGGTAGGGTTTGCGCCTACCCACTCCCGGCACAAGTCAGGGACGCGCCCGCAGCGAGTCGCGGATCTCGGTCAGGAGCTGCTGGTCGGTGGTGAGGGGGTCGGGCTCGGGCTCGACGCCACGGCTGCGACGCTCGGCGAGCTTGTTCAGCGGCAGCACGATCAAGAAGTAGACGGCGATCGCGATGAACAGGAAGTTGAGCGCCGCCTGCAGGATCGCGCCGATCGAGAACTTCGCGCCGTTGACGGTGAAGTTGAGCACGCCGCTGATGTCGGGCTTGCCGAAGACGGCGGCGACCAGCGGGTTGATCAGGTTGTTCACGATCGCGTTCACGATCTGCCCGAACGCGGCGCCGATGACGACCGCGACGGCGAGGTCGACGGCGTTGCCGCGCATGACGAATTCCTTGAAGCCCTTGAGCATGTGGGGTGCCTCCAGCGGGTGTTTGGTAACCCGGCCAACGTAGGGCCTACCGGTTGTCCGGGGCGAGGGAGCACGCCGCACCCTGCACAGATCCTCCGGCGCTGAGAAACGGCGTGAAGAGAATTTTCGGCGTTCCCCTTGCCGACAGTCTCGGTTGGGCATCAGACTGCACCCGGGGTGGCTCATGCGGGGGGCGCGTGAGGCTTCATAACGCACGTGGGGGTGGGGGATGGCACGTCGCCGTGCTCGGAACACGTTGGGCCGGCTCATCAGGCCGGTGGGAGTCGTACTCGCGGTCGCGATGGCCGCACTGGGTGTGATGGCCGTTCCAAGTCCGGCCGAGGCGGTGACCCCGGCACATGTCCAGAGCCGCGCCAAAGAGGTCACCAGCGGCACGGTCAACAGCCTGGCCTTCTCGAACGCGAACGCCGCCGGGAACCTGATCGTCGTCTACCTGATCTGGAACACCGCGTCGACCGTCACACTGTCGGACACCAAGGGCAACGTGTACGCCGCGGCCGCACCGGTGACGCGGTGGAACAACAACACCTGGAGCTCGCAGGTCTTCTACGCAAAGAACATCGCGACCGGCACGAACACCGTGCGTGCCACGTTCGCTACCTCGATCACGGCCTGGGCTGACCTCTACATCCACGAATACTCCGGGCTGGACAAGTCCGCTCCGCTGGACGCCTCGGCCGCGGCGGTCGGTACGACGAGCGCCATGAGCAGCGGTACGGCGACCACCACGAACGCGTCCGACCTGATCTTCGGCGCGGGCGCGTCCACCGGCAATGTGACCGCGGCCGGTACCGGGTTCACCACCCGCCGTTCCAACTTCGGCAACCGGACCGAGGACAAGCTCGTCAGTACCGCGGGTGCGAACAGCGCGACCGCCACGCAGAACAGCGCCTCCTGGGTGATGCACATGGTGGCGTTCAAGGCCGACTCCGCGCCGAGCGACACCACACCTCCGACCGTCGCGATCACGGCGCCGGCCAACAATGCCAGCGTCAACGACATCGTCGCGGTCTCCGCGGATGCCGCAGACAACGTCGGTGTCGTCGGCGTCCAGTTCTTCGTCGACGGCACGGCGAACGGCCCGGAGGACACGGCCGCGCCGTACGCGCTGAGCTGGGACAGCCGCACCGTTGTCAACGGCGCGCACACCATCTCCGCACGGGCACGTGACGCGGCGGGGAACACGGCGACGTCGGCAGTGGTCAACGTCAACGTCGCCAACACGAACTACTTCCAGAACGAGATCCTGGCGACGGGCTTCGACCTGCCGACGACGTTCGAGTTCCTGCCGGACGGTCGCATGCTCGTCGCCGAGTTGCAGGGCAAGATCAAGGTGCTGCCGCCGCCGTACACGACACCGAGTCAGACGCTGTTCCTGCAGATCACCAACATCGGTCAGGCCGGTGTGCAGCAAGGCATCTACGACCTCGTGCTCGATCCGGCGTTCACGACCAACCACTACTACTACGTCTTCTACACGCTGGGTTCGCCGAACCACGATCGCGTCTCACGGTTCACCGCGAACGCCGCGCTCGACGGCACCGTGCCGGACAGCGAGTTCGTGCTCTACGAGGACCCGCAGGCCGCGAACGCCGAGCACCACGGTGGCGCGCTGAACTTCGCGAACGACGGCAAGCTGCTCTTCACCACCGGCGAGCACTTCGACGCGTCGGCCGCGCCGTTGCTCACCAGCCCGCGCGGCAAGGTGCACCGGATCAACACCGACGGGACCGCGCCGACGGACAACCCGTTCTACGACGGTCCCGGACCCAACGTCGACACGATCTGGGCCCGCGGTCTGCGCAACCCCTTCCGGGCGTACTACGACAAGCCGACCGGGCGCCTGTTCATCGGCGATGTCGGCGGCAACGATCCTGCCACCTCGAAGGAGGAGATCGACCTCGGCGCGCCCGGCGCGGACTACGGCTGGCCGGCCACCGAAGGCCCCTGCTCGGCACCATGTACGAGCCCGCTGCTGTGGTACCCCCACGCCGGCCGCGACGCCGCGGTGGTCGGTGGTTTCGTGTACCACGGCACCGCCTTCCCGGCGGCGTACCAGGGCGCGTACTTCTACGCCGACTACACGCAGAACTGGATCCGCGGTCTCACCTTGGACGCCAACGGCCAGGTGAGCAGCACCTTCAACTTCGAGCCCGCTGACGGCTCGGTGGACGGCCCGTACGGCGACATCGTGTACCTCGCCGAAGGACCGGACGGCGCCTTGTACTACGCGGATCTGGGGTACTCCGACGAGAGCGGCATGTACGGCGTCAGCAAGATCCGCCGGATCAAGTACGTGCAGAACAACCAGGCGCCGGTCGTGAACGCCTCGGCCACGCCGACGTCGGGCCCGACACCGCTGGACGTCACGTTCTCCAGCGCCGGCTCGATGGATCCCGAGGGCCAGCCGCTGACGTACTCGTGGGCGTTCGGGGACGGTACGACGTCCACTGAGGCGAACCTGACACACACCTACACCACGGCCGGGGCGTACCAAGTTCGGCTGACCGTCTCGGACGGCGTCAACAGTTCGTTGTCGACGCCGATCGCCATCAGCGCGGGCAGTGTCCCGGTCGCGACCATCCTCACGCCGACGGACGGCGCGACCTTCCAAGCCGGTGACGTCATCAGCTACAGCGGCGACGGCACCGATCCGGACGAC
>Ga0137372_10007232_pt1 | contig 10735 bp, 5 predicted proteins | sample SagtaG_6_FD_104911 | JGI IMG/M metagenome (GOLD analysis project Ga0137372, IMG submission 104911) | Vadose zone soil microbial communities from Sagehorn Ranch, Mendocino, California, USA - Sage1_R_60_16 metaG | ecosystem: Environmental > Terrestrial > Soil > Vadose zone | place: USA: California...
GTTGTTATAAGATTAGTTGTATTGTACTAGTAGTACTCATATAGTTTATTCAAAAGTCAGTACTCAAGCTTGGCCTTTCTAAGTAGGACCTTCGCTCTCTTTATACTTTATTTCTAATAATCTCGTTTAGAGGCTTCCTACACTGCCTCTTACACTGCCTCTTACACTGCCTCTTACACTGCCACTGTACTGCCCTATGGCTGTGTACAGCTTCTGTATCCCTATAGGTAGTATGTCAATGAACATAAAATCAGTAAGTGTCCAGGCGTGAAGCCAATTTCGAATATTACTGTATCCTCTAGAGACTATATCTATTGAACTATTAGACGTCCTTTTGGTAGAAATAAGAAGTGATTGATTCTATCTAAGTAGATAGTAGCCTATACTTATAGCCAGAGTAGAGTAGGCTATAGTAGTTATAGTGAGCTACCTGACTGAGTCACTTATAGATATCTCTAGGTAACTCTAGGTATTAGTTCTGTTTAACAATATCCTTTATTATAAGTTTATACTCAGGACACTATCTATCTACCTTGTCTATATTACTTGATTACTACCTGTTGACCTAGTAGTAACCTAAAGGCTCATTATACTACATAGTTTCTATAACAGTAAAAAGGAATATTAGCTAGGTCAGTCCAAGGACTAAGGAAAAGTGTAGTAATAATAGTATTAATCGATCAAGGGCCTGGTCTTCAATAATTGCAGTAACGTTTCCTATGATAGGAGATGGTAGATTCTCAAGACTTTGGGTTATGGTCTTACTAGATCTGCTTTAAAAAGGGTGTCCTAATGAAGATTCGAAGGATAGCCTTAACAAGTAGAGAAGGACAATGGTCAATAGGAAACAGAGACCTATCGTAAACCTCTTCGTTTGTAGCACAACGGGCACTATGATAATATTTTGATCTATCTGTTTCTTAGCAAGACTGTTCAGTAAGCAGTGTGCTTAGCTGACTAACTTTAGCAGACATAAAAGAGTGTTACAGAGTAAATGTGATTAGGGTAGGATTAGAAAGTTGAACTCACTTATGTCGGCCATAGTGAAAGTGGAGGACAGGCTGGGCTTAATCAGTATATATTAAAGGGAAGCATACAGTACAGTATGAAAGATCTATAGAGACTACTTATAGGGTAACGTAGGTTCTAGGCAGCCATTTACATAAGCTAAAATAACACGTGATTTCCATCTAAGACATTATTCATCTACGCCGATCGCAACATGATATAGCAGAAACATCGCCAATGGCTAGCGACATAAGGAAATCCTCAGGCAGAAGTCTACATCTCACGTGCAACACGTTAGAGCAGAAATAAGCGAATGTAGGGGTCTAGATTAAGGCTACCTATAGAGGGTTAGTACATCTCAAATATAGGTCAAAAAGCCGATTTCGAACTTTACTGTACTATATGAACTTTATTTCTTATTATCCTAAAAGGGAAAAACTAAATCTACTAAGCTGCCTTTACTGAGGTCGCCACATTGCCTGAACTCTTATCCTAGTTTCCTTCACTAAGTCCCAAAACATAAAGGAAACAGAAAGACGACCTAGTCTCTTACCTGTTATATTACCAAGATCACTATATATATAAACATCAATTTTAGTAACTACTAGGCCACATCTCGTCACTTAAAGCACTTGTTGGAGTCTCCTCATTTCTTCTTATAAGAGCGCTCTCGACTGCCTCTTTGCTCTCCCCTCTCCTCTATTTTAGCAATTCAAAGTCAAACCATCTATTGTGAACAATTGGGCCACTTATATTACTAACAGGCTGAATAGTGGTGTCCCTCACAGCTCTTGTCCTGCTGCCACAAAAGAAGGGTGGGTTGACCTTACTTATTTGCTTCGAATCATGGCGTCAGACATAGACAAAAAGGATAGTGATAGTAGCGATTAAGAGCACGCCCAGGCCAGCTACGAGGCTAATGATGGCACCTAGACTAAGTCTCCCTTGATATGATTTTGATGTTTCCTTAGAGTCATTAGGGGATGTTATATTAATAGACATACTAGAGAAGACGCTGCCTTAGATACTAATAAGGGTCCCAGCTTTCGGTCTCTAGTCACAACTCACTTAAAGTACAGTCATGACTGTGGGTATAAATCATTAGCCTAGAGAAATTAGAACTTAATATTTATAAAAAAGGAAACTTACAGTTTGTAAAATACTTCTTATTCTCTCTACCTTAAAGACAAGTAATATAAGTATAGAGGGATGGCCCTAAAAAGGCATTATTGTCTACTAAGTAGTAGGAATATTTACTTTTATCCTCTAGAATAAGGCTGTCGTTCTCTAGTGCCTGTTAGATAGGCCTATATATAGATATACTAGAACATAGAGTAGAGATTATATTGGTTATATTACTAAAACCAAATAGGCAAGAGCTAAGTACATAACGTAGGTTATCTAAATTGCGTTTAGCTTTGTAGGTATTGACCCTAATATAAAGACTTACAAAGAAACCAGGCTTGATCGTCCTCACTACTACTCGTTGCCCTACTTGCTTATAGACAACTAACACAAGATTAGAACTTTTGCCTAACTACTGTAGTATTATAGCTCATGTCGAGGTAGGTTATGTCACTACTTGTAGTGTTCAATAGGTTTACGTCAGAGATATCTTAACTAGGTGTAAGACAAAGGTAAGTACAAGGAGAATTTAGAGTGACCTATAACCCTAGAGTGATGTTCACAAGTAGAAGGAAGCACCCTTTAAGCTAAAAAGACATCTTAAACTCTTTTGTAATGTGTGATCTTTTAGTTTCTCTATAACAAAAGGGATACTGAAAAGATCAAGAATTATTCATAATAGAAGCCAGCTATAACAAAGGAATAAGACTAGACTGTGGGATTATACTTCATATATGGCGGCAAGCACACAGTACGTAGATTCCGTTCTAGGGTTTAGTAGCTAGTTAGGTTGCACTTACATGGAGTTTACTACGAGCTAGTAAGAATCGTGCTAAGTGCCTATATCAGGCCTATATAGCCACTATTACCCATTATTATTAGGTTCGCACAAATACAACAGACCTAAAAAAAGACACTAGATTATGAACAAAACTAAGAAACAGGGAGTTTAAATACTCTTTTACTGGCTGATTGGCCTTGTATTGATCACTAGGCAAGCCAACAGTTAGAAAAAATAGAAGGATTTCTAGGGTAACTACTTACTCTTAAAAAATCCACAACATTAACTCTAAGCTCTTTAAATATTTAGAATCCTATAGCTAAAAACTAGCTTTAAGATATTAATTTCCTGTCTTGTGATATATAGTTTTAAATTACGGAATTTATCCCCTAAAAGCCCTATAAATTTAGTAAGTAATCACTAAAATCACAGGGCTCGCTTACTAAAATTCAGGGATAGGCCCCTAGACATCACTAAAGGGTGGACGGTTGTCCTTATTAGGCGTTTGCCCTAGTAACCCTTCTATTTAAGGTAAGAGTTACTCTTCTAAGAAAGTAGTAAGGAAGAGGAAAATTTCTACTAGACTATTCTAAGAACACAGTAGGCGCCTGACCTTAGCGTGACTTAAGCTCTATAGGCTGTACTGGCACGCCCTAGTATTATAGGCAATGACTACAAGACAGGCCCCTTACTGTCAACCTTACTAGGCTCGGCTAGGAGCTCTAAAAAGTATAAGACTTCCCTCTTTTGGTATTTTTGTTTATTACTATTATCTTTCTTATGATTATCTTATCAATTCATTACTATAACATTATCTCGTCTATCTAGGTTAGTTAATAAGTTAAGTAATTCTACCCTTCTTCCTGATAATAACTTCTTTAAGTCTATAAAGAATCTCAGTTCTTCTCCCTTAGTTCTCTTTTACATCTACATCTACATCTTTAGGTTTATTTAAAAGCAAAGTATTTATCACTAAAAGTATCTGCTACATCATGCCTATTATTATGCCTTTAATACTCGCCTTCCTTATAGGTCTTAGTCTTAACACCCTCACCCTCCTTCAAATGTCCTGTATAAGCCCAACTCTCCCTATTACTGGTACATTCCTGCCCCTTTCACCTTTCCCACTTTCTCCTCCCTTAAATATAAACTGACCGCTTCTAGGCGTAACTGAACTTCCCTCTACAACCCTCACTCTAGCCTACATCGTGGTCGGCCACAGTGTCCAAAACTACACCTGCTCTGCCCTCTCTGTAGCCCCCGTCACTATCAGCGCAATCGCAACCCTCTATGACGCCACAACCCTAGCTTCCTATTACGAAACCATTGTTCACGCCATCCTACTAAAAGCCGTCTATATACCTCTCTCCCTAGCTACAGCTATATATAAGAAGCCTGCTTTCATACTTCCTCTACCAATTGGCCCTATTAACGTTCTTAGCCACCATTACTTTGATTCTGCTAGCACTCCGACGTTTGATCTGTCTAGCGTTAGAGTAATATTATATTACGTAAAGAAGAATGAAGTTAAGGCGCTAGTTACTACAGATAAGGGCCCTACTAGTACAGAGGCAGTTAATTGGCTGTTCTTGACTATAAAGGACAGATATACCAGCGTTAGCGCTAGCACAGTCTACTAAGTCGTCATAGCTAGTGGCGTCTTACAAAACTACACATCTACAGGAATTATTTCTGTTCACTATACTGCTAAATACTAGTTCTATAGGCCAAAGATAAGTTAAGTACATTTGGTTTTTTACGTTACTTAATTGTAGACAGCAAGCCCCTATTTAGTAGAGTGCCTGTAGATAGAGGTAGGTATAGACTAAAAGGAACTAAACGACCTTAAAATTTTATAAATTATTTTTTATATTATATGAACTAAATAATGATTTATTTTATATGAATTTATATGAACTAAACTCGTAATATGTTATGAATTTTATGAAATTTATGAATTTTTGAGGGTCAAACCCCTATATTTAAGCCCAGCGGTTCGCCTACTAAGCACGAAAAGTAGGGAAACATATTAGAGGCTATAGTACTTCGTAGATGTAAGTTTATTATATGCAGGAGGTTTAGAGACATCGGTCGACGCGGTGCACGTGACGTCCTATCAGAGTACGAAAGGAAGGGCGATTGCAGCGATCCTTTAATGGCATACAGACTGTGTTTCAGGTTAATGATAATGTGGCACGCCTGTGACAGCCACTCAGTCCTACGTGGTCTCTATCACAGAATATAGGACGACTAGTTATTTTGAGAAGTAGAAACGCAATTAGACAGCAAACAGGCCGTATTGAAGGATATTGGTGCTGTAGATAAATTACTGCACGTTAGCACGTCAGGACGACCTATAAAACGAGTCTGTGTTATCACACGTACTACTGTGTACTATGCTGTCAGGTCTGATCTAGTCATGTGACTTGCCGTGAGCTAACGAGCTTTGCCATCACTACTCCTCTGATCCTCCACACTATACTTCTACTTCTAACAGGGTACATATAAAGGCCTGTATTCGTATAATTATTTCTATATTACTTTATGTAGGGAATAATTTCATTCTACTATAGATCGCCGATCTGACTAGCTAACATCTGCCCCTGTCATCGTTCAAGAATGACTGATACAGTCCAACAGATTAGAACGAACATGGCATTATAGAAAGCGATAGAGGTCTAGCCTAGCCTATGAATTACTACGCTACCTTTTTGCCTACAGGAACTGGCAGCACAACACAGTCAGTCTATGGCGTTAGGATTCACTAACATTGTAGATATAAGAAGAATTAAACCATATAATAAGAAATACAAGAGATTAGAGGGTCTAGAAAGTCTAATTTTAGCAGGACAATAGAGAGTGACCGTGGATATGCTTATAACGGGATCAGAAACCAACACTGTTCTAACATTAGTTAATAGGTCATTCATAGAAGTGATATAGCATAGCATCTAACCCTAACCCCTTGTATGCCTAAAGGTATATAACCCTAACATCTCTTAACAGGTCGTTTTTGAACTACGGCATAACACCCTGTAGGTATATAACCTTCTAAAGTTGGTTTCTGTAACAGGATAGTACACGACAGGGGTAGAGGAAGTTAGTTCATTCTTAGTAAAGTTCGAAATCAGCTCTAGTTCTAAACAGTAAAAATGATGGTTAATATTAGAACATGAGGCAAACATGATTTAGGATATAGTTAGTAAGAGGTCATATTAATTAGCTAGAGTAGCTTAGGAATTAGTGATTAGATTATAGCTCTTCTACAAGAGGAGCTTGAAATTTGAAATACAGAGCAATGTATTCAGACACTTCTTTCCACGCTACAAACCACATTTTTGATCAGATGATAATTAGCTTCAGCTAAAGCAGTTTTGTTGAAAGCACATATTAGTACTTGTCCTATACCAAAGCGTGTAGATTGTTACAGTCAGAGCTAGTAGTACAGCGTAGGTTCAATAGTGAGGGGTCATGGCTGGCATAGCAGTAGGTCAATAACTAATAATTGTCCGAGTGTACAGTTTATGCCTGTAGCGAGTTGTTCAACAACTGACCAGGTTCTACTTGCACATTACTAGAAAAATGTACTACCGATACAGTTCCACATCCCTTCAGCCGTGTAGGCAGTGCCTGGTGTAATAGGAGAGCTAGATCCTGATGTACCTGTGCTGAGGGGTAGAGTGGTGCCAGATGTGGCTGATAGTTCAGGTATAGTAGAAATAGCAACTGTAGCGAAGACTCCTCCTAAGGAAGCAGTTGTAGAGGATTCAGCTATACTGCTGCTTATTGGACTTGACAACTAGGAGGTAGAGGTAGTAATACTATTTCTAATAGTGTCTTTATCACAGCCACTGGGCCTAGATGACCAGCCAGTAAGACGATTGGCAATGTTTGAGGCATAGCAATAAGTAGTAATACCAAGACCCAGATTACTAGATTTGTTAATAGAGCCAGAGTTATAGATCTGAGCTGCTTTGTAGTACATACTAACATCGGACGTGCCTGTTTCCACGAGGCATTGCTTAAGACCATCTCTGCTCGCTGTCCTAGCTATACTGTCCTGAATCATCTAAGTGATCTTACTAGATAGGCACGGCTTCTAGGGGTTACTATCATTACAAGTCCCTCCTCTGTTGTGACTTTACATCAAACCTGGGTTACAGACACCCCCATTTGTGGTTAGTACCCTTATATAGCTATTACTCTCTTCTATAAGTATAGCAAAAATAAATCGGGCATTAATACCAGTAGATTTGGCAACTGATTAGATATTAATAGATATTACACTTGTCTTGTCATTTGAGTTATTTAGGACATACTATTAAGTATAGGCGCCTTGTATGATTTCCTAGTTATTATTAAACCTTAAATACTTATATTAGCTATATAAAGGAGAAAAGACATAGCACCTACATAGTATTGAAGTCTGAGACCCAGTTGCTCATAGCTGGCCATCCTTTGGAGACTGACCTACTACCACTATAGACTGTGTATAGACTTCCTTTTCACTAGTATAAGAAAGGTATTTTCGTAAAAGGGCTCTTATAAATGAGTTTAGGAAGACTACTAGTAACTAAAATCTATAATATTTATTAGAAACTAATCGTCTAAAAAGGAAAGCAATTACTTACTAGAAGAAAAGTAAATATATTATCTTATTAGGAATCAGTTAATTTTTTATGAAATATAAGTCCTAAAAACATAGTATTTATATATCTAATAGGTAGTGTAGTAGATAGTGTAATTACCTCTAGATCTGACTAGATAACAATTTTAGCTCCTTTTGATAAGGACTTGATACTATTAATAATAAGACTAGTAATCTTGTCAATTACCTTACTAAACTAAATTATTAGAAAAGAGGAAGGTCTAGAAACGGCTTCTTGGCTAACTTATATATATTCTATTAAAAATTTAGTCACTAGTGCTCTCCTAGGACTATTCCCTCCCTAAATATTCCTAACTTATGTAATCAGAAACTCCCATTTCCCTTCTAGAAATGAAGGCAAATAATGACTTTGAATATATACAAGATGTTAAGGATATAGAGGATAAAGACAAGAGGGTAGACGAGGACAAGATAGACAAAGAGGAATATAAGGAAGGAGGTGAATATAAGGAAGAAGAGGAAGAGGAAGAGGAAGAGGAAGAGGAAGAGGAAGAGGAAGAGGAAAAGGAAGAGGAAGAGGAAAAGGAAGAGGAAGAGGAGGAGGAAGAGAAAGAGGAGGAGGAAGAGAAAGAGGAGGAAGAAGATAAAGATAAAGAGGAAGATAAATACAAGGAAGAAGATAAATACAAGGAAGAAGATAAAGAGGAAGAGGAAGAGGAAGAAAACAAGGAGTATGAAGGTAACTAATATAGAGACAAGGAGGACGACAAGAATTAGATTCTAGAACAACCTTAATCGACAAATTCTGATTTACCCTAGTCATTATAGACATCAGATCACTGTTACCTTAGCTTAGTAGGTAAATAAAATACTATTACTACCTTAATACTAAGATTTAACAAACTCCTTGGGTTTCTTCTATGAACTCAAGCCAATTTTTCTCCCTAAGCTAAAACATAATCTGTTCTAACGTTAACCATTAGTTAGCTAAGAATATAGAATCACCAAATGTCTTTCTACTTATAGTTCGTAATATAGCCTACTTAAAAATGTCCTTTATAACTTAATCGTATTGTTATTAAATATCTTATATCAAACCTGTACTTTATCCTAATTTCGAAGTTATCACTTATAGAGCCAATTTTAAAGGAAGTGAGTAGTAGAAGAGCCGTTTTTAGATTTAGATGTAGAAGAGGAGAAGGGAGGGGAAAGCTGTGAGTGGCTTTTTAGTAGGGACATTCTCTTATATAATATTACCCCTGACAGGGTTTGGCAAGAATTAAACAGCTAGAACTAGCTTCAAAGTTAGCCGATAGAGGCTCGAACTGGCTATTAGCAATGCTGGACTTGAACCTACTTATTCCCTAGCAAATCTCTTATATCTCAAGGATGAGTCAAGGTTAGCAAGACACTTTGCTAAGAACCAAGGTCAGCCTTATATCATGCTCGGCATCCTATACACCCTGAGAAGCCTCCTCTACCTCAAGGCATATGCCACAGGTGCAAACCCAAGGAGCCTCCTCAACCACCTGCAATCACGATCTACGAGATCTACCACTACTACTACGCTTGCACGTGTAATCATGAACGTCCTCCTGCAGACTCAGGGGTGAGCTTCCTGTACAGCCAGCATATCCAAGATGCACTGAGTTATCTGGAGACACCTTGCCAGGCAGAAGGCTCTCTTCCTACTAACTTTCAGAATAGGGCCTACTACCAGTGAAGTTATAGACCAAGCCTAATGTTCAGGGGTTATAAGAGCATAAAATAATCACAGATTGTACAGGATCTTAGGCAGGGTCATTTGAACAAATACATTGATTAAGAAAAATAAAAGACAATGTCAAAAAATGTTTATCCTCTTTCTCCTCCTCTTTGTCGTCGTCCTCCTTCTTATCTATAGTCAGAGGCTACTCGAATAGTAAGAGGCAGAGAGGGGCTATGATACTGCCTAAATATAGGATATTGTTCTCTTAGTGGCTCTCTAGGTATTAGTTCAAACCCCACCCCCTCCCTTTTATAAGTACTATAGACGTCACCTTAGTTGACATATAATATCTAAAATCCCTGATTTTCTAGTATAGTCCTAAGAGAAATATTGGCTCTATGAGCAGGAACACAGACTAATTGAGTAGTCAATACACCATCTTTTCTTCTAATAGGTCTATTAACTGTGATTCTGGTCTGGCCACTAGGCTCTACTCTACTAGTAGGTCAGTCAACCTTACCATCACTGTCATGATCTAATAGATCTTTAAATAACGTGTCTACATCTATTCTATAATTAGTGACATTTAAAGGGGGTTGCTGTAGGTGAGGTTGTACAAAGGTGCTCGGTGCCATGTAAAGATCATGTCGATTATTAGGCTTGTCCTCGTTATCACCAAGCCGTACACCATCAATGTCTCCCCCCTTGTATCTCCTATGTTCGACGTCTGTAGTTATATCATAGGACTAAAACAAGCCCTAAAAGCTGCTCTGAAATTCCCTACTGCTGTAATTGACTAGGGCCACAATGGCATCGAGTATAATAATCACAGCTAAGGAGGTAACATCTGTCTTAGACAATGGTTTGCTCAAAGTATAATCTAATACTAGGCTTATAAGATATTTAGTATAGATTCAGGATTAGGACAATAAGGACTTATGTGATGATAATATAGCTAAGGAGAATATAATAGAAGGAATTATCTAAAGAACGAATAGAGACGAGCACGTGACAGAAGGCAATTCCTGAGATACCTACAGTGATCTTAGATAGGATTTTAATTGATTTGGCGTTTGTAATCTGGTCTACATCTAAGAGGATAAGGACGGCAAGCTGAAGGCCGACCTTGATAGTAATAGAAGCAAATATAATAAGATAGTAAAATAGATCTATGATGTCTTACTCATTATCATAACAACGTCTAACTTAATGCCTTTAAATACCTTCTGCTATTCAGAGCATTAACGTCCAGGAGCTTGAATTTGTCAGAAAGACGAAAGCACCTGCACAGCCCCAGGCAAAGTCCTTTTTGTATAACCTTCCCAGCCTTACAGGCCTTGTGAGGTCGACCCTAACAAACAGGGATGAACTGACCATGTGCCAGGGACCTGCTACTTAGGATTCAACAGTGGTAAGCTGCGAATCTAAATCAAGATCTCGTTACGATTTAAATTTATACAATTCACGACAGGAATAAATGTTAGAAAATGGCAAGGTTATAAAA
>Ga0137372_10007235_pt1 | contig 10734 bp, 12 predicted proteins | sample SagtaG_6_FD_104911 | JGI IMG/M metagenome (GOLD analysis project Ga0137372, IMG submission 104911) | Vadose zone soil microbial communities from Sagehorn Ranch, Mendocino, California, USA - Sage1_R_60_16 metaG | ecosystem: Environmental > Terrestrial > Soil > Vadose zone | place: USA...
CTTCACGTTCGGCTGGTCGGTCTGGATCGTGAAGCGGTTGTGCTCAATCTCCTTCACGACCCGCGCGTTCCAGCCACGCGTCCCGACGATCGTCAGCTGGTAGCGGAACTGCGGTTCAACGCCTGGAACCAGGGCGGCATCGTGACCGTGGCGAAGCCGTGCGCGTCGGTCCTGATGTTGCCGTTGTAGATTCAGCATGTCCGACGATTCGACCGAGCTATGAACCAGGTACTTGTGGGCCGGGTCGAGCGGGTCATCGATCTTGAACTGCTTATTCAGCGCGGAGAGCACGCCGTTGACATACACGTCCCCGTCGAACCACCCGGCGTATCCGCCCAAGTAGCTGGAGCCGTGGACGCCGACGCCTCCACTAGAAGACGGGCCACCTGCCGGGCCGAGCACACCGGCGTTGCAACAACGAGCGGGGCTGCCGGGGTCGTCGGAAAGGTGCCAATATCCTTCAGCGAGTTGGTGCTGCCTTCGACCCCCGGCCCGGTGCCTGAGGTGGCGGTATGAACGCCGCGCACACCGATCCCATTCGGGGTCGTGCCGTACACGCCCCAGCCCGAGCCCGCCTGCCGAACTGGTGGCGCAATCTCTCCCGGCCCTCGTGGATCTGCTGCTCCTCGTTTTTCGAGAGCGAGCGCCTCGCCTCGCCCGCCGTGGCGCCTGGGACCGACACGATCGTGAGCGGGTCGGCGTCAGCGCGCCTCGCTCGCTCCCGCCTACGAGCCTTTGCCGACCTTGATGATCGGACAGTTGAGCCTGGTTGAGGTCGAGCGCTCGGTCAGCATCACCTTCTTCTCGAGCTGGTCGATCTGGGTGTCGCTCTTGATCAGGATCGGCGTCGCGCTCGCCTTCCAGGTCAGGATCGTCTCCTTCCAGATCGGCGAGTAGGTCTTCTCGCCCGGCTCGGAGCCGAAGACGGCGAGCTGCCCGACGGCTGCCTTGCCTTCGACGAGGTAGATCTCCGGCGCCGCCTTCAGCGGCACCGTCTTGAGCACAGGTGCGTAGTTGATGTGCATTGCCTTCGCCTCCGCCTTGTTGGAGACATCGGTGTTCAGATAGGTGTCCTTGTGGCCGTCGTAATAACCGTGGAACGCCGGCCGTTTGATCGTCGTCGTCGGGCCCATCCTCGGGCCACCGCTCGTGAGCGAGGCGTAGGCGCCGGCGGCCACGGCCAGGGCGGCAAACGTGAGTGCGGACACGGAAAGCATCCTGCGAGACATCGGTCACCTCCGTTGATCGGATTGCACAGGTACTACGGACTAGCGCGGGCTGTGGTTTCTTTGGAGGCTCGGCCGCGGACGTGCCCAATGACCTCGCGCAGCCGGCGAAACGCTCCGAGTCCCGTAGCAGGTGGCGCTTACAAACGACTGAAGCCGCTGAACGCGCGCTGAATCAGTCGTTCGCCTCGAGCTCCTCGTAGTCGATCACGTCCTCGTCCTGGCGCGCTGATTGCTCGAGCGCTGCCTTCAGGGAAACCCGAGCGCAGGGAAACCCGAGCGCACGCTCCGCGATAGCCGCTCCGACCTTGGTCTCCGACTGGTTCCTTGCTCGCCCTACTGCGCGGGGCACAGGTACGTCGTTCGCCTCGATGGAACCGGCCTCCGACGGCGGATCTTCACGCAAGGCGGGCGCCTACGCTGCGCACAGAGTGAGCGCACGCTCCGCAATAGGCGCTCTCAGCGTCCGCGAACCGCGTAGTAGCGCGACGGATGATCCTTCCGGTCACCGTGCTAGACACAGTGGAGCATTTAGTCGTCAGGCAACTTGACCGCCAGTCGAGCCGTAGTGGCACCGTGCCTGGCCTGGCAACGATTCTGAGTCCGCCCTGAGTCCGTTTTCGTGGCATTCCAGGTGTACGGGTCACGTCGTGGCCCCGGCGCGCTAAAAGAAAATCCCCGCCTGAGCGGGGATTTTGCTTGATCCCGTAGAGCCGACGCCCGGACTCGAACCGGGGACCCCTTCATTACGAGTGTTGATCAGGTGTCGTCGCAGGACGCGCAGAGTCGCGCGAAGCCGCATGAATCCAAAGAGTGTGCTCGGCCGCGGTGGCGTCCGAAGACCTCAAACGACAAAGACGTAGACCCCGCGTAGACCCCGCGGAGTCTCACAGTTCACGAATGTCCCGTGACGCACCCGTCACGAGGCCAGGTGCCAACCCTCCTCGCCCTCCGACCACGGGACGGCAGTGGCGCGCTTGAAGATCAGCTCGTCCGGCTCGTTGCCCGACCAGACCCCGATCTTGTCGCTGTCGGGGTAGACCGAGACCGCCGGCACGCGCGAGCTCGAGAACATCAGTGTCCTCGCCGGCGCGTCGCTCCGGTTCATCACTTTGTGTGCTCCTTCCGGCCCGGGCGGGAAGCGAACGAGGTCGCCCCGCTGCAGCATGTGCTCACCGTCGGCCGCGCGCAGAACGAGCGTCCCGTCGACCACCAGAAGCCACTCCTCCTCGTACTCGTAGTGGTATGGGCTCGAGCTTCTGCCGGGATCCAGGTCGTAGACAAACATCATCAAGGCAGTCGAGCCCAACACCTGGGCCACGTCGAGCCTGCCCTCGGGCTTGGCGACGCTGAATATGTTGACCGATTGCATGGAAACCTCCACCTCGCGAGAACGGCGTCCGAAGTCAGACGCCTCGAGAGGCTAAAACTCATCGGCACCCACTCGCCGGATTCGCCGGCCGGTCCTCTCGACGGCCCAGTGGTTGCGGTGCCCCTCGGACTGAGCGCGACTAACGCATCCCGGCGATTGGAGACGCGCGAGAGTGGGCGTCGATTCCACCGCGACCTGCACGGACCACTCGTCCGCGACTTGCACCAACGTCCCGTTCCCATACACACCGGCGGACAAGCCGCTTACACGCGGTCAGGTGCAACTGACCTCGCCTACGCCAGTGGTCGGGAGTGAGACCAGGGACTTATCCGCACTGCGTGCAGCCACCGCCATGACGGTACGACTCGGGACGCAACGCGGCGGTTGTCTGAAGTAGTAACTAGCTGACGTCGGCCGCCAACTCTTGATAGGCGGGAAGGAGCCCGTCCCACCGCGCCCGCGTGTCCTCAAGCTCGCGGTCGGCGAGGTAGGCGGCGAGATCCTCGACATGGATCTGCACCCCGGCCCCGTAGGCGGCGAGCAAGTCCACGGGCATACCCCGCTCCTCCCAGACCAGGATCGTCTGGTCGCCGTCGACGGCCAGCGTGGCTTCGATGGCGTGCTCGTCCGGCTCGTCCGGCTCGTCAGCATCCTTGGTCAGCACCAGCAGCCGCTCCGGGGGCTCGCACGCTTCTACGCGCCCCGTGCCTTCCCATCCGCTCGCGAAGAAGCGTGCGCGGAACTCACCGCCGAGGCGCAGGTCGCCAACTACCTCGCCGAGCCAGCGGGCGAGACGGCTGGGATCCGTGAGTGCCGACCACAGGTCGTCGATATCGGTGTCGAAGCGGTCTTCCATGCGCACGATGCCTTTGCCATCGGCTGAGCGCAGGCTTCCCAGGATGCGGCGGCCTCCACGTGCGTTGCTGGTCATCTGGTGCTCCTTCGTTCGCGTTTCCCCTTGGGCTATCTCGGTGTGCAGCGCATCCAGCCGCTGCTCCCACCGTCAATGGTCAGACGGCAGAGCGCCGAGAAAGTCATCGGAACGCAGCTCGCATGGACCAGCGTCCTTACGCCTGAACGGGAGCGCGTGGCCAGCTTCGCGCGTACACGTACACGAATTGTGACGCGCTTTGCATCGATGATGCATCTGTGTCTCTGGCTCTGGCCTGCTATCGAGATTGGTAGTTGGTGTACGCGTGGCGGCTGGCGAGTGCCCGAGGGCTCAGCGCTCGATGGTGAGCCGGCGGTGCGGTACGCGCTGCCGCTCGAGGTCCATCATCCGTCGGAGTCGCAGCAGGCGCTCGGCGTCTCGGGCCCGGTCGCTGGCTTCGAGCATGCGGACGCAGTCGACAATCGACGCGACCTGGGGCCGTGCGCCGCGCCCGAGGTTCTCCCGGTAGGCACGGATCCGCAGATCGTCGTAGCCACGCGTCCCCCAGGGCGTCGGGACGATCCGGAGCTCGCCGGCTCGGGTATGCGCCGTGACCGCGTCTGAGGCCGTAAGGCCCTCGGCGTCGACGGGTCTGCGGCCCGGTCCTCTCGCTTCAAGCTCGTCGAGTGCCCGCGAGAGGCGGCGCAGGTTCTCCTCGCGCAGCGAGGGGACGACGTCCAGGCCGTCCGTGGTCTCGGCGCTGCCGTGCACGACGCGGGCGAAGCCCCCGACGACGACGTAGCTGATCCGTTCCCGGTCGAGTGCCTCGAAGAGCGCGTAGGGGTCGAAGACGGGCGACTTGCTCACTCGGTGCCGCCGAGTCTGTCGAGCAGCGCTTGGACGCGCTGCTGCGGCGCCTCGGGCAGGCTGGCCTCCAGCTCGGCGTCCAACACAGGTGTGTCTTCGCGGTTGGCGATCTCGATCCTGAACGAGAAACCGCAGGCCTCGACCACGGATTGCAGGTTCTCAAAACTCGGCTCCTGTCCGCTGATCTCCCAGCGCGCGACCTGCGCCCGCTCGCGACCGAGCCGTTCCGCTAGCTCAGTCTGCGTCAGACCTGCCTTCAGCCGCGCCTCGCGAATGATCTGTGCTGCGGTCATCGCGCACGCAGTTTACCTCCGTGTTGACGCAGAAGCGCGTTACTGATAAGTTACTCAGCCCATGGAAGGATCGCCGGAGCAGCTCTCGCTTCCGTTGTTCGAGCCCGATTCGGATGATCGCGAGCGGCGGAGCGCGTGCCCAGAAGAGCCGAAGCGAAACGGCGACTCCCGTGTCGTCTCTGGTCGCCCCCTGACGCAAGCGGCCGAGGCCGGCGTCGAGCCCTCCAACCCGTCGACCGCACCGCCGCTGCTGACCACGAGCGAGGCTGCCGCCCTCCTCCACGTGCACCCGCGCACCGTCCAGCGGCTGGTTGAGCGCGGCGAGCTCAGCGCCGTCCGACTCGGTGCCGCCGTTCGCTTCGACCCGGACGACGTCGCAGACCTAACCGCGAGGCTCAAGCGGCGAGAAGAGGGAGCGCAGACGTCGTCGACCAACGTTGCCCGGCCGACCCGCGCCGTCCGCACGTCCTTCGCCGAGCGGCTACGGTCGCACAAGGATGAGCATCGAGCGGCGTAGGCGCAGGGGACGGTCGCACCGTCTACGTCGTCCGCTGGTATGAAAGCGGCCGGGGCAGCACGAAGCGCAAGCGAACGTTCGACCGCCGCCGAGACGCCGAGCTCTTCGAGGCCTCGATCCGACGCGCACGTCAGCTCGGCCAGCTTGCCTCCGAGGTGATCGGCTCGAACGCCCCGCTCGAAGAGTTCCTCGTCGAATGGTGGGACACCTACGCCGCCACGCACCTGCGCCCGAATACACTCGCGACCTACACGACGCTACTCGACAAATGGATCGTTCCCTACCTCGGCCGCAAGCGCCTGCGCGAGATCACGCGCGAGACGATCGACTCCTACGCCGCGCAACTCCGCGTCGACGGCGCCGGCGCGCCGACGGTCAACCGCACGCTCGGCCTTCTTCAAGGCGTCTTCCACCGAGCCGTGGAATGGCGACGGCTCGGCTGGAATCCCGTCGTCGGCGTCCGCCGCGTCGCGCACACGCGAGCCGACACTATCGACGCTCGCACGCCGGAGACGGTCGAGGCGATCCGTGCGCAACTCGACCCGCAGAACGCCGCGCTCGTCGGCGTCCTCGCCTACGAGGGCCTGCGCCCGGCCGAGGCGTACGCGCTCGTCTGGAGTGACGTCCTCGACGATCGCGGCCGGCCACGCAAGCGCCTGCGCGTCCAGAGGGCCATCTCCGGCGGCGAGGTCACCACAACGAAGTCACAGCGCGGCCGCGAGCCTGAACTCTTCAAGCCAGTCGCACTCGAACTCGTCGAGCTCTATCTCGCCCGCGGGCAACCGCATCCTCAAGAGCTCGTCTTTCCCAACAGCCAGGGCGGCCATCTGCACCGGCACAACTGGCGCCGCCGCCTCTGGATCCCCGCACTCGAGCGGGCCGGCGTCGCCTACTTCCGCAGCTACGACCTTCGCCACACCTGCGCCACGCTGCTCCTCTACGAAGGCCGCACGCTGAACGAGGTCGCCGAGCACCTCGGCCACGCCGATCCCGGCTTCACCGCGCGCACGTACGCACACGTCATGCGCGACGCCGCACGCCGGCGAATCACGATCAGTGAAGCGATCCGAAACGGCCGCGCCGCCGCCAGTCGTAGACCCCTGGTAGACCCCTCCGGCCCTGAGCCCGGGACTTCCGCGCCTGCCTCAAGCGAGAAGTCCCTGCAAATCGAGAGAGCCGACGCCCGGACTCGAACCGGGGACCCCTTCATTACGAGTGAAGTGCTCTACCAGCTGAGCTACGTCGGCGCGGCTCACCGAGTATAGCCCTGCCTCTCCGTCACCCAAGGGCGCGGAGCAGGCCCGCGAACGAGCCGAGGTAGATCCGCCCGTCGACGATCGTGGGGCCGACGAGGTAGCGGTCTCTTCCCAGCTCACGGCGGCTGCGGACGGCACCCGTGCGCGCGTCGATCCCGAGCAAGACGGCATTGGTGTGCCAGGCGACGACCCAGACCGCGTCTCCCGCAACGGTCGGGGTGCTGTTGATCGCGCCGAGCCGCCGCGTCCAGGCGATCTTCCCCTTGCACTTCGGCGTCAGCTCGATCTTGACCAGGCCGCGGCCGGTGACGACGAACAGCGCTCGCAGGCTCGGCGAGTAGGCGGGCTGGCTGATCAGAGGCCGTCTCGGGTCGGCAGGGCTCAGCCGCAGCGACCAGGCCGGCCCGCCTGCGACATGCGCCGTCCGCCAGGCGTAGAGCCGCCCGTTCTTGTTCAGGGCCACCGCCAGCTCGGAGCAGCCGGGCCGCGTAGCCAGCACGGGCGAGCCGACGAAGTCGAAGTCGTTCGTGCCGTGCACGTCCTTCGGATGGCTCGAGCCCCGCAGACGCAGATTGGGCGCGAGCTCGATCAGATGCTCGCCGTAGGCGACCCACTCGCGGAACTTGTCGCCGTCGTTCGAGCCCCCATGAAAGGCATTGCCGGTGACTGCGAGCAGCGAGCCGCGCGACGCGCTGTACGCGAGCCCGCCCCAGCCCCAGATCCCACCTCCCCCGCCTCGTTCCGCAGGCACCGAGATCCAGCGCGACACGGCCCGCGTGGAGAGGTCGACGCGGATCGTCTTTCCGACCATCGGCTCGTCGCAATAGGAGCCCGTCCCGGCATAGATCGATCCCCGTACGTCGGCGAGCGCTCCCCACACCAGCTCGTCGTGGAAGTCGGAATAGAGCCGGACCGGCCAGCCCGGCCGCTCCTTGCCCGTGTCGAGGGCGAGGGCGTGCAGCGCGCCGAGGGCGTCGGCCGCGTACAGCGACCGCGTGGAGCGATCGACGACCGGCGTTCCGGTCACGCCGTAGCCGTCGAGCTGCTGGCAATCGTGGGCGAGCTTCCCGAGCTGGACGTGCCAGAGGACGCGGCCGGTGTCGGAGACGGCGTAGACCGCCCCGGCCGAGGTGGCGGCGTAGACGGTCGCCCTGCCCGTCCCAGGAGCGCCGCGGACGACGAGCGGCTGGGAGGTGATGCGGCCGGGAAGCTTGATCGCCCAGCGGACTCCCGGAGGACCGGCGACGCTGCGAGCGGTCGCGCTGCTTCGTCCTGGATCGTTTCCGAAGGTGAGCCAGCCCGTCACAGGCGGCGGCGCTTGGATCAGACCGGTCGCAGCGAGCGCTCCGGCGATCAGAGCCCGGATCACAGGTGTCTAGCCGGCAGGTGCGGCCGCCCCGGCGAGCTCGCGGCGCAGCCGGATGAACAGGGCCTCGAGAGCGAGGCCCGGGTGCAGGTTGAACTCCTCCAGCGAGCGCCAGGTGTCGCGGACGAGCTCGGCCGCCCGCTCGGCGCCGGGCGAGCGCTCTCCGGAGGCGTCCTCGCGCAGTACGTCGAGGCGGTCGTAGTGGATGACCGCGCCTTCGGCGCCCGTGTCGACCACGACGAGGTCGCGGTACCACGCCGCGAGCTCCTCGAGCGTGAGCAGCAGCTCCTCGCGCTCGGCCCCGCGCTGCGCGCGCCGGACGCGCTGCTCCGCCTCGCGCGCGGGAAGCTCGAGCCGCTCGAGCCCACTCTCGGCCGCCGCCTTCGCCTCCACCCCGCATTCGGTCACGCCTTCGAGCAACGCACCGGCTGCGCCTGCCGCTTCGAGCTCGGGATCGGAGTAGACGGCGCGGGCGACCTCGAGGAGCCGGCGCCGCCGGTCCGCCGCCTTCGGGTCGAGCAGCCGCCCGGCGCGGTCGAGCCGTCCTCCTGCGACCCGCGCCAGGGCGGTCGTCTCCTCCTCGGAGAGCCCGGGCGCGCGGGCGGCGATCTCCGCGCGGACGGCGCGCTCGGGCAGGCGGCGGAAGGGTACGAGCTGGCAGCGCGAGCGGATCGTCTCCGGGAGCGGGCCGAGCTCGTCGGCGACCAGGAGCAGGACCGCATAGGGCGGCGGCTCCTCGAGATCCTTCAGCAGCGCGTCGGCCGCGTCCTCGTTCATGACGTGGGCCGAGAGGATGAGGTAGACGCGGCGATCGGCCTCGAAGGGGCGCATGTGCAAGTCGTGGTGGAGGAGGCGGATGTCGTCGATGCGGATCTGGTCGCCGAGCGGCTCGAGCAGGTAGAGGTCGGGATGGGTCATGCGTTCGACGCGGTCGCGGTCGCCGAGCAGCTCGCCGGCGAAGGCGAGCGCGGCCCGGCGCTTGCCGACCCCGGGCGGCCCGTGGAGGAGGTAGGCGTGCGCCGGCTCCTCGCGGAGTGCCGCCTCGAGGAGCCGCTTCGCTTCGTCCTGCTCGTGGATTCCGTCAAGCACCGCAGCAAGCCTCATTGAATCACCTTGGACCGCGGGAAGACCCGCGCTTGGCGGGCCTTCTCTTCTTGGCGCCTATGCCGGCCGGGGTCTGAGCCGTGCGACAGGCCTGAATGCTCCGCGGATGCCTTGCACGATCCAGCCCCCGACCGCCAGCGGCACGAGGGCCGCGAACAGCAGGATGAAGAACATTCGCTTCTTCATCGCTCAGGCGACCGCCGGCATCGGATCGCCGGCCGGCGCGTAGATGGGCTCGTATCCGAGGATCCGGCCGAGGGGAGCGCCCAGAGCGAGCCCCAGGCGCTGGACGAACGCCGGCGGAAACGGCAGCCGCACGTCGTCGAAATGTGCCTTCGCGATTACGGCGAGCCTCATCGGATTCGGCATCCCCTTGCGGTTCGTCTTTCCGTTGACCGCCAGAGCGAACATCGTCTCGAGCAGTTGCTCGAACTGGAGCGCCGGCCGGACGACGCAGACGAAGTGCAGCTCGTCGTCGCCCGCGTTCCAGAACTTGTGCGGCGTGCCAGGCTCGACGGTGACGACGTCGCCGTAGCCTGCCTCGAGCTTCTTGCGCCCGACCTTCATCCCGATCGTGCCACCGAGGATCTCGAACCGCTCGGCCTGGTACGGGTGGACGTGGGCCGCGGCGACGACGCCGCCGGGCCGGACGAACACCTCGATCTCGACGTACTCACCGTTCGTGTCGGCGGAGGTCTTGTGGAAGACGATCCGCTCTCCGGTGACGGGGTTCTCGATCGTGTCTCCTGCGTGAATCACGACTGCCTCCTTCTCCGTAGCTGACCCCGGAGACGCTAGGAGGCCGGCGGCCGAAAATCGTCGGCCGCGAGGACGGTTCTCGCTCGGCGGGAAGGACGATCTCGCGCTGCGCCGTCTCGTCCGCGAGGACTACTACGACTCGCCCGGCTGGACGAGGCCGGACTCGTAGGCCAGGACCACGGCCTGGACCCGGTCGCGCAGGTTCAGCTTCATCAGCACATGCGCGACGTGCGTCTTCACGGTCGTCTCGCTGACGACGAGCTCGCCGGCGATCTCGGCGTTCGAGAGCCCGCGGGCGATCAACTGCAGCACCTCGGCCTCACGCGGCGTCAGCTCCTCGAGCTCGGGCGGAGCGGTACGCACCGACTCGGGAGGCCGGCGGACGAACTCCTCGATCACACGACGCGTCACCGATGGAGCGAGCAGCGCGTCACCAGATGCGACGGCGCGGATCCCCGCCACGAGCTGCTCGGGTGGAACGTCCTTGAGCAGAAAGCCGCTGGCACCGGCCCTGAGCGCGTCGTAGACGTACTCGTCCATGTCGAAGGTGGTCAGCATCACGACCTTCGTCGAGCTCCCGCCGTCCAGCAGCTGCCGGGTGGCCTCGATGCCGTCCATCTCCGGCATGCGCACATCCATCAACGCCACGTCCGGTTTGAGGCGGCGGGCCTCGGCGACGGCCTCGCGCCCGTCGGCGGCCTCGCCGACGACGTCGATGTCCTCCTCGGCCTCGAGGATCATCCGGAACCCCGCCCGGACGAGCGACTGGGCGTCGACGATCAGGACTCCGAGGCTCACGCGGGCGCCACCGGGAGTCGGGCCCGCAGCCGGTAGCCGCCCTCGGGACGCGGGCCTGCTTCGAGATCGCCGCCGTACACCGTCACCCGCTCACGCATGCCGACCAGGCCGTGCCCACCGCCGTCACCGCCTCCGCCGCCATGTCCGTCGTCGCTCACCGTCACCTCGACCTGATCGTCGCTGTAGCGGACGAGCACTTCGGCGCGCTTCGCGCGCGAGTGTTTGAGCGCGTTCGTGAGGCCTTCCTGCACGAGCCGGTACGCGGTCAGATCGACGCCTGCCGGGAGCTGCACCGGATCTCCTTC
>Ga0137372_10007243_pt1 | contig 10728 bp, 6 predicted proteins | sample SagtaG_6_FD_104911 | JGI IMG/M metagenome (GOLD analysis project Ga0137372, IMG submission 104911) | Vadose zone soil microbial communities from Sagehorn Ranch, Mendocino, California, USA - Sage1_R_60_16 metaG | ecosystem: Environmental > Terrestrial > Soil > Vadose zone | place: USA: California...
CCGTCCGCGGTCGTCGCGCTTCCGGCCAAGCCGGATCTCGATGACGTCGCCGTCCGGCCGGTCGTCGTCGAGCTTAATGATCCCGCGTCGTTTGTCCACCAGCGCGTAGCGGAGGTTGTCGACAATCCGCTGCATCCGAGAGTTCGGGTTGTCGATCGTCGGCAGGAAGTCGTTGAACGACGCGATGTGATGGTTCACGATGGAGCGTTCTCGGAAGAACGCGTCAATCAAGTCTCGCATGTCTTACCTCCCGATCACCAGTCGGTACGCTTCCGAAACGCCTGCCGTGCCGCTCACCCGAACCACGCGGATGATTCGCCCCTCGCTGATGGGCCCTTCGATCTTCTCGAGCACCTGGATCACCGGATCGCTCTTCCGGATCTTTGGGAGCTGGTCGCGCGTGATCTTCAACGCCTTCAAAACGCGCTCCGCCTCTTCCTCCGCGACGAGCCGATGCTCTGGAACGAGTTGATGCTCCAATACGTTAAACCTCAAGGGAGGTCCTCCCTGGGCGACCGTTTTGCACCTGGCATGTCACGCGCGCGCGAGCCGTACGGGCCCGCGGGGACTTTCGGGGCCCCGCGCGGTCCGCAGGGCCCGTTCGAACCCCGGACCACCCGGTCTCTTCCCGCTCTCCGACGAGCGAAGGCGGCTAAAAGCCGGATGCTCTTTCTAGGGACGGTTCCATCGCCATCCTACCTAGCTGAGCTACGGGCCCTCCGGCTGGCGGCGGCGACATGCGACCGTTCGCCTAATCGAGCCATCGTATTAAAGTTTGCGGTGATGGACAGGTGAACCGCAGCGGGCGCAGGAACGTGCGATAATCATGTTCTGGATAGAATAAAAGTCGGCCCGAGCGCAATGTTTTATACGGCAACTCCATCCCAACCGTCGTGATCCGGGCCGAGAGCCGCTGCACCTCCTGCGGGGCCGTCCTCGTAGGGAAGGGCACGACCGTGTTCCTCTGCCCGAGCTGCGGCCAAGGAAGAATCGGGCGCTGCGCGCGGTGTCGCGACCAGTCCGTCGGCTACCGCTGCCCGGTTTGTTCGTTCGTCGGCCCATGAGGTGCCCGATGGGCTCCGTCGCGATCACCTTTCGGATCATGCCCGATGACGCGGAGACGGACATCGAAGGGATCAAATCCCGCGTCCGGACGAGCCTGGCCGGTTCCCTCCGCGATCTTCGCGAAGAGCCGGTGGCGTTCGGGCTGAAGGCGGTCCTCGCCGTCGCGGTCGTGAGCGATTCCGGCGGCACCGAGGCGCTCGAACAGGCGCTCGCCTCGATCCCGGGAGTCGGCAGCGTCGAGACCGTCGACGTCACCCTCGTGTGACCACTACTCGGGCCTCGAAGGCGTCGTCCTTATCCGGGAATCCCGCCTTCCCGGCCGTCGTCCACGTATCGGGGAGACAATCCGAGTGACTCCCGGAACGACCCCGCGTCGATTCTCGCGGAACGACGCCGTTGCCGCGATTGCCTCATTCCCGATCGGGGTCGTCGCCGGCGTGACGGGAGTCGGTGGAGGGGAGTACCGGGCCCCGGTCCTCCTCGCCCTGTTGCGGAACGTCCGTTCGACGATCGCAGGCAACCTATTGGCGGGCGTGATCGTCTCGGCCGCCGTCGTGGTCTTCCGGGGAGCGTTGTTCCAGCCGAGCGACACGTTGTTCCTCGCCGCGACCATGATCGTGACGTCGGTCCCCGGCGCGTATTTCGGGGCGCTCCTCGCCGGCCGGACCCCTGCCAAGTGGCTCAAAATCTTGCTTGCAGGAATCCTCACCGCGACGGCCCTCCGTCTTCTCCTATTCGAGTCGACGGGGTCGGGCCCGTACCCGTTCGAAGCGAAGCAGGCCGCGATGGCGCTGCTCGCCGGTTTCGCGATCGGCGTGGTCTCCGGCCTCGTGGGCGTCGCGGGCGGGGAATACCGCATTCCGGCACTCATCCTGATCTTCGGGCTGCCGGCGAGCGTCGCGGGGACGATCAGCTCCCTCGTCGCGCTACCCATGCAATTGGCGGGCTTCTGGAAACACCGACGGCTCGGGCAAGCCTCCCCAACCGCCTCTCGCCTTGGAGCGATCATGGGCGGCACCGGCATCGGAGGCGTCGCAGTGGGCGTCGCCCTTCTCCATCGGACGAGTGATGCGATCGTGACGGCCCTCTTGGCCGTCGTCATGCTCATTGCCGCCGCTCGTATCGCATGGGAGTCGCGGAGGCCCGACCGCGAGGAATCGCCCGCCCCGGCGGCTAAGCCCCCTTCCGTAGGATGAGGACCGGACACTTGGCGAGCTTGACGATCCGGTCCTCCACCGGACTCAAAGCGAACTTGCGGAGTCCGCCTGGGGACGTCGCGCGAATCATCAACAACGACGCCTCCGCGCTCTCCCGCAACGCCTCGGACTCCCACTGGGTCGAATAGACGACTTTCGGTTCGACGTACGCCCCCCGTTCCCGCGCGCGTCCTTCGAATCTCGCGCTGTCGAGCTTCAGACGCTCCGCCTCGGCCGGATCGCTCGCCAAGCAGACGACCTCGAGGACCGGGGAGCCGTCTTCCGCGAGGAGGAGGGCGAGGTCGTCGACGCCCTCGAGGCTCCAGATGGGGCTCGTCAGGATGACGATCCGTCGGAGCGGGCGGCGCCAGCCCTGCGTCTTGAAGACGAGCACATCGCAAGGGGCGTTCTCAATCAGGTAGTCGATGTTGCTCCCGAGGACCCGCCGATCGCCCTCGATCCGCGCGCCGCGCCACCCCATGATGAGGAGGTTCACCGCCTCCTCGCGGATCGTGTCCAGGATGATCTCATACACCTTGTGCCCGATCTTCACGACGGGCCGCGTGTCGACGCCGAGCCCTTCGCCGATCCGGGCGAGCGCTTGGAGTCCGCGGATGCGTTCGTCGACGAATCCGAACCGGATCGCCTTCGGAGGGAGGTTCCGCGGGATCTCGACGACGTGCAGGAGGCTCAGCTCCCCGTTGCGCGCACGGGCCACTCGCGCTCCCAGGTCGACAAGCGTCCGGTCCTCGAACTCCCGGAGGGGGAGGAAGACGCGGTACCGCTCGAGCTCGACCCGCTCCTCTCCGGTCGTGAGGATGTCGTGGACCTCCGTTGCGGCGGCGCGCGGGGTCGAAGAGAGTTGCGGTCGGCGACGCCCGACGAACCGATGATAGGCGAGGCCAATCGCAAGCCAGAGCGCTCCGAGGCCGACGGCCAGCTCTCCCGGCGGGATCGGCGAATCCGCCATCGCCGGGAAGTTCCAAAGCGTCGCGCCGAGGGCGAGGTTGAGCGCGATCGCGAGCATCGGGACGGCGGGGACGAACGGCACGCGAAATCCCGGCCCGCTCCGACGCTCCCGTCGGCGGAGCGCGATGACGGACGCGTGGACGAAAGCGAAGAGGCCCAGGAACGCGAGGCTCGCGAGGACCGCAATCGTCTCGACGGTCAGGAAGACGAGCACGCCGGCACCGAGCACCGTGAACGCAACCGCCGCGGGGGGAACCTCCCGACCGCCGATCCGCGCGAAGACGGCCGGGAGGAGGCGATCGCGGGCCAGGCTGAACGACGTCTTGATGGCGGACGACAGATGGGCGTCGAGGGCACCGTACATCGAGACGATCCCGATGAGCAGGAACGCGACCCGGATGTACGGCTGCCCGAGGAAGTCTGGGTTGCGGATGCTGACCAGGACGAGATCCTCCGAACCGCCGCGGCACGCGTTGCAGACCGGCCAGCCGGCGACTGCGTCATGGGCGTTCCCGAGGATCGCGACGAGGAAGGCCGCGTACACGAGGGACGAAAGCAGGAGCGCGAGGAAGATCCCGCGGGGCACGGTCAGCTCGGGTCGCTTCACCTGGGAGCCGAGCTGGGCGACCACCTCGAATCCCTGGAACGCGATGAAGAGCACGCCCGCGCCGAGGACGAGGTCGAGGGAGCTCGGAGAGGCGGACAGCGTTTTCGCGGGGAGGACCGAAGCGAGCCCGAACGCCGCAAGCGCGACGATGAGGAGGACCTTCGCGAGAGTCAGCCGTCCGAGTGCCCGGACGGGCAGGTGGACGCGGGCGAAATGAAGGACCGCGGACAGCGCGAGGACCGCCAAGGCGACGAGCCCCACCTGGATCGGGTTCGGTCCGAAGAACGATTCGACGCTCGATGGAAGAACGAGTTCGAGCAGGAATACACCGAGGCCCAGCGCCCCGAGCGACGTGGCGGCCATGTGCGCCCCCCACGAGAGCCAGCCGCTCAGGAAGCCCGCGGGGGACGGCAAGGCGCTCCGCACCCAGACGTACGCGCCGCCGGATGCATCGGGTCGGCCCGAGGCGAGTTCCGCGTACGACATCCCGGCGAGGATCGCGACGAGCGCGGCGATCGCGAGGCTCAGGAGGACGAACGGGCCCGCGACGGTGTACGCGGCACCGACGAGCAGGAAGATGGCGGCGCCGACCATGGCCCCGACGGCGCCCATCGTGACGTCGAAGAGCCCGAGGTCCCGCGTGACGCGGACGCGGACGGAACCGGACCCGGGTCCATGGGAGGACACGAGGGGCGGAGAAAGCCTGGGATACTTGAGCCTATGGAGGAGCGGTATGGCAACGGGTTGGCCGCAGGCTCCTGCCCTCCGTTCGAAACCGCGCTACATATCGGACTTCGAGGCGGTCTGCGCGATCGTCTCGCCGAGCGTGCGGAACACGAGTTCGACGTTATCGCCGGATTTCGCGGAACTGAAGAAGTACGGTGCGTCGAACGCTTCCGTGGCCTGTTTCACCTGCTCCTCGCCGAACGCGGCCTGGTCTTTCAGGTCCATCTTGTTGATCGCGAACGTGACGGGGATCTCGCCGACCGTCCGGAACACGGACTCGACCCAAGAGTCGAGATCTTCCAACGTGTCGTACCGCGTGACGTCCGCCACGGCGAGGATTCCTTGCGCCCCGTGGAAGTAAGCTTCGCGCAGCAGCTCGCGGAACCCTTTCGACCCCATGATGTCCCAGATCGTCATGTCCATCTGGACCGGGTTGGCTCCCTTCGGGGCGAGGGCGAGTTCCTTCTTCGATACCTTCGCCCCAAGCGTCACGATGTACCGGTCGTCGTACTCGTTGAGCACGTACCGCTTGATGAGCGAGGTCTTGCCGACCGCGTGCTCCCCGACGAGGCAGACTTTCACCTTCATCCGACGCGGTTCCATCATCTCGGACCCTCGGAGGACAGCGGAAAATCCTCCGGTGTTCGCGGCATTTGCTACGCTCTATATAGTCATTGCCGCAAGATTCGCGCGGGAGCTTTTTTCGCAACCGAGAGACGCAACGATTGAAATAACGACGCAGGAATGCGGCGGCGTGGACGCGTTCGCGGCGACGCGATTCGCGGTCGGCTCTGGGTGCCTGGTCGTCGCGGCCGCCTCGGACCTCCGGACGCGCCGCGTGCGGGATCCCCTTTGGATCGGCCTCGGGACGTTCGGCCTCGTGCTCCTCGGGGCCGAGCTCGCGGGCGCCGAATCCCCGTGGACCGCGTGGTCGCTGCTCGGCTCGGCGGCGATCCTGTTCTACACCGTTTTCCTTGGGAGGCCGCTCTTCGACGTCGATGGATTCCACCCGAGGCCGATTCGGATCCTCCTGTTCTTCATCGCGGCGGCCCTGTTCTTCGTCCCCCTCGGGACGGGGACGGGCACCTCCGGTGGACCGCCCTTGGGAGAACTCGCCTCGATGCCGGTTGTCGTCGTCGTGTACCAGCTGTTCTATCGGATTCGGCTCCTCCACGGGGGCGCGGACACGAAAGGGCTCATCGCGCTCACCCTACTGATCCCGTCGTACCCCGACGCGCGCCCGTTCCCCCTCGTGATGACCGACCCGCGGATGGAGTCGATCCTCCGGCTCGCCTTCCCCTTCTCCCTCGTCGTGTGGGTCGACGCCGCGATCGTAACCCTCGCCGTCCCGCTCGGGATGCTGCTCTACAACGCAATCCGGAGGGACCTCGCGCTTCCGCAGGCGTTCCTGGGATTCCGCGCGCTCCTGGAGCATCCACCCCGCCATGCGTGGCTCATGGAGCGGATCACGGACGGCGGCGAGCACGTCCTCGTCCTCTTCCCGAGGCGAGGCGGGGATTCGGCCGCCGAAGTCGCCAAGCTCCGGGCGCGCGGCATCAAACGCGTGTGGTTCGCGCTGCAAATCCCGTTCATGGTCCCTCTGTTCGTCGGATTGCTCCTCGCCTTCGTCGTGGGGAACCTTCTCGTCGGCGTCTTGGGCCTCCTCGGGTGAGACCGTGATCACCGACGGTGGGAGTCGCCATGGCGAGGCATCGCGGGAATCCAAGCACCTCATCGAAATGCTGATATATCCCGCGGTCCCTCGGCGGGTCAGCAGTGGTTTGACGGTCAAAGCGGCGGGGATACACCCGGTCCCATCCCGAACCCGGAAGTTAAGCCCGCCCACGTTCCCTGCGGTACTACGGTGCGCGAGCCCGTGGGAAGCCTGCCCTCCTTTGAGGAGGGCTTGGGCCGGCGACCTAGGTACGCTAGCCGTCCATCCTTGTGGTGGACGGCGAAACGTGCCGTTCTAACGGCCGCCGATCCATGGAACGCTGTCAGCCACTCCCTATTCGGACCGGCGCTTCGCTCGGATTTTCAGGCCGATGACGAGCATCGGTACGGCCGCCACGAAGATCATGTCCGAGAGCTCGGGGATGGCGACGATCACGGACGACTGGCTCCCGATGAGCGCGAAACCGCCGACGGTCGTGTAGTTCAGGAACGCCCAGTTGACGAGCTGCGATCCCGTGAAGCTCGCGTTGACGCGCGCGGCGAGGGTGAGGGAGTGCGCGCCCGGCGCCACGTTCGTGAGGTTCCAGTAGAAGGTCCGCCCGTCCGTCCACGTCGCGGCCGGCGACGCGCTCACGTAGTCCAAGCCGTTCGGAAGGGTGTCGTGAATCGTGACGGTGCCCGCAGCGACGGAGCCGGTGTTGTTGTAGTATATCGTGAACGTCACCAAGTCGCCCGGCTTCGCATTCGCGGGCGTCGCGACCTTGACGACCGTGATCATCGGCCGGCTGACGGTCGTGTTCGCCCACCCAAAGCTCCGCAAAAGCGGTCGGCGGAGCTGGTCCGAGTAGTCGAGCGTCGCCGTGTTTCGAAGGACCTGGCCGTCCGTCGTGGCCGCGGTGATTTGCACGGAGACGGTGAAGGAGTGCGCGCCGGGCATCACGTTCGTGAAGACCCAGCCGTACGTCGAGCCGACGACGGAGCCGTACGGTACGCTCGACGACGCGAACGTGACCCCGGCCGGGAGCGTATCGTTCACCCACACGAACTTGGCCATGCCGGTGTCCGTGTTGTTGTAGTACAGCGTGTACGTCACGATGTCGCCGGGCGTAGCCACGGCGCGGTTCGCCGTCTTCGCCAAGCCGATCGTCGGACGATGCCGGTCGTTCGCGCGGCCGGGCGATGGGAACGCGGAGATGTAGAAGTCGGACCCGTCGTTGTTCGTGTCCATCGGGAGACCCGTCACGGGATCTTTGAACCGGGACCACGACTTGCCACTCGCGACGTTGGAGGAGTAGGTCGTTTGGTCGACGACCGTCGTCCCTTGACGGAGGAGCAGCTGGGCATTGCCGTTCGGTAGGGAGTTCCCAGGCAGCGGGACGGAGAGGTACTCAGAGCCCGAGCCCCACGGGCCGAGGACCTGCGTCGTGAAGGTGAAAATGACGCTCGGGTTGTTCCCACGGACGATTGCGAGGTTCCAGCCGTTCAGTGGGACCGTGCTTGACGTGGGGTTCGCAAGCTCGACCGATTCCGGGTTCGGCTGCGGAGACACCTCGTTAATCACCACGTTCGTCGCGGCCTGCGCTCCGACCGGGAACCGCGCGACCGTGGCGTCCGGGAGGGCGACATCGTACCCGAGACGCCAATCCGAGGCGTAGTAGGCAATCCGGTAACCGGGAGTGAGGGACAGGGCACTCGCGTTGACCGCGAACTCCATGCGGTGTGCGTCGAGCGCGACGGCGACCGGTCCGACGAGGGTCCACGGGTTCGACCGGCCGGAGGTGAAGGCGTAGAGCCCGCTCGAGTTCACCGCCCCGTTCCGGCCGATGATCGCAATGGCATAGTCGAATCCGCGCGGCGACCCCTCAACGTCCTCCCGAAGCCCTGTAAAGGTCGAGTTGTCCGCGTCGACGTATGCGTACACGACGTCCACCCCCTCCTGGGGCTGGCCAATCGGACAGATGTAGCGCGTCACGGCCCGACCCGCGTACGGCGCCGGATACCACGCCGGAATCGTCGTGTTGAGCCAGCAGTCCGTGCCCGCCGGGTAGTCGAGGAGTCCGTCGCCGTCGACATCCCCCGACGATTGCGCGTCCGTGCGGTTGTCGTTGCTGAAGTCCAGCGAAAGGCCGGGGCCCACTGTCGCTTCGATCGAGTCCGGGACGCCGTCCAAGTCCGTGTCGATCGGCGCGACGAAGGTACGTTCGCGGGTCGTCGGGATGTCTTGGCCGCCGAGGATCCGCCCGTCCACCCGGACATAACCCGTGAGATCCGTCCCGACGTCGACGGCGGTCGCGATGAGGTCCACATTTGCGTCGTATTGCGGCGCGCCGGTCCGGTTCGTGACATCGCCAAGGAGATCCGTTCCGTATGCGCGACCGCGCCAGTCTCCGAAGGCGCCGTCGACACGCAAGGTCGTTGGCGCGGCGCCGAGGTACACGAGGCCCGTCTCGGGCGCGCGGAAGCTCGCGCTCGCGTTCCCGGCGAGGCCGCTCACGGCGAGTCCGAAGGTCGTCGTCGGGGTGACGTTCGTCCAACGGGCCTCGACCCAGTAGACGGCCGGCGCGGAGAGGCTCTCATCCATCGGAAGGCTGGCGGAGCCGCCTACCATCGTCGTGTTCGAGAGGAACGCGTCCGCCGCATCGAGCGCGCCGCTTCCGTCGTCGCGGTACAGCGCCACGTCGACCGCATCGGACGAGTCGCCGAGCCGCGTGAGATTCAACGCGTTGAGGTGGGGCGCTCCCCCGAGCGGGGCGAGCGTCACCCGGACGACGGCCGCCCGGGGCGTCGCGACGATGTCCGGCGCGACCGTCTGCTGGCTCACCACGACGGTCGGCAGGGAGGGACGCACGGAACCGTCGGCGGCATCTCGGCCGCCGAGGTTGTCCGCCGCGTAGACGAGGACGCGCGCCTCTGCGGGATCCCGGACCGTGGTCCGGATTTCGATCTGCGAACCGACGAAGGCGGCCTCCGAGGAGCCGCGCGGGACGAACCGCCGGAAGTCGTTCGAGCGCGTCACGCCCGTCTCGTTGAACGTGAACGTCGAGACGCCGTGCTGGATCGTGGGCCCGTCCCGCCATCCGTACGCTTCGACCATGGAATCCGCGCCGAGGTCGCCAATCGGATATCCGGTGATGGGGTCGTTGTCCTCGTCCACGAACACCAAGACGCTCGCCGTCTCGTTCGCGGCGGGGCTTTGGAACAAGAGTCCCTCGACCTGCGCCTCGACGAACAGATTTCGGTCCTGGGTGACGACCTTGATGGCAACGAGGTTGACATCGGGGGTCTGGAACGCGTCCGTCGGCGAGTCCGCGTAGGCCGGGAAGGGGGACCAGTCACCAAAATCCCCATCGATCCGGATGATCGCGGTCGGGCCGCCGGGGGAAGGGGAAAGCAAGCTCGCCAGGATCGGGACGAGGACCATCAGCGCGACGACCGCTGCGATGCCGACGACCGAGTGGGACCAGTGCGGCTGTGGGGGAATCCGAGGGGCACCGGAGCGGCCGCGCCGGCCGTTGGTGAAGCCATTTCCATTCACGAGGCCGTTCGTCGCCCCGTGCCCGAACGTCAGGCCGTTCACCGCGCCGGTCGTAAGGCCGTTGACGCGGCCCTCCGCGAGGCCGTTCACGCGACCGTTCGTGCGGCCGTAGACGCGACCGTTCGTGCGACCCCCGTTCGTCCCGTTGACGCGGCCGTTCACGCGGCCGCCTCCCGAGAGCCCGGAGGAAGCGAGGCCCGGTGACCGGAGGCCCTCCGCGGCCGCTCGGAGCGCAAGGCCCTCCTCGCGTTCGATTCGATCCGCCTGCTCGATGGCGACGCGAGACTCGTCCGGGCGGCCGAGCCGCTCCAGGATCTCGCCTTTCGTACGCCACGCGACCGCGAGGGACGGATCCGCCCGCAAGAGGGAGTCGTAGTGATCGAGGGCTTCGAGGAGCCGGGGATCGAGCGCTCTCGGCGCGGCCGTCGCGGCGGGTTGCTGCCATTTCGGCGACAGGACGGGCACATCCGCCTTCGTCCGCACCACGTCCTGCACCTCGATGCGGTGCCGGTCCTCCCGCGCCGGGTTCGGCGCGGTGGCCTTCGCGAGGGACTCTGCCGTCTCGGAGGAGCGTCCGAGTTTCTCGAGGACCTTTTCGCGTTTCGCCCACGCCCGCTCCAGCGTCGGGTCTGCCTCCAGCAGACGATCGTAGTGATCGAGCTCTTCCTGGAGCCGCTCCGCCTCCGTGGTCTCGGTCGCAGCCGCGACCCGCTGCCACCGGCTGAGGAAGTCCTTCACGACGCCTTTCTCCTTGCCGTTCGTGGCCGGGAGCGTCGGGGCATTCAGGGCGGTGCCGCAAATCGCGCACTCCGACTCGTCGGCGAAGAGATAGGCCCCGCATCGGGGGCAGAAGGGCGCCTCCTCGTCGAGGCTCACATCGAGGCCGGGCAGGAGGGCGAGTTCCTCGCGACCGTACCCCCGGCCGCACACGCCGCACTTTGCGTCGCCCTTCGCCA
>Ga0137372_10007244_pt1 | contig 10728 bp, 12 predicted proteins | sample SagtaG_6_FD_104911 | JGI IMG/M metagenome (GOLD analysis project Ga0137372, IMG submission 104911) | Vadose zone soil microbial communities from Sagehorn Ranch, Mendocino, California, USA - Sage1_R_60_16 metaG | ecosystem: Environmental > Terrestrial > Soil > Vadose zone | place: USA...
CTGCGCGACATCAACAACTCGTATGGTCACCTCGCCGGCGACGCCGTGTTGAAGGGGATCGCGGAGGTCTTCCGGATGCACCTGCGCCACTATGATGTCCCGGCACGCTTCGGCGGCGAGGAGTTCAGCATCCTGCTCCCGGAGACGAGCGCCGAGGAGGCGTTCGAGATCGCCGAGCGCATCCGAAAGGAGGTCGCTGCCCGCGCCTTCGACGTCGAGACCTCGAGCCAGCCGATTCGGGCGACGATCTCGATCGGAGTAGCGGCCTACCCGCGCGACGGCCAGGACGCGAACGAGCTCATCCACCAGGCGGACCTCGCCGTCTACCGCGCCAAGCTCCAGGGCCGGAACCGAGTTCTCGACGCGACCTCTGAGCCGCTGGCCGTTCCCGTCGATCGCAAGCCACGCCTCGTCGCCGTGCCCGAGAGGGACGATCACCTCGCGCCGCTGCCGCCGGCCGTCGAGCTGATCCCACCCGAGGAGCGGCGCCACCCGCGCACGCACGCAGTGCATGGGCCGCGCTTCCTGTCGCTCTCACGGCGTCTCGCCACGCTCGTCGGCCTCGTCAGCGCGGTCGGGATCGCCGCGGGCGTGCTGGGGCTCCTGTTCGGCTCCAACCACGACGTCTTCGCACTCGTGGCACTCGTAGTGCTCGTGGGGCTTGGGCAGGCGCTTGCGATCGAAGTCGACGACGGCGGCTCGATCTCAGTCAGCGCCGTCGGCTCCCTCGCCGGGGCTGCGCTCTTCGGTCCACGCGCCGCACTCGTGCTTGCCGCGACCACGGCGATCGTCGAGTGGAGCGCCCGCCGCTCGGAGATCCATCGCGTTCTGTTCAATATCGGCGCGCTGTCGCTCTCTTCGCTCGCCGCGGCCGGAGTGTTCGCGGCGGGCTTCGAGGGAACCGTCGGCGAGTTCTTCATGGCAGTCGCGGGCCTCGTCGCCGGCCTCACGTACTTCGCGGTCAACACCGGCCTGCTCAGCGTCGCGATCGCGATGGAGGGCCGCGAGCGCATCTGGCGCGCATGGCACGAACGCTTTGCGTGGCTCGCGCCGCACTGGATCGTGTACGGCTTCGTCGGTGGCGTGATGGCAATCGCTTACCACGCGGCGGGTCTCTACGCCCTGGCCGTGTTCGCCGTGCCGCTGCTCCTCATGCGCAAGACGCAGGAGGCTTACCTCCGGCACACTCAGCGCAGCGCCCAGAAGCTCCGCGCGGCCGCAGAGACGATCCAGAGCCAGAACGTCTCGCTCGAGCAGGCCAACCGTCTGCTCAGGGAACGCTCGACCGCCGCGATGGAGAGCCTCTCGGCCACGGTCGACGCCCGCGATGCCTACACGGCCGGCCATTCACGGCGCGTGCAACAGCTTGCCCTCGCCATTGGCCGCGAGCTCGGCCTCTCGCAGGCAGAGCTCGATCTCCTCGGCTACGCGGCGCTCTTCCACGACATCGGCAAGCTCGCCGTCCCCGACGCGATCCTCCTCAAGCCGGCCGTCCTGACGGACGACGAGTGGTCGCTCATGCAGCGCCATTCGGACGAGGGCGCGCGCATCATCGACCGGCTCGGGTTCCTGAACGACGCCGTTCCGGCGATCCGGCATCACCACGAGCGCTTCGACGGCACCGGTTACCCGAACGGCCTACAGGGAGAGGATATCCCGCTCGGTGCCCGTATCATCCACGTCGCCGACGCGCTCGACTCCATGCTGACGACCCGGATCTATCGCGCCGCGCGCCCGGCGCTGGAGGCGATGGAAGAGCTGAAGCGGGCCGCGGGGACGCAGTTCTGCCCGCGCTGCGTGGGTGCGCTCGAGCGCGTGCTGCCGCCGGACATCCTCACGGACGAGGCCGCCCGGCGCGACATGCTTGCGGCCTCGTAGTTCATTTTCCTAGCGCGACTTTGCAAAGGCTCTATTCTGCTCTATTCTGTTTGCTATGCCCCGGAAACCGGCGCCAAGGCGCCCGCTCGGCGACGCCGCCAAGAAGGGCGGGCGCGGTCTGCCCGCACGCCCGTCGTCACCGGTGCTGGCCCGCATCGATCCCGAAGCGCTGGCCGAGTTCCAAGCGGGGATCCGCAAGCGTTACTCGAACGAGCAGATTGTCGAGCAGCTCCGCGGCTCTGCGGAAAGACTCGGGCGCTCGCCGACGATGCGCGAGTTCGAGGAGGACCCCGAGACGACGGTCCACCCGCAGACTGTCATCCAGCACTTCGGGAGCTGGAACGACGCGAAGCGGCAGGCTGGCCTCGTCCCACGACGCTTTGCCCGGCCGGACGAGCTGGTTCGCCTGCTCCGCGAACTGGGCGAGAAGCTCGGGCGCCCGCCGACGGCCAGAGATCTCGACGAGCACCGGGACTCGATGCCGTCGAAGTCGCTCTACTGGCATACGTTCGGCTCGCTGAAGAACGCGCTGCGGGAAGCCGGCTTCGACGTGCCGGTGGGGGAGGAGCGGCTAGAGCGAGCGATCGAGCAGGGAGTGGTGCTCGCGCACAAGCTGAGGCGGCTCCCGAAGTTCGCCGACTGGGCCCAGGCCCGGCGCAGCGACCCCGAGCTGATGAGCGAGTGGCAGGTCTATCGAATGCTCGAGCCAGGAGGTGGATTAGGCGCCCGCGCCGGCAGAGCCGGCCCGGCCTCTTCTGGTCGGCGCCGCCAAGTCGGCGCCTGGGCCACGTTCCAATTCCTCCTGCGCGAGCGGCTGCGCGAGGATGGGGTGGAGGTGACGCCCGAGGGCAGGCTCAGTAGGAGGCGACAATCGCCGCCAGGCGGCGGAGGCAAACCGCGCCCTCGTGCGGCGCGCGGACGGCGGGCAACGGAGTCTCCTCGAAAGCGCGGTCGGGCGTAAACCGCTCGGCGGCGGAACGCTTGCCGTTCACGAGCGAGAGCAGGATCCCCTCGGGCAGCTCGCGTTTGCGAAGCCGGAGCCCGAGGTAGCGCTCGACCACCTCGAGCGCGTCTTTCGTGGACGCGAAGAAGGCTTCGCGCCGGCCCTCGCCCAACCAGAGTGGACGCCCGACTCCGCGTGCCAGGAAGACCTCCGGCCGACGGTCGTCGAACCAGGCGGCGGCCATCGAGCCGCGCAGCTCCTCGAGCACCGCGGCAGCGGAGCCCTTGGCGTCGATCAGGGCGAAGATCGCCTCGGAGTCGACGGTCATCCTGGGCTGCTCGCGCTCGAAGCCGTGCCGCGCAAAGAGCTCCTCGTCGTTGAGGATGATCCCGTTGTGCACGCCCTTGACGGCGCCGTGGCGGACGGGGTGGTTGTTGGCGGCGATGCGGGGATGCCCTTTCGTGTAGTCACGCACGTGGATGATCGCCTGCGTGGCGTCGGTGGGAATCGACACCCGCTCGAGGAGCGCGCTCGCGCCAGAGCGCTGCTTGTGCACTGAGAGAGACTCGCCGTCGCCGCGGTACGCATAGCCGACTGCGTCCGCGCCGCGCTCGGCGATCCCCGCGAGCAGGGCCTGCGCCGCAAGCGTCCGGTCGATCCGGCTCGCGCGGTGCAGACTGTATCCGGCGATTCCGCACATAAGGCGATGCTAGAAGCCGCACTGGACGACCTGTCCTCGGCCCAGAAGGCTCCTGTACCTACTTCGACGTCGAGGCGCCGAGTCAGTTAGAGCGGATCGTCCCTCGATCGAGGGTACTCGTCTAAGCCACGCCTCGCACGCACCCGATACAGCGCTCGATGGCCCGGCCGCTTCCTCAGCAACCGCCAGAGCCCGATCCGGCGAGCGAGCCGAGGCTCGAGGTCGTCCCGGATCCTGCCGGTCTCGACGAGCCTGTCGAGGCGGAGGAGAAGGACCCCTACGACGCGACCCCGGCCGCGACACAGGATCCGCTGAAGCTCTACGTTCGCCAGATCGGCGACGGCCCGCTGCTGACGCCGCTGGAGGAGCGCGAGCTCGCCAGGCTCAAGGACGAAGGCGACGAGGCGGCCAAGCGCCGGCTCATCGAGTGCAACCTGCGGCTCGTCATGTCCATCACACGGAACTACACGAAGGCCGGCGTTCCTTTGCTCGACCTGATCCAGGAGGGGAACCTCGGGCTCATCCGCGCCGTTGAGAAGTTCGACTACAAGCTGGGCTACAAGCTCTCGACCTACGCCACCTGGTGGATTCGGCAGGCGGTCACCCGCGCCCTCGCCGACCAGGGGCGAACGATCCGCCTACCGGTGCATGTCGCCGAGCAGACTCGGAAGGTGCTCCGGGCCCGCCGCATCCTCGCGCAGACGTTGAACCGCGACCCGGTGATCCCCGAGATCGCCAAGGAGAGCGGCTTCCCCCCGGAGCGGGTACAGGAGCTGCTCGAGCTCGTCGAGGATCCGGTCAGCCTCGAGACTCCAGTGGGGGACGGCGAGAGCATCTACGGAGACCTGATCGAGGACACGAAGTCGGATCAGCCGGATGCCGCAACCGCGAAGCTGCTGCGTTCGCGTGAGCTCGCCGGCGCCCTGCGGCGGCTGAACCCACGCATGCGCCGCGTGCTGGCGCTCCGGTTCGGTCTCGACGGCGAAACTCCACAGACCCTCGAGCAGGTCGGCATCGGCCTCGGCATCACCCGCGAGCGAGTGCGGCAACTCGAGTCGCGTGCGCTACGGGAACTGCGCAACGCAGCCCCCGGGCTCCAGCTTTACCTCGAGAACGAATAGCGCGCGGCGGCCCAAGACTTAGTAACAGACTGTTACTGGGACGCCTTGGCGTTTCGATTGGTGTAACGCCTCATCAAGACCGAGACGAGCCAGAGGCCGCCCAGAAGTGCTGCGAACAGCAGTCCTTCCACCAGAGCGGTGGGCCAGAAGTCTCCTCTTAGTGCTGCGAGGAAAAGTCCGAACAGCCCACCCGCAATGAGGATGCGCACCGCCTGCTCGGTGAAACTCAGATTCGTGTTAGAGCGGGCGGGCAGACCGGCCTCGTTCGCCTCAGCCGGCTATCGATTCCATCTCGCGGAGCTTGGAAAGTCGCCGCAGCGCGTGGACCTCGATCTGGCGGACGCGCTCGCGGGTCAGGCCGAGACTGCGGCCGATCTGCTCGAGCGTCTTCGGCTCGGAGTCGGCGAGGCCGTAACGGAGGGCGATCACCTTGCGCTCGCGGTCGGAAAGGGCGGCGAGCCCGCGAATGAGCGCCTGGCTGCGCAGTGTGATCTCGACTTCGTCCTCGGGGGAGGGGCCGTCGCCGGCGACGAAGTCGCCGAAGACCGCGTCCTCCTGCTCGCCGACAGGCTGGTCGAGGCTCGTCGACGCGCGGGCCGCGGCGCGGACCTCGCGCGCCTGCTCGACCGGAAGGCTCGCCTCTTCGGCGATCTCGGCCAGCGTCGGCTCGCGGCCGAGCTGCGTCCAGAGCAGGCGTTCCGCCTTGTTCATCTTCTGCAGGCGCTCGACGATGTGCACCGGCATCCGGATCGTGCGCGCCTTGTCGGCGAGCGCGCGGGCGACCGCTTGGCGAATCCACCAGGTCGCGTAGGTGGAGAACTTGTAGCCGCGGCGCCAATCGAACTTCTCGACCGCGCGGATGAGTCCGAGCGTGCCCTCCTGGATCAGATCGAGGAAGGGGAGCCCTTGGTTGCGGTAGTTCTTCGCGATCGAGACGACTAGGCGTAGGTTCGACTGGATCATCCTCTGCTTGGCCTCCGGGTCGCCGCGCTCGATGCGCTTCGAGAGCTCGACCTCTTGCGCAGCCGTCAGCAGTGCATGACGGCCGGCCTCGCGCAGGAAGAGCTGCAGCGCATCGGTAGTCGTCTCGTAGACGACCGGCTGTGGCGGAGGCTGCTGCTCGCGCTCATCCTCGAGAATCTCGATTCCGCGCTGGTCGAGCTCGCGGTGAAGCGCCTCGGCCTGCAGAGGATCCAGCTCGTGCGACTCAACGAGCTCCGTGACCTCGGATGCGCGAACGGAGCCCGCCTGCTCGGCGGCCTCGATGACCAGGCGAACGTCCTCGGCGCCAAGGACGTGCTCGATTTCTGCGGTCATACGTGTAGTTCTCTAGTTACCTGGGCTGAGCTCAGGTCAAACACCTTAGCTCGTAGCAGGGCCCCGTTTCCAGGCCCCGATCCCAATGCACGATAACGCGCGTTATGTCAAGTTCGAGCAAATGGGCAGAATCAGGCCCAGTCCTCCCCAGGATTGTCCACAGGAGCCGTTCGGCGATGTGGAAAATGTTGAAAACTGAATTATTTGCAAATTGCGGCGACAGCGATTCGACGGGGCTTGAACGGGCGCGTCCGTCCGTCTACTGTCCCACTTGCGTCGAGCACGGCGCGCGAGTAGGTCGAAGCCCAGCCGGGCGACTGTAGGCGGAAGCCCAAGGTTGCTTGGCAGGGTGGACGAAAGCGAAACCGGCTCGGCGAATTTTTTTGGTCCGACGCGCAGCGTCTGTGCGCGAAGCGGACCAGTGGATGGGGTCTGGGGGAACCGGGAGGTTCCCCCAGTAGAATCGCCGGACCCGATGACCTTCCACCCTCGCCCGCCGAGTATCGACAAGGGAGTCGTCGCCTTCTTGTGGGCCTTTGGGTTCTTCCTCTACCTCTGGCTCGGAATGATCGCCGTCGATGTCGGCAAGGGCACGTCCTTCATCCTCGCAGCCGTTGCCGGCGGGGCGATCTTCCTCTACGTGCGGATCTACGGCGAAGACCGACCGGGGCGCGCCAGCTAGACGACTCGCGGGCGGGCGCTGTGGTCGCCCGCCAGAGCGGCGAGCAGCAAGCGTGCGAGCTCGTCACCGATCGCCTGTCGCAGCCGCAAGACAGCGGTCGGGCGACCGTGCTCGATGCTGTTCAGGCGGGCGCAGTGCTCGAGGATGAGAGCGAGTCCGCGGCTGGTTTCCGGGGCGGCGGCGGTCATAACTCCGGTTATCGGCGACCCCCGGCCGACCGCCGATCCCTCCCCGGAGTGAGCACCCGCGCCGGGAACCTGTTGCGGCCTATTCGACCCTGGCGATTCCTTCGGCGGCCCTCCGCTGCGCGGCGCGGGCTCCGGCTCGGGCTGCATCGGCGCCCCGCCCTCGCGGATGTGAACGCGCTGCTCGTCTCCGGATCCGTCTCCGTTTCCGTCTCCGTCAGTCCTCTCGGGTGGTTGGACGGCGTCTTCCGCCGCGAGCGTGCCGCGCTTTGGGATGCGAGGCCCTGTGGTGTCGAACGTGAAGCCGAAGACCAGTCCGATCCCGAAGGCGATCGCCGGGAACATCGTCTTCAAGTCGCCGACGAAGCCGTCGATTCCGATGTCTTCGGACCACCCCCGTGCGTGTCGCCCGAGCCAGTACGAGCCGGGCTCGCCGACCGCCAGCACCCAACCGCCGAGGATCAGAGCAGGCAGGAATCCGAGCAAGAAGACCTTGCCGGAGATTCTTGGCCACCCCCACTTCGTCCAGCCGCCGAGCAGCTGGGAGAGCGCCATCGTCAGGCCCGCCGCGGCGACCAGGCCGACGGTGGCCCAGTACTCGCCGCTCGTCGCCTCTCCGCTGCCGGGCAGGACTTGCGTGCCGAGCCACAGGATCAAGCCTGCGGCCAGCACGCCGATCAGAGTTATCGCTGCTCTCGTCAATCCGTACACGGAACCACCTCCACCCCGCTCCTGCCCAGATACGGCGTTTTTCAGTCGAGCAAGCGGCGGGCGTCGAAGCCGCCCGAGTCCAGCTCTGCCCTGAACTCGTCCAACATCAGCTCTGCGTCGGCCGGGAAGACGTGGGGAACGACGCCGATTTCGCGATCGTTGTGGAACGGGAGATCGACGTGCTCGTGCGAAACGAGGTTGACCGAGACCCGTTCGCAGCTGGGACAGCGGACCGCGAGCCCGAGCGAGCCGTCACCCGGGGCGAGTAGGAAGAAGGAAGAAGGGAACACCGGCCTCGGCCGGTCCTCGGGGTAGCAGTAGAAGCTCCACGGCCAGTCGCCGGCCTGGATGCGCCGTACCGCAAGGTCCGAAAGCTCGGCCGCCGTCTCCTCGAAGCGCGCCGTCATCAGGTTGAGGAAACGCTCCTCGCTCAGGCCCAGCGGCGCCCAGTCGAGCTCGGCGTCGGAGACGAGCCCGGGGTGCTCCTCCCCACACTGGCAATCGAAGAGCACGCGGAAGACGGCTGGATGCGCGGCCCCCGGCAGTCGGTCGAGGATGCGAAAGGCCGACAGGCTGACCCGCGCCTCGCCCCGGGCGGGGCAGGCGAAGGTGTAGCGCGTTGTGAGCGCGTCATACATGCCTCTCTAAGACCTTGTAATCGGCGCATCGGACGGGAGCCGTTAGTGCCAAGTCAGCACAATCTCGTGCACGGAAGCGATCGGGGTCTGACCCTCCCCCGAGCAAACGGCTTGGCTGCGTGCGTCAGAACAGATCGGGGTCTGACACCGGGACTCATCGCTCCTCAGTAATGAATGAGTGAAAAGAGGTCGTAGTCGGCGATCTTTTCGCGGCCGTGCAGGAAGTCGAGCTCGATGATGAACTGGATTCCGACGACCTGCCCCCCGAGGTGCTCGACGAGCTCGGCCATCGCCTTCGACGTCCCTCCTGTGGCGAGCACGTCGTCGTGGATCAGCGCACGCGTCCCGCCCCTGAACGCGTCGGCCTGGAGCTCGAGGGAGTTCTTTCCGTACTCGAGCGCGTACTCGACGCTGATCGTCTCCAGGGGGAGCTTTCCCGGGCGCCGGGCCGGCACGAACCCGCAGCCGAGCTTGTAGGCGATGGCGGAGCCGATGAAGAAGCCCCTCGCCTCTCCCCCGATGACGATGTCCGGCTTCCGCTCTTCCGCCCAGTCGCCGAGCAGGTCGATCGTCTCCTTGAGCGCTTCTGGATCGGCGAGCAACGGCATGATGTCTTTGAAGACGACGCCCTTCTCGGGCCAGTCCGGAACGTCTCGGATCTTGCTCTTCAGCCTGTCCACGTCGGCGACGGCCATCATGGCGAAGCGAGCTGTCGCAACGCTCGCCAGAAGAGATGCTGAGAGAGCTCCTGGCCCAGCTCGGCAAGCGAGCGGAGGTCCTCGAGCGCGGCCTGGCGGCGCTCGGGGCTCCGCGATTGCAACGCGGGCCCAAGGAGCTGCTCCAACAGAGCCGCCTGCCGGTCAGCCGCGGTCCGGAAGGCGCGCAGGTTGCGCGGTCCGATGCCGTAGCCGGCGAGCTGGGCGCAGGCGGCCGCGATCTCCGCGTCACCGGTCGCGTAGCGCTTCTCGCCGCCGCTCCCACGCGCCTCGAGCAGGCCGTATTCCTCGAGCTCCCTGACGAGCTGCGGAGTCGCGCCGGAGCGCTCCATGAGCGCGCTCCCGTCGAGCTCCTCCTCGGGGCCCGCGAGCCCGGCCGCACGCCGCCGGCGCTGCTTCTTGCCCGCGGTCGGCGAGGCGAGCTCCTGCCGGATCACGCGCAGCGGAAGGAACTGGTCGCGCTGCAACCTCAGGATCATGCGCAGGCGCTCGACAGCGTCCTCGTCGAAGAGCCGGTAGCCGCCCTGAGTCCGCTTCGGTGCGAGCAGCCCTTGGTCCTCGAGGTAGCGGATCTTCGAGATCGAAACGTCCGGAAACTCGTCGCGCAGGCGGCGGCAGACGGCGCCGATGTGCAGGAGACCCGCGCGTGGAGGTGCCTGGGCCGCCGTCGTCATGAGAGGAAGGTCAGCTTGTACTTGCCGATCTGGAGCTCGTCTCCGTCCTCGAGCGGAGCGGACTCGATGCGGCGCCGGTTGAGGAAGGTGCCGTTCAGGCTGCCCTTGTCCTCGATGAAGAACTGCCGGTCGCGGCGCAGCACCTCCGCGTGCCGACGTGAAACGGTCACGTCGTCGAGGAAGACGTCACAGTCGGGCGAGCGGCCGACCGTCGTGGCCTCCTGCTCGAGCAGGAAGTGCTCACCCGCGCGCCCCCCTCCCGAGCGGACGACGAGCGCCGGCCCCTCCATCTTGATCTCGTCGATGATCGCCGCGCCTTCGTCCTCCCCGTCTTCTGGCGTGTAGCTCATCGTCGTGTCAGATCCTGACTCGTCTCGCACGAGCAGCGCGCCGCATTTCGCGCAATAGTTGGCGGCTTCCGGGTTCTGAAAGCCACATTCCGGGCAGTAGACGTGGCTCAAGCCGGCTCTTCCTCAACCGGCGGCGACGCCTTGCCGGCGAGGATCCGTGCCAGGCCCTCGACGTCGACCTGCTCGAGCACGCTTCTGCCCTCCGACTTCTGGAGGCGTGCGACGAGCTCTGCGCGCAGGATGTCGATCTTGCCGTGCAAGAGGCGGCGCTGGTAGGAGATCTCCTGCTCCTCCTCGGTCAGGCCGTCGATGAGCTGCTTGAGCTCGGTATCGGAGAGGGAGGCAAGGTCGGGGAGAGGTTCCACGTAGAGCCTTTCGTTCGGAGGGCTAGCCGTTCGCTAGTAAAGCAGTAGCGCGGCAAAGGTTCAACCTCAGCTTGAGATTCCGGCCTCTTCCCTCAGCACTTCCTCGACGAGGGACCGGAGCTCTGCCTCGAGCTCGTTCGAGGCCCGCTCGTCCCGACCCTCGGCGTAGATGTGGACGAGCGGTTCGTCCGGGTCGGGCAAGACCTGGGCCCAGCCGCGGCGATCCTTGACCTTGATCCCGTCCAGCAGGTCGAGGTCACGACCCTTCAGACGCTCGCTGAGCACCCGCATGACGAGGCCCTTCTGCGCCCATGGGCAGGGGAGCTGCCGGTGGACGAGCGTCGACTGCGGGAGCTCCGCAACGAGGGTCGACAGCGGCTGCCGTACAGGCGCCAGGAGCTCGAGCAGCTTGCAGAGGCTGGCCATGGCATCGTACGCCGGCAGGAAG
>Ga0137372_10007248_pt1 | contig 10726 bp, 8 predicted proteins | sample SagtaG_6_FD_104911 | JGI IMG/M metagenome (GOLD analysis project Ga0137372, IMG submission 104911) | Vadose zone soil microbial communities from Sagehorn Ranch, Mendocino, California, USA - Sage1_R_60_16 metaG | ecosystem: Environmental > Terrestrial > Soil > Vadose zone | place: USA: California...
GGATTGAGGTGAGGGGAATTGTTTTTGGCTTAGCCAAATCTCAATTCAGTGCGTTAATTGTTTGCAATGGACCGGATCGTGGGGATTGAAACCGAATACGGCTGTCTTTTGAGCGAAGAAGAGCCGCACGTAAATTCCGAGCTCTGGCCGGCGAAGGTAAAAAACCATCTTTTCCGAAACGCCGAGGCCGGCACCATCGATCTACATTACCGCGATTACGAAGAGCCACCGGGTAACGGAGGTTTTCTTCGTAACGGCGGGCGCCTGTACCTCGATATGGGACACATCGAGTACGCGTCCCCGGAATGTCTGCATCTGCACGATGTGACAGCTTATGAATTGGCCGGAGACGACTTACTGCAATCGTCACTGGTTGCTCTGGGCGCGCAGGATCGCGTTTCGTTCATCAAAAATAACGTCGATCACCACACCGGTGCCACGTTTGGTTGTCACGAGAATTACCTGATGAAGCGGGAGGCGCAATTCACGCCCCCGATTCTCGGGACCCTCCTTACTTTCCTGGCGACGCGACAAATCTTCACGGGTGCCGGCCGGGTCGGTCAATCCAATCCGCTCGCGTTCGATTTCGAGCCGCCGCAACTGGAAACGCGTGTGAATTTCCAACTTAGCCAGCGTGCGGATCATATCGTGAACGACATCTACCAATGGGTGCAATTTAATCGCGCCATCATCAATGCACGTGACGAGCCCCTGGCCGATTACCGAAAATACCGGCGACTTCACTTGCTCATCGGTGATTCGAACATGAGTCCCTATGCCACGGCGTTGAAAATCGGGACAACTGCATGTGTTTTGTCATTGCTCGAGGATGGCCGTTTGCCGCGAAATCTGGTTCTGGCCGACGCGGTGCAAAGCACACGCGACATATCCCGGGATCCAACTCAGCAATGGATTGTTAATCTTGAGAACGGCAAGACCATCGGGGCACTCGACGTGCAGTGGGAATTTCATCAGCTGGCGCAAAAGTACTTGCGCAACAGCAGCGCGGAAACTAGCTGGCTCCTGGAAAACTGGGGATTCGTTCTCGAAGCAATTGCAAATAACCATCAGGCGCTCATTGGCGGGGTCGACTGGATTACGAAGAAATGGCTGCTGGAAGCATTCGTCGAGTCCGAAGGATTGGGTTGGGATGATCCGTGGCTGCAAAGCGTCGATCTTGAATATCACAACATCGATCCACTTCGCGGGCTATTCTTTGCTGTCACGCCTGGCAAGCGAATTGCGGAGTGGAACAACAATGTACGGCGTTCCAGTGCAACACATGTTCCGCCAGCTAATACGCGTGCGTCCGGTCGGGCTCGAGCGGTGGCTTTCTTCCAGGATTGCGATTCCCCCTATGTTATCAACTGGGATTCCATCGCGTGCGATAACCGCGATTTTCTCGTGATGGGGGACCCATTTCAAACTTACAATGAGGAAGTGGAACGGTTCCTAGCCAAACCACGCACTGCCGACGTCGATATCGATGGCGTTAATAGTTAAGGCTCCCAGCGTTCTTCACCACCGCTTGGAAGAGAGCAGAGTGAGTTAAGTAATCTGCTGTAGCAACGGCTCTGTGGGCTGTCTTGCTGGCGTGAGAAGCAGCACTGAGGTAGACCACCACAGGGCTGGTGGCTACAATATTCTTAAGGCGCTCTGATCGACGCCAGTTGACTGCTCGCGTTTCGCTTTTCAATTAAGGCGGTGCAGCGCGGAAATACCGTAGTTCTCCTGGAGATCTTGCGCCTCAGCGGCGACTTGTGCCGCATCGAGCTCGATCTGCTTCGGATCTTCTTCGGTTTCGACTTTGATGAACCCTTCGATTGGGTGTTTTACCGCTTCGGCCAGGTCGTCCAACGATTTGATTTCTTTGCCGTTCACCTTCGTCACAGTCAAATAGGCGAGTTCGTCGTAGCCAATCGTGCTGTTAGCAGGAAGGACTTGGCTGAGAATAACAACTCGTCGATTTCGGTCAGAAAACAGTTCGGACTGGAAATGGTCCAGGTAAACCAAACGTTGCGGAGCTTCTCTTTGCCAGTTTGGACCCCATTCTTTGAGATATTGACGGGAAAGCTCCTGAAAAATCAGGCCACCGAGAACATAATATCGCGGCGGTTGATCGAGATTGTATGGTGGGCTCACATAATCCTTCGCGTCGCGGTGCTCAAGGGTAACATTTAACTGCATTGGATTGCCGCTGCGCTGAATTCGAAAAGGAACAATATCGCCGGCGTACGCGTGAGCCGTGAGCAAATTCGTGAACTCGATCTTGCCGTAAAGCGGGTCCACGTAGTTGCCGTTTTGATCGATTTCATTGTTCGCGACTGCAGTCACGATGTCCCCCACCTGGAGTCCCGCTTTCATAGCCGGTGTCCCTGGCTCGACAGTGGTTACATAAACTCCGCCCGCGTTCTTCCCTTTTTCTCCGGCGAACTCACGCAGCGCGGGATCGCGCGTCGGAGAGAATGAAAAGCCAGCAGAGGGAAAACCTCGATAATTTTGGCTTTCAGCATCCTTTAAGAAGTGCGTGATGACAGGCGCAGGGATTGCATCAACTAGCTGTGAGCGCGAATCGTAACGCAGTAGCAACCCAGCAAGTTTATTTTTCTTAACAAGTGGCACCGTGTAGCTGTTCTCGCGGTATTGCAGCGGGATGCTGATGCGGTACGTGAGGAATTGCCCAATATCGATCGGATACGGCATCATTTGAACCGTTGTCACCAAGCCTTCCGTCGAGAGCAACGCACCACTCGGTTCCAATTGCCACGCGGCCAGCCGGTCGCCCACTACCGTGTCCGGCGCGATTTCGAGCGGAGTGATTCCATCGAGAAACGTTTTCTCCGCTGGTTGGAGCAGCGCGAGATTGGCTTCGTAATCAATCACCTCGACAGTGGCCGCGGTTTTTTCGCCAGACTCAGCGCGCTCGAGCTCCACATAATTTTGGTTTGCAACCAGGTCGGCTGTCACGAGGACACGGCCTTTGGATAAAACTGCGCCGAGCGCCCGCTTTGAAAAAGGCGCTTTCTTTTGCCACGGCCGAAAATAATCATAGGACTGTCCGGTAACGTTCACCCGGACAAGCGCCAACTGTTTTTGCTTGCTTAACGCGGCGGGAACAGCGGATTCCTTCTTGGCCAGTGCTCCACCGACTGTGAAAAGCACGAGGCCGAAACTAATAAGAGCGTGCCTGGTCGTCGTCATGTTTTGTTTGCTTGTTCTGCTGGTTTTGACGCCGGTTGCTCCTCAAGATTTTGCTCCTTTAGCACGTTGTAACGCGTCATGATTCGTTCACGTGCAGCTTCCACTTGTTTCCGATCAAGGACCAGCGGAGGGCCGTCACCAATCATTCGAATCACCAGCCGGTCTGGTGAATCGGCAAAAGCCTTTGCCAATTCGTCCAGAGTCCGAATTTTCTTGCCGTTGATTTCATCCACAATCCCGCCACGGTACGGCGCCAAATAGGTATTTATGGGGTCCGGCAAAATGTTGGTCAGGACAATAACATCGGGATGCTGCACATAGAGTTGATCCAGAACGAAGTATTCGAAGAAGTGACGCACGCGCAGATCGGCTGTGCGGTACGCTTCCAGCATGTCCAGGTTTAACGGTTGAAAAAGCAGACCGCCGTAAAGGACGTAACGCGGCCGCACGTCGTAGCTATGGCCCTGCACCGAGTATGGCCAGGGCTTATACAATTTGATCGAAACCGTCGTCGGCTGCTTGTTGCGCAAGACGTCCAACTTGACTGAATCGCCCTTGAATTTTCGCTCAACGACTTCCTCGAACTGTGCGTGTTCACCATCCAGTTCGACATTCGCATCGCTGGCGATCGGATGGCCGTCGATAGCGAGAAGAACGTCACCCGGGTAAAGAATGCCATTCGATGGACCGGCGGCCACCACGGAGCTCACCAGCACGCCGCGATCGTCATCCTTTAAACCGAGGAATCTTCGTTGAGCGGGATTCTGTAATTTCGCATAGGTAATTGCGAGATCGGGATACTCGTCATAATGCCCGTTGCCGATATCCTGAAGAAATCGTTTTATCACGGGCGTGGGAATCATGTAGGCTACTCCTTGGGCGACATCGCCGCTATAACCTTGAAAGGCGACGCCGACGACTTTGGCGTCTTGCATTACCGGGCCACCGCTGTTTCCCGGGTTAATCTGCGCGCTGATCTGGATCGCCAGATGTTGATCGACCGATGAATGCGTGTAGAGCTGGAAATCGACCCTCGACACGATCCCGGTGGTGACCGACATCCGCTCGCCTCCGATTGGATAGCCGTACGCCGAGACGGTCGATTCCAGCGTAGGAATGCCGCCAAATTGTAATGGCAACATGTTCTTGAAAAAATCCGGAGCTGGCACAGTGATCACTGCCAGGTCGCAATCATTCGCTATAAATTGTACTTTGGCGGGATACTTATTGGGATCGCCATCCCGCTCCACGGTGACGTAACGGCTGTTGGCAACAACGTGCGCATTTGTCATGATGCGATTGCCGCTTATGACGAAACCGGCGCCAACGCCGCGCTCGAGCCCACCGGCGTTCCAAGGCGCTTTGTAATCCGGTTCCACTGAAGTGGCGGTAATCCGGACCAGACTTTTTTGAACCGGACCGTTTGGCTTTGGCGGCGCAATTGGAACCGGAACCGGAACTGCTGCTTGCCCTGGCGAGATCGATCTCCACGGACCCGGCCGCTCTGGGCCCCGCGGTTCCATCGGGGGACGCGCCGGTGTGCTTTCCTGCGCGTCCAGAACCGGTCCAAGCAGCAACGTGGCGTAAATTAAAACAAGGATACGCTTCATGAGCGGAAAGGCCGCAAACTTAAACGGCGTACTCGAAAATCAAGATTCGGATTTGCATTGGCAAGTGGCCTTTTCGGAACACAACAGACACGATACATGCTTTCTCCGTTCAAATCTCTAACAGACGAAGAAGGATTTGCGCCGCGCCCTCAGATTCCAGCGCGCTCGAGAATTGATTTCAACACTGTTTCGGCCTCAAAGACTTCACGAGCCAGGGCGTAAGCGGCCAGCGAATGCTTCGTGTAATCGGCGTTGACGCGTTTCACCGCATTGGCGATTTCATCGAGCGTTCGGAAAGATAAAAGGCCTCCTTCGCCGCTGTAGAATTTTGTAAAGCCGGTTTCCTGAGTGATGACCGGGCGTCCTGCTGCGAGATAACACGCGCTCCTATCGCTGAACCACCCGGTATTCAGGCGCACGTATTGATCCTTGGCGACAGTGAACTCTCCTTTGGATCGCTGGACGTAATCCCGATAGAGCCAGTAATCGACGCTCATTTGCAGCGGTGAAGTGAGTCGCCATCCGTTTCGCTCGAATTTTGCGCGGGTGGCAGCGTGCTCGATGTTTGTCGCCAGCTCAAATGTTTCGCCGGCTTTTTTTGGCGCTGCAATGAAGCGAAGAAATTCTCGCGACTTGCTCCAGAGATATTTTTTGCCGCGCCATGTAATGTCTTTCAGACCGCTGGTGGACCAATTGGCGACGGATGTGAACACGGCCGCGCGAGGAGGAGAACGTCTTGTTCGCCAAAGATCGGTCACCACTGGTTGGCGCGTCGGTAGCCATTTCAATCCGTGGGTCGGGACCGGAAAGCTTTTGGTGCCGATGTTTTCGCCAAAAGTGAAAAGGGCATGATGTCGGCCCAGATATTGAATTGTCGATTTCACGCCCTTATCGATCTTGATTTGCTCGACACCAGGATCGCTTTCGATGTACAGAATGCGATCCGAAACGAGCAGATCGTCGTTGAATTCTTGTGCGCCGCAGATGTTCAGGATAGCGTCCGCTTCCCGGTAAAGCTGCCGAATTCGTTTCAATCGCAACCCGGCAGTGGGATTGCCCGGTAAATAACGTGCGCAAAAGGCCCAGCGATTTCGGAATTCGAATTCTCGCGCCAACCGATTCAGGAGCCCCGCGGTGTAATCAAATTCAGTGGTGACTTCAAACGTTTCCGGGTTGTAGGGAATGCGGGCTGAATCTTCGATGTAACACACGTGGTGACCAAGCCGTTGCAGTCCGACGATGTAATGGATGTGCTGCCAGATTACGCCTGCGATCGGCATTGAGCCCATGAAGCCCATGACGACGATGCGCTTCCGTTTCATATGGCAACAGGTGAACGGTGATCAGTGACCAGTGAACGGAGCGAGTATTCGAGATGCATTGGACTGATCACGGATCACAATTGCCGAACTACCACAGCTGGATTTCCTGCCACGACTGTGTTCGGTGGAATGGATTTAGTGACGACCGATCCCGCGGCCACGACCGAGTTTTCCCCGATCGTGACGCCTTTCAAAATCACTGCGTTCATCCCGATCCAGACGTTGTCCGCGATTTTCACAGGTGCGGTTTTCAACTTGGGACGTGCAGGCCGATCCGTGAAATACGGCGCGAGAGCTTGTGCGTCGATGAGACGCTGGGCCGGTTCGAGCGGGTGAAAATCGGAATCCGCGATCCCGACGTTCCACGAAATCAAGCAATACGAGCCAATCTCGATCTTCTCATCTGCCATAATCAGGGCGCCGTTCAGCAGCGTGAAATCGCCTATCGTGCACTGGCCGTTCTCGCCGACGGAAAACGAACAGCCGGCGTAACACGAAACGTGTTTGCCGATAACGATAGCACCTGATTTTCTGCTCCGGATTCTCCGAAAGATTTGCGCGCTCTCGCAATAGAATCCCTCGCCAAACTCGACGTTTTGCGGGATCGGTTCCGGCCACCAGTCGCTCTCGACGTGTCGATCTTCTCTAACGTTGCTCATGGAGCCGCCCCAGTCGGGAATTTCCCCGACGCATATAGTTTTGCGTAAATCCCGCCACGTACGATCAGCTCCGGGCCGCGTCCTTTTTCAACAACGCGGCCGTGTTCAAGCACGATGATTTGGTCGAGACCATGGATCGTCGCCAAGCGATGGGTCGCAATTAAAGTTGTCCGGCCGCGCATCAATTCCTGGATGGTTTCCATGATTGCCGCTTCGGTTACCGGATCCAGCGCCGACGTAGGTTCGTCCAGTAGCAAAATCGGCGCGTTCTTCAAAAACGCACGGGCAATGCCGATTCGCTGGCGTTGGCCAACGCTCAGGTGCCCGCCTCGTTCGCCCACAGGGCTGGAGTAGCCATCAGGCATCTGCCGAATAAATTCGTCTGCCTGCGCACGGCACGCCGCCTCGATAATTTCTTCTTCCGTCGCATCGGGGCGGCCGTATGCGATGTTCTCTCGTACCGTTGTGGAAAAAAGCAGCGTGTCTTGTAAGACGATTGCGATCTGCGCGCGCAAACTTTTTTTTGTGATCTTCCGTACATCCCGATCGTCGAGCATGACGAAACCCGTGGAGGCATCGTAAAACCGCGGCACCAAACTCATTAAAGTGCTTTTGCCCGCACCGGTGCCGCCTACCAGGCCGACGATCTGATTCGGATCGATGCGAAGGTTGATGTCGCGCAAGACGTGCCGATCGCCCGCGTAACCGAAATTTACGGATTGAAATGCGATTGCGCCTTTGGCGGATGAAATAGAAACCGCATTCGGTGAATCGCGCACATCGTCCTCTCGGTCGAGCACTTCAAAACAGCGCTTCGCGCCAGCAGTCGCGCCTTCCATGGCCCACGTGGTGTAGGTGAGAGACTCGAGCGGCTGATAAAGCATCAGCAAATAGGCACTAAAAACGAGTAGCGATCCCAGGGTGAGCGTGCCGCTTAAGACGTGCAGCGAGCCGATGTAATACATTGCAGCTGTGCCGATCACCATCAATGTGCTGATCACCAGCGCACTGTTCACGTTCGTCAAAGTGAGCCGCAGATTGGCTTGCAGGCTTTGACGGGCTTGTTGCTGAAATTGGCGCACTTCGAATTCCTCGCGTCCAAATGCATGGACCATTCGAATCGAGCTAAGACCTTCCTGTGCTTGCGCGAGGACCGCGCTTTCCTGTTCCTGAATCGAAGTCGATTCGCGACGAATCCGATGCGCAAAAAGATAAATCGCGCCAACAACCAAGGGAACGATGGCCAGAGAAACCATCGTCAGCTTCCAATCCAACCGCAACATGATGAGGAAGGTTCCGATCAACGTGATTACGGACGAGAAGATGTTGGTGAACCCTTTGTTGTAGATCGTCTGGATTGATTGCGAATCGTACGCGACGCGGAAACTGGAATCACTCGAACGGCGCGCGTCGTGGAATTTGAGCGAGAGGGATTGCAAATACGAATAGAGATCGGTGCGCAATTTGAGCAATGCTTGCAGGCCGATTTTCACAAAGAGATAGTTCGTGATCCAATTCATCATTCCCCAGAAAAGCTGGATCACGATCAGGGAAAGACAGAGCAGCGGGATCCAGGTGCGCCAATCACTGCGCACTGCTGCGCCCGGACGAAGGAAATCGTCCACGATCAGCTTAAACGGCCACGGTTTGAGCAGATTCAGGCCAATGCCGACAAGCGAGACGAACAACCCGAGGATCGTTTGACCCAGAAACGGTCTGTAGTAACGGAGAACGCGCCGGTAGATCGACATCTCAATTTGGGATTGCGGATTTTCGTTTTTAGACTGAACTAGGGCGAACTTTATTGCGGCTCGACATCGAGAGATTCCTCGACTTCGCCCGGAATGACAATATGCATCATCTTCTTGAAACCTGGTTCCATTGGGTGCTCACTGGCGGCTATCTCGGCATCATCGTGTTGATGGCGATGGAAAGTTCTATCGTTCCGGTGCCCAGCGAAATCGTCATTCCGCCCGCTGCATTTCTGGCTGCGCAAGGAAAACTCAGTTTTACAGGTGTAGTGCTCGCAGGGGTACTGGGGTCGTATCTTGGTTCGGCCATCACTTATTGGGCGTCGCGATTAATTGGACGTCCGATAATCGCAAAGTATGGCCGGTTTGTGCTGGTGACGCCCAAAAAGCTGGAGCAAGCCGAGCAATGGCTCGCCCGCTACGAGGCAGGCGGAGTCTTTTTCGCGCGGCTTCTTCCAGTAGTTCGTCATCTGATTTCGATTCCCGCAGGAATCGTTCGAATGAATTTCGGCCTTTTCAGTCTCGTGACGATTGCTGGATCGGCGCTCTGGTGTTGGATTCTGGCTTATCTGGGTGATAAAGCCTACCGTCTTGAGCCGGAGCTTTTGACGAGTCCAGACGCGCTGGTCCGGTTCATCCACGGACAATCCAAGGGCATCTTGCTCGTCGTCGCGCTTTTTGGGGCTCTGTACATGTTGAGCGTGCGGCTGATGAAGCCGCGCTCCGGCCCTTAGCCTTCGTGGCATTTCCTCCCGGGCGATCCCCCATCGGCAGGGATGCCGACGCCCACCAAGCGCAAGATTTTGTGTTTGAAAATTGAACAAAAGTGTCGGCGAGCGGTCAGTCATAAAGTGCATAAGGAGAGAATAACTACATAGGGCTTATGGATGAGATATTCACAAATGGAGATGGTATTGGAATTGCTTCCCGAAATGGAGGCAATCGTATGAAAAGAAACCGACAAATTTTAAAACCTCGAAAATTTTCGAGTCTGTCACTGGGTGATCTGATCCTGGCAGTCAGCTCCTGTACTAGTAGCAATAGAGAGACGGTCGCGACCGTCGCGGACCTTTTTGCCAGTGGCCAGGTGCGTCTGCAGGACAACGGGCGCTACTTGCGCGTCCGTGTTTGTTAGGCGACGGCGTTGCCGGCTTTCGCAATTCCGGTCCGAGGATCTCATCGCCGTCGCGACTCTTCGTTTTCGTTAACACCTCGCTTTAGCGAGGTGGGTCAACCCACCAACCCACACCAAAACCGAAACCGCTTCAGCGGTTTGTCCGCGAGGTCATCCGAAAAAACCGCTGAAGCGGTTCAGAATATCCTGCGCCGTCTCACACCGCGCTGAAGCGCGGTGTTAATCAAACAAAACGCTTTTCCCGTAAACACGCCGCTTTTATGTTGCCACAGTGATCGATCGTTATTCCCGGCCAGAGATGAGCAAAGTCTGGTCGGACGAACGCAAGTTTCAAATTTGGCTGGAGATTGAGGTTCTCGCCTGTGAGGCGATGGCGCAGCTTGGCCAGATTCCGAAAAATGATGCTGAGCAGATTCGGAAGCGTGCGCGATTTTCAATTCCTGAAATCCTGGAGATCGAAAAGCGGACCAACCACGACGTCATCGCTTTTCTTGAAAATGTCGCTGGCTCAGTGGGACCTGCAGCGCGTTGGATTCACCAGGGGCTTACGTCATCAGACATTTTAGACACGACGTTGGCCGTCCAATTAAACGAGTCGTGCGACATTCTTCTGGCCGACCTGAAATCTCTCCGAACGGTGATCGCGGACCAGGCGCGGCGGTTCAAAATGACTCCAATGATCGGGCGCAGCCACGGCGTGCATGCCGAGCCAATCACGTTCGGCCTGAAGGTTGCGCTGATGTATGACGAATTCGGCCGCGCGGAAGAGCGTCTCACGCAGACGCGCGAGCGAATTCGTGTCGGCAAAATAAGCGGCGCCGTCGGCACGCACGCACATATCGATCCCAGGATTGAGCGAGCTGTATGCGAGAAACTCGGATTAAAACCCGCGACGCTTTCGACCCAGGTCGTGCAGCGTGACCGACACGCGGAGTTTATAACCACGCTCGCCGTGATCGCCTCCAGCATCGACCGTTGGGCGACCGAATTCCGTCATCTCCAGCGGACTGAAGTGCTGGAAGTTGAAGAATTTTTTGGCGAAGGGCAA
>Ga0137372_10007249_pt1 | contig 10726 bp, 8 predicted proteins | sample SagtaG_6_FD_104911 | JGI IMG/M metagenome (GOLD analysis project Ga0137372, IMG submission 104911) | Vadose zone soil microbial communities from Sagehorn Ranch, Mendocino, California, USA - Sage1_R_60_16 metaG | ecosystem: Environmental > Terrestrial > Soil > Vadose zone | place: USA: California...
CGGGTGATCTCGAGGTACCGGACGTGCGCCTCGAGCCCGGCGCCGAGGAGGCTCGCGACGCCCAGGACCAGCCCGACGGCGACGCCCGTCCGCACGGCGGTCCAGCGTCGCTGGGTGATCAGCCACCAGGCCAGAACGACCGGCGAGACCTTGAGCATGACGAGGAAAGCCGTCAGCGCCCCGGCCCAGGGCTCGCGCCGCTCTCCCGTCCAGCGCCACACGAGGACGCTGCCGAGCAGGAGGAACGCGTTCACGTTGCCGACTCCGATCTCGTACGTGAGCGGAACGACGAGGACCATGATTGCAACGCTTGCCAGGATCGGGTTGGCGCGCAGGTACGCGATCAGCACGGCACCGATGGCGGCGAGCGCCGCCGCCCACCAGATGTACGCGCCGGAATCCGGCGGCAGGAGCGCCAACGGCCGGAACATGACCGCGATGAACGGCGGGGAGAGCAGCGGCACCGTCCAGTGCGGCGGCTGGATCCCGATGGGCCGATCGCCCGCGGAGATGGCATAGAGCGGGTGGCCGGCATTGAGCCGCTCCCCCGCGGCGAGATAGACGAGCGCGTCCCCGGGGATGAGGCCGCGGCGAAAATAGACCGTGAGGAACACGGCCAGGAGCCCAAGGGCCAGGGCGACCAGACCGACCGCAAGGGGGGAGGTCCCTGATCGGACCGCCACGAGGCGCGTCATGGCCTCGATCCTACGACAGGCACCCGCTCGCGGTTCATCCCCTGAACGGGGCTGGCGCTGGCCCGGTACCATCGGGGTGTTGCCCGTAAGCCCCACGCAAGCCATCCTTCATCGTTGATGACCCACCCAGGCGGTCCCCTCGTCGCCGTCGTCATTCCCGCGCTGAACGAGGCGGGGAAGATCGGCCGCGTCCTGGACAAGCTCCCGCGCGACGGGCGCTTCGAGGCGATCGTCGTGGACGACGGCTCGACAGACTCCACCGGTGACGAGGCGCGCGCTCGCGGCGCGGCCCTCGTCATTCGCCACGATGTCCGCGGCGGCGTTGGCGCTGCCATCCGGGACGGCTGGCTTGCCGGGCTCGAGCGCGGCCGGCCCTACCTGGCGCTGGTGTCCGGCGACGACCAGCACGAGCCGTCCGAGCTGTCGGACGCCCTGGACACATTGCTTGCGTCAGGCGCGGATTATGTCCAGGGCTCGCGGTGGATGCGAGGAGGCCGCGTCATCGGGGACAGCGGCGGGCGAGGATTCGGCACGCGGCTCTATTCGGCGCTGTTCAGCATCCTGGTCTTTCGGTGGATCACCGATGCGACGAACGGCTTCCGAGTCTTTCGATCGTCGATCCTCGCTGATCCGAAGATCGACATCCGGCAGAGCTGGCTCGACAGCTACGATCTGGAGCCGTACGTCCTGTACAAGGCCGTGCGCCGCCACACGGTGATCGAGGTTCCGTGCACGGTCCGCTATCACGCGAAGGAGGGCTACACGAAGATGCGCGGACTGCGAGACTGGTGGCGCCTGTTCCGTCCGGCGCTCCTCCTGCGAACCGGAGTGAAGCGATGACCCTGTCGCTCGAGCGCGGCTTTGGAGGCCGGCGCATCCTCGTGACGGGAGGGGCCGGGTTCGTGGGCGGAGCCGTCGTGCGGCGGCTCGTCGAGGCCGGCGCCAAGGTGACCGTCCTCGACGATCTGTTCACTGGCCAGGCGGAGACGGTCCCGGCCGGCGCCCAGTTCATCCACGGCTCGGTCACCGATGAGCGACTCGTGACCGAGCTCGTGGGAACCCATTCCGTGGTGTTCCATCTCGCCGCGCGCAACATCATCGCGTCGACGAAGAACCCTCGAGACGACTTCGCCACGAACATCGGTGGCACACTGAACGTGCTCATGGCGGCGCGCGAGGCCCGCGTCGAGCGGGTCATCTATTCATCGTCGACGTCTGTCTACGGGAATCCGCGGAGCATCCCGATCAACGAAGACGACCTCATCGTCCCGCTCAGCCCGTATGCCGTGAGCAAGCTCGGCGGCGAGCACTACTGTCTCGCGTTCTACGAGAGCTACGACCTGCCGATCTCGGTCGTCCGCTACTCGAACATCTACGGGCCCGGCCAGCGACCTGACAATCCGTATTGCGGGGTGGTCAGCAAGTTCCTCACGAGCGCGTTCCTGGGGGAGCCGCTATCGATCCACGGCGACGGACTGCAGACCCGGGACTTCACGTACATCGACGACGCGGTGGAGGCCACCCTCCTCACGGCGATCCACCCTCGGGCGGAAGGCGAGGTCTTCAACGTGGGGACAGGGATCGAGACGTCGGTCGCGGAACTCGCCCGGATGGTCGGCCAGGCCGTGGGTCGAGAGACCACCGTGCAGACCATCGACCGACGGGACATCGACAACATCCGGCGGCGGGTCGTGAACATCGAGAAGGCCCGTCGCATGCTCCACTGGGTCCCACAGGTTCGGATGCAGCGCGGGCTCGACCGGACCGCCGAGTGGTTCCAGGCCGCCGGATTCGCCTCGCCGGAGGGGGCTGCAGCAGTATCGGGCGGCCACTGACCGTGCCAGACCCAGGAGATCGAGCGGCGGAAACGCTCTCGTGAGGCGAAACGACGGCCTCGACGCCGTCCGCCTGTCGGCCGAGGTAATGGTCTTCTGCTCCCACCTCGCCTACTACGGGATCGTCACCGGGGTCTTTTCCCTCGCCGTGGGACTCAGATCCGGCGTCGTGCTGTTCTTCGTGCTTTCCGGATACCTGCTGTACCGCCCGTTCGTGCTTGGCGAGGCGAACCTCGGTGCATACTTGATTCGACGGTTCGCTCGGATCATTCCCGCATACTGGGTCGCCCTCGTGGGGACCACGTTCCTGTCGGGCGACCAGGCGTTCGTGCGCGATCCGATCCCCTACCTTGTCTTTGCGCAGAACTATTCGCCGGAGAGCTTCAACGGCTTCCTCGGCGTGTCGTGGACGCTCGTGCTGGAGATGACTTTCTACGCGGTGCTGCCGCTGCTCGCCGCGCTCGCCCGGCGGCACGGTGCGTGGATTCTCGTGACCCTTGGGCTCCTCTCCTTTCTCGGGCAGATCGGCACCTGGGAACTTGGTCCGCGAGTCGGCCTCGAATATGGCTCGCTGCGTCTGATCGCAAGCCTGTTCCCCTTCGTGCTCTGGTGTTTCATCCCCGGGATGCTGCTGGCTCGCTTCGAGGGCGATCATCGGCTGGCCTGGACCGGCCGCTCCCGGGCGGCCCTCCTGGGGGTCGTCTTGCTCGTCCTGGGCGTGGCCTCCAACCCGTGGTCGACGAACAACCCGCTGGCCGTCGCGGGATCCTTCCTGCTCGTCGCATTTGGGGTCGCGCGACCGGGTATCCGCCTGCCGGGATGGGTCGCCTACGGTGCGGCGATCAGCTACGCGGCATACCTCTGGCATGTCGACGTGATGAGGCTCTTCGCGGGCTGGCCTGCAGCCGGGATTCTCGCGGCGATCGCCACCGTTTCGATCGCGTCGGCCAGCTATTACCTCGTGGAACGACCCGTGCTCGCAGCGGCCCGCAGGCGTTTCTCCCGCGCGGGGTCGATACCGGTTGCCTCGACCGAGGTCCGCGAGCTCGCCCCGGTCGAATCACTCCCGTAGCCGAAGAGATTCGCCCGTTTGCCACGGGTGTCCGATCTCAAGGGTCGCGAGAACAGAGACCGTCGAGGTCATATGTGGTCCTGGCCCGGTCACCCGGTGTAGACACGCGACGCCGGCGCTTCACGTCCGGTGCGACCGAGCCAGGCCACGGCTGGCAGCAGGACGAGCGGAACATCCCACAGTGAGTACGTGAGTGGCGGCCATGTCGCACCGGCATTCCGGATGACGGCGAGATAGTCGCCCCAGAGGGGCATCAGGGGCACGTTCAGCGCGATGAATGCCGCCATGCCAATTGCCAGCCAGGTGACTCGGCGGATTCCGGCAAGGATCAGCGGAGCCAGACTCGGCTTCAAGAGAACCAGGACTGCCGGCCACCCCCAGATGAGCCCAAGACCAACGAACAGCGCCATCCACATGCTCGTATTGCCCATGATGATGATTGCGTCCGTTCGTGGCCACGCGAAGATGAGCGCGAATATCACCCAGGTCGACGGTTCCGGCCTGAGGCGCCACACCATGGCGGCCAACGCCCCCAGAGGAATCAGCCACCACAGGGCGGCGGGCAAATAGGAGAGGGGCACGAAGAGGAACAGCATGCTGGGCGGGTAGATCATGTCCCGCCCCGTTGTCTCGGTGTACGGGCCGGCGAGCTGGAGCGGCAAATACACGCTCTGGCCGTCGCGCCACCGATGCGCGACCTCCATGAAGAATCGGTAGTCGACGCCCCATTGTTCCGGGAGCGGTGCCGGGGTAGCCACGAGGTTCACATACAGCGTGGCCAGGATGATCCCCATGGCGACGGCGGCGAAGTAGCCGCGCGGCCGGGCACGTACACGATCGATCGCAACGCGCGCCTCATGCGAGCTGAATCGTTTCGTCACCGCCTGGACGACGCTCACCAGAATCCCGGACCCCTTCGCCGAAGGCCCGACGACGCGGCGTTCGCGTAGGTTCGGGCCCCCAAAGGTCGCCAGGGGCACAGGGGCAATGGGGGTGCCGTCACGTGTGGGCCGCGGCGCGTAACCCACTCGAGCGGAGCAGGCGGCCGTCGAACGCGACGAACGCCGCAAGCAGGACGGTCACGTTCGTCAGGTTGAAGATCGGTGAGGCAAAGACGCCCGTTGCGATGGCGACCGCCCAGGCCGCCCGCTCGTGCCGGCGCAGCATCCAGACGGCGGCTACTCCCACCACGGAGACGGTGGGTGCCACGAGCGGGAGCAGGTCAGTCGAGACACCCACGGCAGACAGGATCCCGACGAGGCTGGCCTGGATGCCTCCGCCCCGGGCCGCGGCGTCACCGACGTGGAAGAACTCGACGTGTGCGGCCAGGCCGGCTCCGGCGACGCTCACGGCCAGGCTGGCCAGCCCGACCGCCGTCGCCGCCGCGAGCGCGTTCCAGCGGCGGGTGACCAGGAGCCACCAGCCCAGGAAGACCGGCGAGAGCTTGAGCACGCTCGTGAAACCGATGATCGCTCCTGCGGCGCGATCGTGACCACGCTGAATGAGGAGCCAGGCGCCGACGATCGCGACCGTGATGAACGAGCCAACGTTGCCCGACCAGGCGGTGATGGCGAGCGGGACGATCAGGACGAGGCAGCCGGCCGCCGTCGCTCGGCCGCCACGCCACAGGAGCCAGACCAGGAACCCCAGCAGGGACACCATGCCAGCCGCCCACCAGGCGATGATCACCGGCTCGAACGGCAGGAACGCCGCGACCGGCCGCCACAGCACACCCATGAGCGGCGGATACAGATACGGCGACGGCAGGCCGAACAGGAGCGCCAGTACGTGGCGGTCGCCGGGCCCGTACGCGTACAGCGAATGACCAGCGTTGAGGCGCTCGCCGGCCGCGTAGTAGTTGGACGTGTCCAGAATGAAGGCCATCGGGTCCATCGCCCAGGGTCGCGCGTTGACCACCACCCAGGCGACCGCCAGGGCGAGGGCGACCAGCGCCACGATCCTCAGGCTGGTGTCCGCGCCCCATTGCGCGAATACGCGCAGGACCGGCAGCGCCCGCCAGTTGCCGCCCGCAACCGCCGGTGTGGATCCGGCGGCCGCCGCGGGAACGGGGCCGGGGCTGGGGCTGGCCGGCGATGGCATGCCCGGCATTCTAGAGAGGCCCGCCGGCGGCGGGCTGTGGCCCGAGAGTACCGTCTGCTCGGGGCGTGCGCGGTGTCGGCTGAACTGGCCCCGCCCTCAGACGCGGACGGAGGTCCAGTATCGCTCGGCGAAGCCGCCGGACAATCCGCCCAGCTCGGCCACCCGCCGTCCCTGTTGGCGGACCGCGTCGGCCATCGGCCGGACCCCACCGAACAGCCTGTCCAGCTGGCTCGCGTACAGCCGGACACCAGTCACCTTGTGCTCGACCTCGTCCGAGATCCGTGCGTACTCGGGCCACAGCGAGATGCCTCGTGGGAGGTCCGCCAGGGCTTCGGCCGGGAGATCTTCCAGGCGCGAGAAGTCGGTCCACCAGGCATATGGGAAATCTTCGTAGAACGTGATGACCCCGGCAAAGTCGGGCCCTGGCATGACCCAGCGCCGATCGTCACCAAGCAGCGCGACGCCGACCGCCCTGGTCAGCTGATGGTCTACGTGGCCGCCGACGCCGAGCGGGAAGTACACCTTCTGCGGCTCGAGGCGTGCAATCTCCTGGCGCAGGATTTCGATCGGCGGCGGATCGTCTTCCCGAGGGCTGCCCAGCAGCTCGGCATCGCCCTCGTAGCCACGAAACACCGCATCGGGCAGGTCCAGGAACACGATGGACGCCTCCGCGAAGAGCGCATAGCGCTCGTCTTCCAGGCGCCGGCTTGCCATCGCCTCTCCGGCAGCGGCCGCATCCATTCGTTCCTCGGTCAGCACCGCGCCCTGGTTGGGCTCGTCGTCGATCAGCGGCTGGCCGCCCAGCGCCACGTTATGGATCTCCGCCCGGCGGTACCACGACGAGCGCTGCCAGAAGCGCTTGGCTGCCGCATCGGCGTCGACCTGGGTGGCCTCAAGTCGATCGACGGTCGCCGACCATGGCGGCAACGTCGCAACCGGGTCGAGGTGAGGTGGATAGTCCGGTGCGATATGGGATCGGTTGAAGGCTTCGGTGACCGGCCAGATCGCCTTCGTCCCGAAGCCGAGTGCCTCCCGTTGGTATGGCGTCAGGCCGGCCGGGGCTCCGGAACCAGAGAAGACGGTCAGAATCGTGATGTTCTGTCCGATCTCGCGGAGGCCGGCGATCAGTCCGCCGCACGACAATGCGACGTCGTCCGGATGGGGCGCGACGAAGACATGGGCCATGGCCCGGCGAGTATACCGAGCGGTGCGGTCGATCAGGACCCCGCCGGCGAAGGCGGAGTCGAAGGATTGGCAGAGCTGGATGCGCCAGTCGGTGACGACGATCCCGCCGATGGCAGGATGCTTGGACTCGGCAAGGCACTTCCGCTTGGCACTGCCACGGACGGCGAGGGGCTGGGCGGCACAGTCGTGAAGAAGCCGCGCGCGCCCCACAGCATCCCGAAGAGCAGGATTCCCACGAACGTCGCAACCACGCCGACAACATAGAGCTGCGACGCCCGATCGTCGATGCGCACGGCCCGCTCGGACGGGGTGACGACCGGCGCAGCGGCAGCGCCATCGGCCCGACCCAGGCGCTGGCTCAATCGCGCCCGCGCCGGAGACACACCAGCTGTGGCGGCCGTGGGTTCCTCGATCTCGTCGTCCGCCTCGGCGCCGATCTCCTCCGCGGCGAACTCGTCATCGTCCTCGACGAAGTCGTCGTCGATGAAGGCCTCGCCGGCCACGCCTTCGGCCTCCGTTGCATCGGCGTCGTGGGAGCCGACAGGCTCCGTCGGGTCCAGGTTGGCATCGTCACGGCTCGGGCGGGGCGCGTCGCGCTCGCGGTCGGACATCGGGTGGCCGTCTCTCCTCCAGGCGTCTGGATCGTGCCGAGACGCGTCGGCGGTGGACATGAGCGCTGGCGTCGTTGCCTGGCACCGCCTGCTCGAGGTGCCAAGCGGCCGCCAGTGTACCCAAGGCCAGCCGGGCCCGTGGGGCCGCGGCGGATCAGGCGTCTCGGACAGCCGGAATGAGCAGGCCGGCAAGGCCGGCAGCAGCGGTGACGATGCCGAAGAAGCCGATGACCGGCGCAATGCCAACCACTGTTGCGAGCAGGCCAGCCACGGCCATCGCGAGGGTCAGGGATCCGAACACCAGCGAGAAACGGAAGCCCACGACCCGACCGATCAGCTCGGCCGGCGTACGCTCCTGAAAGAGCGTCTGGCTGGGGATGATGTAACCCCTATTGGCGATGCCCGAGCCGATCATGAGTCCCACCGCCATCGGCAGCTGGCCAGCGATCGCGAGCGCGGCCGTGCAGAGTCCCCACGCGGTGTAGCCGACAATGACCAGCCTGCCCTTGGCCAAACGGGCCCCGATCAAACCAACGGCAATGCCGCCGATGAGATTGCCCAGGCCGATGCCAGCCTCGAGGAAGCCGTAGGCGGCCTCCGGACCGACCGCGCCCCTCTGGATGACCTGGGCCGCGTAGTTCGGGGTGAGGACCAGCAGCACACCGACAGCGAACTGGCCAACGGCGCCCTGCAGGGTGTTGGCCAGGAGCACGGTCTCGTGTCGCAGAAAATTCCAGCCCTCCCGCATTTCCGCGAGGAAGCTCGGGGTGGGCACCGCCCGGTCACGGCTTCGCAGCAGCGGCGGAACGGCCATTGACGCGATGAGGAGCGCCGAGGCGATGTACGTCCCGGCATCGACCCAGAACGCGAGCGGCAGTGCCGAGCCCAGGAACGTCACGAACAACGCCGCCAACGGGTAGCCGGCAATGTCCGCGAACGTGTCGCTCAGCCAGGTGGCCGAGTTCGCCGTCAGCAGCTCGTCGCGCGCCACGATCTGGGGGATGATCGCCGTGCGGGCCGGCCGGAAGAAGATGGAGATCGTCGTCACGAGGAAGACGAGCGGGTAAACGAGGACGAGATTCACCTCTGCCGCAACAGGGATGAGGAGCACGACCGCGGCTCGGAGCAGATCGCTGACGACCATGACGTCTCTGCGGTTCCAGCGGTCCACGAATGTACCGGCGACCGGTCCCAGGAGCAGGTTCGGCAGGGTTGCGGCCAGGAAGACGAAGGCCACAGCGGAGGGGGAGAAGTTTGTGGCGCCAAGGACGAGGAACGCGAGGGCCACCTGATGGACGCGATCCCCCAGAAGGCTGATGAGCTGGCCCACCCACAGGGCTGAGAACGAGCCGTTCAGGGCCAGGCGGATGTACGGGTGGTGACGTCGCGGGGCCGCCCGGCGGGCGACTGCCGCCGCCGATGCCCGGGCCTGGCCGCCCGCCTCCAGAGCGTCGAACTCACCGGGCAGAGGGGCCAACGCCGGCGACGACAAGCCCGCCCCGCCACCGCCCAGGATGAGTGGCCGCTGCAGCACGGACGCCTCCGCCAGCCCGGGCGCCAGGCCCGTTTCGGCGCGCACCCCGGTTCCGCGCATCGCCGCATCCACCGTTCGTGGCAGCCGAGCCGTACCAGCGAGGCCGACGAGGGAGGTGGCTGAGCCGCTACCGGATGCCGGCTGCCCGGCGGTCGCATCGTCCGCCTTCTCGGCGGCGAACTCCCGAGACCATTCGTCGCGTTCGACTGGGCCGCGAAGCACGCTGGCGAAGCTGAAGAACGCGAGGCCACCGGCCAGGAAGATGTCGCCGATCGACGCGACGTTCTGTATGAACGGCAACGGGATCGGGATCACATCCCCAAGTGGGCCCGCCCGGAGCAGGAACTCGGCGTTCAGCCCGGTGGGCAGGATCGCGTGGAAATGGGATGTGACGTCGGCCCGGGTGAAGCCCGCCGCGATGAGACTGGGCATCCAGATTGGCATGAAGCCGCCGTTGACGAGCACGGGCACGAGGTTGGAGGCGATGCCCACGAAGGCGAGGCTGAAGCCGGGCTCGCGGCGGTTTGCCCAGCATCCCAGGAGGAGGAGACCGAACGCGGCCGCGAACAAAGGCAGCCGGAAGGTGTCCGCTGCCGGGAAGCGCAGATTGAGCGCGATCTCCGTCCCGAAGCGGATGATCGCGCCCAGGACCAGGATCTCGAGCCAGCGCAGCCGACGGGTGTTATCGACGAGATTGGCGAACGAGCCACCGGCGAGGAACCCCGCGATCAGGCCGAGCGCGACGCCGCCGATCAGCACGCGCTAGCGAACGTGGGTCTGGGCCGCTCCGGGCTCCGGCAGAGCCGCCGCTTGCGCCATCCGGCTGGCCGCCTGGGCCAGGAGTGGGATTGGGCGCGGCTGGAAGGTCCGGCCTGGATCGGGTACCCCGTCGACCCAGTTCGTCCGGACGAAGGCATCCACAACGGCGGGATCGAACTGGATTCCGGCAAACTTGCGAAGCTCGGACAGGGCCTGCTCCACCGTGAGGGGAGTCATGCGATAGGGCCGCTGAGCGGTCATGGCCTCGAACGCATCGGCCACGTGAAGGATGCGGGCCAGCCAGGGGATCTCGTCGCCGATCAGCCTGTCCGGATAGCCCGAGCCGTTGTACCACTCGTGATGGTGGCGGATGATCGGCAGCTCCGGGGCCAGTTTTCGAACCGGCGCGATGATCTCGGCCCCCAGCTCGGGATGCGCATTCATCTTGATGCGCTCTTCGCGAGTGAGCTTCTCCTGCTTGAGAAGGATCTCGTCGCGCACACCGATCTTGCCGATGTCGTGCAGCAGGCCGCCCCACTCCAGGGCCTCCATCTCGTGCTCGTTGCACTTCATTTCGCGGCCGATGTCGCTGGCGATGAGCATCACGCGCTTGGAGTGGTTGCTGGTGAACGGATCGCGCTTGTCGACGGCGTTTGCCAGGCTCTCGATAGTCTGCGTGAACATCTCGCGCATTTCGACGAACCGGTGATGCGCGACGCGGGTCGTATAGAGCGGCAAAGCAAACAGCAGCGTCGCCCACCAGCCAGAGCCGAAAGGCAGGAGGTACACGCGGCTCATCAGCCAAGCGAGAGGAACCAACGCGAAGACGCTCGCTGCGTAGGCTCGTGTCTCGCCGAGGGCTATGGATCGAATCGACTGCCCATCACGGATCCCAACGCCCACGGCTGTAATCACTACGTTAAACGCAAAGAAGA
>Ga0137372_10007257_pt1 | contig 10714 bp, 4 predicted proteins | sample SagtaG_6_FD_104911 | JGI IMG/M metagenome (GOLD analysis project Ga0137372, IMG submission 104911) | Vadose zone soil microbial communities from Sagehorn Ranch, Mendocino, California, USA - Sage1_R_60_16 metaG | ecosystem: Environmental > Terrestrial > Soil > Vadose zone | place: USA: California...
AATTCGAGTCGCGAGAGCTCGTAACCAACCGGCGCGGTCATCATCCGTGAGCGGAATCCCCGACGCCATGCGCCGCACGTTCTCTGGTGGGTGGTAGTCGTCGCCCTCGACGAAGTCGACGCCGAGCCTACGCGCCAGGCTCGCGCCGACGGTGCTCTTGCCGGAGCCGGTAATGCCCATCACGACATACAGGTTCCGATTCACGCTCTCGGCGATCGAGGTTGACCACCATGCGACCGCTGCGCAAAATGTCGCGTTGGGTTATGAATAGCCATGATGTCACGACACGAGCCTGAGCATCAGTCACCGACAAAGCCGGCGCTCTTCGCGCTCTTCGTGCTCCTCGAAGTCGGTGCGTGTGTCCATCACGCGCCGTCGCCAGATCCCGTGTGGCACGACGAGTTCGACGGACCCGCGGGCGCGTCGTTCGACCGCGCGAAGTGGGTCGCCGACACCGGCGGAAAGGGCTTCGGCAACCAGGAGCGCGAGTTCTACACGACGCGCGCCGAGAATGTTGCTTTGGATGGCGACGGCCACCTCGTGATCACCGCGCGCGCCGAGCCGGCGTCGTCTGCGTACCAGTGCTGGTACGGACGCTGTCTCTACACGTCGACGCGTCTCAAGACGAAGGGACTCTTCGCACAGGCGTACGGGCGGTTCGAGGCACGGATCCGCATCCCGCGCGGGCGGGGACTCTGGCCCGCATTCTGGATGCTCGGCGCAGACATCGATTCTGTCCATTGGCCGCAGAGCGGCGAGATCGACATCATGGAGAACATCGGACGCGAGCCGGCGATTGCGCACGGCACGCTCCACGGACCGGGCTATTCGGGCGCCGGCGGGATCGGCCGCGCCGACACGCTGTCACAAGGAGCATACGCGGACGACTTTCACATTTTCGCTGTTGCATGGCGACCGACTGAGATCCGCTGGTACGTGGACGGGCGCCACTATCATCGCATGACGCCGGCGGATCTGCCGCCGGGGACGAAGTGGGTGTTCGATCATCCTTTCTTCTTGTTGCTCAACGTCGCGGTGGGCGGAGGGTGGCCCGGCGATCCGGACGCGTCGACTACGTTCCCGCAGCAGATGGTAGTGGATTATGTCCGCGCGTATCGCGATCCGTAGTGTGTTGCGCTTTAGTGTGTTGCGCTTTGCGGCCGTTGCAGGGAAATGTGCCGTCCGCCAGCCGGTTGATCGCTATTGAAATCCTACTTGACAACTCGAACGCGGGGCAATAATAGAAGGTGTCTTCCGAGCCGCCCACGCGGTGTTTCCTGGCTCGGCATGCGCGGGGTGAAATAGGCAGACTTACCTGACTTCCTCTTTAGGAGGGTAGTACGCGACTGCTTCGTTCGTTCGCCCTGCTGTTATGTGTTTCATTGTTGTCCGCCTCATCGACCTACGCTGTGGGTCAGGCCGACACGTTCAGACATCCCGGTACTCCAGAGCAGGCATACCTGGTTATCCGTACTGACGATGCCGGGATGAGTCACGCCGTGAACATGGCTGTCGAAAGACTCATCGCGACCGGCCTTCCACTTTCGGTGTCGGTGATGTTTCCCACTCCCTGGTATCAGGAGACGGTGGAGATTCTGAAGCGGCATCGCGATGTCGCAGTCGGCATTCACCTCACGCTCAACTCGGAGTGGAAGAATTATCGCTGGGGCCCCGTGTCGGGCCGCACTGCGGTACCGACGCTGGTGGACGCTGACGGATACTTCTTCGCGTCCGCAGACGCGTTGTACAAGAACAAGCCTGATCTGCGGGAGATCGAGAAGGAGCTGCGAGCTCAGATCGATCGCGCGCTCAAGTCGGGTCTCAAGATCGACTACGTGGATTACCACATGGGCACAGCGGTCAGCTCTCCTGAATTCCGCGAGCTCACAGAGCGGCTCGCTCGGGAGTTTGGTCTCGGCATGTCGCAATACTTTGGGGAGACCAGGCAAGATCCCCAATACTGGGCCGCGCCGCGCAACAAGGCTGACAGTCTCGTGGCGATGATCAATCGCCTCCAGCCGGGCTTCAGTGTCGTGGTCACCCACGTGGGTATAGACGACGCGGAACTGGGCGCCTTGCTGGACATGAACACGTCCAATCCTCTCCCTGACATGAGCAAGAATCGTCAGGGAGAGTTGAATGCGCTTACGTCAAAGCGATTCAGGGACGCCCTCAAGGCCCGCAACATCCAGCTCTTGACCTATCGCCAGTTAATCGCCATGCAAGGCCTGAAGTCAATGCGACGACCCGAAGTTTGAGAACGCAAGTGCCCTATCGGGAGGAAGTGCTCATGGAGCTACTAGGAGGATTGCTCATGGAGAAGGTTCTGTTAGCCAGGCGTTCATTCTTGAACAGCCGACCACTCTGCCTTCGCGCAGTGGGGATGAGCCTACTATTCGTGCTGGCTCTGAGCGGAACGGCATTGGGCCAGCAGGTAGCAGTCAGCGGAACTGTCACCTCGACAACGGGTGTTCCACTTCAGGGCGTCACGGTACGTGTGCAGGGAACAGACACGCGTGCGGTTACATCCGCGAATGGGAAATATGTAGTCACCGCGCCTACAGATGCGGTTCTGATTTTTTCCCGTGTCGGGCAGCGTCCTGTTCAGACAACGATTGCCGGACGCACCAAAATCGATGTCACCATGGCGCAAATCTCCTATCTGGAGGAGGTGGTGGTTACCGCCTACCAGGAACAGCGGAGGGCGGACATCACCGGCGCGGTGGCAAGCATCAACATGGAAAGCGCTGCTCGAACGACAGGGGCAAGCATTGCCCAGCGGCTGGATGTCGTCCCGGGCATAACGGTTGTGGCGAGTGGTTCCCCGGGTTCACGCAGCACGGTCAGAATCCGTGGCGTCACGTCCTTTCAGAACAACGATCCTCTGTATGTCGTCGACGGCACCGCGGTTTCGGACTCCTACATCAACTTCCTGAACCCTGACGATATCACGTCCATCCAGGTCCTCAAGGACGCATCGTCGGCTTCGATCTATGGTGCACGAGCCAGCAACGGTGTGATCGTCATCGAAACCACCAAGAGGGGAGTGGCGGGACCGCCCCAGTTCAGGTTCCGCGTACGAACCGGTGTCGCCTCTCCAATCCGCGGCTATGATGATTTCCTCATTACGAACGCGCTGGACTACTTCCAGGTTGTCAAGCAAAGCTATGTCAACGCGGGTTTGCCGGTCCCTACCAACATTTACGGGGACGCCAACAACCCGACGGTTCCCAAATACATATGGCCGAACGACTGCGGGCCCCTGGACACCTCGAAAAGCCCGCCCGCCAAGACACCGGGCCCCTGCACGACTGTCGATGAGTCTTCCTATGCCTACCCGAGCAATTTGATCATGCCGGGCAGCGCGGGTACCAACTGGTGGAAAGCTGTCTTTGGTCCGGCGCAGGTTGGGGATTACAACCTGGATATCTCCGGCGGCAGTGAACAGACCGCGTATCGTGCCTCCTTCAATTTCTTCGATCAGACTGGCACGGCGAAGTTCAACCACTTCAGGCGGGGGAGCGTCCGCATCAACACCACATTTTCCCGGGGTCGGTTGAACTTCGGTGAGAACGTTGCGCTCTCTGCCGAGCGACATACCGGGGGGATCCCGGATGACCCAACCGGATACGCCGAAGACGGCATCATCGGCAAGAATATCCTGATGCAGCCGGTCGTCCCGATCTACGACACACAAGGTAATTTCGCCGCGGGTAAGGCTGTGGGCCTGGGCAACCAGAGCAATCCCCTCAAGTTCGCCTTTGAGGCAAGGAACAACGTAAACAAAAACAACCGAGTCTTTGGGAACACGTTTGCCGGCTTCGACCTGACCCCGAAGTTGTCTTTGAAAAGCAACCTCGGATTTAACCTGGGTCAGCAGACATTCGCGGGCTTTACTCCGATCTATCCCGAGAACTCCGAGCCCAGTCTCATCAATGGAATCAATGAGAACCAGGTTCAATTCCTGGACTGGGGCTGGAACAACACCGCGAGGTATGCCCTGACGGGTGCCAAACACAACCTCAGCCTGTTGGTGGGGCAGGAAGCCAGCCAGGGTACCAGCCGGTCTCTCAATGGATCCATAAATAGCCTCCTCAACACCAGCGTGAAATCCAGATATGTGCAGGACGCGCTTGGTGACGCGAGTACCAAGAATGTCTTCAGCAGCGGTTTTCGTAGCGCCTTGCTGTCCTTTTTTGGCAAGGCCGACTACACCTTTGCCGACCGATATGTAGCGAGCTTTACGGTCCGAAGAGACGGTTCCTCTCGACTGGGGCCCAGTCACCGGTGGGGAACTTTCCCGGCATTCGGGCTGGGATGGAGACTGTCCAATGAGCCCTTCATGGCAGGGAACAAATTCTTCTCGGACGCCATGCTTCGGTTTGGATGGGGTGTGACCGGAAACCAGCTCATACCTCCAGGACGCATTGTCTCCCAATTTGGCGGCGATCGGGGAGACACCTACTACGATATATCGGGGAGTAACAACACCGTAGTGGCGGGATTCCGGCAGGCGTCTTTGGGTAACCCGGAGCTGAAGTGGGAGGAAAACAGATCCACGAACGTGGGTGCGGATCTCATTCTTTTCGACGGCAGGATCAATGTCGTCGTCGATCTCTACCGTCGTAATACGAACAACCTGCTGTTTGACCCGCAGACCCCTGCGACGGCGGGCATCGCTGCTCCTCCGATCGTCAATATCGGGAAGATGAAAAACACGGGCATTGATTTTTCCATCGGCCATCGGGCCCGGGCATGGAATCTCAGCCTCAACGGAAGCCACTACAAGAACGAGATCGTTTCGATCGATGGCGTCCACGACTTTTTTTACGGGCCGATATCGACTCGTTATGGCAATCAAGTCATCAACAAGGTTGGCTTTCCCATCGGTTCGTTCTATGGCCTGATCGCGGATGGTTTGTTCAAGGATGACGCCGACGTTGCCAGCCATGCGAAACAGGACGGAGCTGCACCCGGCCGGATCAAGTTCAGGGACGTGGATGGCGACGGGGAAGTCACGTTGGCCGATCGGACCATCATCGGAAATCCCCATCCGGATTTTACGGCCGGCCTGGATCTGGGAGTGCGCCGGGGAAATTTTGACCTGAGCGCGACTCTGTTTGGGACGTACGGGAACGACATCTTCGACGTGCAGAAGGAATTCTACGTCTTCCGCAACTTCTCCACGAATGTCCGAAAAGACCTGCTGAACAATTCGTGGACGCCCGAACATACGAACGCCAAGTATCCGCGGCTGGATCAGAACGACGTCTTCAGTCACGCGATCAGCAGCTTCTATGTCGAGGACGGGTCATACACCAGGCTGCGTAACGTGCAGCTGGGATATAACGTTCCGGCGTCGATGCGATGGTTGCCGGGCTCGAGAATTTATGTGCAGGCGGAGAATCTGTTCACCATTACTGGCTACAACGGTCTCGATCCCGCGTTACCGGCGGCGAACATCTTCGGACCCGCAGGCGACATCCGGGATCAGTATCGGGGAATTGACCGGGGAGTGTATCCCAGCAGTAGAACGTTCAGCGTTGGCGTGACAACCTCCTTCTAGCCAATCCCCTTTTTCAAGGAACCGGTGACGATGAAAATCGTAACGAAACACCCACTCCTCGTCGGGACTGCGCTCCTGACTCTTGCGACAGCCGGGCTGTTCGCTTGCACGGACTTCCTGAGTTCCAACTCCGCTCCGCAAGGGACATTGGATGAATCGACGCTCACGAGCCAGCCAGGAGTCTAAGGCAGCCTCATTGCCACTTACCGAGCGTTGGACTACACCAACGGGGTCGGCGGTGCCTGGGGGACTGCCGCCAGCGACTGGGTCTGGGGCAGTGTCCCCAGCGACGACGCCTACAAGGGGTCTGAGGCCAGCGACCAGCCACCCATCAATGACATCGAGGCCTACCACTGGGCCACGGGTGACGCCGAGAGCTACCTGAATGACAAATGGCGCGGCGTTTATGAAGGGGTAGTTCGAGCCAATACAACGCTGCGCCTGCTCAAGGCAGTACAGACCTCAAAGCCACTCGAAATTACCGCCGCCGACGCTCAGGCTATCGAGGGCGAAGCCATTTTCCTCAGGGCACACTATCACTTCGAGGCGTGGCGCATGTGGGGGAACATTCCCTACTACCGCGAAGCGGAGATTAATACAGATTTTCGACAGCCGAACCTGACCAGCGCTGAGGTCGGCACGGAACTCTTGAAGGACCTCGATGAAGCCATCGCAAAGCTGCCGACAACTCCGCGGTTAGGGCAAAAAGGAAGAGCGACCCAGTGGACGGCCAAGGCGTACAAAGGACGCGTTCAAGTCTATGCCGGCAAGTACGCCGAAGCCTTGACGACGCTCCGTGACGTTAAGAACAACGGGCCGTACGGGCTGGAAGAAAGCTTTGACCGTGTCTGGACCGGTTTTAAAGAATTTGAAAACGGGCCAGAGACCATACTGGCGTATGAGGCCTCCGCAAATGACGGAGAACCCAACGGGAACAATGCCAACTTTGGCGAACGACTGAATTTCCCGCATTCCGGCAGCCCGTTCGGTTGCTGCGGCTTTCACCAGCCGTCACAGAACCTCGTCAACTTTTTCGCGACTGATGCGACCACTGGACTTCCGGCGGCGTTGACGGATCCGAACTGGAACGCCCGAAATGCCGACTTCACGTCGTCCACACTTACGCCCGTTGATCCGCGGCTTGACTGGACAGTTGGGCGCGATGGCGTGCCGTTCAAGGACTGGAACGAACCCCACGCCTCGAGTTGGATCAGATCCCCGTCATACGGCGGCTTTTACAGCCCCAAGAAAACCGTCCATGAAAAATCCAGCGGCGCCCAGAGCAACGTTGGTTGGGTGAACACGCAGTTGAATTCCGTGAACATCCACATCTTCCGTTACGCCGACATGCTGTTGCTCCTGGCCGAGGCGGAGGTTGAAGCCGGATCGCTGGAAAACGCGAGAGCCATCGTCAACCAGATCAGAGCGCGGGCAGCCGTTCGCGTCCAGGGGCCGGGGATCGATCGCGCAACCCTCGCGGTACCGATCAATGATCCTTCGATTAACTGGGCAGTGTATCGAATCGGCCAGTACCCTTCGTTCCCCAGTCAGGCGTACGCCCGTGAGGCGGTTCGGAACGAACGCAGGCTGGAGCTGGCGATGGAAGGCCAGCGCTTCTTTGATCTGAAACGTTGGGGAATCGCCGCTCAAGTTCTCAACGCGTACGTCAACGGGGTGGCGGGAGGGGCTGAGAAAACCAGGAGACTCTATCTTGCCGCTGCGGAACCATTCTCAACCCGTCACCTCCTCTATCCTATCCCTGCCATACAGATCGAATTGAGCAAGGTGGGGGCCGAGGAAAGGCTAAAGCAAAATCCTGGGTGGTAGTCAGTTAGTTGCTAAGGACTCCTGACCGTGAAGGCCTGAAGCGAATCGCCTGTATTGGCGACAAGCACGGCCTTCCCGGTCGGAGTGTTGATTAGCGCCAGACCCGAGACGTTCAGAGGAGCAAGGAAGCCACTTTCAGTGGGCGGCACCGGGGCGAAGTGGCCCCCGCCGTCGCCTCTCAGCCAGAGCCCGTTACCTGCATCCGCTCTCGGCGTATTTGGTTCGGCGTCGTAGAGGTTCCCCGCAACGATTAGATCGAGATGGCCATCACCGTCCACATCATGGGCGATAACGGCCTTTATCGGTGCGATCTGCGCCAGATTCGGTAACGACGACCAGCTGAACGCCCCGCCTCCCAGGTTCTGCAGATAAACGCTGGCAAAAGTGTCCGTCTGGTAATGAACGGCCCGCTGTAGCTGTGAGGGACTGAACAGCTGGCGGACTGACGCTGCTGCGAACGATCCATAGGTCGGGAATCGCAGGGCAAGCGGATAGATCTCCTGCCCGAGCGGAGCCATGCCGGCAAGCGGGTATTCAATCCCGTTCAACTCCTGGGTGAGAACGACGTCCGTTGTCCGATTGCCGGTGAAATCGCCGGCGTAGATTCCGAACCTGCTCTCGTTCGACGTCGTGTACGTGTAATTCAACCCGAGATTGCCGGCTATCAGGTCGGCGCGACCGTCGTGATCAAAGTCTCCAACTGCGAGGCTATACCACCAGCCGCGCAATGGTGGCAGCCCGGTGGACTGCGTTACGTTGCGCAATCGCTTTCCATCGTTGCGATAAAACTGGATGGGCATCCATTCACCCACGGTGACCAGATCCTGGCGTCCGTCGCCATCGAAATCGATCCAGACCGCATCGGTGATCATGCCTCCTGGACGAACCAGCTCCGGGGCGACTTCTTCGGTGACGTCGGTGAAGTGATCTCCATCGTTGCGCAGTAGATAGCTTCTGGTGGGATAGGGATAGTTGCGCGGCGTCAGACGACCGCCTACGAACAAGTCCGGACGGCCATCGCCTGTAAAATCAGCGGCCCGCACGGTGGCCGTGCTGGTGAGCATGGTCGGCAGTGCCCGATCATCTCTCGTGAACCTGCCGCGTCTGTGGTTGATATAGAGGCGATCCTGCAACAGCGGAGAGCTCGGTGCGAGATGATACCCGCCGCTCGTCACGTACAGGTCGGGCAGTCCGTCTGCGTTGGCATCGAAGAACAGAGCGCCCCAATCCTCGTACGCCTTGTCGGTCTCCCAGGGTTGACCCTGCGTGGATTCGACGAAACGGCCGTCCTTGCGCTGAATGAACAGCCTGCCCGGGACACCCACCGCACCGCCGATGAAGACGTCATCCAGGCCGTCGCCGTTGACGTCGCCTGCGGCAACCGGAGGACCATGCCTGGAAATCATGTAGGGCAGTAAGGACTGTACCCTGTAATCCACCAGCGTCGCTGCCTGATGCTTATACGCCAGTCCTCGGCGCGCATCCATCGGCTGGAACACGTGGTCTCGAGTCGGAGGAGGAGAATCGGATCCTCTCTTTTCTGTCGCGTCGGCTTGTTTCACGACGAGGAGGCGATCGACGCCGAGACCAGTCAGTAACTGATACCGCCCATCGGGCCAGACCACTTCAAGACTGTCCACGCGCCTGACACGACCGAGTCCGAAGTGAGCGCGGTCATCCATCGAGGACATGTAGCCTCTGTACGGGGAATGGTAGAGGTACTGCTTGTGTCCGCCGGCGGTCAGAATCAGTCTCGATCCGATCCCCCGTTTATTGGGAGATTCCCCCTCGAGCTCAATCCGTAGATAGTGATGGGCGTCGTCTCTGGGTTGGACATTCTCATAGACGAACGCAGGCGCGTCGATGTTGTTCACCACGAGGTCGAGCCGGCCGTCGTTATCCAGGTCGGCGTACGCCGCGCCGTACGAAAAGCTTGGGCGGTCCATCCCCCATTCTTTCGTCTTGTCGGTGAACGTAAGATCGCCCGTGTTCCGGAAGACGTAGTTGGACTCCTCGTAACTGGGAAGCGGCTTCAGGACGTCCAGTGCCGCTCGACGCGAAGCATTCGCGCTTCCCCGCTGGCGCGCGGCGAACGTGGCGTTCACGTAATCCAGATCGTTGACCGCCTTGGGGTAGCCATTGCCGATGAAGATGTCCTTGTAGCAATCGTTGTCGAAGTCCGCAAATAGGGCACTCCAGCTCCAATCCGTATGTGACACACCCGCGAGGCGGGCAATTTCGCTGAAGATGACGTCACCGTCTTTCGTGACTCCGTTGCTCAGTTGCAAGGAGTTAACGGAGTAGTCGTCGCGAAATCCGCGGCTGCGCGTTTCAAGGAAACCACCGTACGTCATGAACCCGCTCATTCGTTTTCGGCGGTTCAGGTCGCGCGGCATCATGTCTACCTGGAGAATGTCGGGCCGGCCGTCGTTGTTAAAATCGGCGATGTCGACGCCCATGCCCGCAGCGCTCGCATGCTTTAGCCAGCGGCCAGCTTTATTGCTGAATGTTCCATCACCGTTGTTGACGTACAGCACGTCGTTGGGTGTGCCGTCGTTCGAGACATAGATGTCGGGCCAACCATCTCCGTTCACGTCGGCGACCACAACGCCGAGTCCATAGCCGGCGTCGCGTAGTATCCCCGCTTCGCTGGACACATTCGTGAAGGTTCCGTGACAGCTGTTCCGGTAGAGCTGGTTGTAACTGCCAGGGGTCTGACCGCGCATGGCCGTGGGATGACTTGCTACACCACGCGAAAAATCCTTGGGCGAATTGTTGAGCAGAAAGAGGTCGAGGCATCCGTCCCCGTTGTAATCCAGGAAAACGGCATGGGTCGTGAAGCTCGTGTCGGCGACACCGTATTGCGCTGCAGCTTCCGTGAAGGTGTGATTCCTGTTGTTGATGAACAGGAGATTCGCGCGTTGTTCCGGCTTCGACCATTCGGGCCCGGAAACGGAGACATAGATGTCCAGATATCCGTCGTCATTGATGTCCACCATTGTAGCGCCGGTGGCCCATCGGTTCGTGTTGACGCCGGCTTTCGTGGTGATGTCCTCGAACCGCATGTGCCCTTTGTTCAGGTACAGCCGGCTCGAGACCATGTTGCCGGTAAAGAAGATGTCCGGCAGTCCGTCGTTATCGATGTCACCGACGGCTACTCCGGCGCCGTTGTACACGTAGACGTCAGTCTGCACATTCAACGAGTCGCTCGTAGTGATGGTGTTCGCGAAGGCGACACCGGTTTGATCGGGACTCAGGAGTTTGAACAGGGGGTGATCCCTCTTGCAGCCGGCCAACCAGAGAAGAAGGATCAGGGTCGCG
>Ga0137372_10007263_pt1 | contig 10711 bp, 13 predicted proteins | sample SagtaG_6_FD_104911 | JGI IMG/M metagenome (GOLD analysis project Ga0137372, IMG submission 104911) | Vadose zone soil microbial communities from Sagehorn Ranch, Mendocino, California, USA - Sage1_R_60_16 metaG | ecosystem: Environmental > Terrestrial > Soil > Vadose zone | place: USA...
CCCGCCAGGTACTCGGCATAGGACGCGCGTAGTTCAGCGAGCGGGTACTCAGCGTTGAAGGGATCGGTCCAGATCGTAGGTGGATGACACATGTCCTTCTGATTCGGCCAGTTGGGTTCACTGCTGCCGTCGCAAGCACGACCGAAGCCATCTACGCCTCATGGCGTTCCCCCGGGCGAGCGAGCACAAAACCGGCCGCGAACTGCCGCCGCCCCGAACAGCTCGCCCGGCTCTAGGCCAGGTTCCGCAGCGCGGCGACGATCGAATTCGGGCTGCCGTTGGCCTTGAAGAGCGCCTGCGCCTCGAAGCGCGGGTCGCTCGCACCGCCGGCCAAGTCGGCAATCGTCCAGACCGAGGACGCGAACAACCACGGCTCGCGCTGGGCGCGCATATAGCTGAAAGCTTCGCGCGTCCAGTCGGCCGCCATAGCCGCCGTGACGGCCGGCATCTTTGGATCTTCCTGCTGGCCCTCGAACGTGCCACCCTCGGTACCGATGATCGGCAGATCACGATCAAGTGCCGCCCGCACAGTGGCGTGATAAGCGCGAAACTTGAAAAACCCGTCGCCATCGCCCCGATCCGTAATCGGGTGATTCCAGGTGTAGTTGTGCATGGATAGCCACGCCTTGTCGAGCGCGCCGAGCTCGCCGCGTGCTTTAAGTCCGGCGAGGCTGTCCTTCAGGAACTGCTGATCGTCGTAGTCTCCGCCGGGCGCTAGCGAGCCGAAGCCTGGCAGGCCACCGCCACGCACGATGGCTCGGGCGGCCGGTACCCAGATATCGAGATAACGATCGACCGACACCTTGCCGTCGGGGTTTTCGCAGTTGAGGTTCGGCTCGTTGAACGGCTGGAAGTAGTGAACACCCATGGCCGAGTAGTGGCGGACCATGCCTTCGAGGTCGCCGTGCATCGGCTGCAACGTCGGCGAGTAGATGCGCATCACCGGCTCGATACCGGCTGCGACCAGCTTGCTGACCAGGTTATCGTTGTCGCCGACGGTGGCCCCCTCATTGAGGAAGGTAACCCACTTGACGCCCATGCGCCGCGCCTCGCCGATGAAGTGATCGACGATCGCCGGCGACTGCTTCGTGGTCGGGATCCAGTGCATGCCGCGCCCATTATCTTGCGTAGGGCGGGGATACGCGCGCAGGGGCAAGGCTGACGAGCGGCTGGTCTGGGCCTTCGGGTACGCCGACTCGGCCCGCGGCGTCTGCAGAGGCCGAGCGTGCGATGCGCTGCCCTCAACGCTGGTCGCCGTTGTGTTGGATGCCGTGTTGGTGCTCGTAGTCTGTGTCGACCCGGGCCTCGTCGGCGGTGAGCCGGGCGCGGTGGACGGGGTAGCCAAGATCGCGGGCGGGCTGGTGAGCGTGCTGGACGCTGAGGTGGCGGGCCGCTGGCCAAGCGTCGATGACGCCGGCGCCCTGGGCGCGACGGACCGGGGCGACGGGAGCCCGCGTGTGGTTCCCACCTGGGTGGCGGGTGTTGTCTGCCGCTTGATTGGCGTCGTCGGCCGCTGGGCTGTTGTCCGGGCTTCGCTGGTCTTCGAGCCAGCCAGCGGACTTACGTACTTACTGGTAGCCGAGCTATTCGTTTGCTGCGACGCCGTGCGAGCATTCGTCGCGCGCGTCAATTGACTAACGAAGCTGGGCGTGCTGGCGCTGCTCGAGTTGGGCGGCGCGGATGACGTGGGCCTGGTCAGGAAGGACAACTTGAGCGCGGCAAGGCCGAGGACGTCATCGCGCATGTGCGGCCCATCATCGGCCACCCACCGGCGCGAACCCCAGTACCGCGGGGGCCCAACGCACAGGCATTGGTCCCGTGGCCGGGCTGAGTCAGGTACCGGGCTGATTCAGGTACTTTGATACGCGACGCATGCCGTCCGAATCACTCACGGTGATGCCCGAGAGCGGATGTACCTCGCGGTGGGCCGCAACCCGGGCAGGCGTGTTGCTGGCCACGCTGGTGCTCGCAGTGTTCTGTCTCTTGCCCAGCGCAAGCGCCGAAGGCATGCCCAGTGATTCGCCACCCGCCGCGCCTGTGCGCTCGCTTCTTTCGGCCGCTGATCCGCTGAACGGCGGGTTCCTGCTGGTGAACATGCACGGCATGCTGTTTCATCCAGCCCCGAGCGATCTCGAAGAGGATGTGGCGTACGCCCGCTGGCTCGGCAGCGGCATCATTCGCGTCTTCGCCACTGATAACAACGGGTTGCTGGACTGGGATGGCGAGCGTGTCGGCAATCGCATCGCCGATGTAGCGCCCAGCCTGCGCGCGGCGCAAGTGCGGCTGATCGTGGCGCTCGTGAACAACCACCGCCAGGTGCCAGATGACCTCGCCTCGAACGCGGGGTGGCTGGACGATTATTGGCAGCTACTGCTGCCGTTCTATACCTCCAACTGGCGCGGCGCCTATCTCACGTTCGTCCGCGAGCTCATAACGACGGTTCAGGCGCGCGGTGCCCAAGACATCATCTTCGCCTGGGAGCTCGGCAACGAACTCCACACACCGGCCGAGCCGGCGGCGCTGATGACCTTTGTCGTTGAGGCCACGGCGGAGGTGCGCGCACTGGATGCCAGCACCCCGATCCTACCCGGCACGATGGGCGCGAATCACATAGAGCCTGGCAACAGGCAGTCGTCAATCGCACGCTGGCTGTATTGCGATGCGCCTATCGATGCGTACACGTTGCATGCGTACGACTTCGTCAGTCGTGATCGACCGGGCGATATGCCGATCGACTGGGACCTGGACAACATCACCGCGGAGCCCTGCCCAGATGGGCGCAGCCTGCCGGTGATCGTGGAGGAGCTCGGGACATCGCGTGCGCTGCCGGGCGTCTACACAGCGGATGATGAGCTCGACCGCCTTCAACAGGAGATGCAGCAGATCGAATTCGTCCGCCACTTCCGCCAGGTCATCGGCTTCGGCGTCTGGAATGGCGAGAGTCCACGTGTGGTCGATCAAACCTTCGCCGACACGCGGCGTGGGTTGAGCGCGTACGGCTCGCGAGCAATGGGCGGCGGCTCGTGCTACGATCCGACGCCCGATCCTGCGCCAGGCGTGCGCTGCCTGTTCGAGCGGGTACTGCGCGGCGTGCCTTACGTTCGCGTCGACACCGCCGATCGTTGGACACCTGGGTCGTGGGATGCCGATGTGCTGAATCCGCTGGTGGGTCGGGTCGATCCTGTGTCGAACGACTCCGCCAGCGACGGCATCGCGATCACCGGCTGGGTGAGCGATCCGTCAGACCCTGGAGTGCCGGCCGTTGACACGCTCGACCTCTTTCTGGGTGAGACTCCCACCGCTGAGACCTTGCTGGCGACGGCTCAGCTTGGAGTACCGCGCGTGGATGCCCCGGCGGCAGAGGACCAGGTGGGTGCCGCGACTGCGGGATTCGTGCTCAATCTGCCGCTCAGCCGCGTGCCCGTCGGGACGAACGTACTGACGCTGGCAGCGCGGTCCACACTGCGCGGCACCTGGCAGACCACACTCCAGATCGTCGTGCCGAAGCTCGGGCCGATCCCCGCACTACCACCCAAATCTGCGCCTCTGCGCGTTCGAACCGTGCCTGTCGCACCGCGACCGCGAATGGAAATACAGTCGCCACCCCCCGAAGCCGACGTCCCGCGCCACTTTACCGTCCAGGTGCTCGCGCCCGGCGCGGACCGCATCGACGTGTTCCTGGATCCTGGTCGGGACCGCGGAGGCCGGCTCGCCGGCTCCGCCTCAGCTGGACGGCTGCCAGGTGGGGCGTTCCAGGTACCCGTGAGCGCGTCCTCCGGCCCGCAGAGCATCTACGTTCATGCGCACTACGTGTCCGGCCCCGAAGACATCGTGACCCTGCCGCTCTCGGTCGGCTGAGCCCGACCGCCCGACGCCAATGTGAGCCGATTGTGCTGCCCGCGTTGCACCGACGCGCACCGTCGATCGCTACCCTCAGTCGTGCTACTTGTCATGGATTTTTGCGTGCGTCAACGACTGCTCGCTGGGGTCACTCTCATTGCCCTGCTTGCGTTCGCTTGTACACCCGCGTCCTCGGCACCCGCGCTGACCCCAGGAAAAGCACCTGAGCCCACGCCAACGCCCGGCCCACTTGCGAGTCCCGACTACGGCGTCCACATGTTCATCTGGGGTCAGCCGTCGACCACGCAGCGCGACCTGCGGCTGGCAACGGATGCTGGGTTCCGCTGGCAGAAGAGCCTCTTCCAATGGCGAGAGATCGAGGGGGCAGGCAAGGGCCAGTTTGAGTGGAGCGAGTCCGACCGAATCGTCCGGGCGAGTGCCGCGGCCGGGATCAGGATTATCGCCCGGCTCGATTTCGAACCGTATTGGACACGCAAGGATCACGCTCACAATGGCCCACCGGACAACTACCAGGACTACTGGGACTTCGTGTCGGCGTTTGTGACGCGCTATCGCACCGCATCGACGATCGGCCGCGTCCACGCCATTCAGGTCTGGAATGAGCCAAACCTCGACCGCGAGTGGGGCAATCAGACGATCGGCCCCGATTCAGCGGCTGACTACGTGCGACTGCTGGGCGGCGCGTACCAGTCAGCGCATGCCGCCGATCCGAACATCGTGGTGCTTAGCGCCGGCCTGTCACCGACCGGGGTCACGGATGCCCATTCCGCGGACGACCTTGACTATTTGAGGTGGATGTACCGCGTCGGGCTGAGAGGCACGTTCGACGCGCTCGGCGTCAATGCCAACGCTCAGGCCCCGGAGGTCGCGGCGCAGTTCGGCTCGCTCAAGGACTTCTCACATCCAAGCTTCTACTTCCGCCGTGTCGAGCAGGTGCGGCAGGTGATGGCCGACAACGGCGACGCCGCCAGGCAGATCTGGCTCGTGGAGTGGGGCTGGACCGCCGATTCAGTGCACCCCGCCTATGCCTGGTTCGCGGTGAGCGAGCAAAAGAAAGCCGAGAATGTCGTCGAGGCGTTGAACTACGCACGTGCCAAGTGGAACCCGTGGATCGGCGTCATGGTGTTGTGGACGCTGGCAGACCCGACCTGGGACAAGAACCGCGAGGAGTACTGGTGGGCGATCACCAATCCCGATGGCTCACCACGGGCTGCCTACACAAGCGTGCGAACGGCTCGCGCGACGGGGGAGCTGCCGTAGCAGGGTCTTCCCTAGCAGTTGGCCATGGCGAGCCCGCCACCAGTGGGGATGAAAATGGGGACATGACGGCGTAGGCTTGAGCGGTGGACGAGCGGGCGCCAAGTGGCCGTATCTCCCTGGTGCCGCGAGCCCGTCTGGCAGTTGGGCCTGCGTGCTCCGAGGCACCGTTGGATGATGCGTCGTGGAGGCCGATAGCACGCGGATCAGATTCTGATCAGTTGAGCATGCACCCTTGCTCGCTCGTCCCGCTGAGGGGAGGGCCGGCGATGGAAGTCGTCCACGAGCGGTGCTGTGGACTGGACATCCACAAGAAGCTCGTCGTCGGGTGCACCATTGTGCCTGGCAGCGGTGGCCAGCCACGCAAACAGGTACGCACCTTCGGCGCGATGAGTGACGATCTGGAGAAGTTGAGCGACTGGCTGACGGAGCACGGCGTGAGGCACGTGGCGATGGAGAGCACGGGCAGCTACTGGAAGCCGGCGTTCACCTGGTCGTCACGTCGCCGCACTATTGGATATTGAAGAAGTACCCAACTCGCCAGGGCCAGCTTGGCGCCGTGTCCGACTATGACTCGTTCCTGGACGAGCTAGATGCCGTCTGGCGCGAAGTGCACCGCGTGCTCGTGCCGGGTGGGCGTTTGGTCGTAGTCGTTGGCGACGTGTGCTTCCTCTCGACGGAAGTTCGGGCGGCATGTGGTGTTCCCACTGCACGCCAGTATTCAGGAGCGGTGCCGCCGCCTGGGATTCGACAACCTGGCACCGATCATCTGGCACAAGATCGCCAACGCGCAGTTTGAGGTTGAAAACGGCTCCAGCTTTCTGGGCAAACCCTACGAGCCTAATGCCGTCGTGAAGAACGACATCGAGTACATCCTGTTCCAGCGCAAGCCGGGCGGGTAGCGCCAGCCGTGCTTGGGCTGCTGTTGTGGACGTGGCTAGCGTAGGCCCTGGCATCGTTGTGGCGATTCGTCCTGGCCTTGCCGTGTGCCGTCATGATTGTCTTGTTTTCCAGCGTGATCGGCGTTACCTGGCGCGGCGACCACAGCCCTGAACTGAGCACCACGCCATCGATGTTGGGATCCACTTCTGACTCGTCTTCGTCTTCGGCCTCGATGTCAATAGTCTCAGCCGCTGCCATCGCACTCGCAATGATCTTGTGCGCGTGCAGTTCCAGCTCTTGGGGCAGGCGCAGGTCATCCGCCAGTAGCTCGCTGTAACCGACGGCCGCTGCAAGTTTGTTGCCCACGTGATGTCGCACGGTCCTGGTAGCTAGTGGGTCACTTGACACCGGGCTCGCCAAAGTGAGTCATAATCCGGTAAACCTCCGGGGCAGTCTCAAGGAACTTCCCCAGGAGGGCAGTGGTGAGTCGAACCAAGAAGGATCCGCTTCGACCGCTCACGAGCTCAGAACGCCGTCACTGGAGCAATTGGCGCGCAGCCACAGTGCTCCAGCGTTATCGGTGGCGCGCGCGCGTTGCTCGCGGTCAGCGATGGCAGCTCGTATACGGACGCCGCCGAACTCGTCGGGCGTGCCCTGGTCGACTCCGTCGCCGCGTGGGTAGCGCGGTTCAACCAGGTCGGCCTGCCGGCGGTGGAACGGCAAGCAGGAGGGTCGACCACCGATCCAATACGGCCCAGAGGAGCGCGACCGAATTCTGGCGGAGTTTCGACGTCCGCCAGATCGCGAGCGCGATGGGACGGCGACCTGGTCATTGAATACCTTGCGACGTGCTGACATTGGGCAGGGCATCGGGTGCGCGCCGCAGCGCCCGCTAACGGGGTGGCCACTGCTCATCCGGCGCTGGTCTCGTGAAGCCGGCCAGGCCCGACCCGCTGCACCACCTCGCGTGAGCGCCTTCGCTGCTCGGCCTGCGACGACCTGAAGCAGCGACAATTGATCCAATTGGAATGCACCCGGACGGTCAGTCCTGAGGTGAAAGCACGCCGAGCACGGCACCCTGATACACCATTGGCGCAGTAATGGTGGACTCGGGCAGCCCGGGCGTGTCGGTGGCGTACTGGACGCGCACCGGGGGCCTTTGCCCGTGGTGAGTCGCTAGGCGCCACAAGCAAACGCCCTCCGGCACTCCGCCGAGCTCCCTAAACGGAGGTCGCACTGCCGACTGAAGTCGCCTTGGGCGCAAAGTCGTGCGATGCCGAAATGTGTCGCCAGCAACCGCCTGAGTTCGCTTAGCCCGGCGATTGCGTGCCCTTTCGAGTACCCCCTTGGGCTAGCCTTGGCGTCGAAAGGGAACCGTCCTCAGGCGGTGTGTCCGGCGAGAATCGAACACCAAGAAAAGATAGCGCCACTCAGTGACAATCGGCGTCCCGACACCAACGGTCGCTGAAACCATAACCACGCTCAGCACTGACCTCCAGACCGGCGAACCCCTCCAACGAAACGGACCACGCTGCGGAGTCCCTCAGACACCCGAGCCGCGTAGGTCAGGATCTGCTCTGCACTGGTCAGCACGCCCGCCCGCGGACCTCGCCGAGCCGACGCTTGAACGCGGACTACTGCATTCTCAAGCAGGCGCTATGGTGTCGCCCCGACCCAACTGCCCCGACCGGTCACCAGGTCATAGCCGGGCAGCGTGCTGGCGCCGTTATTGCCGGAGGTAATGTCACGATACGTGATGCTCCCGCCGTAAACGTAGCTCGCGTTCACCACTGCGCCAGCCACCGCTGACCGGGCCGCCCACATAGGCGCGCTGGCGCTCGTGCCACCAACCCGCCACCAACCAGTCTGGCCAGCGTACGGCGTTCCATCGTAGACCGAGACACCTGAGACGGGATCAGCCTCAAGTGACACATCGGGCGTCGCACGCTTGCCGCGGCACTTCACCTGTGCATAGCCGCTGAAGCTCGTCTGCGCGGCCGTTGCCTTCTCGTAGCGACTGCATCCGCCGCCACTGCCGCTCCAGCCGGTTTCTGTGAGCGTGCCATCAGGGTTGAACACCAGCGTAAGCGTGGTGGTGTCGAAAGGCAGATGCGTCCCGCCGACGGAAATGACGTTCGCGGATGCGGAAGGGTAGGTGGCGGGCAGCCCGGAATCGCCGGACGAGGCAAAGAAGCTCACCCCGGCCTGCGCAAAACGCGAATCGTAGAAGGTCTCGGTGGCGAATTCACCAGCTCCCCAACTCATCGACACGTACTGTGCGTGAGTCTTGACGTAGTCAACCGCCGCGAGGAGGTTTGAATAGTTATTGTTGTCGGCCTCGACCAGCAGGATTCGTGCCGCAGGCGCAATAGCATGCGCCCATTGCACATCCAGCGCAATCTCGAGCGCCCATCCCTCGTCGACCGTTGATGCGCCGCCAACATTGCCGCGCTGATCCACCTGGACGAAGCAGCCAGTGGCGATAGTGCAGGACGGCAGACCGTACTGCTGGCTGAAGACGTTCAGATCACTTTCGGCAGTTGGGCTGTGGTAGGCGTCCACAATGGCGATGCTCCGGCCGAACCCGGCGGAAGAATTCTTTGAGAAGGAATACGCGGCCTTGATCTGATCAGGGGACATGCCATACGGGGAAGCAGCTGCGAAGGGCCGCACTCCGTCAGTTGTCACCACAGAATGGCAGCGACCAATCGCCGGCGGTCCGCCGGGCGGGCACACCCGCGCCGCTGATGGCAACGGTGGAAGCGGTGGCGGTGTCTGAGGTGTTGCGTTTGCGGTGGAGAAATCGAGCCGGAATTCGAGGGAGACGAATGCCGCCGGATCGCGCAACGGAGGCCCGTGTGTAGCAAGCGTTTCGGCGCGCAACACAGTAGCATTGGCGACGCCGAGTACGCAACGACGCACAGCGCTCGGCGCGGCCATCGAGTGTTCAGCGAAGCGCGGCTGCTCGAGGAACGCGCGTCCTGACTCGCAGATTCGACACGTCGGGGCTGTGTCCGCGGGCGTGGGTTGAAACTTCATCGCGTGGCCCAAGGTGTTCAAGCCTGGTCGTGCGCTGGCGTCAGTCGGAAAAGTTGTCGGACAACTGATACCGTTGTGGCGTGCGCCGCCTCCGGGCCGATACGCGGCCGCTCTACGCGCGAGCCCGTGAGGCCATCCGTGACCTGCTCGTTGAACAGGGCTATGAGCGCGGGCGGCGTATTCCGGCCGAGCAGGCGCTCGCCCAGCGGCTGGGGACCTCCCGCAGCACCGTCCGCGAAGCCCTAAAGGCGCTCGAACACGAAGGACTCCTCGTGAGTCGCCGCGGCTCGGGCAGCTACGTCACCGATGGCGTATCGTTCGGCTGGGCCGGCCTCGAGACACTCCGCAGCACGACGTCGCTCCTGCGCGACCAGGGCCTCCGACCGGCCGTACACCACCTGCGCATTAGCGCGGCGCCGGCTGATGCGACGAGCGCCGCCCGTCTCGGCCTGCAAAAGGGTCAATCGATCCTCATCGTTGAACGTGTGCGGACGGCCGATGGCGAGCCGCTGTGCCACGTGCGCGACGAGCTGGCCGGCCCGCCCACAATGTTGGCGCCTACCAGGCTGCTCAGCCCGAGTCGTTGCTCGAATTTCTGCGCGCGGAATACGGCATCAACGTCGACCACAGTCTGTGTGAGCTGACGGCGGCCAATGCCAATCCCGCTCTGGCACGCGCGCTGGCAGTTCCGCGCGGGCGGGCGCTGATCCGCATGGACCAGGTGCATTTCGATGCCCACCGACAACCCGTTTTCTTGTCGCGCAGCCACTGGCGGACCGACCGGTTCTCGTTTCGCGTCGTGCGCCGGGCGGTAGAAAGGAGACTCAGCAGCAGATGACCTGGACGTCCGCCGCTACTCGGCCCGAACAAAGTGGGCTGCAGTACCACATTCGCTGCAAACCGGGCGATGTCGCCAGATACGTGCTGCTACCCGGCGATCCGGCGCGCGTCGGCGCGATCGTTCGAAGCTGGGCGGAGGGGCGGGAAATCGCCAACGAACGGGAGCATGTCACTGCGACCGGCGTGCTGCGCGATGGCGGATCGATCTCGGCCTGCTCGACGGGCGCTGGCGGCGGCTCGACGTCGAGCGCGCTCGAAGAGCTGATCGCCATCGGCGCCGACACATTCATCCGCGTCGGCACGTGCGGCGCGATCCAGCGCCACATCGAGTGTGGTGACGTCATCATCCACACGGGCGCCGTGCGGCTCGACGGCACGAGTCCGCAATATGTGCGACTTGAATACCCGGCTACGGCCCACTACCAGGCCGTCTTGGCGCTGATCCAGGCCGCCGAGCGGCTAGGTGTGCGCTACCACCTGGGCGTAAGCGCCTCGACGGCCTCCTTTTACACCGGTCAGGGCCGGCCCGGGTTCAACGGCTACACGCAGAGCTTCTCGGAGACGTTGCTCGACGACCTGCGCAAAGCTGGCGTCCTGAACTTCGAGATGGAGGCGGCGACTATCTTCACGATGCTCGGACTGTACGGTCTGCGCGGCGGTAGCGTGTGCGCGGTGGTCGCTAATCGACTAACAGACACGATGGTCAAGGAAGGAGTGCAGACGGCGATCGACGTGGCCAATGAAGCCGTTCGCATTCTGCAGGCATGGGACGCGCAGACGGCTACCGCGGGCCGTTCTGTCTGGTTTCCAGAGGTGGGGAAAGGATGAATCG
>Ga0137372_10007265_pt1 | contig 10710 bp, 6 predicted proteins | sample SagtaG_6_FD_104911 | JGI IMG/M metagenome (GOLD analysis project Ga0137372, IMG submission 104911) | Vadose zone soil microbial communities from Sagehorn Ranch, Mendocino, California, USA - Sage1_R_60_16 metaG | ecosystem: Environmental > Terrestrial > Soil > Vadose zone | place: USA: California...
AACATCGGTTGCGTCGCACCGACGGCGAATGGCGCTGGACGCGTGACTACGGCCTGCGCGGGATCGCGCTCAGCGGTTATGGAATGGATGAAGATCTCGCCCGCACCAAGAATGCAGGCTTCATCGCGCATCTGGTAAAGCCAGTCGACGTCGATCGACTGAATCGCGTCCTCGAACAAGCGGCTCCGGCAGCATAGGCATTAAATGCGGGCAGGGCGTTCTACGGCCGCTTCGTCTCAGCGTCGCCCTTCGGTTTTACTGTGACTTCCTGTGCGACGTCGTACTCCGGTTTAGTCGCGCCCGTGAGCCATTTGTCGAACCAGCCAACGATGTGCTCGAGCCGTTCGACCCGGTGCCACGGTTGCCCGGAGCGGGAGAGCTCGTGGGATTCGCCCGGGAACTTCACCATCACCGTCGGCATTTTGCGAAACTTGAGGGCGCGGAACATTTCCTCGCCACCCGCCCCGGGCGGAGTGCGCGTGTCGCTTTCACCGAGCACGAACATCATCGGTGTTTTCACGTTCTTAATATAACTGATGGGCGAGCGCGCCTTGAAATCGTCGGGATCATCGAAGGGCGCGGCTTTGAACCAGTTCGGTTGAAAGAGGGTGAAGTCGGCGGTGTACCACCAGTGTTCCCAGCTCGCGATGTCGCGCTGAGCGACCGCGGCGGCAAAACGCTGCGTGTGCGTGATTACCCAGTTGGTGAGCAAGCCGCCGCCGCTGCCGCCAGTAACGCCAAGCTTTTTGTCATCGACGTAACCGCGCTTGATCACTTCATCGACTCCGCGCATGAGGTCCTGATAGTCATCGCCGGGATAATGATATTGAATGACGTTTCCGAACTCCTGGCCGTAGGTGATACTGCCGCGCGGGTTCGGATAAAGCACGACGTAGCCCTTGGCCGCCATCCATTGAAATTCGTGCTCGAAAATCCAGCCGTAAGCCGCATGAGGACCGCCGTGGATGTTCAGGATAAGAGGATATTTCTTATGCGGGTCGAAGCCGGGCGGCTTTTGCACCCACGCCTGAATCTTCTTTCCGTCGAACGTCTGATAGGTGATTTCCTCCGGCTCGGTCAGATTCAATTGTGACCAGAGCTCGCGATTGACGTCGCTGAGTTGCTGCTGTTGCGCGTTGGAATCGACCAGAAATAAATCACCGATGCGCGTGGGCGTCGAGATCAGGCAAACAATCTTCGAATTGTCGGCGGTGGCGCGGAAACTCAGCACAGCCTGGTCGCCCTTGCTGATTTCCGCCAGCATGCCGGTGGCGGCGTCAAAGCGCCCGAGGTTGGTTCGGCCTTCGCGTCCGAAAAGTTGGAGGATGCTCTTGCTGTCCGCGCTCCAGATGGGTGGGTTGTCGCCGCCGGCACGGGGCGGCGCCTGATCGCCAAACACACCCTGTCCGACATCGTAGTCGAACTGCGCAGTGAGGTTTCGTGATTTCGCGTCCTTCGCTACGTCGAGCACCCACAAGTCCGGTTCGGTATAGGAATTTACCGGTTGGTTTTGCGAAGCGACAAAGGCGAACCGTTTGCCGTCGGGGCTAACGGCGAGACCGTTCACGCCCATATCAATTGTCGTTAGTTTTGTCGGTTCGCCGCCACTCGCCGCCACGGAGTAAATCTCCGTCTTTGGCAATTCGTAGTAAGGCTCATCTACGTGAAGTGACGGGAAAAAAATCTGCCCTCCATCGCTCGACCAGATCGGGTCGATTTCGTCGAAACGGCCTTTCGTCAATTGCTTGGGCTGCACTTTTTCGTCGGCAGTCTTCGGCGCTGGAATTGTCCAGATATGCTGCGGCCGTTTGAAATCAGTGTTTCCTTCGTTGTCGTCGCGATAGACGGCGTGGGTAACGACCAGCACGTCGCTTTCGCGTTCCTCATCTGTGTCCGCTGCCTTAGATGGGGATGTCGTCGGTTTGGCTGACGCGGCCGGCGAAGGACTCCCGGCAACGGCTGCCTTCTTTGCTTCTTCTTCCTTCTGCTTTTTCTTTTGTTGCTTCGCCATGTCCTCGGGATTGCTTGGACTGGTAAACGCAATCGTCCTGCCGTCCGGCGACCAGCGCGGCGGGCCAGCCCCTTTCGGCAGATCGGTGAAAGTCCAGGCGTCACCACCGTTCATCGATAGCATGGCAAGCTGCGGCGGCTCGGGTTTGCCATCTTTCTCGGTTGCCCTCATGAAAACGAGGAACTTTCCATCCGGCGACCACTGCGGCGAACTATCATGCGGGCCATTGGTCAACCGATGCGGCGATTCCTTATCCGCAGTCGAGACCGTCCAGATGGCGGTGTCATAACCGAGCTTTTTTTCGTTCACGCTCACGCGCACAAAGGCGACGCGCGATCCATCCGGCGAAATTTGCGGATCACCGATCCAGACGAAATCGAACAGGTCCTTTTCGGTAATACCGCGTTTGTCCGCGGCTTGCGACGCGATCGGGATGAACGAGAGAAGTGCGAACAGAATCAGGCGACACAAGTGACTTGGCAGCATTCGCCAATGTTGCCGGCTGAGTGGCGAGCTGGCACGCTTTTTCCGCATCATAATTTCTCCGGGATGATCACGCCCGCTACAATGCCAGGCTCTCTTGCTTCGCACCTGAAGCAGTCGCCGTAACACTCCCAAACTTCTTCACCAGCTCATCGAGCTTGGAAACATAGTAATCAACATTGTCATCGCGGTTTTGGGGATCGAACTCGCTGATTAGTTTCGCCGCTTCATAGGCCGCGACCTTTTTCGGCGTAGCCTTAATATAATAGCTGATTCGATCGCCGGGTTTGTAGTTGCGACCGCTCGCCAGGGCGAGCTCGTAGGCGGCGGCGCGGTTTCGCGCCGAGCCGGCAATCTTAGCGCGATACTTATCTAACGAATCCTGGAGGGTGTCGGTTTTCATCAGCATATCGATTGGCATTTCACGATTGCGAATTCGTTTTTCGAACTGTTCCCGCAACCGCCCAAGTTCCTCCGGCTTTTCTTGCATGATCAGTTTGATCATCTCCTCCAGGAAAACGCGCTGGAACTTCTCCAAGCCGCGGGATTTGAGCGCGCCGCCCTTAATAATAACGTCACCGCTGCGGGAAAGCAGGGCATAGTTCTTTGCCTTGTAGCTGAACATGGCTGCGAACTGCTCGTCGAACTCGACTTCGATGCCAGGGGGGAGCTCCTGGGCCAAACCTTGGCGAAGTTCTTCAATTGTAGGGCGGGCATTTTGCCCGCCATCGTGGACCGGCGACCTGGAAGGTCGCCCTACAATTTCAGCATCCGGTGGAATAAAGTAGATGCCGTCGGTATCGACTTCGATGACTTGCGCGCCGTGTTCCTGTAGCCATGCAATCATCTGCTGGAGCAAGTCGCGACCGATCTGGGTAACGCGCGCCGCCGCGTCGAAGTCAGCAAAGTGCCCCTGGGCGAAGCCGAGATATCCATAGAAACTGTTAATTAGAATCTTGAAGGTGTTTTGCAGAGCATGGAGGTAATGCCATCTCGAACGATTTCCTTCTTTGTCGGCCAGCTGCATCTGCCCTTTGGCTTCGAGACGAAAACTGCGCAAATCGGTAAGCAAATGCCGGAAGATTTGGAGCTGATCCGTGATCGGAAAACAATCGAACTGCAACATGATCGACGGATAGAGCGAGGCCACGTCGCAGTGCCAGACGTTGCGCGCGACACCGGTATAGTAGATGGCGGTAAAGCCACCTTCGAAACTGCGTGCCATCGGCATCTCCGGAATGCTGTGCCGCTGGCGCAGATATTCCCGTAAAAAGAGCGCGTTGATGCGGGTGGCGTTGCCCCGCACGATCACATCCTGATAGTTGTAGGGAAAAATCTGTGCCTGGATGAAATAGCTCGCGCTCAGCAGGTTAGCTAGGGCACGGGTTTCCCGCACGGCACACAAGGCGCGTTTTCGGAAACGATCGCTTGTCGTTAGATATTCGCGCTGAAGGGCCTTGCCGGTCAGCGCGGAAATTTCCGCGGCATCGCAAAAACCAAAGTGCTGCGCGACGTCAATGCGTTCGAAACCGGTGAGCGTGCGCATGCCGACGTCATAGAATTGCGCGAGAAGAAAGGTATCGACGAAGTGGCGGCCATCGATCTGGAACTTTGGATAATCGATGGTTTTCTCCGCGATTTGCAGGCGCGACGGGCGTGAGCGCAGGAATCCGCCGCTCCGTCCCCAATCCAGCTTCACTTTGGCTTTGCGGGCCCGCGCCACCAGATAGGGGAGATCAAATCGGAAAAGATCGTGCCCTTCGATTACATCCGGATCGCGCTCCTTAATAATTGCCGTGAGCTGTTTGAGCGCGTCGTGTTCGGATTCCTCGACATCCTCAGGATCAACCACAATCAGTTGCTCCCATCCGCTATTGTCAGATAAGGCAATGCTGGCGATAGGGTTCTGCGATGCATCAGCCAGATCGCTCTCGCCGGTCGGTGAAAGTACCTCCAGTTGTAAACGCTTCAGCTCTTCAAACGGCAGTTGCTTGAACAAGGTACGGCCGGTGGCGCTTAAATAATGCTGCACCGAATCGTTCAGGGCGAAAAAATTGCGCCCCGCTTTTTTTAAACCGTTGCGTAACGCGATCAGTTCCTTCCAGCTGTCGACGGTGACGAGCCAGTTGTATCTCAGGTCGCCGGCGAGTTTTTGCGCGTTCTCGAGCCCGAGATCGGTGATATCGCCATCCGTCCAGACAAATGGATGAAACGGTTCAACATCCACCGCGGTGCCGCCGTCTTTTTCGCGGCGATAGACTTTTACTGTTCCGGTTTCGCCCAACTCAATCGCGACGATGCGCGGTGTTTTGTCCGCGCCGAAAAGGAGCTCGTTATCTTCGAAAGCCACAGTTAGAGATTCCTCGACTTCGCTCGGAATGACAAATAGTGAGAAACGCCCTCGTTGTCATGTCGAGCGTAAGTCGAGACATCTCTGACTATTTGTAGCTGGGGTCGCTACCCGAATGCCGCGGCCGCCGACCGCGGCTACAGCAATTCAAGAGATGCTTCGACTTCACTCAGCGTGACAAGTATTGGTAAGGCGTGAACGCTCGCCTTCTTCTTTTGCTGTTGCTCACGGCGACACTGCCAACTTTCGCGCAACAAACGCCGCAACAAATCGCACAGGCTGAATTACCTTCGCTCCTCACCATTTACAAAGATATTCACACCCACCCTGAACTATCGACCCAGGAACAGCGAACTTCCGCGCTACTCGCGAAGGAATTAAAAGCAGTCGGCTGCGACGTGACTGAGAACGTCGGCAAATATCAAAAGCCTGACCAAAAATGTTTTGGCGTCGTCGGCCTGATGAAAAATGGCGACGGGCCAGTGGTCTTGGTGCGGACCGACCTCGACGCGCTGCCAGTGCAGGAAGAAACGGGATTGCCCTACGCCAGCACGGTCGTAACGAAAAATGAAAAAGGCGACGATGTCCACGTCATGCACGCCTGCGGACATGACGCTCACGTCTCGATGATCATCGGGGTGGCGCGTTCCCTCGCGAAGCTGAAGGACCAGTGGCACGGCACGCTAGTTTTCGTCGGGCAGCCGGCCGAAGAACTTGGCACCGGTGCGCGCGCCATGTTGCGAGACGGACTTTACACGCGCTGGCCGAAACCAAATTACGCCCTCGGGTTTCACGACAAAGCCGACCTCGAGATCGGTCACATCGGGGTAACGGAGGGTTATACCTACGCGAACGTCGATTCCGTTGATGTCACCGTCCATGGGATCGGAGGTCATGGCGCTTATTCTTACCGAACAAAAGATCCAGTCGTGCTGGCTGCGGAAATGATCAATCAATGGCAAACGATCGCTAGTCGCGAGAACAATCCGATCGATCCCATTGTCATCACCGTTGGTTCCATTCACGGCGGGACCAAGCACAACATCATTCCGAATGAAGTGAAGATGCAGCTGACCGTCCGCACCTACAAAGCGGACGTGCGCGAACGCGTGCTCGCCGCGATCGAGCGAATCGCGAAGGGTTGCGCAAGCGCCGCCGGGCTGCCATCCGACAAAATGCCGACTGTGAACGTGCTGCGCAATGAATTCACACCCGCGACTTACAACAATCCTGAATTAACCAAGCGACTGGTTCCGGTTTGGAAAAAAGCGCTCGGCGATCAAAACGTCGAAATAGTCGATCCGACCATGGGTGGGGAAGATTTTTCCGAATACAGCCTACTCCCGGAGCACTCCATTCCGGCGGTGGATTTTCATGTTGGCGCGGTCGATCCGGCGAAAATCGCGGAATCAAAAAAGCCAGGCGCATCGCCCCTGCCGAGTTTGCATTCGAGCAAATTCGCGCCCGTCCCGGAACCAACGATTCGCACCGGAATGGTGGCGATGACCGCAGCGGTACTGGATCTGATGAAGAAGTAGCTGGTCATCCCGAGCGAACTCGAAGGGCTTGGGGGGCGGCGCGTCTGGCGGTGACAACCGCCAGTCCCTTCTCATTAACACCGGCCTTTAGGCCGGTGCAGGCACCGCCGAAGATGGACATGAGCCGTTTTAACGGCTTACCCTCTCTGCCCATGTCAGTGCACTCCTACTCCCGCTGCTGGCTGCATCTAATCTGGGGAACCTTGAACCGTGAAAAGCTACTCCACAAAGAGGCCGCGGCTCGCCTGTCCCGTTACCTCACTGAATACGCCGACACCAAAACCTTTTACATGAAGATCAATTACGCGAACGCCGATCACGTCCATGCGCTTGTCGATCTCCCGACCGGCGTGTCCATCGAGGAACTGATCCAATTTCTAAAGGGAAGTTCTTCACATTGGGTCAATGTAAACAACATTGTGCGGGGGAAATTTGCTTGGGGAAGAAGTTACGGCGCCTTTTCTGTGTCGGAATCCAATGTCACACAAGTTTCTGCCTACATTGCCGGGCAAGAGGAACATCATCGGGTGCGGACGTTCGCCGAAGAGCTTCGGGAATTCATCGAGCGCCATGGCTTGCATTGGCAGGATGAGAAAAGCCGTTAAAACGGCTTTCGTTGCGATTTGCGGTGGACGCACCGGCCTGAAGGCCGGTGTTAATGAGAGTGTGAGCGGCATACGCGATCCGTCATCCCGAGCGCAAATCGAGGGATCCCGTTGCGCTACCTTAAAGGCTTCATGGCGGGATCCCTCGACTGTAGCTCGGGATGACGCCCGTTTTGGAGCTATTTCACCCGCACGTTCTTGCGCAGAAAGGTTGGCACATCGAGATCCTGGCCTTCCACGATTGTCGGCTCGCTTTTTTCAAAGCGACCGCGGGTGATGGGCTCGAATTGCAAAATTTCCTGCTTCGCCGCGGCAGCAGCCTTTTCGCGCTTCGGGTTTTCCGCTTCCACTTTCGGCGCGATCAATGGTTTCTTTTTCGGCGGAATGATTCGCGGTGTGGTGGGCCGTGGCGCGCTCTCGATCTCGGGCTCCATCTCTGCCTCGGCGAACTGAGATTCTGCGACTGCTTCAGGCGGCGGCAAAACATCTTCGACCGACGGTTCCGCTGGAATTTCTTCGCGTTGAAAAACCGTCGGCTCGACTTTCACTACCGGCTCTGATTCCGGCGTCTCCGGTTGAACAAACTGGACGATCTGAGGCTCGGCCGCCGGTTCGATAACAGGCTCCGGTGGCGAGGGCGGTGGCGCATGAGCCTTTGATTTGCGCGGCGCAACTTCCGCCTCGTCCGCGGGCAACGAGCTAATCAACGTCACGCTCAACCGATCGCCCATGCGCCCATCGACGGCCGTGCCGAAGAGGAGTTGGGTATGCTCGCTGATGTGCTTGTTCAATTCGCGCATCAAAATTTCCACTTCCGACAAAGTCATGCCCGGTCCGCCAGCGACCTGGACCAAGACTCGTGACGCATCGGCCAGCATTCGCCCGCGATCCATCAACGGATTTTTTAGCGCCTGGGCCAACGCCTGGTGGGCACGATTGTCTGAATCGCTTTCGCCGTAACCAAAGAGGCAGCGTCCGCCTCCGCCGCGCAGTGCGGCCAGCAAATCGTCGAACCCGATGCGCATGATTCCCGGCCGCTGGATCAGATTCACAATCGAACGCAGGCTTTGACTGATCGTCATGTCGGCAACAGCGAAAGCCTGATGAATACCAGCTTTCGGTGCGACCATGTCGGCCATGCGATCGTTTTCGAAACAGACGACGGCGTCCGTGGTTTCGTGCAGGCGCGCCAGGGCATCGCGGGCCTGAGCGATGCGACGTTTTCCTTCAAAAGTAAATGGCATCGTCGCGAACCCGATGACGAGTGCGCCCATTTCGCGTGCGATTTGCGCGATCACGGGCGACGCACCGGAACCGGTTCCACCGCCGAGTCCGGTGCAAATGAAAATCAGGCGCGCTTCTGCCAGCGCCTGGCGGATTTCATCGGCTGATTCTTGTGCGGCATCGAAACCGAGCTCGGGATCGCCACCGGTGCCGAGTCCGCGCGTCAGGGAGCGCCCCAGTTGCACTTTCACCGCCGCCACGGAGCTGGCGAGCGATTGCACGTCGGTGTTGGCCGCAATGAGATCAGATTTGTCCATTCCGTCGAGCACGACGCGATCGAGCGCGTTCGAGCCGGCGCTCCCAATCGCGATCACTTTGATTGGAATGATTTGGTCTTCTCGTTCCGGTAAACTGTAGTTTCGGCTTAATTGAATCATGTTGTCGTTCCTTATCTATTTCTTGTTAGAAAATGTTCTTTTGCTGTCGCGTTTCTCTTCGCGGTCATCCCGAGCGGAAGCGAGGGACCTCTCGATTGTCTTTCCGGACATCGCGAGGTCCCTCGTCGTCTGCACGGCTCGGGATGACATTCCTAGTAAAGTGTGTCGTGGTTCAATCATCTTATCCCCGGTAAAAAACGGCTGAAAATCCGACCGAATCCGCGTCGCTGCGGCCGCTCTGCCTGCACCGCCTGCGCGTATTTGATCAACCCGATCGCAGTCGAAAATTGCGGATTCTGAAAGGCGGAAGTTAATCCCGACATCGTCTGGGCATGCGCGACCCGCGCCGGAATTTCAAAAATTTCCTCAGCCAGATTATCGATGCCGCGCAGTAAACTGCACCCGCCCGTTATGAAGATTCCTTCGCCAATGAAGTTGATGAAGGATTCTTCATCGAGCGTCCGTTTGAGCAGCTCGAATGTTTCGCGCATCCGCAAATGAATGATGGTGTTCAAGGTCTCGCGTTCGACTTCCTTGCCCGCGAAACCGGAATCATCCTTCAACACCACTGTTTCCCCCGGCAGACAATTGCCAAGAATGACGCTGCCTTCATCGATCTTTAATTTCTCCGCTCGCGCCATCGGGATGCGCAATCCCATCGAAATATCGTTCGTGATGTGATCGCCCCCAATCCCAATGGTCCCGCTTTGCTTGACCGCGCCATCGACATACAAAATGAAATCGGTCGTGCCACCGCCGATATCGATAACCAAAGCACCGAGATTTTTCTGTTGTTGCGTTAACACCACCTGCGCAGAAGCCAGTGCAGTGAAAACAACGTCTTCCACCTCCAAGGGCAGTTCCTTCACACAACGAATCGTGTTTTGAATCCGGGTGCGCACACCGTGGATGATGTGAAAATCGGCCTCCAGTTTCTGACCAAGCATGCCAATGGGATTGAGCACGCCGTCCTGCCCATCCACGTGATAATGCTGAATGATGGAATGAAGAAAGGCGTTCTGCGCCGGGATGCTCACCTCGCGCGCATTGATCTTCACGTCCTCGATGTCCTGCTCGTCGATCTCCTCGTGATCGTCCGGCAACATGACGCAGCCGCGATTGTTAAAACTTTGAATGTGAGCGCCGGTCACGCCGACGTAGACACCCTTGATCATGACATCACTTTTCGTCTCAGCATCGCTCAACGCTTCCAAGACGCACTTCATCGCCGTCTCAAAATCGACAATCTCGCCTTTGCGCACCCCGCGTGATGGCGCCTGCCCGACGCCCAAAATTTTCGTCGTCCCGTCCAGGCGCGCTTCGCCGACAACGACGCAAATTTTAGACGTTCCAATTTCCAACCCCACCATCAGATCGTTACTGGCCATTTCCTTGTTCCTTCTTTCCTTTCTGAGTTTGTTTCTGCAATGAAAACGGTTGCGGGCCGTTTTGATTCTTTCCCGCTGCCGCCGCCGCCGGCGACTTGACGCTCGCTTTCACCGGCGGCGGCGCCACTGGAATTGCTTTCATAATCCGCGGCGTTTCCTCCGGATCGATCGTGTCGTTGATCACTTCCGCTGGCGGTTTCATGAAGGTGACCGGGATATTCCGCTGCACCAACAAATTGACAGTTTCGATCTCGTGCCGGGAATCGTCGGCATAAACCAGAAACTGTTCGAGTCGCTGAATTTGTTTCTCGAGATGATCGAATCCAACTGTGACTCGGGTGTGATTTTTGTCCGTCACCACCAGGCAATAGCCTTTGGAAGCATCGATCTCGCGGATTTGAAAGCGGGTTTGCATGAAACTGCCGGCGCTTAAACGCAACAATTCGAGGGCCGCTTTCGCTTCAATCGACTGGACAATTTTCCCCGGTTCGAGCGATTCGGTGCTGCAGCCGGTGATCAGGGGTAGTCCGAGATATTCCGGCAACAATTTTTTTTCCTTCATCAACACCCCGCGGGCATCGATCAAAAAAGCGACATCGGATTGAAATGGATCGGAAATTTGTTTCTCGCTCGTAATCCAGGCGATCGGTTTGCGCTCAAGGATGCGAATATCG
>Ga0137372_10007269_pt1 | contig 10709 bp, 9 predicted proteins | sample SagtaG_6_FD_104911 | JGI IMG/M metagenome (GOLD analysis project Ga0137372, IMG submission 104911) | Vadose zone soil microbial communities from Sagehorn Ranch, Mendocino, California, USA - Sage1_R_60_16 metaG | ecosystem: Environmental > Terrestrial > Soil > Vadose zone | place: USA: California...
CCATGAGCATGCTGCGGCGCCTCCTGCCGACGCCAGCTCGCAAGCTGACCGGGTGGAACTCGCTTCTGACGCTTGCCGTTAGCAACGAGCTTATCGAGCAAGGCGGGATGATGCTCCGTATGCATACGACCATGCGAGGGAGAGTCGAAGATCAATGGCTCGCCTTCAAACTCTAACTCATGCCAGAGCTCCCTCAGAGCGTAGGACACAATCTCGTTACGCATCACGCGCACGTGTCGTATCACCTGGCGAGGTGCGAGATCTCCGTCGACGGGTATAAGGAACTCTCGATCTAGCGAGCGGAGCTTTTCAAAACCGTCCATATCTCTTCTCCTGGCACATGACCCTGTACTTAGCCTTTGTACTGCTACACAACAATACCTTCATAATAGCATGCTGTTTGCTTTTCGTCAACGTTATTTTATGTTATTTCTCTTCTTCAAGAGCGCGCAAAAACGGCACAGAATAGCGCGTGCTACTTTCTACATATATAAACGGTAGCTATCGGTAATGATCAAAAACGTAGCAGAATGGTAATAAACAGGCAGCCTATACTATGAATAAAAGACGTAGAGGGACTGGTCGGAGTCCCTCTACGAAGCGTTACTTTGTGTGTCTGACGTATTTTCCGGGGACCTTATCTTCCGCCTCGCCGCCCTCGGCTGAAGACATAATGTGGAGGATATCAGCTTTAGGATCGACCTGCATATCACTAATAACGGAGCGCACGCCGGGGAAAGTGCGCGCGATCTCAGTAGCGGCGGATTTCTGCTCGGCGGTATGCACGGCGCCGCTCAGGCGCACCTCACCCAGACGTGGATACACGCCGATCGGCAGATCACGTGTGCGCGGGTCACGAGCGAGGGCCAACGCCAGCTCGCTCGCCAGCCTGTCGTCACCGAGCAGGTTGTTCTTGATCTCCAACAGGCCGGGCACTCCAGACGCCTGATCCTGTACAATATCGCCACGCAGAGAGCTCGAGATATTGCCATCGAGATACAGCACGCCATCCAGCACACGTATCGTTATCCCTTTGAAATCGACATGCAGAGGCGTGAGATCGAAGAGAATATCCTCGACCTCCTGCTGCAATTCTGCGTCTGAACGATAGGGGGGCAACGTCTGGAAGATCGCTTCCGGGATAGAGATCACGATACGACCTGGCTCCAGCTTCGTGATGTATTGCTGCTGAATCAGGGTGCTCTGCCCCGGTCGGAGCTGGCGCGCCACGCAATAGGCGAGTTCTCGGCTCGCGGAGTAAACGGCGACAAGGTGCAACAGACCCTTCGCGCTAGAATCAGCCTGCTGCACGACACTTTTTGCATCGTAGAGGACGCCGCCCGGTTCCGATTTATCGGCGGCGCTCAGTTGCTCACGGGTGATATTCAGGGTAATACCGTCTCCGTTTGCGCTCACAACCATTGCGTATGGCAAGTAGACTGTTTTGCTAAAGATGCGGCCTGGCTTTGCACCGATGTGGGTTATGCGACGGGTGGCAGGATCAAAGCCGACATAGGTAAGCACACCATCTTCGCCATTAGAGCAAAATATCTTCCCGCCAAATTGAAACTTTTGCATTTCAGAGACTAATGTTGATTTTTCCATTTATTTTCCAGCCTCGTCGTACGGATTAAATATCAGAGCTTCGCGCGCACCAGGGCGCAACGTCCTCTTAGTAAAGAGTGTAACACGTTCTGCTTAGCTGTGACAAGCTATCTCGCTCTGTCGCTCTGCGGCTGTTTCCAGCCAACGACAGCTATTTTCCCTTAGGAGCAGACGATCAAGAAACAAGATATAATATGTGCATACTGTTTTTCATTCTGTAGGTTGGCTCAGTACTCAGACAACATAACGGAGGACACTAGAGGCAGGAAACCATGCTCAATGCACAAAAACATACATACGAGGAGGCGTGCATATACGCTCAGGAGGCGTTCCAGGCATGCCTGAATGGTGAGCGCGTTCATGCCCAGGAGCTACTGTTGCTCACGCGCAACGTACTGAAGCATCTCGGCGGCGATCTGCCGATTGTGGGCCATGATCAGGAAGAGGAGGGAGATACGCCCTTCGCAACCCGCACATTTATAGAGGCACAGGCCTGGGGCTGGCTAGAGTTCGCGGCTGGCGTTTTTCAGATGATCAAGGAGCGTCCAGGCTCCGGACTGGTGAACTTCAAGCGAGCATGGCGCATCTGGCGACCCTGGGTTACGGAGGGTGAGAACGAAGGGCAGAGGACGGAGGCGAGGCGCGAACGCATACGCGCAAGCCTGTGGCTGGGTGAGGCCTGGGCGCGTATTATGAGTGATCGCGCGCCACAGATGACGACGGCTGTCTTTCGCGCTGCGCTCGCCGATCTCGCGCGCTTTCAGAGCGATGATCTACTGGCAGAAACGCTGCGCCAGCAGGAGCAGCTTTCACCGGCACCGCTGGGATCGCTGGCGTACGGCGAGCAAAATTCCCCTTATATCCTCTCATTCCTGGCGCGGTAAAGCTTATAATACCGTTCTAGACCGGCAGCGTACGCGAGCTAGAGTTCGATGCCGGCCCAAAGATCGTATCAGCGGCTTCGGGCGCGTACCGATCGACGATCGCCTCGGTGATCGCGTTGGCGCGACAGATCTCGCCGAACATGCTGGCGCTGCGCCGGGGGATGCGCTGTTGCGTCTGGGGATCGAGTTCGATCAGGCCGAAGCGTACGTACCACCCATTGTTCCACTCGAAATTGTCAACCAGGGTCCAATGAAAATAGCCGCGCACCGGTATCCCCTCGCGTAAAGCACGATGCACCATCGCCAGGTGTTCCAGGATCGCGCGCGGGCGACGATTGTCGTTGGCATCGCTCACGCCGTTCTCGGTGATGTAGAGCGGCTTGTTGCCCCGCGTGCGCTGGTAGACCGTCTTCAATACGCGATAGAGGCCGCCTGGGTAGATCTCACCGAAGCTCTCGTCGAGGCCAGGATCGCTGCGGATAGCGCCGGGACGCATGAAGCGATGCCCAAAGACCTCCGCCGCGCCAGTGGGATCGAAGCGCACGAGGTCGCGCGTATAGTAGTTGATGCCGTGATAATCGCGCGCTCCGACCGCGCGCGGAATGGCCGGAAGGAGCATATTGGACGGAAAGGTGAAGCGCCCCGTCTCGCTGGCATGAAGGGTGGACCAGTTGAAGAGCGACTCCTGCAGGCGCGAAACACTGCGATCGAGCGGCGATAAAGGGCTGGCGGGATCAAGCAGTCGATAGTGCAGACAATAGCCTATCTGCGCCTGCGGTTGGAGATCGCGAATGGTGTAGAACGCCTCGACATGGGCCGCGATCAAGTTGCGCAACACGTGCAACGAGCGCAGCGCGTCCTGCTCGCCAGGCGGAAAGACGCCCAGTTGATAGCCCTGAATGGCGTAGACGTTCGGCTCGTTGATCGTCACCCAGAAGCTGCACAGATCGCGCAGGGCCGTCACCACATGGGAGATATAGCGGATGAAGAAGCGCAAGTTGTTCTCATTGATAAAACCGCCGCGCTCAGCAAACCAGAGCGGGTCTGTGAAATGGTGCAGCGTCACCACGGGCGTGATATGGCGACGACGCAGGTCCATAAGCATCGTTCGGTAGCGCTCCAGAGCCGCATCGTCCCAATAGCCCTCCGAAGGTTCGATGCGGCTCCACTCGATACTGAGACGCAGCGCATTGTTCTCCATCTGTTCCGCCCGTTCAAAGTCCTGCTCCGCCATCCCCCACCAGTTGGAGGCATCACCACATTGCTCACCGCTGAGAATGTGTCCCTGTTGCTCCCATCGATACCACTGATTATTGGTATTTCCCCCCTCGCACTGGTACGACGAGGACGCCGTACCCCACAAAAACCCTTCGGGGAAACGCAGAACGCGCTGCTGTCTCATACCAGAATGTGCCTTTCAAGAAAACGTGACGTCTTAGACATATCGTATTTTCTGATAGTACACAACGCGCGGTGGGATTGCAAGCGTGAGTAGTACGATGCGCTAAGGATAGAGAAAACGGAGACCGGGAGGGTTTTTTATGGTAGTTTCTAATTGTCAAAGAGAACTATAACAGCATATGCGGTGTGTGGAGAACGACGGGCAGCCTATTCCGAGCGAGAGCAGGGGTACAAGCGATCGTGATGAGACGAGCTGCTTGTACTCCTGTGATTGCTTGCCATCATCGGCATATTAACATCCCTCAAAGTCTAATCGGACTGACCGCGAGTAGCGGTGTCACCAATTTCTATTGGAGCATATGCCTCATTTGAGAGAGCAGCCTGAATCTTCATGGTCAATTCTGCCTTTTCTTCAGGAGCTAATGGTCTAGTTTCAACATCATTAGCTTTAAATGTAACTCTTGTCGTTCTGATTCTGTCTACTGAATGCAAAAGGTCATTATATGCAATCACTTTTTTGCCGTGTCGCGCAACTCTGACGGCAGTATCGATCACCGCATTTTTTATATCTCGGCCGCAGATATCATCTGCACAAACTGCTAATTTATCAACTAGTAGTTCCAGAGGTATTTCAGAGGAAAGCGGCAACTCTGGTACAAGATGTCTACGCCAGATTTCTCGGCGGCACTTCTCGTCGGGTAGAGGAAAATTCAAGTTGCGTACACGGGTTTCAAAGGCTTTATCGTAGTTTTCAACGAGGTTAGTCGCAAAGATGACCACACCTCGAAACTCTTGTAAGCAGATGAATAACTGACTGCGCATAGAGTTAATGGCTTGCTCAGAGCCTTGTGTCACTTCTGTCAATCTTCTCGACAGCAGGGAGTCAGCTTCGTCTATAAAAAGAACTGCGTTATCTCTTTCGGCGGCATAGAAAATAGCCTTCACGTTCTTTGGCCCATCACCGTGAAACTTACTCTCAATCTCCGCATAGCTAGCAATAAGAATAGTCCGACCAAGATTATGTGCAAGAGCATGGGCGGCTAGTGTTTTGCCAGTACCTGGAGGGCCAAAAAAATTGAGAGATGTACGTGGAAAAGGCTCTATTTTGCGTAATCCCCACTCATCAAAGACCAATTTTTCCACACGTGTAACCTCAACGGCCGAAAGCAGATCCTCCATCAGTATATCTGAAACAACAAGCTGATCAAATGTATAAAGCGGACGTTGTGCTTTGTATTGACGTGCTCGCACTTCAACACCCTGATCATCACCTGGTCTGTTTTGCTCTGTCTGGTCTGTATTCAGTGATGGAGATGCGTTTTGTCCAATCATGCGAGCAGGAGTTCCGACAGTAATTTTGACATCCTGCAGGCGTGTCTTATTAAGTAGATCGCTTACGGCCGTATAAAGTCGTGAACGACATAGAGCACCAACCGTGTCTGGAGTACGTTCAGGGATGCCCTGGATAACGAGATCATATTTATGGTCCATTTTTCACCCTTTCTAATCTCGACTTTGTACATTGTTTCATCAGTAACAGACAGCCCTAGCAAAGCGATCGAGGATCAAGCGAGGGATTAAAACCACATCAGGATCAGCAGGTGATGTGGAAAAAGAGAAGTTCCCCCAGAAGTGTCGTCGGACCGCTGCCAGGAGATCATGAAAAGTCGCCGCGTGTTGGTGCTACCAGGCTGCCTGCGCGAGAGGGATGCCTCCCCCGGGATGAAGCGCGCGCCCAAAGAGCACGACCAAGCTGTAGAGACCGAAGAGCATGGGCGTCGTGCGGTCAATGGCCAGATCAGGTATACAACACCAGTTCTCTGGAACCATGATACGAAGCCAATTGCTCATCAATGCGTTGAGATTTAATAACGCGACCGTCTGTAACTCTATTAGTTCTAGTGTTGAACACCCCTTGCACCGTATTGTAGTCCCGCGTCCCTAGTGCTTGCAGGATGGTGAAGCCAACTTCCTCCATAGCATTACTGATCCCGGCATTAGTATCTAAATTGTCTTACCTCGCTACGCCTTGCAGATAGGCCGTAACAGTGTCAGAACTTTAGCAATTAATGCCGGGTTCAGTAATGGCGAGGAGACCCGAACAGTTACTAAAAATTCCTGCTATAACTAACTGTAAAGTGCAAGTTCTTCAACAGCATGAATTGCAGCTAATTTAGCATCAATGCTCTTTGACTCAATAGCACGTCCATCAAGGATTTTACTAGTACGAGGGTTGAAAATTCCTTGGACTGTTTTATAATGCCCACTTGCTATCTTTTCTTGAAGCGTAAAAGCCACATTATTCTTATCGCTTTCTTTTAGTTCCGAGCGATCTACAAACCAGTTAATCATCTCTTCATAAGTTAGGAGAGCCACAATTATACTGATTGCTAGAATTGCAACTACTCCTTTTATCAGTAGAGCCAGAGTCAGTGGATCCAACATTGTGATACGCTCCTTCTTTTGCTCTTGCTAGTAAGAGGTTACTTACCTACGCTGAACGCTTTACTAATTTCTTAGTCATGAGTAGTGAATATTTTCTTCATCCTTTGCACTACTTTCCTGATTAAGCTTTATCCTGGTTAGGCGTATTTATGATAAACAGTTACAATTTTGCCTGCTAAATAGCTCCTGGCTAGCCATTGTGTTAATACTCATAGGATTCGTATATAACAGTATCCTGATAGCGATGCCTTCTGGAAAGTTCTTCATCTAGCTGATCGGCTTCTATAGTTCGGCTTTCAAGCATTGTTTTTGCTTTTTTATCAAAGACTCCTTGAATAATTATATATCTTCCATTTTTTATACCATTTTTAATAGTAGCAGCGACAAGATTGCTGCTATATATTGAAAGTTTAGTATTTGCGCTAAACCAGCTAAGGATCCTTTGGAGAGTGAGACGAGTAATGTAAACAACTGTGCCAATAGTACCTGCTACAGCAGCTCCCCCAATAACAGCTTTTATAATTCCTATAATTATAAGCGTAAGTGGATCCATCATGCTTTCCTTTATTTATTCAACAATGACAAGTTGTTCATTTCCAAAAGCATTACAAAGCTCTGAGTCAAGTTTTCTCACTACAAGTCTCCGTCCATAAGGGCTTCCATCTGGTTTACAAACTGGCATATTATTCCCATCTAAAAAAACTTGAATAAATACTTGTCCGAGGGGATGAAAATACCTTAACATAGCTCCTTTCTGGACACGTTCATCAGAAGGGCGATTAGCTACAAAATAAGTAATAGCCTCTTCATAAGTCATGAGTGCTACTATCTGTTTTCGGTTATCTCCAAACCTCAGATTTTTAATGATGTCTATCAGGTCTATAATCTTAGCAACTGGATCAATAGTATGTTTCGACCTCTGCTCAGCGTAGAGCACAGCGCCCTGACAGACGCCTAGATCCAAATCATATATCTCAGCAATAGGGCGTTGTAATTCCTGTGCAAGAAGAGGTTTTACATAAGGCATTCTACTGCATCCTCCAACGAGCAACACCTGACTCACATTTTCCCATCTTATCTGGGCTTGATGCACAAGAGCACGGCAGTATTGAATAGTTTGCATCAGCAGTGGTTTAAGCATCTGCTCTAATTGGTCGCGTGTCAGTATATATGTTGTAGGTGCATTCTGAAAAGCATAAGTATCAGCCACTAATTGTGCTTGCCAGCTTGAACTCAGTTGATGTTTGAGATTACGACAGAGCAGGCGTATATAAGACTGAGCCTGCAATGCCTCCAAGCTTTGATTCTGTGGATCGAGGAGGCTACGGATAGAGTGATTGTTTGATCCCTTAACACGCCTGAAGTCGTCGCAGATCGCCTGATCGAATGCCAAACCAGCGCAAGCGAGCGTCTGTACCGTTGGTCTTATATAACGATAAGTGTTTTCCTCTCGCCATACAAGAGCAGCATTAAATGCTCCTCCCAGATCATATATAAGCACTTTTTGGTCATCTGAATGATCAGTATTACCAATACGCCAATTGTGGTATGTCGCAGCCGCTAGTGCTTCTGCAAATATCTTCACCTCACTAAAGCCCGCCTTTGCTGCTGCTTTTTTCATCAAACCTCGTTTACTCTCATTAAACGATGGTGGCACCGTAATAACAGCGGCAGACAGTCGACCTCCGGCTACGTGCTCCGCTTCCATTTTGATGCGCCAGATCATACGAGACAGTAACTCATCGGGAGATATCCGTAGAAGATATGTACGTTTATCTCTACTCCCTAAGTTAGCTTTGAACGCACTCTGGTAGCATCCTGGATCGATAAGTTGCCGATCTTCAGCATCTTGACCAAATACAAAATTATTGTGTGAATCTATGTAAATACTAGAAGGAAATCCCTTATTTTGTCCTATCAATTGCATTGTGCCATTATCCAGCAAGAGAGCTGCTTTTGAATAGCAAGTTCCTATATCTATGCCTAGCTGCATTTTCTTACCTCATACATTATACTACACTTAGTATAATGTCGTATTACCCTTGTTGTCAATGATTTATATTGTAATATCTTTTGATCTTAGTTTATTTTTTGAACGAATTACAGAAAAATTGTACGAAAAGATACCACGATAGTTCGACAAGAAACTACCGAAATCTTGACATTAATAATAATGAATATCTTGTTAAACCTTTCTTGCGAAGATTAGCAAAACATTTTTGCTAATAATAGATAGACGCTTCTGAATATCTTTTTTAGCGTATCTCTTTTTTAGATCGATACACAATAGACTGACGGATCTCGCATTGGGAGGAGTGAAGCATTACTTGCTGAAGCCCAATCTCCTGGGCTGAGTCGTGAAAAAAGGCGGCGATATAGAGGATTATCCATCAAATTAGAGGTTTCTGTCCTTATACATAAAAATAGTAATCCCTTGCTATGGGAACGTACGTAGCAAGGGATCTTTGTTGTTACGCTATTATTCTGTCGGTACTAACTGATCATTCCCGAATACCACGAGCGGGCAATGGGCGAACCAACGGGCTCATCACCGGCAGGTCCTTCTTGCCACGCGGCAAGCGCTGGCGCACCAGGTAGTCCGGTGCGTTCGCCAGGTCGTTCTTTTCGAGCGTGACATCCTCGCCGAAGCGTTTGAAGAAGGAGAGCTCGAAGTTGGGCGTCTCGCCGAGGGCACCATGCGGGCAGACCTCCACGCAGTCACCGCAGAAGATGCAGCGATCCAGGGCAAAGGCGTAGCGAACCAGCGTGCGCTCGGCCATCATCAACGAACCGGTCGGGCAGACCTGGACGCAGGCACCGCAGGAGACGCAATCGGTATCGTGCAGACTGACGTTGAATGGCGTCGAAACGATGGTATCGAAGCCCTTGCCGAACATACCGTAGCAGTCGGGACCGATCACATCATGGCAGACACGGACACACTGCGTGCAGTTAATGCACTTGTTGGGATCGCGCAGGATGAAGCTGTGCGACAGGTCCGTGGGATAGTCGTGATAGTCGGTTGGCTCGCCATCGTGGAAGCGGTTATCGGCCAGGCCATGCTCAATGCTGTACTTCTGTAGATCGCACTGTCCGGCAGCCGGACACGCACACTGCAAGCAGCGAGCAGCTTCCCGCTGCGCCTGCTCCTGCAGGTAGCCCATCTCGATCAGGCGGAAGTTGCGCTTGCGCTCCTCGTAGGGCAGCATCGGCATCTTCACCTTAGGCTCAACCGGCTTGTAGGGCACGATGTCGAAAAGGTCCGGCTTGCGCTCCTCCAACTCCAGGCGGCGCGCGGTCTCGGTCATATCCTCACCCATCAGGAACGAGTTGATCGAGCGAGCGCCCAGTTTGCCCTGACCAACGCCCTCAATGATCGTCTTTGCGCCCATCTGGCAGTCGCCGCCGGCAAAGACGCCCACGCGGTCGGCCATATAGTTATGCGGATTCGTCTGGATCGTCTTCCACTTTGTCCACTTCACGCCGGACTTCTCATCGAGCACACGGGTATCGACCGCCTGACCGATTGCAGGGATAACGGTTTTGCACTCCACCGTAAACTCGGAGCCTGGGATCGGAACCGGGCGGCGACGCCCGCTGGCGTCCGGCTCACCGAGCCGATTGCGTTGGAACTCGACGCCCGTCACCTTGCCGTCCTTCGTCAGGATGCGTGTCTGGCTGACGTAGAACTGCATATCGGTGCCCTCAGCCTCGCCGTCCTCGCGCTCCTCAAGCGTCGCGCCGATCTCAGCCGCGCCGCGCCGATACATCGTATGGACCTTTGCTCCCAGTCGCAACGACGTACGGGTACAGTCGAAGGCAGTGAAGCCACCACCAATAACGATAACCTCGTCACTCTCGCGCACCGGGACGGACTTGCCCTCCACCTTCTCGCCCAGGTAGGAGATGGCATTAACGACGCCCTCGGCATCCTCGCCCTCGACGCGTAACGCGTTACTGGTCCAACACCCGATAGCAAGGTAAACGGCATCGAAGCCCTGCGCGAAGAGATCGTCGATGGTGAAGTCGCTTCCCAGGCGAACATTGCATTGTAGATCGACGCCGAGATCCCAGACGTGGTTCAGCTCGCGGTCCATCATATCCTTCTGCAAGCGATACTCAGGGATGCCATAGCGCAGCATCCCACCCGCCTGGGGTTGCTGGTCAAAGACTTTGCAGTAATGACCCTTGAGCGCCAGGTAGTACGCGCAGGTCAGGCCGGCGGGGCCTGCGCCCACGATCGCCACCTTCTTGCCCGTTGGCGGATCTTTCACATAAGGCACAGGTGGATCGAGCAGGGAGTATTCGGCGGCATGTCCGTGCATGCGACAGATCGCGATCTCTTCTTCGACCAGCGCGCGGCGGCAGGCCTTC
>Ga0137372_10007278_pt1 | contig 10705 bp, 9 predicted proteins | sample SagtaG_6_FD_104911 | JGI IMG/M metagenome (GOLD analysis project Ga0137372, IMG submission 104911) | Vadose zone soil microbial communities from Sagehorn Ranch, Mendocino, California, USA - Sage1_R_60_16 metaG | ecosystem: Environmental > Terrestrial > Soil > Vadose zone | place: USA: California...
AGCGCCAGCGCCCCCACAAGCGGCACCGCCGCCGGTGGCACCCCCACGGGCGGCATCCGCAGCAGCGGCACCGCCGCCGGTGGCACCCCCACGGGCGGCATCCGCAGCGGCGGCACCGGCACCGGCAGCACGTCGCGGCTGGCGAGCGCCCCGATCGGCTCGGCGCGCGCCGGCACCACCCGCACCAGCAGTGCGTCGCGGCTGGCGAGCGCCCCGATCGGCTCGGCGCGCGCCGGCTCGACGCGTCCGACCCGGCGGCTGGGCTCGACGCGCACCCGCTCGCAGGAGCTCGGCGCCGGGATCACGTCCGTCCCACCCGCGCCGGTGCCCGACCCACGCGACGTGATCATGAAGGACCCGCACGTCGCCGAGGACAAGCGCTTCTGCGCCAAGTGTGGCGCCCCGGTCGGGCGGTCCCGCGGCGGGCAGCCCGGGCGCACCCACGGCTTCTGCCCCAAGTGCCGCACCGAGTTCTCGTTCGAGCCGAAGCTGCATCCCGGCGACGTGGTGAGCGAGCAGTACGAGGTGCTGGGCGCCCTCGCGCACGGCGGCCTCGGCTGGATCTACCTGGCCCAGGACCGCAACGTCTCCAACCGCCCCACCGTGCTGAAGGGGCTGCTCAACACCGGCGACTACGACGCCTACCAGGCGGCCGTCGCCGAGCGGCAGTTCCTGGCCGAGGTCCAGCACCCGCTGATCGTCAACATCTACAACTTCGCGATGTACGAGAACGCCGGCTACACCGTCATGGAGTACGTCGGCGGCAGCTCGCTCAAGCAACTGCTCAAGGACCGCATGGCGGCCGGCGGCGACTACAACCCGTTCCCCCCGGACCAGGCGATCGCTTACCTGGTCGAGATCCTGCCGGCGTTCAGCTACCTGCACAGCCAGGGCCTGCTGTACTGCGACTTCAAGCCCGACAACCTCATCCAGTCCGGCCACACGGTGAAGCTGATCGATCTCGGCGGCGTGCGCCGCGTCGACGACTACGAGAGCGCGATCTACGGCACGGTCGGCTTCCAGGCCCCCGAGATCGCGACGGTCGGCCCGAGCGTGGCCAGCGACATCTTCACGATCGGACGCACGCTGGCGGTGCTGCTGTTCGAGTTCCGCGGCTACCAGTCGACGTACGTCAAGAGCCTGCCGCCCGTCGACGACGTGCCGATCTTCCAGCGCTACGACTCGCTGTACCGCGTGCTGGCCAAGGCGACGGCCGAGAACCCGAACGACCGCTTCCAGTCCGCGGACGAGCTGCGCGACCAGTTGCTGGCCGTGCTGCGCGAGGTGGTCGCCGCCGACGGGGCCGGCCGGCCGGCCCGGCAGTCGACGCCGTCGGTGCTGTTCGGCGCGCCGGCAGCGTCCGGGGCGACGCTCGAATGGGACGAGCTGCCGCCGCTTCAGACCGACCCGGCTGATCCGTCCGCGGCGTGGCTCGCGAGCGTGTCGATCGACGACCCGGCGCAGCGGCTTTCCGCTCTGGCCGCCGCCCCGCACGACACCGTCGAGGTGCGGCTGGCCCGGGCGCACGCCGCCATCGAGGCCGGGCGGTTCCACGACACGGATGCGACGATCGAGCAGGTGCTGGGCGAGGACCCGTGGGAGTGGCGGGGGGTGTGGCTGTCCGGACTGGCGGCGCTGGCCCGCGGCGATTACGGTGCCGCGACCACGGCGTTCAACACCGTGCTGGGCCAGGTGCCGGGCGAGCTCGCGCCCAAGCTCGCGCTGGGCCTCGCCTGCGAGCTGGCCGGCGAGCGTGACCTGGCGCAGGGGCTGTACCGCACCTGCACGGCGGTCGACGCCAACTACGTCGCCCCGGCGGCGTTCGGGCTGGCCCGCGCGGCGCTGGCCGACGGCGACGTCGACGGCGCGCTGGCCGCGCTCGACCTCGTCGGCCCGACGAGCGGCGCCTACGTGACGGCCCGGCGCACCCGCGCCGACATCCTGGCCGACAGCGACAAGGGTCTGCCGGCGCTCGCGGACGCGGCGGCCACTGTCGAGACGGTGTCGATCGACCCCCGTGAACGCCAGCAGCTCGTCGTCAAGGTGCTGACCCGGGCGCTGGATCACGTCCGCAACGGCGGCCCGGAACCCGGCACGCGCATCGCCGGCGTCCAGGCCACCGAGCCCGATCTGCGCGCCGGCGCCGAGCAGGCGTATCGCCGGCTCGCCGCGCTCACGGCCGACCGCGCCGAACGCGTCCGGCTGGTCGACGCCGCCAACGCCATCCGTCCGCGGACGCTCGTATGAGCCATCCGCAATCGCTCTCCGGCTTGCGCCGGCGGTGTCGTCACCCCGGATCGGCCGAGCCGACGTGACCTGCCCCAGCTGCGGCGAGCCGGTGGGCGTCGACTTCGCGTTCTGCGAGAACTGCGGCGCCTCTCTCCCGGATCGCGCAACTTCTGGCAGCCCTGCGGTGCCAGAAGTTGCGCGATCCGGAGAACAGCGGTCGCTGGTCAATGTGCGGACCGAGCCGCAGAAAGCGCCGCGGCCGCCGTGCAAGACCTGTGGCGGCCTGATCGGAGACGACGGCTGGTGCACGGTCTGCGGAGCGCGCGCCTCCAACGGGCGCGAGCACGTCGCCGAGCAACCGACGCCGACCGTCGCGGCCGTCAGCGATCGCGGCCTGGTCCATGTGCGCAACGAGGACGCCTTCGCGGTGGCGGCCCGCGACGGGTGGACGGCGCTGGTCGTCTGCGACGGTGTGACCACCGCGACCGACAGCGACGCCGCCGCCTATGCCGCGGCGCAGGCCGCCCGCAACGTGCTCGCCGCCGCCGAGCGGCCCACCGGGTCACCCGACGACCGGCAGCGCCACTGGTGCCTGCAGCTCAAGGCGGCGGCGCTGGCGGCCGACGAGGCGGCCGAAGGCACCGCCGACGCGGGCGACGGCAACCCGCCGGCGTGCACGTTCGTCGCGGCCGTCGCCGACGGCGACCTGATCGCGGCCGCGGCGGTGGGCGACAGCCGCGCGTACTGGCTGCCCGACGACGGTCCGGCCGAGCAGCTCACCGTGGACGACTCGTGGGCGACCGAGCAGGTCAGGGCCGGCGTCCCGCGTGACGAGGCCGAGGCCGATGCCAAGGCGCACGCGATCACGAGGTGGCTCGGCATCGACTCCCCGTCCGTCGATGCCGCGACATCGACGACGACCGCGACCGGCCCCGGCTGGCTGCTCGCCTGCAGCGACGGGTTGTGGAACTACTGCTCGGACGCTTCCGCGTTGCGCGACCTGGTGAACGAGCAGCCGCTCGAGCCGCTCGCGCGAGCCGAGGCGCTCGTCGAGTGGGCCAACCAGCAGGGCGGCCACGACAACATCACCGTGACGCTCGCCCGGATAGGAGCTGTTTGATGGCCGACTGGACCGCCCAGGTCTTCCAGAACGAGTACCTGCCCGACGGCGCGACCGACATCCACGCCATCGTGACGGTGACCTCGCAGGACACAGGGCAGGCCGGCGAGAGCGGGGGCGCCGCCGAGGCGGTCATCATCGACTGCTCCGGCTCGATGGGCGCCCCCCGGTCGAAGATCGTCGCGGCGCGTCAGGCCGCCGCCGCGGCCGTCGACGAGATCGCCGACGGCACCTGGTTCGCGGTGATCGCCGGTGTGGGCCTGGCCCAGCCCGTCTACCCGCCGTCCGGCATGGCGCAGGCCGACGCGCGAACCCGGGCGGCCGCTTCGGCGGCAGTCGCGCAGCTGACCCCGCAGGGCGGCACGGCGATCGGCCAGTGGCTACTCACCGCGTACGAGGCCTTCCGGGCGGCGCCGGCCACGCAGCGGCACGCGATCCTGCTCACCGACGGCAAGAACGAGGGCGAGACGGCCGAGCAGCTGCGGTCCGCGGTGGAGACGGTCACCGGCGAGTTCCAGTGCGACTGCCGCGGGGTGGGCGCAGACTGGGACGTCGCCGAGCTGCGCGGCATCGCCACCGCCCTGCTCGGCAGCGTGGACCTGATCGCCGACCCCGCGGACATGGCCGCCGACTTCCAGGCGATGATGCAGGCTGCGATGGGACGTGGGGTGGCCGACGCCAAACTCAAGGTGTGGGCTCCGCAGGGCGCCCAACTGCTGTTCGTCCGCCAGGTGGCGCCCACCATCGACGACCTCACCGACCGGCGCGTCAACGTCACGCCGTTGATCACCGAGTACCCGACCGGCGCCTGGGGCGACGAGTCACGCGACTACCACGTCGCCGTCCGGGTGCCGGCCAAGGCGGTCGGCGCCGAGCAGCTCGTCGCCCGGGTGCAGGTCGAGGTGGGCGGGCAGGTCGTCACCCAGGGGCTGGTCAAGGCACTGTGGTCGGACCAGTCCGACCTCACGACCCGCATCAATCCGGCCGTCGCCCACTACACCGGACAGGCCGAGCTGGCGCAGGCGATCCAGGAGGGTCTGGCCGCCAAGGCCGAGGGCGACAAGGACACGGCGACGTTCAAGCTCGGCCGAGCCGCACAGCTCGCCGCCGAGACCGGCAACGAGGAGGCCACGCAGCGCCTGCGGAAGGTCGTCGACATCGAGGACGCCGACACCGGCACGGTGCGCCTCAAGCGTGACGTCTCCAAACTGGACGAGATGGCCCTGGACACCAGCTCGACGAAGACGACGAGGGTCCGCCCGTCATGACCGCCTTCCCCGATCGTGCAACCCTCGGTCGTCTCACGCGGCCAGAAGCTGCACGATCCGTGGAGAATGGCTGGTCATGACCGCCACCTGCCCGCAGGGGCACACGTCCTCGACGGACGACTTCTGCGACGTCTGCGGCACGCCGATCGCCGCGGCACCGGCCGACCCCGCGATCGGTGCGGCGTCGGCCGACCCCGGCGCGACGGTGGACCCCGGGCCGACGATGGAGCCGGGGCCGACGGTCCGCTCCGAGCCGACCCCCGGCGCCAGCCCGACCCCTGGCGCCGGCCCGACCGCCGGCGCCAGCCGGCCCCCGGGCGCGAGCCCGGCGCCGCCGCGGACCCTGGGCCCACCCAAGGCATGCCCGAACTGCCAGGCCACCAACGTCGCCGACGCCCTGTTCTGCGAGGACTGCGGCTACGACTTCGCCACCGGCCAGCTGCCCCCACCGCCCGCGCAGATCGATCCGGTCTCCGGCCGGGCCGTCGCGCCGCCCCCCAGGCCCGTCGAGACGGACTGGGTGGCCGAGGTCTGGGTCGATCCGGACTGGTTCGCGCACCAGAAGGCGGCCGGCAGCAGCCCGACGAGCGGCGTCCCAACCGTCGTCGCGCTCAAGGGCACCGTGCAGCTGATCGGACGCCGCTCGCGCAGCCGCAACATCAACCCCGAGATCGACTGCAGCGGCGACGGCGCCATCTCGCACCGGCACGCCGAGTTGAGCCTCACCGGCGGACGGTGGTCGGTGAAGGACCTCGGCTCGACGAACGGCACCTACGTCGGCGCCCCGGGCGCGTACCCCGACGACGCGTTGCCGCCCCAGCAGCGCCGCGAGCTGGCCGATGACGAGCGCATCTACCTCGGCGCATGGACGCGCATCGTCGTCCGCAGGGCCACCGATGCCGAGAAAGCAGCGTCCTGAGCGGACATCTGCACCGCGACGGCAGTATGACGAAGGCATTACTGCTGGTAGTGTCATGGTATGACTACGAAGATCGCAGTGAGCTTGCCGGACGAGCAGGTGGCGGCGGCCCGGCGGGCAGTGAAGCGCCGTCGGGCATCGTCGGTGTCGGCCTACGTCGCCGAAGCGATCGCGCGGCGGGAGCGCGAGGACAGCTTGACCTCGTTGCTCGACGACCTGGATCGCGAACTCGGCGAGCCCACAGCCGGCGATTTCGCGTGGGCGGACAAGGCGCTTGCCATCAAGTAGGCACCGACTGCCGGGCCTGACGCTCGATACCGGAGCGTTGCTCGCCCTCGAACGCGGTAGTTCCCGGATGCGGGCCCTGCTACGGCGGGCGAGCGAACACACACTCGCGATCGCGGTGCCCGCCGGAGCCGTCGCGCAGGCCTGGCGGGGCGGACCTCGTCAGGCCCGGCTGGCGCGGCTCCTGGCCGACCCGGACGTCGACGTGCCCGCACTGGACGACTTGACCGCGCGGGCGGTCGGGCTGCTGTCCGGACGTACCGGCCACACCGATGTCATCGACGTGCACGTCGCCCTGCACGCCCGGCAGAGTCGGCACGCGGTCGCAACGTCCGACCCGGAGGATCTGCGCGCAGTCGATCCGAGCCTGATGATCATCGAGATCTGAGCGCGGAACAAAACATGCGTCTGGCGGGCAGTCATGCGGCTGCCCACTGACTCCTTGATCATCTCTGCCGGCGGGACCACCGGTGGTCCCTGAGCCAGAGATGATCAACACCCCCGACGCGAGCCGCGTCGTCGGTCAGCACCCTGCGGCACCCTCGAGGCGTCAGCGAGCCAGGGCGGCGCGGAAGCGGTCCGCCTCGACGCGCCAGTAGCCGTGCTCCTTGCCGTCGATGAGGATCACCGGCACCCGGTCGGAGTACTCGTTGCGCCGGTCGCGGTCGGCGTCGACATCGAGCTCGTCGTAGCCGAAGCCGAGCTCGGCCCGCAGCTTCTCCAGCTGGGCCGCGGCATCGGAGCACAGGTGGCAGCCCACCCGCGTGATCAGCGTGACGTGGTGATCAGTCGGCGCCATGAGGCGATTGTCCCCGCAGCCGCCACTTCATCACCTTGCCGGTCACCGTGTGCGGCAGCGTCGGCACGACCGATACAGACCGGGGCAGCTTGAAGCGGGCCAGCGATCCGGACGCAGCCGCGACCAGCTCGGAAGGGTCGATCGACGCGCCGGGCGCGGGCACCACGTAGGCCACCACGGCCTCGCCGGTCTCGGGATCGTCGGCCCCCACGACCGCCACCTCGGCGACTCCCGGCTGGGCGCCGAGCACGGACTCGACCTCGGCCGGGTACACATTGAAACCGTTCACCAGCACCAGCTCGCTGGACCGGCCGACCAGGATCAAGTCGCCGTCGTCGTCGCGCACCGCGATGTCGCCGGTGCCGAACCAGCCCTCGTCATCGGGGCCGCCCGAGCCGGAAGGCCAGTAGCCGGAGAACAGGTTCGGTCCGCGGACGTACAGCTCTCCCGGGTCGTCGTCCTCCGACACCGGCGAGCCGTCCTGGTCGCGCAGCTGGATCTCTACGCCCGGAAGCGCGACGCCGATCGAGCCGGCCTTGCCGGAGCGGTTCAGTGTGACGCTCGGCGCCGCCTCGGTCAGCCCGTACCCCTCGTGCACGGTAATGCCGTGCGCGGCGAACTCCGCGACCAGCGCCGCGGGCAACGGCGCCGACCCCGACACCGCGTAGCGCACCGAGGCGAATCCCGAGCCGAGGTCCGCAGCCGACGCCCACTGGGCGAACATCGGCGGCGCGCCGATCACCACCGTCACGCGCTGCGCCGCCATCACCTCCAGCGACTCGACCGCGTCGAACCGGTCGGCCAGCACCGTCGTCGCCCCCGCATGCAGCGCCACGCCCAGCCCGGCGTTCAACCCGAAGACGTGGAACAGCGGCAGCGGCACGAACGCCACGTCCGACGCGGTGATGATCGGCGGATCGACCGCCGCGACCTGGGCCAGGTTGGCGAGCAGCGCCCGCGTCGAGAGCATGGCGCCCTTGGGCCGGCCGCTGGTTCCGCTCGTGTACAGCAGGACGGCGACGTCCTCGCCGATCCGGTCGCGGTGCGGGTCATCACCCGCCGGCGCGGACGCGAGCAGCGAGGCGGCCACGACCGACGGCACCGGCGCGTCGACGGACGACGACGTGGCGAGCAGACGAGCTCCCGAATCGGAGAGCACGTGGGTCAGCTCGGGCAGCGTGTAGGCGGGATTCACCGGGACGACGATCAGGCCGGCCCGGCCGGCGCCGAGGTAGAGCAGCACGAACTCGACACCGGTGCCGAGTTGCAGCGCGACCCGGTCGCCGTCGTCGAGGCCGGCCGCCCGCAACGCCAGCGCGGCGGCATTGACGCGGGCGTCGAGCTCGGACCAGGTCAGCCGGGTCGACCCGTCGATCAGGGCGATGCCGTCGGGCGTGACGCGTGCGGCCCGCCGGACGAGATCCGAGACGCTGATCGGGACGGCCTCAATGCCGTGCACGGTCACGATCCCTCCGCGGGCAGGCGGTATGTCGGCGCAAGAAGGCAGCCTTGCGTGCCGGCGTGCCGGACGCAAGTGCGGACAGGTTCTTGCGTGAAATTGCCGGCTGCTGGTGGGAACTGGTTAGCTACTGGCGGTGCGGGTACGGTGGGGCGCTGTCGCAAGTGGCGGAACCGGGGTACCGCTGAAAGGTTGTCCCTTTATGCCTGGCGCGCGCCCTAGAGCCGCATCACCCACGCCAGCCGGCGCGGGTCTTCGTGTCCTGCTCGATCTCGTCATCGACGCACTGGCGGCGAGCCCCGCCTACTCGATGGCCGCCGGCCGCCGACATGCCATGGCCGCCGATGCGACAGTCGCCGCCCTGCCCACCACGGCAGGGCGGTCGCGCGACGGGACGACCAGCCCGCCACCCACCGGACCGCGGCACGCCGTCGATGACACCCACGTCGAGATCTGGCAGCTTGTCACCCGCGCGCAGGAGGGCGACGGCGAGGCGTTCGGTCAGCTCTACGACCGCTACTTCGACACCGTCTTCCGCTACATCTACTACCGGGTGAACGACCGGGCGACGGCGGAGGACTTCACCAGCGAGACGTTCCTGCGCGCGCTGCGGCGCATCAGCGGCATCAGCTACCAGGGCCGCGACATCGGAGCCTGGTTCGTCACCATCGCCCGCAACATCGCGCTCGATCACGTCAAGGCGGCCCGGCACCGGCTCGAGGTGAAGACTCCGGACATCATCGAGCGCAGCGACAACCACCCAGGACCGGAGGCCTCGGTGATCAGCTCGCTCACCACCGAGCACCTGATGCGGGCGGTGGGCAAGCTCGGCGACGACCAGCGCGACTGCATCACGCTGCGCTTCATCCAGGGCCTGTCGGTCAGCGAGACGGCCGAGATCATGGACAAGAACGACGGGGCCATCAAGGCGCTGCAGCACCGGGCCGTCCGAAAGCTCGCGGACCTCGTTCGAGGTGAACTGCGGTGACACTGACACGTGCGTCCAGTAACCGCGGTCGGCTGACATCGTTGGACTCAGCAGACGAACGGTCAGTAAACCGGAGTCACACATTCGTACTTTCGCGCGGCCCGGGGGGAGGTGGAGATGGCTGACCTGCGTTCCCTCGTCGCAGGATTGCGGCACTACCCCGACCCGGCCGCCTCGACCGACCCGGTGACCAGCGCGCTGGTCACCCGGCTGTCGTCGCTGCCGTCTCCCCCGACGCCGAGCCCGGGATTCCGGGCCGAGCTGCGCGCGCAGCTGGTCGCGGTGGCCCCGCGGCTGGTGGCGGAAGGGTTGACGCCCGAGGGGTTGACGCCGGACGCCGGCGCCGAGTCGAGCACCACGGCGCGTCGCCCGGTGGACCGGCTGCGCGCCGCCTGGGGTCGGGTGCCGTTGCGTCGGCCGCTCGCCGTGGTCGGCACGCTGGTGGTCGTCTTCGCGCTGCTGCTCGGCGGTGCCCTGTGGCTGAGCAGCAGCACGCTGCCCGGCGACTCGCTGTACGGGCTCAAGCGAGCCAGCGAGAACGTCCAGCTCTCGTTGACGGGCGGGGACGGGGCCCGCGGTAAGGAGTACCTCGCACTGGCCAAGCGCCGCGCGGACGAGGTCGCGAAGCTGCTGTCGAAGGCGTCGGCGCTGGCCGGTGCCGCCGGGCCGCAGGCCGGTGCGGCTGGGCCGCAGGCCGCGGGCGGCATCAACACGCACACCGCGAGCCTGGTCACCAGCACCCTGGACGACGCCGACGCCGACCTGCGCAACGGCAGCCGGCTGCTCACCGGGCAGGCCGTCCGCAACATGTCGAAGGATCCGCTGCAGACGTTGCTGACCTGGACGCCGGACCAGATATCCCGGCTGACCGCAATCGTGAACCGCATCCCGGCCGGCAGCCTGCACGGTCGCGCCGCCGCCTCCGAGCATCTCACCGTGCGGCTGCTCGATCGGGCGAACCGGCTGAACGGCGACATCGGCTGCAGCTGCCTGACCCAGACATCCAGTGACGACCTGGGGCCGCTGCCCTGCACGCTGCCGTGCAACCCGGCATCGACCCGGCCCGGGGCACCCAATGCCCCGGCGCCCGGCGGCACGGCGACCTCGCCGGGGGGCAGCGGTACCCCGCCCTCCGGGCAGTCGACGGCCACCGGCGGCGCTTCGGTGTCGCTGCCGGCAATTCCAGGCCTGCCGACGGGCACCGGCCAGACTCCGCAGCCGACCGGCACCAGCTCGCCGACCGGCTCGAGCGGGTCGAATGGCCTGCCCGGCGTGTCGCTGCCGCCCGCTTCGGGGTCGATCACCGTCGACTCGTGCGGCCTGACCGTCACCCTCGGCACCATCGGCCTCGGACTGGGTTCCTGCGGCCTGCACCTGTGACATCCGGCCCGATTCGCGGGCCGGGCTCTTCGCGTTCGTGGTTGCGTTTCTCTTAGCCGTGGGCGGTTCGGCGGCGCTCATCGCTAGGCTGGGGGCTCGCCGACGCCCGGGAGGTCGGGCATGCCAGGAACACCATCCGAGCCGGCCGCGCCAGAGCTCGAGGCCGCACTCGCGGTACCACCGGATCCCGTCGCGGCCGCGTTCTTCGACGTCGACAACACGATGATGGTCGGCGCGTCGATCTTCCACTTCGCCAAG
>Ga0137372_10007279_pt1 | contig 10702 bp, 7 predicted proteins | sample SagtaG_6_FD_104911 | JGI IMG/M metagenome (GOLD analysis project Ga0137372, IMG submission 104911) | Vadose zone soil microbial communities from Sagehorn Ranch, Mendocino, California, USA - Sage1_R_60_16 metaG | ecosystem: Environmental > Terrestrial > Soil > Vadose zone | place: USA: California...
GCGCCACAACGGCTGGCGGAGCATTTCATCGCGCTGCCGGCGATGAAATTCATGCAGGAAATTCTCGAAGTAGCCGGGCGGCGGCTGTTCGTACCGCTTCAATCGAAGCAGCCTTGCGATTTCATTATCGTCAAACTCGTCCATTTTTCAGCGCGGATTAGGAAACAGGATTTTTCCGAAATTCGTCCAGATAATTCTGTAGCTGCCGATTCGCGTAGAAGAGCCTGGAACGTACCGTTCCTTCCGAGACGCGCAAGATTTTACTAATCTCTGCGTGGGGCATCCCCTGAATATGGAACATGGTAACCACGGCTCTGTGTTCATCAGACAATTTCATCATGGCCTCGTTCAATCTTCGCTGCAGCTCGGACAGGTCTGCTTCGCGCACCGGACTGCTCGTGGCCGTGCTTTCCAGGAACTCCTTGTCGTTTTGAATGCTGGCATCGACGTCATCAAGACTCAGTTGAAAACGCCGGCCGCGTTTCTTCAGAAAATTGAGCGTCATATTCACAGCAATGGAATGAATCCAGGTATAAAAGGAAGATTTGCCGCGGAACCCGCGGATTGCGCGGTACGCTTTGGAGAAAATATCCTGCAAAAGATCGTTCGTGTCCTCGTGGTTCGAGGTCATGTTGTACACGAGACCATAAAGACGCGGAGTGTATTTAATGACCAGTTCATCGAAGGCGCCAGCATCGCCCGATTGCGTACGCGTTACCAACTCTTGATCTGGATCGACCCGCGGCTGGTCCATTGTCTCGCGTCTAGACTTAGCACGAGCCTCGAGACCGGACGACAACAAATCCGAAATACGGCGAGCAGGTAAGGCGAGAGCGGGATCCATTTCCACTAGTGCCCTCGATCAACGCCGATCGCGGATCGACATCAGCCAGAGCAAGTTTCCCAGCGCGGCGATGAATGCCGCGATGTATGTAAGTGCAGCCGCGTTGAGGACTTTGTTCACGCCAACCACTTCCTCCCCGGGCCGTACGATGCCCATCTGCTGCAAAATGATTTTTGCCCGCCGGGAGGCATCGAATTCCACTGGGAGCGTGATCAATTGGAAGACCAGCAAGACCAGATAGCAATAGATGCCGAGCGTGATCAGACCGCTGATCCGGAAGAAGAGACCGCCGATAATGATGAACGGCAGCAATTGCGACGCAACCATTGTCACCGGCACGATCGCCATGCGCGCTTTCAATGGCGCGTAAGCCTTCGCATGCTGAATTGCGTGACCGGTCTCGTGCGCAGCAATCCCCAACGCCGCTACTGAAGGCGTGTTGTACACGCTGCTGGAGAGGTGCAGCCTCTTGTCTCTCGGGTCGTAATGGTCTCCGAGAAAATCGTTCGTCTCCACAACATCGACATCTGGTATTTGGGCCGCTTGCAGGATTTCGCGCGCGCATTCCGCGCCGGTGATGTTGGAGCTTGCGCGGACCTCACCCCATTTTCGAAACGCGCTCGTGACCCGTATCTGTGCCCAAATCCCGATGATCAGCGGGACGCCGATATATAGCAGCCAATGAGATCCAAAACCGAAACCGTATGGATAAAACATACCGAGCTTAATTTAATGTATCGAAGTCAATTGTCACTTTACTAGCTGGAACAAATTAGACGCTCAATCGGGCGCTTCGTTCATTTCCTCCAACGGCATTCCGAGCGAAGCGAGGAACCACTCGCAGGATTATGGATTACCCTCCAGTCAAAGCGTGTGCCAAACTCATAGGCGTGATCCTTCGCTTCGCTCGGGATATGCGCGGCGATACTAGATCTCCAATTGCTTTGGAAATCGAGACAGAATTTTGCAACCCGTTTTGGTGACCAAAACCACGTCTTCCAGCCGCACGCCGCCCAGCCCAGGATAATACAGACCAGGCTCGACGGTCACCACCTGTCGCTCTTTTAGAACAACTTTCTGCAAGCGCGGATGCTCGTGAATTTCCAGCCCAAGACCATGCCCGGTGCCATGAAAGAATCCGACCCGTCGGCCTCTGCGCACCTCAGTCGGAAAACCGCGTTTAGCGAAAAATTCCTGGATCGCCTTGTGAATCGTCATCCCATCAACTCCTGCCTTGATTCTCTTCAACGCCAGCGCTTGACCGGATTTTACTGTTTCCCAAAGCTTACGCTGGCCTTCGCTCGCGTGTCCGCGCAACACCGTCCGGGTCATGTCGCCAAAATATCCGGTCTTCGCGTCGCGTGGAAAAACATCGAGGATAATCAGTGAATCGGCGAAAAGCGGCCCGTAGCCTCGCTCATGCGGATCGCACGCCTGGTCGCCACCGGCGACAATCGTGCCGGTTGGAATGCCGCCCGCGCGCAAGATCGTAGAATCAATTTCGGCGCGGAGGATTTCGGAAGTCAACGCTTTGCCGTTCCAGCGCAATCGTTTTCTGGCACCCGGCTTGGACGCTTTCAAAATTTCCCTCGCGCGCTTGAGGCCTTTTTCCGTGATTCGCAAGGCTTGGCCCATCATTTCGACTTCCTTTTGCGATTTCGCCTCGCGCTCCGGCCAGAAAAATCCGTTTGTCGCGCGGACACGGATCTTGTTTGCGACGAGTTCCTCCGCGTATCCAAGCGCAAAATTTGCAGGGACAACTACTGAGTGTACGCCTCGTTTTTTAAGAAAATGCGCCAGAACTTTTTCGTAGAGCGGCGCTTTTTTAGATTTTCCCTGTACTTCGCGCTCGATCTCGCTGAACATGACAAATTCATCTGCGTCTGCTTGCTTGCGACCACGATCGATTTCCAAATCGCTCAGCACGAGCGTGCGTTTACCATTGCGTTCGAGAAAGATGAATGGATCGGGCGCCCAAAATTTCGTCGCGTAAAACATGTCGGCATCCGTATCGCTGGTGGCGACGATGAGGCGGGCTGGTTTTGTTTTTGATTTGGCCATGTGGTCCGGTGTTAAGAAATCTCACTAACACCCCACTTCAGTGGAGTGTCAACGTAAGCGGGAGCCGCTAACTGGTTTTGCAGTTTGCTGTGCACTGTGCGAAAACGCTAAAGCAGTTCTGACCAATGGCTCGCGGGTTGCACCGCGCTGAAGCGCGGTGTTAACGCGAAACCCGATCTAGCTTCTTCGCACCTCGAGTTCTCGTCGCAAAATCCAATGCAGTAACGCAAGCAATCCAAGTGTCGATAGAACCAGAACAGCGGTATTAAAGAAAAACACACCAAACTTTATTCCGAAATAACGTTTCTGCTCGCCGAAGAACACGTTCGGCTTGTTGCCGCGGCGGTAGTCGCTCTGATCCATCTCGGCGTTGGACATCAGGTCCGACACCTTTTGATTCACGTAAATTTGCTCGGCTGTGATCGGGCCGTTGGCGTTTTTGAAAAGCGCACGATCGAATGGCCTATTGCCATTCAGGACTTGATCGACCAACCCGAGATAGCGATCCAATTCGCCGACCGATTTCGCCTCGAGACCAGAAAGCAGAGCGAGCGTTTCCTTGAGATCCTCCAAGCGCTTATCTGCTTCAGGATCTTTCCGATGTTGCGCCACAAGCCGGTCGATCTCGCCTTGCGCGCGATCCTGCCGCCGCGTCAGGGGATTGAGCTTGGCCTGTGCGACAATCATCTCTTCGTACGACCAGCGCATGGCGATGAATTGACAGACAAGCGGAACCTGCAGCTTGCTTTCAGTCTTCCTGTTCTTGTCCGCGCTCGGATGTTCCGAGAACCAATGCGAAAGGGAATAAAGCAGACCGAGGTTCCGATTCATGTCCTCGTATTTGATGAGCGCGCCACCCATGATGATCTGCGGAATTAGCACAAGCGGGACGATGTTTGCTGCTGTCTTCGGATCGGCCACGAGCGAAGAGATGAGCAGACCCAGTGCAACACCACCCATGGCCGTCATAAACATGATCGCGAGATCGATCCAAAACATTCCCCGGATTTCCAGGATGTAATTGCCGATCATGACAAAGAGGAGGCACTGAACGAGGGCAAACACTCCAAGCGTGAGTGTCTTCGAGACCACGTAGTACGATAAACGAACGTTGACATTCCGCTCGCGCTGCAGCACCGGCCGATCCCGGATGATGTCATCGGCGCTGTTGGTCAGGCCAAGGAACATCGCAACGATCAAACCGAGGAATAAGAACGTTGGAATGTGATACGCGGAAGCGAAATCGTATGTCCCGCTCTCCGAATAACGCAGGATGGTTGCAATCAACAGCGCCAGCACAGGCGAAACTCCGATCGTGATAACCAGGTTGGCGCGGTTGCGCAGTTTGCTTACGAAAGCGCGCCGCAGCACGGTACGAAATTGTGTCCACTCATCGTGCCACCGAAATGGCAGCCGTTTTTTCTGCACCGGCGCCGCGGGTAATGCAGACGGCGCTTCTTTGCGCAGGGAAACCTGTTTGACGTCCTGGATCAGGCGAAACGCTTCATATTTGTCGCGCCAGAATTCTGGTGAATAACGGCGCGCGGCAACAAGATGGCCGCGGCTGTTTTCTTCGTAAATGATGTCGCCACTCAGATCGCGCAGCGGCGTCTCCAGCACATCGAAAATGAATTCCGGACGCGTCGTTCCGCAGGAGGGGCACGCGCCCAATTCCGCCCCGAACTGATGCTGATGTTCTGCTTCAGCGAAATACCGAAGCATGTCCGAAGGCGTGCCAAAAAAAACGAGGCGCCCACCTTTGTCCAGCAGGATCGCCTTATGAAACATCTGGAAAATTTTCGAGCTCGGCTGGTGAATCGTCACGATGACGATTTTGTTGTGCGCCATGCTCCGAATAATTTCCATGACGTGCTCGGAATCCTTTGAGGAGAGGCCGGAAGTGGGTTCATCGAAGAGATAGACGTCCGACATGCCAATCATATCGAGTCCGATGTTGAGGCGTTTTCTCTCGCCGCCGCTCAACGTTTTCTTCTCCGGACTGCCGACAACTGCGTCCCGGCGTTCGCCGAGTCCGAGCTCAACTAATTTGGCCTCTAAACGTCGGGTCCGATCGCGCCGCGAGAGATGCGGCGCGCGAATCGCCGCGGCAAACAACAGGTTTTCGCCGATGGTGAGATGTTCGTCGAACGCGTCTTGCTGAGGCATATAACTGACGTAGTGCTTCAAAGCGTCGAGATCTTGATAGAGCGACTGTCCGTTAAGCAGGACCTCCCCGCTGGTGGGCTGAAGTTGGCCTGCCAGCGCTCTCATGAGCGTGCTCTTTCCACAGCCGCTCGCACCCATCACACAAACCAGCTCACCACGCGTAATGCTAAAGGAGATTCCCTCGAGACCAATCTCGCCTTTCCCAAAGTGGTGCGTGATTTCGTTTGCCTCGAGAGTACGAATGATATTGCGCTCTTCCTCGATGATTCGCTCCAAAAAGTTGCATCGCAGAAATTGGCCGACGTCGATTCGAATCGTATCGCCGTCTTTAAGCGGCGCTGTGGTGCGCACCACGGTGTCGCCGACCATGATCGGGCGATCCGCTTCGATCACTTCCAATTGACCAACTCGCTGATCGTAATCGCAGAAAATTTTCAGTAGCACATCGCCGCTCGTGCCGGGGGAGAGCAAAATATCGTCAGCTTCCAGGCGGCTCGGCTCATTCGAAACCAGATATTCCGATTTGGACGCCTTCAGTTGGAACCGGCCACCCAGCGCTCGCGCCCGCCGACGCAGATCACTCAAATCCATCTCGCTGTTGTTGTGGAAGACGATCCGGTCCTCCAGGCTCGCATCGACCTGTGTGCCGGCTTTTAACTTCACGCTATTGAGCTCGGCATCTACGTCACGCAGCGCCTTCACGCGAACCTTCAATCCGAAAGTGACCCGAAGCGCGCTTTCACGCGTGCGCGAGCGCTCCAGTCCCACTTCGTCCGAGTCTCTATTTACACGAATGAAAATCTGTGGAAGCGAAACGTTCTTCTTTGCGTTGAAATATTGCGCCAGCTCCTGATAGCTGAGCACCTGGTCTCCTACCAGGATGCGCTGGCCCGGATAGATGCGGCAGAAACCGCCACGCACCAACGGTCTGCCACGCACCGACACGTTTTGGTCGCTGTAATTTTTCAGCAAAATGAGTTCGTGATAGCGAAAAGCCATCAAGCGATCGGTCTCGTTCAGGTTCTTAAGCGTCACATCGGCTTTCCCGTCCGGGCCGAAGGAGAGCGACTCCAGCGGAGACGCGCCGTGCTGATAGATCGACGGGTCGGAATCTTCCGATGCGTTGAGTTGATAAACGATGTCGATTGCCTGGGCAGCCATGCCCATTTGCGACATGAACGAATAGAACGCGACGACTTGTTCCTGCTTCAAACCGGCTTGCGAGATCAGGTCGTAAAGCTGAACTCCGAGCATGATCTTACGATCCGCGCTAAGTTGCGCGCCGAGTTTTTGCGCCATCGCGGCCAGATCTTGCTGCTCGTAAAGCGCTTGGCGGAATAACTGTCGCAGCTCGGAGTAAACCGCCTCCGGGTAATCGTACCGAAGAAAACCAAGACTTGAGTCGATCTCTTCCTCGAGCAGAACGCCATCCGCTTTGGTGAAGCTCGCCAGAACCTGGATCAACACGGGCAGCATATTTGGCCCTTCCGAGACGCTCCGGGGCTTGCGCAATGCCCGGCGCATCCAACGGCGCCCTGTCCGACGCACCCGATACGCCAGCGGAGTTACCCGCTGCACGGCCCGATCGATCCTATCTGCCACTGATGAGACAAGCTCTGTCATGTAAAGATTAGGGGGCGAATTTTACTCGAAACGGGCGAGCGACGCAATGCGCCGCAACGAATATAAAAGCGGGGACAAAATGACGAAATCCGAACGAATAATACCTCCGCCGCGTCAAATCATTTAACATTAATGGACAATTTTAACATTGTAACGAATCACGAATCACGTGGCTTGCTCCATTTTGCATTGCCAATTTGTTCATGGTAACCTGTTAAACCTGTAAAATCCGTTTTTTCGTATGGCTCAGTTCGATCGCAACTCGCAGAAAGAAAATAAAAACCGAGGGAGCGAACCCAATTTTAATTGGCGTGGCGTTATCCTCATCGTAATCGCTTTTAGTCTGATCGCGATGGCGATGCTCTTTTACCGCGGCGGAATGCAACCGGTCGAAGACGTGCCGTATAACCGTTTTCTCGAGCTGCTGGAGAATAAACAGATCGTTAACGACAAAAGCTATCCACTCGTGCTGGTGGTAGAAGACGGCCGCCCCACCCAGACGCTGCGCGGCGCTTATGTCCGCCAGGGAATCGCTTCGGCGCCGTCCCAGCAAGTGCCATTTCGAACCACGATCTATTTGACCTTCACAAACGATCTGCAGCAAAAGCTCGCGGCAGCCGGTATTCAGCCCGCCATCAAGACTGAATCCAACATGCTCGCGCAAACCGTGGTCGGTTTTCTGCCGATCGCCCTTTTCCTACTGGTGCTTTATTTCCTGTTTCGCCAGCAAATCCGCATGGCTGGAAAAGGTGCGCTCAACTTCGGGAAATCGAAAGCGCGCATGCTCGCCCGCGACAAAAACAAGATCACATTTCGCGATGTCGCCGGCGTTGAGGAAGCAAAGGATGAAGTGCAGGAGCTCGTCGAGTTTTTGCGCGATCCGAAAAAATTTCAGAAACTCGGCGGACGCATTCCAAAAGGCGTCTTGATGGTCGGGCCTCCGGGCACTGGTAAGACACTGCTCGCGCGCGCCATTGCGGGCGAGGCGGACGTCCCATTCTTTTCCATCAGCGGGTCGGACTTCGTTGAGATGTTTGTCGGCGTCGGCGCATCGCGCGTGCGCGATATGTTCGAGCAGGGCAAAAAATCTGCGCCCTGCATCATTTTCATCGACGAGATTGACGCGGTCGGGCGTCACCGCGGCCACGGGGTTGGTGGCGGTCACGACGAACGTGAACAAACATTAAATGCGTTGCTTGTGGAGATGGACGGCTTTGACACGCAGGAAGGCGTGATCATTATCGCTGCCACAAACCGGCCCGATGTTCTCGACCCCGCATTGCTGCGACCGGGACGTTTCGATCGCCAGATCACAGTCAATTTGCCTGACGTGAAAGGACGCGAAGAAATTCTACGCGTTCACGCCAAGAAAGTGAAACTTGCCGAAGGCGTCGACCTCGCAGTCGTCGCGCGCGGCACGCCCGGTTATTCGGGCGCGGAACTTGCCAATGTGATCAACGAAGCGGCGTTGCTCGCAGCGCGCCGCGGATTAAAGGGAATCACGCTCGCCGAGCTCGAAGAAGCGCGCGATAAAGTTCGCTGGGGCAAAGAGCGCCGGAGCCTGGCGCTCAGCGAAAAAGAAAAAGAAAACACAGCGTACCACGAAGCGGGTCACGCGCTGTTGCTGGAACTTCTTCCGCACACCGAGCCGCTGCACAAAGTCACCATTATTCCGCGCGGCCCGTCGCTTGGATCGACGATGTGGTTGCCGGAGGAAGACAAATACACCAATCGCAAAAACGAGTTGCTCGCCGGCCTCGCAGTGAGCATGGGCGGCCGCGTTTCGGAAGAAATTGTTTTCGGCGACATCACAAATGGCGCGCGTGGCGACATCAAGACCGCTACGGCAATTGCTCGTCGCATGGTTTGCGAATGGGGCATGAGCGAAAGAATGGGAATGGTCGAGTACGGCGAGCACGAAGATTATGTTTTCCTCGGGCGCGACATTTCTCGGGCGCGCGACTACAGCGAAGCGACAGCCGAACAAATCGATCAGGAGGTGCGAAAACTCCTCGATGACGCCTATCAACTTGCGAAGACAACGCTCATCGCGAATCGCGACAAGCTGGAGGTAATCGCCAAAGCGCTACTTGAGTACGAAACCTTGGACGGCTCACAAATCAAAGAGATCGTTGACCACGGCCGTCTGATTAACCCGCCACCGGGCGCATCGCCGCCGCCAGGCAAAAAAATGCCGGCCGAAAAACCGCCCAAGCAAGTCGTAGCCGCACCTGATGTTACACCGCCGCTTCCCGGCGCTCTCGGTGGCGCACCTGCGTAGCAGACGGTCTATGGTCTTTGGCTGAGGGTTGAGAGTTACGTCGCAGACAATGACCTGCGCAACCCGCTGAGCATCTTGCTCTGCTTCTCAGCTGCCGCATAGACCCGATTGTAGCCGTTTCGCGCGATCATTTTTCGCCGAAGCGCGATGGTAGATTGCGAAACGACCTCGAAAAGAGATCCCGTTGCGATTTCTACAAACCGGCTGAAATCAGTCCGCGATACACGTGAGCTTCCCTCGGCCAGATTGGATGAAATCGAAACCGCGGCGCGCCGCATCTGATTGGTCAATCCAAAACGTTCCTCGCTTGGAAAATCGCCGGTCACCTCATACACCAGGTCAGCGAATTGGATCGCTTCCTGCCAGACATCGAGTTTTTCAAAGTTAAACATGCTTTCTTGTAAGTCACTCAACCTTCAACACTCAACTCTCAACCGCTGCTCAATCCAGCGGGCTTTTCACACCGATACCCGGTTTGTTCAGGACGTGGGTATAACGCGTAAAGGCTTCGCCACGCGTTTTCAACTGAGTGGGTGCTTCGACAAATAGTGCCTTAGCTGTGTCTTTAGAAACTTCCTTCCAGCACCGCTCTTGAGGTAGCGCTCTCGACCTACGGCGTCATCGCGTTCCAGGTAAGCCTCATAGTAGATCAACTTCCAAGGTCTGCGGGATAAGGTCGCAAATGAATCACCCGCAACATGCTCACTAAATCTTTTTCGAAGATTAGCCGAATAGCCAATATAAAAGCCGCTGTCTTTTAGTGAGCGGAGCACATATACATAGAGCATCAGCTGGACGTCACTCCTGGCGCGTGAGCGAAGCTTTTACGCGCTGATCGAGCAATTTCGGTTTGTTGGAGGGCGCTGCCGCGGGTAAGCTCGGGGGCATGTTCCTCATTTTTCCAAGTAACCCATCCGAAGACAAGCGGATTAGGCCGGAAAAACCCGTAATTAAAGGCGGGATTTTCCCGTCGACTTCTCGTTAGATGCAGGAAACGATGTGGACGCGACGAACTCCTCATGAAATCGCTGAGATCGAGCGCCGCAAGCGCAGGCAGAAATTTAATCCACTAGCGCCAGCTCTCATCACTCTCATACTTATGTTGATTTGCTTTGTCCTCGGCCCAGCATATTGGAGATCGCTGCTTGCGTCGCCCCGACTACTCATCCTTTTCCTTCTTGTCTTTGGTTCGTTTTACCTATCTCGGATTATGGTGGGAAGATACTGGTTGTTTGGGCCTGGCGGTTTTCCATCGCGCGCCGAGCGAAACAAGATTTGCCCAACTTGTCAGACTATTCATTTCACCGAGTCGGATGTTTGTCCCTGCGGCAGTCGCTTAGACGATCTAGAGTATTGGAGGTATGTGGCCGACCGAAGCACCTAACCAATCGATGAAGCCAACGGCCCCACCTCGGAATGAGTTCAGCGAGCTTGTCACGACACCCTGCCGTGGCTTATTTCTTTCTCGTTAGGTCTATGACACGGATTGCATCGGTTGCGGCAGCGTTGATCGCGAGTGCTCTTGGTCTGGTCGCGTCGGCGACAGCTGAGGAAAGCACTGCGGAACAAGCTTTCAAGAACCTGCTTTATGATCGCGTCGGCGCTGAGTGGCACGCGAGGCTTCAAAGTCATATAGACCTCGTGGTCGTTGGCACTGTCCACGTCAGCGTTAGCTTGATGCGTGATGGAACAATTCGTGCTTTACGCGTGACGTCCAATACAGCCAA
>Ga0137372_10007280_pt1 | contig 10702 bp, 11 predicted proteins | sample SagtaG_6_FD_104911 | JGI IMG/M metagenome (GOLD analysis project Ga0137372, IMG submission 104911) | Vadose zone soil microbial communities from Sagehorn Ranch, Mendocino, California, USA - Sage1_R_60_16 metaG | ecosystem: Environmental > Terrestrial > Soil > Vadose zone | place: USA...
TCACGATCATTGCCACGGCGCTGATCGAGACCGGCAGCCGCATGGTCGACGTGATCTTCGAAGAGTTCAAGGGCACCGGCAACATGGAAGTCATTCTCGACCGCAAGCTCAGCGACAAGCGCGTCTTCCCGGCGATCGACATTCAACGCTCCGGCACGCGTAAGGAAGAGCTGCTGCAGATCAAGGAAGACCTACAGCGCATCTGGGTGCTGCGCCGCGTTCTCAACCCTCTCTCGCCCGTCGAGGCCATGGAACTGCTCATCGACAAGCTGGGAAAGACCCGCGCCAACGGCGACTTCCTCGCCAACATGAGCAGCCTGTAGCAGGGCAGCAAACTTTGCAGGGTGCCCCATTCAAGCCTTCTTTTGGCTTGAGTGGGGTAGTTGACGTTGTTCTTGCCTTTGTTTTTGTCCTTGATTTTCGAGGGGTCATCCTGAGCAACGCGAAGGACCCCAGCGCCGATCAATTCTCCGAGACTGTTGGGAAGGCAGTTCGGCCGATAAACCGAAGCAGCTGGACTGCGAACGTCAAAGCGAGCAATCCATACACAATCACTGATTAAGTGCTCGCCTTTCGTTCCCGCAACAAATGCAAAAAACATCGCGCTTTAGAATAGTTCCTGCTTGGGCGGGAGTCTCGACCAGTTGCCTCAGCTAACTTCTGCTTTTAACGGCGTCAGGGCAGTCTCCTGAGAAGGCTTGGCTACATCTTCCGGCGTGATTAAATCTTCTGATAGCTCTATACCTGCCAGGCGCTTGAGGGCGTCGTTGGTCGTATCCGCTATTCGAGTGTTGTCTTTGTGGAGCAGGCGAACCGCCTTGAATGCTTCGTGGCATAAAGCAAATCGGTTCTTGGTTCGTAGCGCATCAAAAACGATATCTGAACGCATCGCTATCCTTCCGGTATAGGCAGGGTTGTGTTTCGTTGTGATTGTCCTCAAGAAGTTCCAGAGGAGCGCATCGAGAAGAGTATGCATTCAGAATAGATGGACTTTGTGGTACGGCCTATGATTTGAATCACAAATGTCTGCTTTTCTTTAGTCGTGCGCTCCACTAGTGGCACCATCGCCGTGGTGAACCCCGAATGAGCGCATCGCTGCGTCCATGATGAAGCTCGTGGGTATCGCTGATGCGAACCATTCGCACTATTTGTATTGAGTACAGGTACCAAATGCCAGCCTCAGCACCCAGGCGGATGGCTCGGTTTTACGGTCAAGCATTTCGAACATTTTTACTGTCCCTCTCGACCGGGCTTTTTATAACTCTTTCACCGATCCTCCGCGCGCGCTGCAACCACTTCTCCGAGAGCTGCGGCTTCGCGTTCTGCGCCGCCAATCCAACCCAGAGCTTCGCCACGGGATGCGCACCTAAACACATTGCCGCCGCGCGCAGCGCTCGAAGGGGCGCCGGTCGCAATCGGCAGCAGAAATCCCGGCGCGGCCGACGATGCAATCAGCACCGCCTTGCGCCGCAGCACTTTTGTGCGCGGCTTGGGAGCCTTCGCTCCCCAGGGCCAGCATGCACATCCCACCAGCCGTTCCAGAAATGTGCGGAAGACCGCGGTCACGTTGTAGAAGTTCACAGGCGAAGCCAGCACCACCGCGTCAGCCGAGTCGAGCTGGGCCAGTATTCCGGCCATATCATCTTCAATCGTGCATCTGCCGCGTTCCTCGCCCGGCGTTTGGGTGCAGCCGCGGCAGTTGTGGCAATACTCAATTTGTTGGTCGATGAGGTAAATTTTCTTTGTCTCCGCCCCTTGCTCGCCGGCGCCTTCAAGCACGGCATCCACGAGCTGGTCCACGGTGCCGCCTTTGCGGTAGCTGCCTACGATGGCCACTGTTTTTTTTGCCATGGCTTCACCTCGCGCGCATTGTATGCCGGGATCAGGCAATTTCGCTGTGACGCGGCGCCAGCGCACGCCCGCTACAATCGCCCGGTATAATCGAAGGCGCACACATCACGCATTCGAGGACGATCCCTTGCACATGCATCAGCATTCCGGCGGCCCGCAGCCCGAGGGGCCGCAGACGATTCCCGGCGTCAGCCAGGTCATTGCCGTGGGTAGCGGCAAAGGCGGTGTCGGCAAGACCACGCTTGCGGTGAACCTGGCGCTCGCACTGGCGCGCCTCGGCCTGAAGGTGGGCCTGCTCGACGCCGACATCTATGGGCCCAACGTTCCCTTGATGCTGGGCGAAACGGCCGAGCCCGAGATGAGTCCCGACGGCCAGATCATTCCCGCCGAGCGTTATGGCATTCGCTCCATCTCGGTCGGCTATCTGAATCCGGGCGACAAGCCGCTGGTGTGGCGCGGGCCGATGCTGCATTCGGTGATCAAGCAGTTCATTTCGCGCGTGGCCTGGGGTGAGCTCGACTACTTGGTGGTCGATCTGCCTCCCGGCACCGGCGATGTGGTGATCTCGCTGGCGCAGTCGGTGCCGCTGAGCGGCGCCGTGGTGGTCACCACGCCGTCGGACGTCGCGCTGCAGGACGCGCGCAAAGCCATCGAGATGTTCCGCCAGGTGCGCGTGGAGATCCTGGGCATCGCGGAGAACATGAGCTACTTCGTCTGCCCGCACTGCAATCATGAGATCGACATCTTCTCTACCGGCGGAGGGGAGCGCACGGCAAAACAATTCCATGTGCCGTTCCTCGGCCGCATCGAGCTGGACCCGACGATCCGCGAAGGCGGAGACTCAGGACGTCCGGTTGTTCTGGCGGGCGAGCAGGCGAACAACGCCAAGAGCCTGTTTGCCTTCGCACGCAAGGTGCGGGAGCGCACGCAGGAGCTCAAGTCCAGCGCCGGCGGCAGCATTCTGAGCATCGACTAGCGGGCGCACACGCCGGGTCCAGCGCGCCAATTTTTTGCATTGCAGTGGTGGAAGCTACTTCCAAAGCAAGTCAACTACCCCGGCCTAACCAACCGAAGGTCAGGACGGGGCACCCGCGAAATTTTGTTTGCTCCTGAAGGACCAGAAGCGAGAACAGATGGAGCCCACAAACGCAGAGCCCACCAACCCAGGTCTCGAAGGCGCACCGGCGACGCCCGCCGCAGGCGCGCGCCGGGTCTCATACTGGCACACCGCCCTGCTCGTGGTGGTCCTGCTTGTGCTCAGCCTGGGCAATAGCAAGAGCGGGCATGGAATCCACTCCGGCCACGCGCATCTGCGAATTTATCTAGTGACGATCGCCTACGAGTGGCTCCTTACCGGATACGTCTGGTGGGGAGTGCGGCGCTCCGGGGGAACTCTGCGGCAGCTGGTCGGCGGACGCTGGGATGATTTCGGTGATTTTCTTCTCGATGTCGCCTTAGCAGGCGGAGTTTGGTTCACTGCATTGATGGCCATTGCGATGGCCGCGGTTGCGATGGGCATGGAACACGGCGGGAGCCTCGACGAGACGCGCAGGCAGATCGGCTTTCTTGCGCCCGACAGCGCGCTGGAGATCGTGGTCTGGATCGCTCTCAGCGCAACCGCGGGCTTCTGCGAGGAGCTCATCTTTCGCGGCTATCTGCAACGGCAGTTCACGCATCTGCTGCGCAGCCGCTGGTTCGCATTGCCTGTAGTGAGCATTCTCTTCGGCCTCGGGCATGGTTACGAAGGACCACCGCGTATGGTACTCATCGCGCTGCTCGGCTTTGCCTTCGGAATGATGAGCATTGCGCGAAAAAGTCTTCGTCCGGCCATGATGGCGCACACTCTGCAGGACACAATCTCTGGATTGTTGCTTCGCGCGCTGCGTTGAAGGGCGCATTCGCAGCTTTCACCCCAACACACCAACAGCAGGCGCGCTGGGGAGCCCATCCAAGAGGGAGAAATTTTCGGACGCGAGCGCGAACAAGTCGCTCGCATTCTTATTTTTTGCTTGACACTGCATGTGCATTCAACATATACAACATTCAATTGCAATGCTTGCATTGCAATTACATCCAAGATTGTTCAAAGGGAGAATAGTCATGGCAACGAAGAAAGCTGCGAAGAAGGCCGCGAAGAAACCCGCGAAGAAGGCCGCAAAGAAGAAGTAACAACTTTCACCTAAAAGGCTACACAAAAGGGGGACGCGAAAGCGTTCCCCTTAGTGTTTATGCGGTGAAAAGCATTGTTGAGATCAATCGAGAATTGCCTGGGCAGCGGCAAGCGCGGCGATCGCCGCGGTCTCTGCGCGCAGAATGGTTGGTCCCAGAGTCACGCTGCGCCAGCCTGCCGCGTCGAACTCCGCCAATTCCTCCTCGGTCCATCCGCCCTCGGGGCCGACCGCCAGGGCCACCGCACCAGCCGCGCCGGCCAGCGCCTCGCGAAAATTTTCGCTGCGTTCGTTTTCGTTCAGCAGCAACCTCGTTTCGCCCCAGCAACCCGACCGCGAGTGTGCCGGGGACGTTGTCGTCGGCCACCCGGGGTCTGCTGTAGTCCCCGCCCCGGACTCGGGAGTTGTTGCGGCCGAATCAAGCTCCAGCGCCGCCTTCAGCTTCATCGGATCGTCGATTTGCGGCGGAGCCAGACGGCGCGACTGCTGTGCGGCCTCGTGCGCAATGCGGCGCCAGCGCTCCACGCGCTTTGTGGCGGCTGCGGCCAAGTGCGCGTCAGTACGCCGCGCGATCACCGGGACGATCCGGGTCGCGCCCAGCTCCGTGCACTTTTCAATGACCCACTCCAGGCGGTCGAACTTGTAGATCGCCATCAGCAGCACCAGCTCGCGCTCCCCTGTGCCCGTCGGGGTCCCCAGCGCGCCTTTTGTTGGCGTGCTGGGGCGATCAATCATCTCGCCCAGCGCAAACTCCACGCGCTCGCTGCTGACGGAGACGATTGTTCCGCGGCGAAGTTGCTCGCCGCAGACGATGTCGAACTGCTGCCCCACGCGCGCCCGCAGCACGCGCCCGAGATGCGCAGCGTTGGCGCCCAGCAGCCAGGCACGGTGATCGGTGAATTCGTCGGCGATCCAGCGGCGCCGGGTCATGGCTCTGCTCCCGAGTGGACTTGTTCAGTAGCAGGCTAAAACAAGGCGGTGGGAGCTTTCAAACTTTCAGGAGAACGCGGTCCACCTCGCATAGGTGAAGCGGTGCGTTCTACTGCTGTTTTGTCTCGCCCCTCATCTTTGTCCGGATGGGTGCTGCTGTTTTCCATGCTCGTCACCCATCATGTCCATGTGGTGCATACCACCGTGCTCCATGCCACCGTGGTCCATCCCCCCGTGCATCATCATTCCGTGCTCCATCATGCCTTGCATGTGCTTTTGCATGTGGCTCATCATCTGCTCCCAGATGTCCACCGCGTCCAGTAGCGCGGTCCGGGTCGCCGGGTCCTGCACTTTTTGTGAATCCGTACGCAGCTTCTCGACCCGCGACTGCATGTCCTTCATATGGGCCTGCATCTCCTGCATGTGCTCCTTCATCCTGGCCTGATCGTGGTGCATTCGCCCATGCCGGTGCATTAGATGTTGCGTGCCGCTGGGTTGTTTGGTGGAGGTGGATGGCTGGTTCGTTTGCGGCTGGCCTTGGCCAGCTTGTCCGAATCCTCCGCTGACGAATGCGAGCACAACGGTGGCAATAGTGAGGGACATTTTCATCACGACCTCCTGTTCCGGTCTAGTTCGCAAGAATGTATCCGGTTGGAGCGCCAAGAACCGGAGCGCGTTGCATTCGCTGGCCAAAAAACGACCCGGCGATGCCAGCTATGGAACGAGCAAAAAAGGAAAGAGCGCGGAACCCAGTCCGCGCTCGTTTAACTTTGACCCTGAGACCGTAAACCTCGAAACCTGCCTTTAGCTGAACATATCCTTCATCTTGTTTATCAGACCGCGCTTTTGCGGATCGTTCTTCTGGCCAAGTGTCTCGGCCAACTGCTCAAGCAACTCGCGCTGCGGCCGCGTCAGCTTCTCCGGCGTCATCACCTTCACCTCAACGTAGAGGTCGCCGCGTCCGCTCCCGTTGAGCACCGGCACGCCCTTCTTGCGGATGCGGAAGCTGGTGCCGGTCTGCGTTCCCTCGGGAATCGTCACCTTCACATCGCCGTCGAGCGTGGGGATCATCACAGTTGATCCCAGCGCGGCCTGGGTGAACGAGACGGGGATGGCGCAGAACAGGTCCTTGCCTTCGCGCTCAAAGAACGGGTGCTCGGTGACGTGCAGGACCACGTAGACGTCGCCCGCCGGGCCGCCGTCGAGTCCGGCATCGCCGTGGCCATTGTAGAGAATACGCGTTCCGTTCTCCACGCCCGCGGGCACTTTGACCTGCAAAGTGTGGCTGTGGTTCACCAGGCGCTGGCCTTTGCACTTGGTGCACGGGTGCTCGATCATGGTGCCGGTGCCCTGGCAGACCGGGCAGGTGCGGGCCACGTTGAAGAATCCCTGCTGATAGCGGACCTGGCCATGGCCGCCGCACTGGCGGCACTGGCTGGGTGCCTTGCCCTCGGCTGCTCCCGTTCCGTTACAGGCATCGCACAGCTCGTGGCGGCGGAAGCTGAGCTGCTTCTCCACGCCGAATGCGGCTTCTTCGAAGGTGATGGTGAGGTCTTCGCGAATGTCGTTGCCGCGCTGCGCACGGCTGCGGCGCGCGCCGCGCCCCATGCCTCCGCCGAAGAGATCGCCGAAGCCGAACATCTCGCCGAAGAGGTCGCTGATGTCGACATGCTGGAAGCCGCCGGCGCCGGCGCCGCCTCCGCCGCCGGGACTGAAGGCGTCGTGGCCGAAGCGGTCATAGGCGGCGCGCTTCTGCTGGTCGCTGAGGACGGTGTAGGCCTCGCTGCACTCCTTGAAGCGCTCTTCGGCCGTATGGTCGTCCGGATTGCGGTCGGGATGATGCTGCATGGCCTGCTTGCGGTAAGCAGCCTTGATCTCAGCATCCGTTGCGTTGCGGGAGACGCCGAGCACTTCGTAGTAATCGCGTTTGATATTAGTAGCCAGTCTTCAAGAGGCCGCCGTAGCGGCCCTCCTCCGCAAAAATTCCTGCTCGTTAGTCGCTTGAGCTCTGCTCGTTCTTCGAAACCCTCACCATGGCTGGCCGCAGCACGCGGTCGCGCAGCCGATATCCGCGCTGCAGCTCGTCGATCACCTGATGGTCGGGGACATCCGTCGTCTCCACCATCTGGATCGCGTGGTGCAGGCTGGGATCGAAGGGCTGTTCCTGCGCCTGAATCGGCTCCACTCCGAGCCGCGTCAGCACGTCGTGAAACTGGCGGTCTATGAGCTCGATGCCCGAGCGGAGTTCTTCGACCGACTTGCTCTCCGTCTTTACGGCCCGGTCCAGGCTGTCGAGGATCGGAAGCAGTTGCTTCAGCGCGTCGGTCAACGCGTACTCGCGAAATTCCTGCTGCTCGCGCTGATTTCGCTTGCGGAAATTCTCAAATTCCGCTTGCAGCCGTGCCAGCCGGTCACGCTGGAAGGCGTTCTCCGCCCGCAGCTTCTCCAGCTCGGAGGCCTCCGCCGTATCGGCCGCGGGCTCAGCCTGGGGAAGCTCGTGCTCCACATCCATGGGTGCGTTTTCCAAATCTTCTTTCTTCATGTCTGTATTATTCCGAATCGTTCAATAGCTTATCGAAGAGCCGCGCGATGTAAGAGACGGCGTTGATGGTGTGCTGATAGTCCATTCGCGTCGGGCCAATCACCGCCAGCCTTCCCAAAATCTCATTTCCACTGCGGGCCGGAGCGCCGATGAGCACAAAGTTGCTCAGGTCGGGCATGGCCTCCTCCAGCCCAACGATCACCCGTACCGCTTCCTGCCTTGTGTCCACATATGCAGAGAGCAGCTCGACGATGCGGGACTTCTCCTCCAGGGTCTTCAGCAGTTGGCGGATGCGCTCGGTATCGTTCTCGCGCTGCACGTTCGCCTGCTGTACCAGGTTCGCCGTGCCTTCCACAAAGACCTCGGCGGTATCTTCATTGGCCGCCAGTGCGCCGCTGCGGCACAGCTCCGCCAGCGAACACATCAGCCGGTCGTACTCGCTGCGCTCCTGCTCGATTCGTCGCTCCAGCTCGCGGCGAACGTCCTCCAGCAGCCAGCCGCGGAAGTTCTCGTTGATATAGCGCGCCGCCAGGTCCAGCTCCGCCTGTTGCACGTCATGAGGCAGGCGCAGCACGCGGTCGCGCACAATGCCGCTACGCGTGACCACCACGGCGAGCACTCGCTGGTCGGCCAGCCGCTGGAAGTGCACATGCTCCAGCGCCTTGCGCGGACCAGAGAGCGAGGTGACCGCCACGCCTACGCCCGAGGAGACCAGGGCCAGCACGTGCGAGGTGCGCTCCATAAAATCCTGGACCTCGCGTACGCCGTGAAAATAGCGCTGGATGGTGTGTTCGTCGTCGGGGTTCAGGCACACCTGGTCGGAGAGCTTCTCGGCGTAGTAGCGATAGCCTTCCACGGAGGGCACGCGTCCGGCGGAAGTATGCGGCTGGGCTAGCAACCCGGCCTCGGCCAGGTCTGCCATCACATTGCGGATGGTGGCCGCGCTGAGGCCCTCACGGTTGCGGCGCGCCAGAGTGCGCGAGCCGACCGGCTCACCGCTCGAGATATAGCTCTCGACGATGGCGGTCAGAACCTCCTGCTCGCGTCTGCCGATGCTCGCCATGCGAATCCCTCACCCGTCCTGGCGGCAGTCTCTGCCCCTGGGAGCGGCCATCCCATTTAGATGCAGGGGTTAAGACTGCGATGCGCTAGTTGGCCGCTGCCTTCTACCCCCAGCACGCCAAACAACGTGCGCGCTGGGAACCCCATTGGGCCCATGAACTGCGCCGAACCAACTAGCCCAAGTTTAGCAAAGGCGGCTCAAGTTTGCGATATCTGCGGGAGTCCTCGCGCCAGAGCCTGCTTTGGAGCTCCGCAGAGTTTTGTCAGGGCCAAAACAGAGTTGCTGCGTAGCCGCCGAACACGGGGTAAAATGAGCTCGCAATCCTTCATACCAAATCACTCGCGGGACGGCAGCCGTTATGCTTTTCAAAACCCTGAGCGCGGCCGTCTACGGCATCGACGCCAACCTGATCGACGTGGAGGTGGACGTCTCCGGCATCAAGACCGGCGAGGACCACTTCACTACAGTGGGTCTGCCAGACACCGCGGTGCGCGAGAGCCGTGAGCGCATTCGCGCCGCGCTGAAGAACTGCGGCTACGACATTCCTCCCACCCACATCACCATCAATCTGGCTCCAGCCGACCTGAAGAAAGAAGGCTCGGGCTTCGATCTGCCGATGGCCCTGGGAATCCTTGGCGCATATGGCGGGCTTACAAAGCAGCAGCTGGGCGAGTATGTCATCGTGGGCGAGCTCTCGCTCGACGGCAGCCTGCGCCCGGTGCGAGGCGCGCTGCCCATAGCCGTCGCCGCGCGCGCGCGCAAGGTCCCCAACCTGCTCGTGCCAGAGCCCAATGCGCGCGAGGCCGCGGTGGTCGAAGGCGTGAAAGTCTTCCCAATGAAGACGCTGCTGGACGTGGTGCGACTCATCAACCATGGAACTGGCCCCGCGCCGCTGGAGGTCGACAGCCAGGCGCTGCTGCATCAGGTGGAGCACTTCGCGGTGGACTTCAAGGACGTGCGTGGCCAGCACACCGCCAAGCGCGCCATGGAAGTGGCCTGCGCCGGCGGGCACAATATCCTGATGATCGGCCCTCCGGGCGGCGGCAAGACGATGCTGACCAAACGCATGCCGACCATCCTTCCGCCGCTGACCTTCGAGGAGGCGCTGGAGACGACGAAGATCCACTCAGTGGCCGGCGTACTGGACGCGGGCAACGGGCTGGTGGGCGTGCGTCCATTCCGCGCGCCGCACCACACCATCAGCGACGCGGGACTGATTGGCGGCGGCGCGGTGCCGCGGCCGGGCGAGGTTTCGCTGGCGCACAACGGCGTGCTCTTCCTGGACGAGCTGCCGGAGTTTCCGCGCAACGTGCTGGAGGTGATGCGGCAGCCGCTGGAGGACGGAACGGTCTGCATCGCGCGCGCGGCCATGTCTCTGACCTTTCCCGCGCGCTTCATGCTGGCCGCCGCGATGAACCCGTGTCCCTGCGGCTTCTTTAACGACCGCGCGCGCGAGTGCCGCTGCACACCGCCGATGATCCAGCGCTACATCTCGAAGATCAGCGGGCCGCTGCTGGACCGCATCGACATTCACATCGACGTGCCGGCGGTGAACTACAAGGAACTGCGCTCCAACATCCAAGCCGAGCCTTCGGCCTCGATCCGCGAACGCATCCTGCGCGCGCGAGAGAGGCAACTGCAGCGCTTCCGCACGGCGGGCGAGAAGATCTTTGCCAATGCTCAGATGGGCTCGCGGCAGACTCGCACCTAGTGCGAGCTCTCTGCCGACTGCGAGCGGTTGCTCCAGCGCGCCATGACACAGCAGGGCCTGAGCGCCCGCGCCCACGACCGCATCCTGAAGGTCGCGCGCACCGTCGCCGACCTTGAAGGCGCAGAGCAACTCGAAGCCAAACACATCGCCGAGGCAATTCAGTACCGCACGCTGGACAGGACGTACTGGGCGTAGCGGGAAGCATAGGCAGGCGGGTGGCCCATTCAAGCCTTCCGTTGGCTTGAGTGGGGCGGTTCTCAGCATCGCTCGGTGGACTTGCCTCGGAGATCGAAGTCAAACAACCCCACGCTAGCCAAAAGATGGCTAGCATGGGCCACCAGCGGGCAGCAGTACCCATGCAGGCTGTGCATCTTCCGCAGGTTAGGATGCATAGACATTGAGATGTCCGGAGTCGCGGAAGTATCATGAGCAGGGAA
>Ga0137372_10007283_pt1 | contig 10698 bp, 11 predicted proteins | sample SagtaG_6_FD_104911 | JGI IMG/M metagenome (GOLD analysis project Ga0137372, IMG submission 104911) | Vadose zone soil microbial communities from Sagehorn Ranch, Mendocino, California, USA - Sage1_R_60_16 metaG | ecosystem: Environmental > Terrestrial > Soil > Vadose zone | place: USA...
CGGTGTCGGACGGCTTGTTCATGGTGCCCATGGTCATGAGCAGCTTGCCGTCAGGCGTGAACTTGCGCACGGTGTGATTGCCGTCGTCCGTGCAGTAGAGCATCTCGTCCGGACCCACCGTGATGCCGTGCGTCCGATAGGTGAACTCGCCCTGGCCCCACGAGCGGAGGAATTTGCCGTTCGCATCGTAGACGATGATGGGGTGATCGCCACGGCAGATCAGGTAGACGCGATCTTCCGAGTCCGTGGCCACCCCCGCCACATCGCGGTGCACGTATCCTGACGGAAGCTGCTCCCAGCCCTCGACCACTTCGTAACGCAACACGCTCCCTTGCGCCATGGCGAGCCCCCGGTGTCCGCTGCGGGTTCACGACTGTGTTCGGTGGAGGCCCCCGACTATGAGAGAAAGCCCGGATGCTGTCAAGCGATCGGCGTGTGTCCTGGTGGTCCCGACTACGCTAGTATAGGGCGCTTCAGCGACGGGGATCGCTTTGCGGCGCCTGTGGCCATGCGAAATACTGGAGGAGCTGTGATGGGACGGAAGTCTGCCGCCGTATCCATTGTCATCGGGATGATGGCCCTCGCTGTCCTCGCGGCGCCGCCGGCCCCTGAGGCGCAGCGATCAGGGAAGACTCCCCGGATTGGCTATCTCATGGATCGCGGAGGCCCCGACGCATTCGACGAAGCCTTCCTTCAAGCGTTGCGTGCCTTGGGCTATGTGGACGGACAGAACATCGCTATGGAGTACCGCTGGGCGGGAGGGCGCTCCGAGCGGCTGCCCGGCCTCGCTGCTGAGCTCGTGGCCCTCAAGGTCGATGTGATCGTGACGGCGGGAGTGCCGTCTGCGCTGGCCGCCAAGGGGGCGACGACCACGATTCCCATTGTCATGGCGACGAGCCCCGATGCTGTCGCGGTGGGGCTCGTGGCGAGTTTCGCCCGCCCCGGGGGCAACATCACAGGCCAGTCCATTTTCGCCCAGGAGCTGGCCGGGAAGCGGTTGGAGCTCCTGAAGGAGGCCATACCCAAGCTCTCTCGCGTGGGCGCTCTCTACAACGCGGCCAACCCGGGCATGCCACCGCAGTACAGGGAGAGTGAAGCTGCCGGGAAGGTTCTCGGACTGCAGGTTCAGCCCATGGAGGCCCGGATTCCCGACGATCTCGAGACGGTATTCGCGGCCGCGAAGGCGTCAGGCGTGGGCGCCGTCGTCATACTGTCCGACGGCTCGACCATCGGCTCCCGGTCACAGATCGCCGCTGCGGCTGCGAAGCGCCGCATTCCTACGATGTTCGCGAACCGCGCGTACCTCGAAGGCGGTGGCCTGATGAGCTATGGGCCGAGCATCGCCGATGCGTATCGACGCGCGGCCGCCTACGTGGACAAGCTCCTCAAGGGCGCCAAGCCCGCGGACCTTCCCGTCGAGCAGCCCACGAAATTCGAGCTGGCGATCAGCCTCAAGACGGCCAAGGAGCTCGGGATCGCGATCCCGGCAGCCCTGCTGCAGCGGGCCGACGACGTAATCCAGTAGGAGCGCCATGGGAAAGCTCGAGGGGAAGACGGTGCTGGTGACGGGCGCGAGCCGGGGCATCGGCGCCGAGATCGCGCGGCTCTTCGCCGCTGAGGGCGGGCGCGTGATCTGCGCCGCGCGCACGCTCCGCGAGGGCGAGCACCCACTCGCGGGATCACTGGAGACAACGGTGGCGGGCATTCGCGCCGAGGGTGGCACCGCCGAGCCCGTCACCGCGAACATCGCGGAGCCCGCGGAGTGCGAGCGGCTGGTGCGGGCGGCGCGCGAGATCTACGGCCCGGTGGACGTGCTTGTCAACAACGCCGCGCTGACCTACTACGTGCCGATCAAGGACTATCCGGTCAACAAGTGGATGCGCTCGTGGGCGGTCAACTTCCACGCGCCCTTCATCCTGAGCCAGCTCGTCCTCGCCGACATGATCCCGCGGCGGAGTGGCGTCATCGTCAACATCTCCTCGGGCTCCGCCATCGGGCCCGGACGTGGTCCCTATCCGGACGCGGGGCCGGGCGCCCGCGGCGGCACGTGCTACGGTGCGGAGAAGGCCGCCCTCGAGCGCTTCACCCAGGGGCTCGCCTCCGAGGTCTATCAGTATGGGATCTCGGTCTCGTCCGTGGCGCCGTCCCAGGTCGTCCCCACGCCCGGCACGGTGTATCACCGGCTCGTGACGTCCATGAACGATCCGCGTGGCGAGCCGCCGCTTCTCATGGCCCAAGCGACTCTCGTGCTCGCCACCGAGCCCCTCGACAAGACCACGGGCCGTGTCACCTACAGCCAGCCGCTCCTGCGCGAGTTCGGCCGGATCAAGGAAGCGCGCGGCCGCGGCGTCGACACCCGGGGCAGCGGCTACTCCGAAATTTAAGGCGAAGGAATCAGAAGCCTGTTAGTGAAATCGGGCGACAGGCCCCGCCCGCCTCGCGCACCGTAGCCTCGTGAAGCTAGTCTTTCGGAAGACCCAGCACGCGCTCGCCGATGATGTTGCGCTGAATCTCGCTCGTGCCGCCCGCGATGGTGTACTGCCGGGCGCTGATGACGCGGTTGTACCAGCGCGGGCCGTCGGGCACCGCGTCGCTGGGGCGGTTGACCAGGACGTGGGCGCCCAGGAGCTCGCCCGCGAAGTCGGCCACCCGCACCCCGAGCTCGGAGCCGAAGAGCTTGAGGATGGAGCCTTCAGGCCCCGGTGGCTCGCCGCGCAGCTGGCGAGTGATATTGCGGAGCCGCGTGTAGCGGAGACAGGTCGCGTCGATCCAGAGCTGGGCGAAACGCTGGCGCACGAGGGGATCCGCCCAGGCGAGCCGGCCGTCGACGCGCAGCTGTCCCGCCAGCACCCGGAGCCGGTCGATCTGCTCCGCGTGGCTCCGCCCGCCTCCGGACTTGCGCTCGTACATGAGGGTGGTCATGGCGGGCTTCCAGCCCTCGTTCTGCCGCCCGATCAGATTCGCCTTCGGCACCCGCACGTCGACGAAGAACACCTCGTTGAAGTGGCGGTGGCCGTTCATGAGCACCAGCGGTCGCACCGTGATGCCGGGCGTCTTCATGTCGACGAGGAGGTAGCTGATGCCCTTGTGCTTGGGTGCCTTCGGATCGCTGCGCACGAGCAGATAGATCCAGTCGGCGAAATGGGCCCCCGACGTCCAGACCTTCTGGCCGTTGACCACGAAGTGATCGCCTTGGTCGTCGGCGCGGGTGGCGAGGCTCGCCAGATCAGAGCCGGCGCCCGGCTCCGAGTATCCCTGGCACCAGATGTCCTCGCCGCTCATGATGCGGGGGAGATAGCGCTGCTTCTGCGCCTCCGTGCCCCATTCGATGATGGTGGGCCCCGCCATGTTCACGCCCGAGTAGCCGGGGAGCACGGGCGCGCGGGCCCGGAAGTACTCCTCGTCGAAGATGATCTGCTCCATCAGGGAAACGCCGCGCCCGCCGTACTCCGTGGGCCACGAGATGCCGACCCACTTGGCGAGCGACATCCTCCGCTGCCAGGCCACGCGCCGCTCGAAGGTGTCGCGATCGGGCGCCACGCGCTCATCGAACGGGTCGTCCACGCAGAGGTCGCGGGGCAGATTTTCTTCCAGCCAGCTCCGCACCTCGAGACGGAAGGCCTGCTGCTCGGGCGAATACTGAAAGTCCATGGGCTCTCTTCTAGCACCGGCGGGCCCGCCACTCAAGACGGGCGGCGGGGCCGCTTGACGTGTCGGCATCCCGCGGGCAGAGTGTCGCCCAGGAGTCCACACGGAGAGGAGACCGCCACCCCATGATCGAGACGGCAACCGGCCCGAGCATCGAGCTCCTTCTGGACATCAACGCCGCCTTCAACGCCCGCGACGTGGACCGGATCATGAGCTTCTTCGAGGAGGACGCGACTTTCCTTATGGCCCGCGGCCCCGAGCCGAGCGGCCGGCGCGTGCATGGCAAGGCGGCCATCCGCAGGGTTCTCGCGGACCGCTTCAAGGTCATCCACGGCATGCGCTGGGATCACATCGAGCACTTCGTGGCGGGAAACCGCGCGGTTTCGGTATGGATGGTCACGGGCACGAGCGCGGATGGGGAAGCGCTGAACTACCAGGGCTGCGACATCTACGAGTTTCGCGGCGTCAAGATCCTCAACAAGGACACCTACTGGAAGATCGTCGAGCAGAAGGATCGGCTCTAGAGACGAAAGCGCCGACCGCCGTTGGGGCATGTCCGCCGCTCACTGACCCGGCGGAGCGGGGTCCGCACTACGTCACAACCGCGGTTGCTGGTTCCACCATCCGTGCGCGCTCATGCACCGCTGGAAGAGCCGATTCGCCTGGGTCTGCTCCGCCGTGGCGGGACCCTTGAAGTAGGTGTTCGGATCGGGACTACCTTCCACGGCTCCCACGCGCGACTCGGGACCACAGGCGGCCTGGTCCTGGCTGAGCTCTTCGTTCGACGCGTTCGCCTTCTCCCACAGCCGATACTTGTACCCGTAGAGGGAACACCCTGCGAGCAGCGAGACGAGCAGCAGCGCGCAGACAACGGGCCGTAGCACGAGCATGAAGCCCTCCCCTGGGGAATGCCGCATTGACCGGGACATCAGCACCTCGGCGACACCATACTGGGCGCGAGTTTATCAGATGCAGGGCCACTCACGGGCACACCGCGAAGCCCGGGATCCACGGAGGGGAAGTGAGCGTTACAATAGCTACCCACGCGACGGGATGCGCGGAAGAGGTGCCACATGATCCGGAAAGCGATGCTGGGGAAGGCGGTCGTTGGGATCGTTCTCATGGTCGGGCTCGCCCTTACCCTTGCCGTCCCCGCCGATGCAGGGAGGGGATTCGGGGGCGGCGGCGGGGTGAGAATGGGCGGCGGCGGAGGCGGATTCAGCGGTACCCGTGGGGGATTCCCGGCCGGCGGATTCCATGGCGGCCAGTTCCGCCATGGGCAGAGCTTTCACGGCCACCGATGCTGCGTCAACGGCGCATTTTTCACCGGATTCGTCTTCGGCTCGTTTCCCGCACCCTATTACACCTATCCCTATCCGTACTACTGGGATCCTCCGTACCCGTATCAATATGCGCCTCAGCTCGACGTCTCCGTCCCGACAGCCCAGGCAGGGACCCAGCTCGATCTGAGCTCCTCCATCCCTCGTGAAGCTTGCTACGCTAGCGGCTGCTACCGTCTTCAGGGCGACGGCGTAACCGTGGCGTACCAATGGGTATGGGTGCCCGCTCCCCCTCCGCCTCCCGCGGTGATTCCGTATCCGTCAGGCCGCTATGAGCTTCGTGGACCGTCCCGCTGGGAATGGGTCCCCAACTCCTCCTCGGGCGTGTCCGTGGCGCCGGCGGCGGCCATTCCATCCTCGAGGAGGAGGGAGCCGGGGCCAGCGAGCGTGACCTTTCACGGCCTCTTCCGCTGGACCGACGAAGACGGCGTGACCCACTGGACGCAAGGCCTGGATGCCGTGCCGGAGCGGTACCGCCCGAAGGCGAGGCCCCGGCCCGCCGCGGGCGTGGAGGGGACCCTCTGATGCGGGGGCTCGTATTGGGCGCGATACTGGCCACGGCGATCACTTTGGGCTCGAGTGCCGCCTGCGCGCGAATGGAGCGGAGCAATGCGCAGCCCTTGCTCTTGGTCCAGGGGCGAATCGTCGACCTGAAGCCGGAGTGGCTGATGCTCAACGACGGCACGCAGATCATCGTGCCCCAGGATGTGGTGAGATGGTCCGAGCTCACCCTGGGAGCGGTGATCAGGGTCCAGTACGAAGAGCGTGACGGCAGGAAGGTCGCGACGTCGATGAACTACCTGGAGGGTTTTCCGGGGCAGAGGGGACTCTAGCGGCTCCCCGCGAGAACTTGACAGTCGGCCGCCGATGGAACGATGATCGGCCGTACACGCGGTCATCCGGGGAGGACACGACATGGCGACGACGATGCAACGGGCCGAGGCGGCCGAGCACGCAATGAGCGAGGAGCTCGACCGGATCGTCGTGAAATCCGCGCTCTACACCTCGGGCGAGCGTGATCCGAGGGTGCCCGCGCCGCGGCCGCCGGATCAGGGCAAGCTGTACCTCATGGGCCACGATCCGCGACTCCCCAAGATGCCCGACCAGCCCACCCTCTTCGACTTCTTCCGTTATCGCTTCGGTCCGTCCGCGCACATGCTCCAATCCGCGCGGCTCGCCGAGAAGAACGGAACGAGCGAGAAGGTCGTGCTCGCCTGCCTGCTCCACGACATCGCCATCGCGGGCTTCATCCGGAGCGATCACGGCTACTGGAGCGCCCAGCTCCTCGAGCCGTACGTCGACGAAGAGGTGAGCTGGGCCATTCGGTATCATCAAACGCTGCGCTTCTTCGCCGACGAGTCCGTCGGCTACAAGTACCCCGAGATGTACGTCAAGCTCTTCGGCGCGGACTACGTGCCCGAGCCCCACATCCAGGCCGCCCATCGCTACGCGCGCGAGCACAAGTGGTACATGACGTCCCGCCTCATCACTGTCAATGACCTCTACTCCTTCGACCCCAGCGTGAAGGTGGAGCTGGAGGAGTTCACGGACATCGTGGGGCGGAACTTCAAGCAGCCGAAGGAAGGTCTCGGCTTCGATCCGAGCCCCTCCTCCCACATGTGGCGCACTATCAACTGGCCCACGAGGTATCTGTAAGCTTCACGCGAACTTTCATCGGCTTACGCGATCCTGGGCCGCGCGTCTCCCGCTTGTTGAAACCCGCCTCCTGAGCGCTTTCGCCACCACTTACAAAGCGCCGCGAGATGATCCACGAGATGCAACGCCACCTCGCCAAGCAGCAGTACTACGTGGAGCTGCCCTCCGACATCACGATCGCGGTGTGGGACGGCGCCCTGAAGAACTACGGCCCCAACTACGGCAACGACTACGGCGGGCGGTTGGTAGCAGCCTGGCTCGACCGCTAGCCCTGCGAGCTAACCTCAGGCCTCAAACGGCAGGCACCCTCACCCTGCCCTCTCCCTCATTGAGGGAGAGGGAATTGCTCGGATCCCTCGCCCCCGGAGGGGGAGAGGGCAGGGTGAGGGGGAGGAAAGAGTCGACTATAGTGGGCGCCCACCGCCGGCCGGATCCAGCCGCCGTGGACGGGGTGATGCGAGCAGATGAATTCGAGGAACGCGGGGCGGCCCTTGGCGTTCTCGTCGAAGGCGCGGCGCAGAGCGGGAATCACCTCTGACGGCTGGGTCACGTCCTCCCCGTAGAAGCCCACGGCCTTCGCCATGGTGGCCATGCACGCCGAGGCGTGGGTGGACACCTGCCAGGTATACGGATCGTGGCCGGCGCCCCAGAAGCCCGGGCCATAGCCCGAATAGCCCCCGTTGTTGATGTGGATGGTGGTGATGCCGATCTTGTAGCGCGCCACCGCCTCGAAATTTCCCATCATGTAGCAGACGCCCGCGTCGCCCGTGACGTGCACGCATTGCCGGTCGGGATACGCGAGCTTGGCCGCGATGGCGCCCGCGAGGCTGAAGCCCAGCGTGGAGACATTGCCCCAGCCGAGGTAGCCGCGCGGGATATGCGCCTCGTACACCGTGCTCGTCTGATCGCGGGTATTGCCGGAGTCCGCGGTCACGAACGACTTCTTGGGGTCGAGCACTTTCATGAGATCGCCGAACACGCGATACGGATTGATCGGTGTCTCTTTCGACTCCATCCACGGACGGAACTTGGCGAGGAAAGCCTCCTTGCCCGCGCGGATCTCGTCCACCAGCCCGGCTTTTTTCTTGACCCCGCCCTTGGCGGACAGCTCGTCGATCAGGGCCTGGAGGGTCAGCTTGGCGTCTCCGATCACCGCGTGACGCGTCTCATAGCTCCGATTGATGTCCAGGGTGTCCACCGTGCACTGGACGATGGCCTTCTTCTCCGCGCCCGGCACGGCATGGCTGAACCGGTTTGGGAACAGGCTCGAACCGACGGAGAAGAGAACGTCCGACTTCTTGAGGAAGTGCTCGGCGAGCGACCCGCGTACCCCCACGGACAGCGCATGATTCTCCGGGAAGGCGCCCTTGGCCTTGAGGGTGGTGAGCACGGGCAGTTGCGCCAGCTCGGCAAAGCGCAGCAGCTCGCTGGTGGCGTCGGCATAGAGCACGCCCTCGCCCACGTGGAGGAGGGGATTGGTGGCGGAGAGCAAGACGCGGAGGGCCGCCTTCACGTCGTCGGGATCGGGGCCGGATCTCCAGCCTTTCACCGGAGAGTACGGATGCTCGTCCTCCTCGTATTCGCCGAGGTCGCGCGGGATGATGAGGAGCACGGGACCGGGCCGGCCCGAGCGGAGCTGCGTGAAGGCGCGGCGCACGTAATCCGGCACCAGATCGGCCCGGTCGACCTCGCCCACCCACTTGGTCACGGACTTGAACGCCTCGGCCATGTCGTAGTGCGTGTGCCGGCTCGCCCCCCGGCCCACCCCTTCGGCAATGACGAGAAGCGGCGAGGAATCCTCCCAGGCCTGGGCGATGGCCCCGTACGCCATCTGGAGGCCCGCCGCGTTCAGATTGGCCATGACCGTGCACACGCCGATCTGCTTGCCGCTGGTGACGCGCGAGAAGGCGTCGGCCACCGCCACCGCGAAGCGCTCCTCGCCCATCATGAGAATCGGCACGCCCTCTTCGCCGAGGGCATTGTTCACGTGGTTGGTCGGGTAGCAGCTGACCCAGGGAATTCCCTCGGACTTGAGGATTCGCGCGAAGCCATTCGCCGCTTTGATCTTCATGGATGTGTCCTCCCGGCGCCCTTGGTACCGCGACAAGGAGGCCGTGTCAAGAACGGCGGTCTTGTAGAATAACCGGCATGTCACCCAACCACACCCACCGGAAGCTCGAGATCGTGACCGACATTCCTGAGAGCGCCATGGTGATCTTTGCCCACCCCGACGACGCCGAGATCGGCTCGGGCGGCGTGGTCGCGAAATGGGTGGCCGCGGGCTGCGAGGTGACGTACGTGCTGTGCACCAACGGTGACTCGGGCACCGCCGACCGGTCCCTGACCCCGGACGAGCTCGCCAAGCGGCGGGCGGGCGAGCAGCGTGCCGCCGCCGACTTCATGGGCGTCCAGAACGTGGTCATGCTGGGGTATCCCGACGGCGAGCTCGAGGACACTCGGGAATTCCTCGGGAACATTGTGCACGCCCTCCGTCGCTACCGCCCGCACACCGTCTTCGTCCACGACCCGTACCGGATGAACGGGTTCCAGCATCGCGACCACCGCAAGGCGGGGATCGCGACCACGGACGCGGTGTATCCCTTCGCCCGCGACCATCTGCATTTCCCCGAGCACATCACCCGGGATGGCCTCGAGCCGCACAAGGTGCGCGAGCTGTGGTACTGGGGCATGGACGAGCCGAGCGTGATCGTGGACGTCAGCGACTCGATCGACAAGCAGATCGCCGCCCTCGTGCGGCATGAAAGCCAGATGCCGGGCTTCAACGTGGGGGCGGGGGACACCATCGGCCAGCGCGTGAAGCGGAACGCCGCCGACCATGCCACGGGCTATGACTTCGAGTACGGGGCGGTGTTCCGGCGTCTGATCGCGCGACGGTAGTGCTCCCGAGCGGCCTCTCACCATTCCCTCTCCCTCCGGGGAGGGAGAGGGCAGGGTGAGGGTGGCGGTAGCAGTTGCGACCAACCCGGGTGAGCTCACTTCCGCTCCGCTCGCTTCTCCGGCAACGAAGTAGCCGCATAGGTGCCGGCCATGCCGCGCACCCCAGGCGGGTAGGGGATGGGCGCTCCCGGATTGTCCAGCGACACCGGGATGGGTTCTCCGTCGCGACGGCCGAGCGCGCGGTCCACGATCTCCAAGAGCGCCGCCTTATCGTACTGGGTGTAGAAACCGGCGGTGAGCCGGATGGGATCGCCTGAGTAGAACCGCACATACTGCGCCATGCGCTGAGCGAATGACTCGCCCGTCACGTCCCACGCCAGCTTGAAGAGCGCGATGCGCTCGTCCGCCGTCACCCCCGCGCGCCCGCGCACATAGCGATCGATGTAGGGCCTGATCTCCGCGCTCTCCAGATCGGCCTCGCTCGGCGCGTAGAAGAATCCTCCCGCGGCCAGGGTCTGGACGATCTCGACGAAGCGCGTATAGATCTTTCCCGTCTGGAGATGGAACGCGCGCAGCCCGTGCCCACCCGGCACCCATACGCCGTTCGGGAGCTCCTGCGCCATGGCCTCGGATCCGTAGAACACCGCGCGCGCCACCTCGAGGTGGCTCAGCATCTCGCCGAGCTTTTCCTGGATGTGGAGGAAGCCGGTGATGCCGATGGCGTCCGCCACCTTCATGGCGAGGCCGCAGAAGAACTCGAGCTGGCTCAGCATGCGCGCCGAGGTCTGGACGTTCAGGAGCGCCCCGAAGTCCGCCCCGAGGCCGTTGATGATGTCGCCGCTGCCTGCACTGCCGTCGACCATGACCCGGTCCCACGGGACGAGGACGTCGTCGAACACGGCGATGCAGTCCATTTCCTCGAAGCGGCTGGACAGGGGATGGTCGAAGCGCGAGCGGGGGAGAGGGGCCACGGTTTCCCGGCAGATGAAGGTGAGGCCGGGGGTGGCGGTGGGGATGCCGAAGACGAGGGCATAGGCGTCGTCCCCCGGCGGTACGCCCCCGAAGGGAATGACCGCCACCTCCTCGGTGATGGGGGCCATGGTCCCCAGCATCTTCGCCCCGCGCACGATGATGCCCTCGCTGGTTTCGCGCACCC
>Ga0137372_10007289_pt1 | contig 10691 bp, 16 predicted proteins | sample SagtaG_6_FD_104911 | JGI IMG/M metagenome (GOLD analysis project Ga0137372, IMG submission 104911) | Vadose zone soil microbial communities from Sagehorn Ranch, Mendocino, California, USA - Sage1_R_60_16 metaG | ecosystem: Environmental > Terrestrial > Soil > Vadose zone | place: USA...
AATCATCGCGCCGGTTCGGTGTCGCCCGCCGGCGCAATGGACGTAAACCGGCCAGTTCGATTGATCGTTGACAATCTCCAGGAAGTGTTGGGCGGCGTCAGGCTGCGGATACTGTTTCGGCGCCATGGGCAAATTGATATAGCGCATGCCCGCCCCTTCGGTTAACGACCTGGCGGAAGGCTCGCTGTCGCCGCGCAAATCAAGTATTGTCTTAATTCCGAGGGCGCCCAATCGTCGATAGTCGTCGCCTTTTGGCTGCCCGCCCCGATAAATGTGATCATTGACCTTCCCGAAGTTTTCAACGGTCACGGGCGCATTGTCTTGCGCCGGCTCCTGCTTGGGAACCGCGCCGGCAAAGGTGGACAGGCAACAAACCAAGACAGTGGCTAGCGCCGATAGACGCGTCCGTTGAGAAAGTAAATATCTATCCATTTTTACCCTCAGCAATTAAATTACCAGCCTGTTCCCGAAGGGGCCGACCCTAAATCCACACAGGAAGAGACTCCTCAATCGAGAATCGCAGATTTATCGGCAGCGCCGATCAGGCCGTGCGTTTTTTACACTTAATTACCGCGCCGAGTCGGAGAGCTGAGACGGCGACATTTTTTAATCCAGGTTATGTCGGGAACGTTCGGTGGATTCGCAATATACACCATTATTTTCCAACGACCAAGACCGCAAATGTTCCCGGCTTCACGCTGCGCTGGGGACGCCTGCCTGGTTCGGTCGCAGGGGTCTCTTGATATTCGGCCGCAGGCAGAAAGATCTTCTTTGTCTTCGGATCGAAGGCCATCGTCTTCGCGCTCGGCTGTGTTTTGACCGCTCCCGCATCCTCGTAACTGTCCGCTGACTTTTCATGATAGATGTTCAAGGTTCCATCCCCACACGAAAAGAAGATCAAACTGGTTTCCGGATCAAAACCGGCGTAGTCGACACCCGCTCCAATCGAAAAGCTGTTGATTACTTTCCCTGTATCGGCGTCCATGACGACCATTTTGGGCTCATTGCGACAACCGATGAACAGGCGTTTCGTCTTGGCGTCATAAGCCAGACCGGTCGGAACTTTCGCCACCCCAATGGGAAAGCGCTTTTTGACCTCCAGCGACTTCGGATCGAAGGCCACCACCTCTGCGGTGTCCTCGCTGTTGACATAAATAAGACCGTCGCCTCCGATGACCGCCTGTTCGCCATCACCATTCACTTTCACCGTCCCTACGACATCGCCGGTCGCGGCGTCGAGGGCTGTGATGTCGTGCGAACCGTGGTTATTGGTGAACACTCGCTTCGATCCCGGATCGTAGTAGATGCCGTCGGGCCCCTTGCCGACTTCGATCTTCTTGATGACCTGCAGCGTCGCGGGGTCGAACATCGAGACCTTATTCTCCCGGCCATTGCTGGTGAAGCCGCGCTTGAAGTCCGATGCGATCGCGACACCGTGGACTCCCGGCGTGTCCGAGATTGTGCCCACGACCTTTCCGTCATCAGCATCCAGGACGTCTACCTGGGTCCCGTGCGAAACGTAGAGCCGCCGCGCCGAACCGTCCAACGTCACGTAATCAAAACCGCCGACGCCGGGGATCGGGTAACGACCCATCACCTTGTAGTTAGTCGCGCCCTGCAACAGCAGCGCGGCGGAAAAGAAACCGACTAAAACGCTTGTCATGCTTTGCATAATCTACTCCTCTGTCAGGTTCAGAATTTCAACTTATTACTCTGTAAACTAAGTTGTTTGATATTTTGTGTTGTAAATCCTTTGCTTTGAGCCTGCGGAGCAGGCGGCAGCATAAAGCCTGGGGCGTAAGCCCCAGGAGAGCAGCAGCAAAGCGATCAGAGCCCACGAAGTGGGCGACAGCTAATGGCTGCCGCCCGTTTCACGGGCTTGATGGCGCTCCGAACCTGACCTGGGGTTCCGCCTTCGGCTCCACCCCAGGCTTTACTCTGCCGCCCGCTCCGCGGGCTCGAATAATACCAAATAACTTAATTTACAGAGTTCTTATCGCGAACACTGTTTGATCTTGATGAACACATGTGGCTAGAAGCTAAAATTGAAATTGAGCTGTACGCGACGGGCAGGTCGCGCCGCCACCGGCAAGCCGAAAAACGGCGAGCTCTGATTGCCCACAAAGCCCGTGTAATTCACACGATTCACCACGTTGAAAGCGCTGACGCCGACTTTGACTGTCGGTCCTTCATCCGACTTCTTCCCATTCTTCGCCGCTCTCAAATAGAACTCCTTCGACCAGCGCAGATCGAGTGTCGCCGCGCCCGGCCCTTGCAAACTGTTGCGGCGCACGCCGAGTGGCCGATCATTGGCAATCGTATCGTGATTGTCATCATGCCCGGTGGTCAGGCTGTAAGGACGCCCGGAAGTTAGCGCGACCGTCATCCCCAGGTTGAACCAGTCTCCAGCCTTGAACGTGCCCAGTATGTTAAAGCGATGACGCTCGTCGAAATCAGCCCGCGACCACTCGCCCGTCAGATCATAATTATCGGCCGGGCGCGCGTTGATCCCGCCGGTGTTGCTGTAAGCGCGCCCAAGGTTGTATTGGACGGTCCCGTTGAAATAGCGGGTGATCTTCCCGCGCAGCATCAATTCCAACATGTGCGTCTGGGCGAATCCCGCCGATTCGATCTCTCGCAGCACGCCGATGACGGGGTCAGGCCGTTGCATATTGCCGGGCAACGGCGCATTGATGTCGCGCGGGCGGAACTGCTTGATGCCGCGCGTGTTGATGTAGTTCGCGCTGGCCGTCAGCGATTTGGCGAGCTGACGCTCCACGCCCATGTTGAATTGAAACGTGTAGGGCGATCGCAGGTCGGGCGCGAACCGGACGATACTAGTGGGCTGATTGGCGAAGACGCCTCCGGACGAGAGTGGGTCAGGGTAGCCCGGATTGTCAAGATTCACTTGGCGCAGTCTCTGCCCGTCAAAGCGCAGCTTGTCGGCGATGGGGAGAATGCCGGTGCGGTCGTAAAAGATCCCCGCGCCGCCACGCAAAACCGTCTTGCGTTGTTTTCCCGGCGCGTAGGCGAACGACAGGCGCGGGGAAAAATTGTTCTTGTCGCCCAGAAAATTCTGCTTGTCGTAACGCAAGCCGGCGGCGAGGGAGAGATTCGGCCGCACCAGAACTTGATCCTGCGCGAACAGGCCGAATTCCTTCTGCCAAAACGCCAGGTGGCCGTCCCCCTGGTTGATGGAAAACAGGAAGGGCCGATTATTCAGATAGTCCCCCAACGTGGCGAAGGAGAACGTGCCGCCGAAGCTCGTCTGGTCGCTAAACCCGCGGCGGCTGATGTCCGGGACATTCACGCCGCTTCGGACAAAATGTTTGCCTTGCGTCCAGGAAAGGATGTCATTGAACTGTACATGATTTTCGGTCGTCCGCCGATCAGCTTGTCCGCCACCGCCCGTGAAGGCGTCCTGAACGATCAGCTTCGGAATGCCCGGGTGGAGGCTGCGCGTCCGGCTATACTCATGCCCGACGCGGCCGGTCAATTCGTTGACCAGTTTGGGGGAGAGGATCTGTCGCAGACTGAAAAAAAGATGGTGCTCGCCGCCTCTGGAATTGGCGGCCACTTCCGGCAGATTAAACCCGCCGACGCCGGCGTTGCCACTCGAATCCTCCGTGATTTCGAGCCGGAGGGAGAGCGATTGCCGCTGAAGAAAAACGAGGACTTTTTGCCGGCGCCGAGCGGGCCGGTCAGCGTGCCTTCGTAGATGCGCCGCTGCTCCGGCGGGCGTTCGAGCGCGAAGGCATTGCGCGCGTCCAGATGAGCGTCACGAAAGATGAACCCGAACTCGCCGTGATATTCCGTTATCCCGGCTTTGGTAATCACTTCAATCCTCCCGCGCCCGGGCCGCGCGAATTCCGCCGAGTAAGGGTTCTGATTGATGCGAACTTCCTGGATCATGTTGGCCGGAACTTTACTTGTCGTTTCAAGTCCGTCAACCAGGACTGTCGCGCCGCCCGATCCGGTCGAACTGGCGTCAACCAGATTTGCCAAGGCGCCAATCACATCGTTGCCCAGAACAGGCAAGTTGTTCAGCGCATCGCGATCCAGCTTGACGACATCTAGATTTTCCGACGGGTCGGTATTCACATGGCCGGACCGATCTTCAACCGCGACCTCTTCGCGCAAGTCGGCGACCGACAGCACTACCCGTAATGGAGCGGGCGCGCGAGCGCCGATGGTCAATTGAATAACCGCCGGTTTGAAGGCGTTTTTTTGTATCTCAATCTCGTAACTGCCGGAGGCCACGCGCGAAAAGCGGAATGAGCCTCTGGCGTCGGAGGTCGCCGCCGTCAACGGCTTCGACAGATCGTTCCTGCGGAGGGTCACACTGGCTCCGGGAATAACTTCTTCGCTCGTGTTCAAGACGACGCCTGACACCTCAACAACACCGGACGACGTCTGCCCCGTCAAAGTGATAGTGAGTGTCAGAATCAGTCCTATACAAAACAAAACATGTGTCATAAAGCCTTTAAGCCGTCACAGAGTTTCTCAATAGGATTATTGCGGCGGGCGGCGTACTTCTGATCTCGCGTTAGCTGGCCGGCTGACGATTGCAGACCGGGAAACGCCGCGGCATACATCGCTATGTTCTGTTAATGGGCCGAATCAGAGGATCATAGCGACGACATTTTTGGCCCAGGTCGCGCCGCGAATGTCTAATAGACGCTACCCGCCTAGGCTAACGAGATGGCTATTGAAGTAAATAAATATAGGTATTTAACTGAAGAGTGCGCAAATTAAAGTCGAATGCAATCAACTATTTGAATCCTGCGTATAAATCGGGAGACGTCTGGGTACGCATCGCTTCCAGCGTGCAGTCTCGGGGAGGCCGCCCATTGATTCTCGAATGCGCCGCCTGCCAAGACTGCACGCTGGAAGCGATGCGTACCCAGGTTTTCGCCAATCAATGTATTGATTGCACAGTGGTTTTATTTGCACACGCTTCATTTAACTATGATCCGATTTCCGTGAGTCAGTCTGTCATAACAGACATAAATGGAAGATAAATTGGTCAGCTAAGGTTCGGTCAACGAACGGGGCGCGCCAAGGAAGAACTGCTTCCTCTTTGCGGGGACACTTGCTACAGATCTCTATTTTTTCTCCCGGCGGGAGTCCGACGCCTGCGCGATCTTTTCCGCGCACCAATCAACCTGCTCGGCTTTAGTCCGAAGCGCCATGCAATGATCGGCTTCTTCCTGGCTGATTCTGATCTGAATTCGCTGTTCGCCTTGCCGCGTAATCAACTGCAGGAAGTAGCGCAGTTTAGGGTTGCGCTTTCCCCCTTTCGATCCTCGGGCCGTAAAGATTTCGCATGTGGCTTCTTTGCCTTCGAGTTTCCAGATAGTCATTCACTTCTTCGCCTTCTTCCTGGCTGTTTGTCTGGCGTCTGACGGACGCCCTGCGCCGGCGCCCTTCCGCAATACACGCCGGGTTTGCTTCTCGATCTGGATATTTCGTGTCGTGCGCGATTTCATAGTTTGCTCGCCTTCAATGCTCCGTCTTACTCGTGGCCGCCCCAGTTCTTCGCGGCTGCTTATCCGTCACAGGCAGTAGAAGCGTGTAGCGGTCAACCCGGCGCCAGAATCCAGCCCGGCGTTCAGCCTCAATGTCGACAAGAGCGGCGAACCTATCCATAAAGACGGCCATCTCGAGATCCGTCGCCCTAAAACCGCTGTCCCGTTTCTCCTGCGCAATCACCAGAGTCAAGACAAATAAAAGATCTGAACTGCGTTTGTCCTCTTCCCTCCCCTCCGCGTCAATTTTGAACTCGCGCAGCGCCAGCGCCAGCCGTTCGAGCAGGTCATCCGGCAACGAGCGAAGGTAGCCATCGGTGGCCACCCGCCTGTCTTTCATCAGTCCGCGCGCGGCCATTGCGAAGAAGAGAGACGCCAGCGGCTTTTCCTTCAAAAAGCCTTCTACGTCTACGTCAGGGCCGGCGTCAGGATGCTTTCTGAGTATTTGTATTACGGTTTCTCTTTCCTTAGCCGTTAGCTCAATCATCTCAGCCCTCCACTGCGACCGGCTCGAAATAGCCGGCGAAGACGACTTCTCAGGCCCCTCAATCAACCTCTAAACTGCGCTCCAATAGCCAAGTCTCGATGAGGTCCCACTCAACTTCGCCCTCGTTCCTGTCCACCGTAGTCAGAAACTCAAACTTGAAATCCTGATGGAGCGTCCACGCCTGGTGTGACACCTTCCCGTCAAAACACTGCTCGAAGCTTCCGCCCTCGCACGGGAGCAGGGTCGCCAATATGTTGAGCGCCAGGTCTGCCGGCCCCGGGCCTGGATCGCCGATCTCGAAACCGCCGGGCGAATGATGCCGGACAGTCCATCGGACATTCGTTTTCAATCCCGCCGGCGTCCGGCGCCAGCGCAATGGCAGGCCCCAGTCGAACGCGGGCGCCAACGCGGCTTCATTGAATCCTTCTGGTCGTTCCATTCACTTCGCATCCACCGACCGAGCTAGCGACGGCTCAGGCGCCTTGTAGAAATCCCACGATCGCGCCAACTTGCCCTGGCGCGCCCCGACTCATTTCGTCGGCTCCATTTCCGCGCTGCCATGTTCCGACTTCAACGCGGCGGCCTTCCCCTTATCTTGTTTGCCCAGACCGATGGCCGTCCCAATCAGTCCTGTGACCAAGAAGACTGCAAAGACTGTCAAGGCGTTCGCGGCCTTATGCGCAGCGCTCGACGCGTATCTCGAATCTTCGCCGGGGTTGTATAGCACGCCGGCGAAAAGCCCGATCGCGCCACTTATCAACACCCACTGCACATAGAGCCAGCGCGCGTTTAGTTTCTCTTTTTTCTTCGCCTCGATCCTTACGAATGTCGTTGTACAGACGTAGAGAAAAAACGCGGCGAAGATGACCAAAAAGTACAGCATGAGCGACCAGAGCATCCGATCACTCAGCACTCGCCGCCAGGCGCTGAGTGGTACGAACACCCAGACCATAAAGGCGCCTATTGTTCCGATTGAGAGAGCGACAATCGCAGGCGTTAGGAGTTTGCGCATATTCAAGCCTCCGTTGAGTTGTGCGTGGCCAGTTCGGCCAGAATCAGGTTCAGCCTTTCGCCGTCAGTCAGGTCTTCGGAGTTTCTTCTTGCGCCGCGCCTGGAATCAGCCCGTCTCTTTGCCACACTATAATAGTATAGCTAATCACTGGCCTCACTTCAGTAGGCTGGTCACAGCTACCCCTGCCCGTTCACAGATGTGAGTGGCGACAGCATAGTGATTTGCGATGCATGATGCTTCTATATGACCACGTAACGGTTTAATCGCGGTGGAATTATGGGAGCCGCATTAAAAAAGCAGATAAGAGTATGAAATGGGTTACCGAAATGTCAAACCGAAACTGAGCGAATCGAGATAGGAGGAAGTCAGAGAGTCATGACGCTCTTCGAGGGCCCTAATACGCGCCGCAGGGTTGGATCGGCGCGGTGATGGGGTGTCTTGCAGGTGTTCGCGCCTAGTGGATGACGCCAGGTTTGGCGGGCGGAATCGGCTGATATTCGACGATTCGACCGTGAAAATCCTCGGCGGCGGCCCGGGCGACATTGTAGGCGAAATCAGGACGCCCGGCGGCCAGGCGCTTGTACAGGCGCTCTCTGGACTTCATCATGCGCGCGATTGCCCATGCGTGCTCGCCGGCCACGGGCGTCCAGTCACGGCCGTCATACGCCACACGGTCGGTGTCGACTTGTATAATCATTCTGTTCATCTCTTTTCCCTTCGTCTGACGACCTCAACGATGACCCGGCTTTTTGCTTTTTCGACATGGCGCGCGGCAAATTCTTGCGAATGGCCGGCAGAGATTTATGGCAGCTAAATCGAGCCACGTAAGATCGGTACAGTACCGCGCGCGTAAGCAAGCGGCAGGCTCATCGGTCTGCCGCTTGCTTACGCGCGCGGTACTGTACCGGTGTCCCAATGTTACTTGGCCCGATTTAGATTTATCCGGGCGGCGCGCCGGGCGCCTTGATAACTTTCAGTGTCAGAAAGCGGGCAATATGAGTAAGTTTGTTCAGTTTGCGATCCATCTGACTGTCTTAGCCATATCTTTGTTGAGCTTTGACGTCTTCTACCTCGGTCACGGACCTAACGCATCACACACCGAGCGGTTAATTATGGCGTTCGTTTTCTGCGCGCTGCTCTACGGCGTAGTCGCCAGCTTCATCGAAGACCTCCTCCGGCCAGGGCTGACCCGACTTCAGATCGTACAAACCGGCGTCTCGTTGACGGTTTTCGGCTTCATCATTCTACTCAATATCTGGATTGGTCATAAAATCGCCAATCACCTCTCTCTCTCTTCCTGGGAAACCTCCTACGTCGCTTGGCTCGGAGTCGTATTCTTTTTACTCGCCATAGCCTTGCGCGTCGCCATACCGTTTTCCCTTCTCTTCCCCAAGCGGCCAGAGCCTAAAGAAACCAAGGTGTGAGCGTTTTTTTGGGCGTCTTGAGATGAAGGGCGCCTATATCTATGGACATTCCAATGGAAGAAGCGTATCTTCTTTGGCATGTCCAAAGAAAAAAACACAGAGGCGCAGAAATCGGAAGTCCTCCAGGGGACGCTCGACCTGATGGTGTTGAAAGTTCTCGACGCGCTCGGGCCGCAGCACGGGTACGGCATCGCCCGCCGGATCGAGCAAGTGAGCGAGCAGGTCCTGCAATTGAATGAAGGAACGGTCTACACCTCGCTCCTGAGGCTCCAGCAACGGAAATGGATCGCTTCAGAGTGGGGGGCGTCGGAAAACAACCGCAAGGCGAAATACTACTCGATCACGAAAAGCGGCCGTAAACAGCTCGCGCTCGAGACGGAGAATTGGGAGCGGATCGCCGGAGTGATCGGGCGCCTGTTGAAGCTGGAAGGCTAGGAGGAGAGATGACTCACTATTTGCGCGCCCTCGCGGCGAGACTTCGAGGATTGTTCGGAGATCGCAGAGTGGATCGAGAGCTCGACGACGAGATCGAGACTCACTTGCGTCTCTTCGGCCTACGAATGCGGCAGCCGCTCGCTGCTATTGCGGCAAGCAGGCGGTAAGACCGCGGTGAAGGAATTGTGGGCGAATCAGCGCATGCGCGTGCATCACGGCACGATCATTCGGCTGGGCGATCTGGTCTTTGGATCGAGCGGCTCAGGCCCCGCGCCGCTGACAGCGATGAACGTCAAGACCGGCGAAGTCGTCTGGCAGGATCGCGCCTTTCCCAAAGCCAATTTCGTGTACGCCGATGGCAAGTTGATTTTGCTGGACGAAGATGGGCAGTTGGCGCTCACTTCTCTGTCGCCGCAAGGGCTGAAAGTCTTAGCGAAAGCGACGGTGTTGGAGCATACCGCGTGGACGCCACCGACGTTGGTGGGCACGAACCTGTACCTGCGGGATCGCCGGATGATCGTGGCGCTGGATTTGCGGTAATCGCCCATCCACAAATTGGCCTCCCGGAGCGCAGGTATGAGCGAGGCTGGCGCGACCAGGAATCCGAGGCGCAGCAAGGGAAATATAAATTGGACTGGTCAATTTTCGCAATCATGGATATCGACACGACCTTTGTATCTCCGTAGTATCGAGCATGCCATTGCTATCTCGGAACAGATACCTATCAAGGGCGGAGTTGGGAACCCAAAAACCGAGATAGCGCTTTAGACGCAGGCGCTAGAAAGAAAGGAGTGTCATATGCATAAGTACGAAGCCGAAATAAGTTGGAAGCGCCAAGGCGCCGAATTCTCCGACAGTCGCTATAGCCGGGCCCATGAGTGGTCCTTTGATGGTGGAGTAAAAATCATGGCCTCCTCTTCGCCATTGTCAGTGCCCGTTCCCTACTCGGTTGTCGAAGCGGTCGACCCGGAAGAGGCTCTGGTGGCGTCGGCGGCGAGCTGTCATATGTTGTGGTTTTTATCTATCGCAGCCGGGCGCGGCTTTGTCGTTGAGAGCTATATGGACAAGGCTACGGGGATAATGGAGAAGAATTCAGCAGGAAAGATTGCTATCACGCGCATCACGCTGCGCCCCAAAATCGAATTTTCAGTGGACAGGGCGCCTTCCCCTGAGGAGTTGCAGTCTTTGCATAACTCGGCCCATGACAAATGCTATATCGCCAATTCGCTCAAATCGGAAGTTGTGGTTGAAGTCGATTAATATTACAGCTAAACCGAACGAGACAACACTGGGACACGCGGTGGTACAGTACCGGGAGCGGTAGCGACCGGGCGCCTATCGAAACGTCCTCTCCGCGAGGCGCCCGGTCGCTACCGCTCCCGGTACTGTACCAATGTCGCCTGTTTCGATTTAGAAGAGGATCTTTGATAATCTCCCGGCTGTAAACCCACTCCGAAGAACAGGATGCGCATATCAAATATCGAAAGGGCCCCTTTGCCAAAAGACGAACCTGAAATGACCGCGAGTGACGTGATCGAGATAGCTCAACTTCTCGATCAGAACCGAATCAATGTCTGCATCGACGGGGGTTGGGGTGTCGATGCCCTGCTCGGCGAGCAAACACGAACCCATCGCGACCTGGATATAGCCGTACAGCACAGCGATGTGCCTCGACTGCGAGCATTAGACTTGTTGCGATGTTCAGAATCAATGAGTTAGATAAAAATTCCAGAGGCCTGCGCAGACGCCCAAAATAACATTGTATAACTCGACGTCATGAATTCGGAGACGATCTGACAAAATTC
>Ga0137372_10007290_pt1 | contig 10689 bp, 10 predicted proteins | sample SagtaG_6_FD_104911 | JGI IMG/M metagenome (GOLD analysis project Ga0137372, IMG submission 104911) | Vadose zone soil microbial communities from Sagehorn Ranch, Mendocino, California, USA - Sage1_R_60_16 metaG | ecosystem: Environmental > Terrestrial > Soil > Vadose zone | place: USA...
GAAGTCATCGTGGTAGGGCGACACGAATTCGAGGGCCGCCTGGACATCCGCCTCCGTGTTCGCCGTTTCGAGTGCAGGCCATAGCTTTGCCCAGACAGTCGCCAGAGCCGTTCTCCAGTTATCCGCGCGGCCCCGCACGGCGCTCGGGCGAAGCCTCTGCTTCGGTCCACGTCGCTTCTTTTCCGAAATCGTGTCAAGAGGAAAATTCGCCTGATCGTCGCGTTTTTTGGTATTTCGCATAATACGGAGGAGTTCCGTGTTCTCGGAACAATTATACGCTAAAGCGCCTTTAATTTGCGTTTATTGTGCGGAAAGTGGATTCTGGGGATCCATAGAAGTCATTGATTTTAAGCTGGCTATTAGAATTACCGTGCCATAATTGTAGTCGCTGATAAATATGCGTACAGACACGGAAATCACCGGAACTATCGGTCGCCAGGGATGGTCGCGACGCCTTTTCCGTGTCCTGCACGAGTGGAGAGTTCACCCTAATGAGCCGCCGAAAATCGACCTCGCGTAAACAGCGGAGCGTGCGTAGACGACGAGCACGCGAGCTTTCTGTATCGAACCAAGAACTGCGTTCCCTTGAACGGGGGAAAGCGAAACCACCAAAAACCGCCGACGAGTTTTTCGTAATGCCCGAGAGTATGCAGGAGCTTTACATGCTTGTGCTGAATTTGGTTGCGCTAGTGCGACAAGGGCTATCACGCACGCGAGCCATGCGCGAACTAAGGCTGACACGCGCTCAAGTGGATCGTTTTGCCGGCAGTGCCTTTCGGAAACTCAAGAATGGTCGGTATGTCGCCAAAGCGTATGACCGCCTCTTGCGTGTTGTGATGGTTGTCTCGCAAGACGGTTTACGGGAGGTTGCGACACGGGACTCCCGGCAGGCTAGCAAAGCGGGCAAACACTCAGCCGCCGTCCATCGGTACCTTCAGACGGGAGATGCCTCCGCACTCGCACGGTTCAAAGGCAAGTACATCATCGATGTAACGGGAGAAAAAATCCCACTACTGACTGACCTCGAGGAATTAGACGAGCTGGGTTCTGCTGGCGTGCTCAGCTTTGAGTCGCTCTACGCGAGGAGTTTGTGATGCCTCAGAAATTACCACCCCGTAATCCAAGCCAAACTCATCGTCGAAAGGTTGTGGCTGCTCGACGCGTGGGCGTCAATACTTACTGCACGTCATGTGGCGAAAGGAGGTCGGAAGCTCTGATACGCGGCAGCAACCCAATCATTTGTGCGGCTTGCCAACGCAGTGCGACAGAACATAGAGGCGTAGACAAACACCATTTCGCAGGGAAAGCAAATAACCCAGCAACCATACCTGTTCCGGTGAACGATCACCGCGCCCACCTGAGCGTCGCCCAGTCGGACTGGCCGACAGCAACGCTGATAAATGCACAGGGCAGCCCACTACTCGCCGGTGCCGCATCTGTCCGAGGATTTATCGACACGGTCCTTTATTTGATCGAGCGAGGCTTGCTTTGGATATCGGACATGCTCGAAAAGCTCGACGAATTTCTGCTGAAAAAACTAGGACCGCAATGGTGGCATGGGACGGAAGTAGAGCGGTTTGCTCCGAAGGGAAAATCTAGTGCGAAATCCTGAAGTCAGGTCACTTCCAGTTGCCGTCCGTGTTTTTCCTGCTCCCGCCGCCCTAGACGGAGACAGCCGTTCGGGAAAATTCTGGCGAGATCCTGAAGGAATTCTTTTTCTTCACACTGTGGCCAGACCTAACGGGCCGCAGAACTTACTGCTCGGAGTCTACCGAGTCATCATTGCAGCCCAGTGTGTAGAAGAAGGTTTGTTCTACGGCGATGATCTGCCGAAGGCCGATATTCGGGTGCTGAAAGCTTACGTGGCACGCCATCTCTCGGAAACAGTCGCCGGAGGCGTCAAGCAGCTGCGACTACTGACACGACGTGAATTCCTTCGACTCTTTTACGACCTCGCGTATAAGGCTCGCTGTCTCGTCATCGGGTCTAATCTCCCACTTCATTTATCGAGACTCGCGTTCGACTGTGCACCTGCACGCGGCTTCTTTGCGGGAGGCTTCTCCCTCGGGCTGTGGTCATACACGGACAAGAGGGGCCGCGAACGCCCTAACGGATTTCGGCCACGGATCTGTGTCAAATATATCGATCACGAACGTTCGCTAATAGCCTTTACCGCCCGTAACTCTCCTGACGAAGAAGACCTCATACCAGAGGGCTCTCTGTCTGGAGAACCGAAGCCAGGATACAAGTTTCCTGGTCACTTTCTCGACCTGCGGACACTCGCATTCGCGTTAACTGACGAAGGCCATTCTCTGGAAGCGGTATGCGAATCATTTGGGGTAAGACGTGGGAAAAAGCGCGCGTCGCCATAGGGTCATTACGGAAGAGCACATCGACCACGACCGCGGCGACTTGTTGGAAATGTCTGAATTGGCGCTGAAACTGCTGGATGAATTAAATGAGCACCCAATAGCTCTCCCGCCGACACAGGCATACTCTCCCGCCTCAATTGGTAAAGGCTACCTACGAGCCATGGGCGTTGAACCCATTCTGAAGCGACAGCCCAGCTTCCCGAAGGAATACATCGGCTACGCACAAACCGCATTCTTTGGTGGTCGAACTAGTGTGCATATCCGAAAAGTGGTCTGCCCGGTGGTGTACACGGATTTTGTATCAATGTATTCGACCGTCAATAGCCTGATGTCTCTGTGGCGCTTTGTAATCGCCGGTGAAATCCAGGCGGTAGAGCATTGCAAGGATAAAGTCGAAGCATACCTCCGGAGACTGGCTCCTGATGCGCTGTTTGAACCGAAAAACTGGGAGCACCTGACCGGCTTCGTAAAGGTAGTGCCAAACGGCGACATCTTGCCAATCCGAAGCAGGTACAGCGCGGCGAGCAACGATTGGCAGGTAGGTACAAATCACGTTTATGCAAAAAGAGAAGACGCACTCTGGTTTTCCATCCCGGATGTTGTCGCTTCCGTGCTCCTGACTGGTCGGGTTCCCGAGATCGTCGATGCATTCCTTATCGAGGCGTGCGGAACGCTGGCTTGTCTCCGCTCGACAAGGCTGCGGGGAATAATTGACGTTGACCCCAAGTATGCGGACTTCTTTCGAGTGGTCGTCGAGGAACGACTGCGTTTGTCTTCACGTCGCGACCTCTCCGAGGTCGAAAGCAAGAGACTTGAAAAAGCACTTAAGGTTCTCGCAAACGCAACAAGCTACGGCATTTATGCACAGATGGATCGCCAGGAAGAAGACGAGCGCGTCGAGGTTACATGTCATGGTATCGATCCTGAACCCTTTACATGCAAAGTCGCCAATCCCGATCTGCCCGGTGAATTCTGCTTTCCGCCTCTGGCCTCGTTGATCACCGGAGGTGCGCGGCTCATGCTGGCGTTACTTGAACACTGCGTCTCCGAATTCGGAGGCAGCTATGTCATGGAGGACACCGACAGCATGGCGGTCGTCGCTACCGAGCACGGTGGTTTAGTCCCTTGTCCGGGAGGTCCGGTCGAAATGATCGATGGGCACAGCGCAGTTCGGGCCTTGTCTTGGCAACAGGTGAATGAGATTTCAGCGCGTTTTAGCAAACTCAGTCCATACCACGACAAGTCACGCTCTATTCTCAAAATCGAACGCGACAACTATGATCCAACAACCGGAAGGCAACGACAGCTTTACTGTCTCGCGGTTTCGGCGAAGCGCTATGCGCTGTTCTTACAGGATGAGGACGGCAGTCCCGTCCTACTCCAAAAGGGTGGAAACAATCACGAAGACAGGTGGTCCGAGCATGGGCTCGGCCATCTGAGAAACCCGAGCGACCTCGAAAGTGAAAATCGCGATTGGATTCCGCAAGCTTGGGTCAACATTATCCGGAAGCCTCTAGGCTTAACCACACAGCCGCTCAGCTTTGAACATCTGCCTGCTGTCGGGCGAGTGACGATCACCAGCCCCAAGGTGATGCGTTCGTTGGCAAAGCTCAATCTCGGAAAAAAGTATGGGGACCGACTCAAACCTTTCAACTTCCTGTTGTCGTGTCATGTGAAGCAATTCGGGCACCCAACGGGGGTCGACCCGGAACGATTTCATCTGGTTGCGCCCTATGAATTGAATTCGGGCCGCTGGGCTGAGATGTCCTGGATCGATCAATACACCGGAAAGCACTATCAAATTACCACCGAGGGCTTTCACGGCACTCGGCTCGCAGCACGAGTCAAGACGTACAGCGATGTTCTGCGTGAATATGAATTTCATCCGGGGTCGAAGAGCGCCGATGCTCAAGGAAAGCCTAGTGGCAAACAGACAATAGGCCTGCTGCGACGACGACACATTCAAGTGGATCAAATCATCTATATCGGCAAAGAATCGAACAGGATCGAAGAAATAGAATCGGGCACAATTCATTCAGCTCAGAGTGTCTACACGGAATATCCGGACCCTCGCCGTGACGAATGGCAAACCAAAGTCCTACCGGTGTTGAAAAGGTTCCCGGTCGGAGTCCTAAGGAAATTGAGCGGCAAATCCCGTTCGATGTTGATACGAACACTGGCTGGTCGCACCCGACCACGGCGAAGAAATCAGATCCTGCTGAAGTCAGCCCTTCGTAAGGTCGGCATGATCTAGATGGATTCGTAAGCGTCTCGACTGAAGAGTGGCGGCCTCTTTCCTTTATCGACGATTCTTGGAAGTGTAGCGGGTTGGACGAGCGTTGGCCGAAGTGCCTTTCAGGATGTCTTTAGCCGCAATTTTCGCGAGACCCAGGATAATTCCAGAATTGCTAACGATTGCGTCCGGCCACAAGGTGCTGGCTGCTTGTTGAAGGATTGAAAAATCCTCTGCACTCATTTTCACGTTGACTTGTACTGTGCGTTTCCCAGGGCTCTGCATTCCTTATCGTTACGTTGGTACTCTTTCACCGCAACGATACTGTTAGTACTCTTCGTACCATTGGCAACATCAGAAGGAGAGCAGGGAAAATGACAAAAACGCTTTTTGCAACGATCTTGCTAAGTGGCATCGCAGTCGCGCAACAGCCCTGCCCCACCGGTTATCACCACGAAGAAGATAGTGCCGCGTGCTGGCCCGATGTTTCTCACCAGCAGGAACACACTGGTGTACAGGCGACCGCACAACCAACGCCAACGCAGCCAGCACCAACACAGCCATCACAAGTGCAGCCAGCGCAGCCATCACAAACAACCTCACTGGTCATCTTTCGAGAAGGGCACTTTACAGGTAGTGCCCTAAAGCCATCCATCTACATTGATGGCAGGGAAGTCACCAGAATTAAGAATGGCAGCTATTTCAGCATGCAAATCGAACCGGGCAAACATAACCTAAGCTCAAGTGCGAAACACGAATCGCCGCTCCTGCTTGAAATTAAACCGGGAGAAACGAATTATGTGCAAATGATCGTGGTTACGGGAACGTGGCGCGGGGCCGGTCGCCTTGTTCCGGTTCCTCCTGATGACGGAAAAATAGCCGTATCAAAACTCCATCTCGATTGAGCAGGGCGGGAATATGCCGTGTTCTTTCCACGCACGGGCACGTTTACTGATCGGAAGAGCTGACATAAAGATCTCCATATTAACCAGAACAGGTCAATGAGTGAAATCGCCTGGTAACAACAGCCACGAGTCTGGTTTACTATGGCCGGTTCTCAAGCAACGGGAAACCAATGAAGCGGAGATTAGCTCACATGCCCTGCATTTTAGCGGCGGTGCTCTTAACCTGTGCGGTCTGCTGTCTCGGGCAGAGTCAGCCCAACTCTGCCGCACAAGTAGTGCAAGTCCAATCTGAGATTCTGAAACAGCCGAGACTCCTTTCCATCTCCAAACCTGAGGATTATGACGGTGGAACAGATCGCTACCCAGTGCTGTACCTGCTGGATGCTGAGTCGAACCTCGAATACACCGCCGCTATAGTCCACACTCTCGCCGAAAACGAATTCATTCCAGAGATGATCGTCGTTGGCATCAACAGTGGAGATAACGCACGCCGCACGCATGACCTCACTCCACCATCCCAAGCTGAAATCGACAATCGTTTTTCGCCTGGGAACGGTGGCGCTGATGCTTTTCTTTCATTTATTGATGACGAACTCGTTCCATACATCGAACGAAACTACCGCACTCGCCCGTACAGGATTCTCGTTGGGCATTCCCTAGGCGGGCTGTTCGCCATACACGCGCTCATCACTAAGCCCAAGCTCTTCAATGCCTACATTGCGATTGACCCCACCGTCGCGTGGAACAACGGAGCAGAAATCGATCATTCGCGGCGATTCTTTTCAGAAATGAAGGAGCTTCAGGCAGACTTGTTTATTACTGCCGCAAATGGGTTTGGTACTCCGACGGCGGGTGTCCGGACATTCGTAGGGGTGCTGGACGGCAACACGCCGCAGGGTTTTCGGTGGAAGTACGAGTACATGCAGGACGAGAATCACGTCTCCATTCCACTGCCCAGCGTTTATTCCGGGCTGAAGACTATCTTTGACGGTTGGTACGTTGTAGATCCACTGCGACTGTTCGATGAGGGTGGCCTTGAAGCAATTGACAAGCACTTTCGAGAAGGTGGCAAGCGGTACGGTTATGAGCGGGCGACCCCACCATTCGCAGTCTCCTTGGTAGTCGCTGGATTGATCAAAACAGGACGACTCGAAGACGCGTCCACCGTGCTACTGCATGATCCGAAGCTGTATCACCCTCCGTGGAATCAACTTGATGCGCTCGCCCGAGCGTACGCCGAACGGGGTAACACTCAGCAAGCAATCCGGTATTACAGTCTCTCTCTGCAAGAAAACCCGCACAACACTTGGGCCAGGCAGAAACTGAAGGAGATGGGCAAGAATCCTGACACCTTAATCAGGGACAAGCTGCAATAGATTGCCGCAGGCGTTTCCATTGGCGAAAAATCGCCATTGCACGTTTTGACCCTCAAGAAAGGCGAACAGACGGCGCAAACTTATGAGAACGCCTGTTAACAACACCTATCTGGAATTTCAACTTGTCGAGGTGTAAATTCTTATCGCAGATGAAAGCAGCCATACATCGACAGACCACGCTCCACATCTGGGTTCTGGGCACGATTGCCGTGCTGCTCTCGGTTGCATCTGCGTTTAGCTACTTCCTTCACATCGGACAGGGGATCGTTGTCGGTGACTTGCTTGGATTGCCGGGGCGCGAAGCGGATGTGGCTCTTGCCCAGCATCGATATACCTACTGGCTAATGGCCTGTCTGACTTGTTTGACAGGCTCGATAGTGACGACGGCTCTTGCGCTTCCGTATTACGCGGATGCGTCACGTCCGGCGCGGTTCATCGCACGTTTTATTCTCGCCTCGATCTTCTCACTGGCGTCGACAGTTCTGATCGGTGTGGTGTCATTCACAATCATCACCGCACTACATCATTCGGTAGTTCGTTGACTGGGAGCGCAGTTGTCGAAACATCCCCATTACGCTCATCGATTGAAATCAGCACAGCAGCAGTGTCTCACAGGAGCAGCACAGCTCAACGCGTCACAGCTCAGCTCAGCGAGCTTTTCGCTTTTCTTTCTTTCAGGGGCACAGTCGCGAAGCCCTGCCCCGCCAACTCTGTCTATTCTCAAAAGTTCCAGCACCAGCTCCAGCATGAAATCAGGAACAGCATCAGCAGCAGCTCCAGCACCAGCTCCAGCATGAAATCAGCTCAGCAGCAGCATCATCAAATCTCAAATATTACTAATTAAGCAACAGCAGTGTGTCACTTCAACTGCTCTATCTCCTATCCCGTCAAACGCGGCAAAAGAGATAGGAGATAGAGCAGTTTCAGATGAAACATCATAGTCAGTTAGTTTAGTAAAGATGAAACATCATAGTCAGTTAGTTTAGTAAAGTTGTTGCTGCTGTGCTCTGTTGTGTTGATTTCATGGGCTATTTCACAGTCAATAGGTCACCGCGGACTGCTGTTACCCGGCGAAACCACGCGGCCATATTCAGAAGCCCGGCCAAGCCGATCAAACATCCGATAAGCAGCAGATGATATTCGAGCGATCGCATCTTCCCCATCACGTTCGGTCCGTAGATACGTCGTCATCACACAGATCACGTATGGACGATTTTGGGCGAACACGATTCCGGAATCATTCCGCACGGCTTCCAGGTCTCCAGGTTTATTGGCGGTCCGCACTCCTTCCGGCAAGTCACGCGGGAGGAAACTGTTTTTGTGTGTGCTGAGCATCTTCAAGAAGCCTTCGGTCATTTCTTTGTTCAGCACTTTGCCTCGATAGATCTGTTCTAGCAAGGTCATCATCTCTCGCGGCGTGGAGACGTTTTCCCTGCCTTCGCCGGCTGCTTTCAGGTCCATCATCTTGCGTTGAAGGCGCGTGTGTGTCAGGCCCAAGCTGTCCAGTAGTACATTCACGTTCTCCATGCCCACTCGGTCGATGAGCACATTGGTTGCCGAGTTGTCGCTGACGGCAACCATCATGGTGGCGAGGTCGTGGTTCGTGATCCGGGTCACGGAAGGGGTAAGACCCTGCATTATGTCGCTGTCTGGAACCAAATCGCTGGCATTTACGGTGTACAGATCCGACAGCTTGGCCTTACCGGCAGCGCCCTCAGAGGAAAGTTGTGCCTGGTGATAAAGCTCGGCTAGCACCGCGATTTTAATTGAGCTGGCCTGAGGAAACACTTCGTCTTCGCGCAAAAGGAATTTCTGTCCAGTTGTGAGGTCCTCGATGGCAATGCCCATAACCCCATCGAGATTATGGTCAATCTCCCGGATGGACGATTCCAGTTTCTGCCATAGGACCTGCTGTTTCTCGCCCGATGCGTGCTGCCCATTTGGCACGGCCTGCGCATACAGCTTCCCGGCAAATAGCGCAGAGCAAAGGATTGCTCCCAAGCCAAGTGCTCTCCAATGCATGGTCATAAGATTCACGGTTTAGCGAAGCGCCCCAAACACAAAATCCGCTACCTGTAACGCAAGAGCTGACGGATTCAGATCAGCGCGATTGCACAGAATAATGATCGTGAGATTCTCCGCGATGAAACGCTGAACCGTGGTCCGGAAACCCATCGTTTCACCGTAATGCCACATGCGCTGGTGGTCCCGGTAAGGGTTCAGAAACCATCCAAACCCATATGCAGCGGGCGAACCATCAGGTCCGGTGACTTGGCCATTGGAAACCTTCACCGGAGTTAGCGCAGGCTGCATTTCCCGTTGGCTGAGCAACGTGTTCTGCCGCAACGCTTGGTCCCACTTCGTCAAATCCTCCAGCGACGAATATACGCCGCCATCGCCGAGAGTGGCCGAGGTGGGGCTCTGATCTGTCTGCATCCAGGAGTTGCCTTCCAGGCTGTGGCCAAAAGCGCGGTTCGGAACGTCGTCCTTACCACGCACATAGGCGACTGTGTTGCTCATGTTCAGCGGCTCGAAAATCCGATCATTCAAGAAATCGGGGAAAGCCTTGCCCGAGATTCTCTGGATGATGAGTCCTAGCAAAACATATCCCGAGTTGCTGTAGGCCCACTTCGATCCCGAAGTAAATTTCGTGCTTCTCTGCTGCTTGAGAAGAGAAAGCACTTCGGCATCGTGGATTTGAATCTGCTCAACCGGAAGCGCGGGATCCGGCGAGAGCATCAGGTCTTCATAATCTTGCAGACCCGAGGTGTGATTGAGCAGATTGCGCATCGTGATTGCCTTGCCGTACTTAGGAAACTCGGGGAAGATGTCAGTCAGGTGATCGTCATAGTGCAATTTGCCATCTTGCACGAGCAGCATGATCGCCATCGCGGTAAATTGCTTCGTGACCGATGCAAGGCGGAAATTTGTACGGGCATCTATCATGCGCAGTGAACGGAGATCGGCAACGCCGTAACCGCGCCAGAACAGGACTCCGCGGTTGTTCGCTACGAGAACCGCCGCTCCGGGGATATTGCCCCCCGTCATTCCGGCGGCGGCAAAAACACTATCGATTGCTTCCGAACGCACCGAATTTGCGTCTGAACCTTTGAGAATCATACGAGGAACTGTCCTGGGCTTGTCCAAGGCTGAGGCGATTGCCGAGGCGAGCGCGCCACCAATGAGGCCACTGATCCGCAGCCATTCTCGCCGGTTCACTTCACTCTCCAGTAGGCAAAGAGTATATGCGTCCAAGGCTGCTCGATGCGCCTGATCTGAACTCCAGAATGCCCGTACGATATTTCGTTGGGATTATTGATGTGATGAGGCGTGGGTGTTGAAAAACTCGGGCTTGGACCGATCTTGTGCGGGGCGGGGGGAGTGTTACTGATTTTTTCTCTTCTTTTCTAGGTGGTGAGAGCCTGTGGTGCTGTCGGTGGGCTTAGGAAGCGGACCAGTCGCTTGATGTTCTGCGCCGCCGCTGCCAGGAAGAACTGCTCCCGAACGAATTTTATTCGTCGTAAACGCAAGCGACGCAGCCCGATCTGATTCTTCAGTTCCGCGAACAGGGCTTCTACTTTCTTCCTTTGCCGCTGTGCCTTGGCAAACTCAAGCGTGTTCGCTAACTCCCGTGCGCGTTGCCGCGCTGGTTCGTGCTGATGGACGACCAGGCATCGGAAAACCGCACTCGTGCATTGCGGTCGGAGAGCGCACGGGCCACACCGTTTGCGTGTCCCGATGTAGGTCCAGGCGTGATTGCGATGACTTCGGCCGCCGTAGTTCATACTCTGACCGGCAGGGCA
>Ga0137372_10007296_pt1 | contig 10686 bp, 11 predicted proteins | sample SagtaG_6_FD_104911 | JGI IMG/M metagenome (GOLD analysis project Ga0137372, IMG submission 104911) | Vadose zone soil microbial communities from Sagehorn Ranch, Mendocino, California, USA - Sage1_R_60_16 metaG | ecosystem: Environmental > Terrestrial > Soil > Vadose zone | place: USA...
CCGGCCAGGCCGTACTTCAGCTCGTAGGTCATCACCTGGGTGACGACGGTGCGGGCGCCGGCCTGGGTGAGGGTGTAGTCGTGGCGCAGGCTGCTGACCGGGAAGGAGCAGGTGACCAGCTCGAACGCCAGGGCCTCCTCGGGCCGCCAGACGGCGACGCGTTCGATGAACCAGCCAGCCGGCCGCAGGTCGCAGCGCCGTTGCGCCCCCAGGCCGCTGGCCTGTTCCCCCACCAGCTGGGAGGAGCGGACTCCCGGGTCGTACTGGTCGAGCAGGTCCAGGTCGGTCAGCGCCCGCCACACGGCCCCGCGCGGCGCGGCGATGGTGATCTGGTTCGTCAGCGTGGTCATGGTTTCTCCTGTGTCGTGGCCGAAGCCAGCACGGCCGCCTGGTCTCGGAGGTCGCGTTCCAGCCCGGGCCGGTCGGCGCGCAGGCGGGCGACGAAGGCCGGGTCGGCCGCCGTGGCCGGGTCATAGGCGGCGCTCCAGGCGATGATCTCCAGCAGCACCGGCAGCAGGTCGATCGCCTTGCTGGTCGGGCGGTAGCGGTGCGCCCGCCCGCCCCCGGCACCGCGGTCGGCCACCACCAGTCCGTCCTGCTCCAGCCGGGTGAGCCTATCGGCCAGCACGTTGGTGGCGATCCCCTCCTCGGCGTGCAGGAAGTCGCTGTAGGTGGACCTGCCCTTGAGCAGCAGGTCCCGCAGGATCAGCAGCGTCCACGGGTCACCGAAGACCTCCAGCCCGAAGTGGATCGGGCAGTCGGACCGTCGTCGCCGCCGACGCATCCCACCTCCCCTACTACTTGTCTACTGCAAGTTATAGCCCGATAACTTGCAAACAGCAAGAAGTGGATGGGGAGGCTGGTGACGCCCCCCAGAGCCGGTCAGGACTGACAGGGCTCACCAACGCTGCCGGAGGGTCGCTGCCTGCGCAGCGAGGAAGTCCCGTTCCGCAGGACTTGGTGCGAGAGACGCGGTCGCATCGTATGCCGCAACGGCCTGGTCGAGGTGGCCGAGTCGGCGCAGCAGGTCGGCGCGGGTGGCGTGATAGGCGTAATACTCGGCCAGGTCGAGCCGGTCAACCAGGTCCAGGCCGGCCTGCGGCCCGTGGACCTCTGCGACGGCGATGGCCCGGTTCAGCGCGACCACGGGAGTCGGGGCGAGGGCCAGGAGCTGGTCGTAGAGGGTGAGGATCTGCGGCCAGTCGGTCGACTGCACCGACCCGGCATCGGTGTGAACGGCGTTGATCGCGGCCTGCACCTGATAGGGGCCCGGCCGGTTGCGCCGCAGGCAGGCACGCACGAGTGCGTGATGTCTTTGGGCATTCCTCTCGTGTCTAGCAGCTTGACGCTTGTAGTGTCTAGCCGCTAGATATACGGTGGTGAGAGCGCGTGAGGTGAACCGGCGGATCGAGCGGCTCGGCGGCGTGATGATCCGCCAGACAGGGTCGCACCGGCGTTACGTGGTCACTTACGCCAATGTTGGCGGGGCGGAGGCGAAGGCGGCTACGACGGTGCCGCAGCATTCCGGGGACATACCCGCCGGGACGCTGCGGGCGATCGAGCGTGACCTGGAGCCGGCGCTGGGGAAGGGATGGCTGCGGTGAGCGAGACCTACCGGGTGGTCGTGACGCGAGAGGATGGTCACTGGCTGGCAGACGCGCCCGCGCTGCAAGGCGCGCACACCTACGCCCGCAGCCTGCCGGCGCTGGACCAGGCAGTGCGGGAGGTGGTGGTGCTGGCGGCTGACCTGCCGGATGAGGCCATGCCCGGCCTGGTACTGGAGTACGACTATCACACCGGCGACACAGATCTGGATGCGACAGCGCTGGAGGTGCGGCAGCTGCGCCGGCAGGCCGGTGAGCTCGCCGCGGCTGCGGCCGCTCGCACCGGCCAGGCCGCCGCCGAGCTTGTGGCCCGGGGCCTGTCGGTCCGTGACGTCGCCGCGCTGCTGGGGATCAGCCCTCAGCGCGTCTCCCAGCTCACTGCCCGGGCAAGCTGACCGGCCCGGAGGCCGGGACGAAACGCCGCGATGGCAGGCAGCGCACCGGGTGCGGCATCGCCGGGCGGCGCGCCCGGATGCGGCGATCCTGCGCAGGTTCACCGCGACCGGTATGGGAGTTCCGGCGGATCAGGACGTTTTCCGCCCAGCATGCCAGCCGGATTTACGACAGAGACCTATCCTTCTAGTGCACCGCCAGGCCGTAGTCTCCGCTGGTCACCGCCATTTCGAGGCATGTGCATTCACGCCCCGGATCGGCCGCGCATGCTGAAGGTCCTGGCACGGAACCTGGACGGAACGCCGTCACGGCACGAGCACGTTGTGACCGTAAAGCCGCAGGCCAGCGGCCCGGAGGGTTGTGAAGGAGGCCGGTCTGTAAAACCGTCGGCTTAGCCTACGTTGGTTCGAACCCAACACCTGCCACTACCTGCGGAAACGGCCCGTGGCCTGGGCATACCCGGGCTTGCGGGCCGCCTTGCTGTTGTCCCGCTGTGTGTCATGATGTGCCGCCATGAGCCCCTGAATAGCAGTGGTTACGGACATATAGCGGACGGAATCCGGCCCGAGCCAGCGGTTCACCGAACCGCTTGCTCCCGGGTTTCCGATGGCCCGCCGTCCTCGGTGAAGAGCCCGCCCGGTCCTCCGGAAGATCACTGGCGGTCCGGCGGTCTGGCCTGCGCATGGCCCGCGGGATCCGCGGGTAGTCGCGAGAACCTGCCGATATCGGGGGTATCGCCTTGGACGGACCACGCCGGGGCAGCGGGCTGCGCATGCCTGGCCCGGGCATGGCCCGCAGCATGCAACGGCCGCCACGGATGACCCGGCTCCCCGCTGGCCGGTGCCGCGCCAGTTTCCGCTGGCCTCTTACTGACCTGCGTTGTCCCTGCGGTGGACCATTCCTGTACCTTCCGGGACGGTGCCGGTGACGGCGATGAGCTCAAAGGCCCGTTACCTGCGCAGTCCTGATGATGCCGCCGGTGTCACAAGGGCTAGCTCCACGCACCGCCGAACCGGCCGGCTCAGGCGGGATGCTGGCAAGGGAGCACAGAGCCATGATCACCAGGATCTACGAGGGCACCAGCCAGACCCAGCGCGTGGTGATGGCCCGCCAGCTGCAGTGCCCGGCCAGATCGGGCTGACATACGCGACACGAGACCTTGACCGCCGCCTACCTGGACTGAGTGTCATGCAACACCGCACCCGGCTCGAGCTGAGTGACTTGGGACCTGTCATCCAGGTGCTAGCAAACGTCAGCCCTGACCCAGCGGAGCCTGGTCGAGTGCTGAGTGTCCTAGGACTGGCTGGCAAGCAGACAACCGGGGCGCTCGAGACGGTCGGAGACCGCTGGCAGGCGGCGGTCCAGGTCGCCCTCGAACACGAGGAGGACTACCTCATACGCCTGTTCACAATGGTAAAGGCGGGCCTGACTCCGCGACGGTATAAAGATCTTGATGAAGCGCTCTCGGCTGCAGGGGCCGCTTACGTACGGCGACTTCTGGGTGCCGAGCATCCTGAGGTAGGAAGTCAAGTCGACACCCTCGCCGAAGCTCGGTCGTATGACGACATACGTTCGGCAACAGGCGGGCTGCGACGTGTCGCGTTGGACGCCAGACGGATGTTGATGGATCCCCAGCTCGGCACCGAGCTTGGACTCCAAGTGTCCGCACTTGATGCGGAACGTCGCCGACTTGAGCTAGCCGATCTGGCCATTGAGGTAGTGGCTGCGTCCGATTACCTGCTGAACCTGGTGGGGGAGCTACCCGTCACAGAAGACCATGCCTACTCTGCGGAACGCAGTCATCGGAACCGCCGACACGATCCAGCCTCCAATACTCCTGATTGGGACGACGCACGGTACCCGCGGGTAGTGGATGCCAAGGCAGATCTGCTACGGATAGGTGGTCGTCTGCTACTGTTCCTGCGCCGTGATTCGGCTTCGCCTAGCAGCTCGTTACCAATGTAGGCGTGTGCGTGCCGAGAATCGCATCCACCGCTCTGACCAGCAGAGTTGCTTGCCGGGTGCTCCGCCCGTGATGATCACCGATCATGTGCCTGCCGTTCGTGTTCCTCCTGATTACGCGGCTAGCCGCGTGGCTGCGGCTGTCTCGGCACGAGGAGATGTGGAAGACGGCCGAAATCTTGATCCTGCACCACCAGCTCGCGGTCCTGCAGCGGCAGCCGCGCTGCCCGAAGCTGAACTGGGCGGACCGGGCCCTCCTCGTGGCGCTGCTCAGCGTGATACCCAAAGCGCGCCGCCACGGGCTGCGGCTTCTGGTCACCCCGGACACGATCGTGCGCTGGCACCGCGACATCGTCCGCCGTCGCTGGGCCGCGCGGCCCATGAGCGGCAAGACCGGCCGGCCGGCCACCCGCCGGAGCATTAAGGCCCTCGTCCTCCGGCTGGCCCGCGAGAACCCCGGATGGGGATACCGCAGAATCCACGGCGAGCTGGCCGGGCTCGGAGTCGCGGTCGCGGCGTCGACGGTATGGGAGATCCTCAAGACCAACGGCATCGACCCCGCGCCGCGACGAACCGGGCCGAGCTGGTCGCAGTTCCTGCGCTCTCAGGCCGAGGCGATCCTGGCCTGCGACCTCTTCACGGTCAACCTGCTCGACGGCGCCCAGGCCTACGTCCTGGCCGTGATCGAGCACGCGGCCCGGCGCATCCGCATCCTCGGCATTACCCTGTACCCGACCAGGGATGGACCACGCAGCAGGCCCGCAATCTGCTGATGGACCTCGGCGACCAGGCAGACCGGATGAAGTTCATGATTCGCGACCGGGGACCAAACTTCACCGCCGCGTTCGACGCCGTCCTCGCCGACACCGGGATCAGGACCGTACTGTGCAACGTGCAGACGCCTCGCATGAACGCGATCGCCGAACGCTGGATCGGGGGATGCCGCCGCGAGCTCCTGGACTGCACTCTCGTCTGGAACCAGGCCCATCTGCGGCGGATCCTGCGCGAGTACGAGACCCACCACAATCAGCACCGCCCTCACCGCTCCCTGCACGGCGCCGCGCCGCTGAAACCGCTGCCCGAACCTGTCGATCTTGAGCAGCACCGCGTCCGAAGACACACTCGTGTCGGTGGCCTGATCAACGAATATCGCCTGGTCGCATGACCTGGACAAGGTTTTCGGCACGCACAGGTCGTCCCGCGCCGTTCGGGTAGGTCCACTTTTTCCGGACCAGGCGGTGGTGCCACCGCAGGACGGTGCCGGGCGTGACCAGCCGGTGCGCACGCAGCCATCTGGGCAGGAGCCGGATCAGGGTGGCCAGTACTGCCCGGTCGGCCCAGTCCAGCCGGGGCCGGCTGTGCGGTGTAGCACGGCGACCTCGTGCCGCAGTACCAGGAGCTCGGCGTCCTTGGACGCCGTCGAGCGGCTGAGCAGGACCAGCCAGCTGCAGAGCCGGACGAAGATCAGGTAGAGCAGGCGAAGAGACACGGTTGATCATCATGCCCCATGGCCATACCTCGCCTGTCGCCCCAGGTCACAGGAATAGGCCGAGTTTGGAACCCGACAGGCTGCTGGCCATTATCGTCGGGGTGCCATAACGCGTGCGGTCGCCTGCAGTTAGATTCGCCCAGATGGCCGTAATCCGTCTCAAGGGCAGCCGGGCAGGACCTCGCAGCCGGGCACCAGCCCGCCAAGCCTTCGAGCTGTGCCGGTCACTCGCCGGCGAATCGCCCGGGCTTGCCGCGCTGCCCGACGCCAGGCAGCTGCTGGCCTCCCTTGCCAGCGACTAACATCGCGGCACATCTCGTCCGCGCTCCCCGCTGGGGCGCCCTGCCGTCTTGGTACGGCCGTTACAGCCTGCGGTGCCAGCGCAACAACGTTCCCGGCGTGGCAATCCGGTGGGCGCGTAGCGCCTTCGGAAGCATCCGGGCAAGCGCGGCCAGGACCGCGCGATCCGGCCAGGACAGGCGAGGCCTCGGATTGTTCCGTCGCAGCACAGCGACCTCGTGCCGCAGTGCGAGTATCTCCGCGTCCTTCGACGCCGACGACCGAGCGAACAGGGCAAGCCAGGACAGCACCTGAACAAAGAGCCGATAGATCAGACGAACAAGCACGATCGCCGATCATCGACGTCACGATCGCCCAGGTCAAACTGGATGGCCGCATTTTCGACCAGGACAGGTTCTGCGTCGTGGACATGTAGCTGACGTGAGGCTCTGGGCGGGGCACAGAACTCAAAAGCGGCATCGACAAGGGGATTCGCGAGGGCTGCGTCGTAGACATCACTGCACATAACGCGTACACGACGCAGCTCAAAGGCCCCGTCAGCTACGTCACAGACACCCCAATGGCGACTGCAGATAACGGCGGCTACGCGCGCGGGTTACATCGGCAAGCCGACCACGCTCCGCGATCAGCGTCAGGCGCGGATGTACAGGCGGGTCGACACCGCGACCATCCACGACGCCGTGCCTGGCCGTCAAAAGGCTGAGATCCCCGTGCTCGCCGGTAGCCAACCCCACCGGCAAACGCCTGCCGGTTCCGACGTACCTCATCGCGGCAGAACCGTGCGTTCGCTACACCTGCCCGGAGCGCATACTTATGCGGGCGGTGAGATCGAGTGCACGCCGAACCTGGGTTGGCGAATGCGCGACCAACCGCTAGATGCGCGCGCCGACCGCCCTGATCTGCCCATGCTTCAACCTGCGGCGCGAAGCCTGGCTCCGGCGGTTGCAATAAACTCCTTGAGCGTAGTCGCGAAGCTTTCCTCGGCCTCTTCCAGCTTCTTCTTGTTCGATGCAGTCTTAATCGGCCCGACGGCGTCGAAGGCGGAGTCCGCCAGCGTTATCAACTGGGAATCGCCAGCAACAAGCTGTACACGGAACCGGGCAGCTTCCGCGTTAGCACCCAATCGATCGCTGTCGGCGAAGGCCGCCTTCCAGGCAGCTCCGTCCGGGTCTTCGCGATGGAACCAGATCCTGATGAGCCCTTGCTTGAGTTCAGTCAGGGATCCAGCGTAGGCGCTACAAGCGGTCAACTGCTCCTGACGGAGCCGCTCGTTACGGGCAAACGCTTCGGCCCGTTTGGCCGTGCGACCCTGAAAGAGATAGGTGATAAGAGACCCCAATAGGGTTCCTGCGACGCCGATGGCGGCAGTAAGCGCTCCGTTCATACCGAGCAGTTCACCATGGCGCACAGCAGATGGCCACACACGTGCGGCGCCTCGACAGTTGTGACTGACGTCCGCGCTGCGTTCCGCGGGCTCCGGGGCAAGCTGCACAGCTCAGAAGAGACGCACGCTCATCGGCTACTGCCAATGCCGGGCGCTATCAGGCGTACGCGGAGGGACGAACGTCTACCTGTTCCGATTGTTAGACAGACGGCCAGCAGCGCCTCGACGGGTATCCGGCCGCAAGCAGCAGCACCGTTTTGTGCGGCTGGCGGGGGAAGTAGCTGGCGGTAGCAAAGGCAGAGAATCTACCGGGAGGCCTTGGCGAGGGCGGTGCGCACGGTGGCCTCGCTGGCCGGTGTGCCGGCCGGGTCGCTGAACGGCCCGTAGGGAGCGCCGTACACCGGCGTGCCGGGTTCTTGCCGCCAGCTTTGCGCGAGCGGCCCGGCGTCTACGGCGCCATAGCCGATGGCATCCAGGAACCCGCGCACCCGGGCCTTGGCGTCAGCATCGTCGCCCGCGATCGGCAGGAAGCTGCGGTCGCTAGCATCGGCGGGGCGGGCGAGCACGAGCACGTGGCGGTAGTAGATGTTGTTGAACGCCTTGACCACCTGGGCGCCCGCCAGGTGCTGCTGGATCAGCTCGCTGCTGGTGGCCGGCCCGCTGTCCAGCTCGGCGATCTGCCCGTCCCGCTGCGGGTAGTAGTTGCAGGTGTCGATGACCAGCTGGCCGGCCAGCGGTGCGGCGGGGACGCTCTGATAGGCGCGCAACGGAATCGTGAGGACCACCAGATCGCCTCCGGCGGCTGCCTGCTCACCGCTGGCGGCCTGGGCGAGCGGGCCCAGCTCGCCCACCAGGCCGATCAGGGTCTGCGGCCCGCGGGAGTTGCTCATGATGACCTGATATCCGGCGGCGACGGCCAGCCGTGCCACCGTGCTGCCGATGCGCCCGCTGCCGACGATTCCAGGTATCACCGCCCGCCCCTGCCCTGTCCCCTCCACCTCATGCCATCCGCGGCAGAAGCGAGCGTCCGCAAGGTTGCCCGGTCATGAATCGTGATGCACCTTTTCGGCTTGGCCGTTGGCCATACCCAACCCGGGAGATCGTTGGCGAATCGTGTCGGGCCGCAAGCTGGACGCGCGTGCAACCACCCGCTGTGCGCGCCTGTCGCGGGCCTGCCGGGACGCCGTCGTGCCGCATCGAATTGGGATTCTGCGCGCAATGGGCAGGCGGGGCGGGAATCGCTGGCTTGCTGCTGGGATCTGCGTACTGTCGGCGCCAGGTAAAGACGCTTATTCGGGGCTGACGGAGCAATCAGGGTGCTGGGCTGTCGTCACCCGGTGCGGTGCCAGCTGGGCAGTCTCCGTCCTGGCGGCCAATGGGCTTGGGTGCCCGTTGACCGGCGCCCCCCGCTGCCCGGCGAGTCCGCGCTTGGTAAACGGTCCTTTGGAGGCGTATCAGGTTGCGCGCGGCGTGCTCTTTCTAAACAAGGGCCTGGCCGATTGTGGGGTGGCTCATGCACAGTCCTCAGCATGCTCGTGATCTTGCAAAGTTTCTGGCACCGGCGCTGGAGAACGCTCGAGACGTCGCTGCAGAACCCGGTTCGCCCGATGGTTGTTCGTGCGAGACAGTGGTAGGCCCTGCCGAGCCTGCAGTGGACTTCGCCATACGCCTCGAACTCCACGAAGTGTGGAAGAAGGTACCTTCGCGGCGTGAGGGGGCGGGAGAACGGGCCACGGGTAAGCTCAGCGACCGCCTGACCGAGGTGCTCGAAAGCGACGACCACGCCGTGGGGGTGCTATGGGCGCTTCTGGCGGGCCGTGGTGATCAGCCGCGCGCCGATGCGCTGCCAGAACCGCTTGCCGGTCCGCCCGGTGGCGGCAGCGCACCCGGCGGCCTGAGCGCGCACGGCGGCCGCAAGGCATCCGGAGGAGGCAGCCGGCCACCCGGCTTGCCGCGTAAGACGGCACCTGGTCTGCGGCGTGTCTGGGCCAATCTGTGCATGAATGCGATCGTGGCGCTCGTCCTCGTTCTCGCGTGGTGGCTGGCCTGGCCGCCGTTGCAGGTCCGGCCGCAGGCCGGGGTGCTCTCACTAGAGGTATTCGCGGTCTGGTCGCTGTCCTTCCTGCCCGGCTGGTTGTATATCAGGTTCCTTGGCCAGCGAGCGGGCGCATTGTGGGACGAGTACGTCCTGAACCTGCACCGGTTGCGGTGGGACAATCCCCGCCACTTGCCCAAGCCGCCGGCGAACTCGGATTTCTACGCCGAGTGGCTCGGCGACGGCGGCCCCTTGCTCGCACACCGGTCGAACATCTACCAGCAGAAGTTCGACGCCTACTACGGCAAGTCCGTGTCGCGCAGCGGCCACGGCGAAGGCCCGCCTGTCAGGATCGAGGCCCTGTTTCCAGTCTTTCTCACCACCGCGGCATTGGCGGTGTGCTGGACAGCTGTGCTCTGGAGCCCTCGTTTCACCAGCGCCCCCGCCAGCTTCTGGGACGTGCTGAAATTCGGCTTTCTCGGCGCGTATTCGTTCATCTTGCAGATGCTTGTGCGGCGTTTCTTCCAAAGCGACCTGAGGCCCGCCGCATACGCAAATGCGCTGCTGCGCCTCATCGTGGTCCTAATCCTTGTCGCCGCGCTGTACCAGATCCTGCCACACGATAACCCGCGAAGCGCAGCGGCCATCGCCTTCGTGATCGGCTTCTTCCCCCTGGCGGGCATGCAGGCGATCCAGCGATTCGCCGCCACCGCGCTACGCGTCGTCGTGCCGTCGCTCAACCCGCCGTACCCACTCAACCAGATCGATGGCTTGAGCGTGTGGTACGAGGCCCGCCTCCTCGAAGAGGGCATCGAGGACATGCAGAGCCTGGCCACCGCGAACTTCGTTGACGTGATCTTGCACACCCGGGTGCCGGTGGGCCGGCTCGTGGACTGGGTAGACCAGGCTCACCTGTACCTCCACCTAGACCGCCTCGAGGGCACATGGCGTGAACGCAAGCACGCGAAGACCGGCACAAAGCCTCAAAACAGCAACGGCCAGCCCCAGCCGGGCGCCTTCCCCTCGATCGCGCAAGGCTCGGTGACCGAATCGAGCCGGGCTGGAAGCAAGACACGCACCGCGCTGAGGCAACTCGGTATCAGAAGGGCGACCGACCTGCTCAAAGCGTTCCCGCCTGACTGCCTCGACCCCGGGCACGAACTGGCGCCCAGATCAACGTGGCAGAAATACTTGACGGATATTGCTGGAGGAGGCCTAGATCAAGCCCAGCTGCGGACGATCGTGCGGGTGCTGGACAACGAGCCGTCGCTCGCACCTGTCTGGAATTGGCAAGAACGCGGTGTCCGCAGGTACGTACAACCGGCTCCGGATCTTCTCGTTGTGACCACCCAGCCAGCGGGGATTGGCTAACGACCAGGGTTGACACGTCGGGCGGCCACCGGGTTGGCTGTGGCGTGGAACATTGCGTGCGCTCCGCCGGGGCAGAGGCTCGGTGGTGACCTGGCGGCGGGCGCAGATGGTTCTGCTGTCGGCCCAGGGCATGGACGTGGCCGCGATC
>Ga0137372_10007304_pt1 | contig 10681 bp, 8 predicted proteins | sample SagtaG_6_FD_104911 | JGI IMG/M metagenome (GOLD analysis project Ga0137372, IMG submission 104911) | Vadose zone soil microbial communities from Sagehorn Ranch, Mendocino, California, USA - Sage1_R_60_16 metaG | ecosystem: Environmental > Terrestrial > Soil > Vadose zone | place: USA: California...
CTCGCCTTGCTTCGTAACCTGCGCAACATGCGCGAAGCGGGAGTGAACGAGTCGCTCGTGGTTTCGGCGTTGGGCTCGATGAGCACGGCGCGTGTGCTCCCGTTCCGCTTTCTGGCTGCGGCACGTTACGCTCCGCAGTGGGAAGAGGCGCTCGAGCAGGCGATGCTGAAGTCAGTTGCGAAACAGGAGAAGCTGCCAGGAAAGACCGTCGTATTGGTGGACGTCTCCGGTTCGATGACGGCGGCCCTGTCTCGTCGTTCCGAGATGCAGCGCACCGATGCAGCCTATGGGCTGGCAGTTCTTCTGCGCGAGATCGGCGAGAAGGTGGCAGTCTTCTCGTTCTCGAATGACCTGGTCGAAGTGCCGGCGCGTCGTGGATTCGCTCTGCGCGATGCAATCGATCGCTCGCAACAGCACGGAGCCACGTATCTCGGCAAGGCGGTCGAGACGCTGAATCAGCAGGAGCAGTACGACCGCCTGATCGTGATCACCGACGAACAAGCGCACGACACCGTTCCCGGACCATGTGGGGACGGACGCCCTCGTCCGTCCGGCGGTCCAGGTTCATCGGGCCGCAGCTCTGGCTACGTGATCAATGTGGCCAGCTACAAGAACGGCGTCGGCTATGGCAAGTGGACGCACATCGATGGCTGGTCAGAGTCGGTCATCGAGTACATCCGCGCGCTGGAGCAGACGGCGCTCGTCAACTAGCATCTTGAGGTCACAGCTTGTGACCTCAAGATTTCTTGAGTTTCATTTATCAATCGGTAGAGCGGAATGCGCGGTTTCACCGGTTTCTCAACATCCCAAGGACTCGCCGCTTCACCGCGGTGATCTTTGGCGAGTCTGGTTCGAGATCCAGGCGAACCGAAAGTGCCTGGAGGATATAAGTGTGGTTCTGGTAGTGCGCCAGCGACTCAGGCGTCAACGGCACGTCCCATACTTTCTTGTCTTCCGCTTCCAAGCGCGTGAGCCAGGTTTCGAAGGAGTCAGCCGCGAAGTCCGCTCGCCGGATTAGCGCGAGCACAGCTTGCGCCATTCGGTCCTGTTCGCCCTGCGTATATACCTCGGGTGCAGACGCGAGACGTGTTGCCATTGCATCGAGAATGCTTGACTCCTCTTCGGATTTGAGAAGGGCATTTGCGGCGAGCGCCTGCAGCAGGTCGGAAGTGTGCGCGGTTGCGTGAATCCATCCTACTTTGGCATCGTAGCCGCGCAGGTCACGCTCAGTCTGTAGATATGTAACCGCGGCTGTCACGAGCTGATGGTAATTCGACGTACCGAGAAATGGTGTTTTCGCCTCACGCTCGGCGATCAAAGAAAGGCAGAGGGCGGAAAAGGACCGCTTGAGAACTGAATTGGTTCCCGATTCTCCGATTCCATCTTTAAGGTTGCTCATCCATTTGTCGGCGAGTGCCAATAAGTCATCGGGCTGCAAAATGCCCGGACGCCCAATCCAGCGGGCCAGAATCGAGTAAGCCAAGTCATCGCGGAGTTCCGGATCAGATGAAGCTAGGAGGCGGCTAAGTTCGTGAGCCAGGGCCGAGGCGGACTCACCATTTGGCACTTCGTAGCGGTGTTCAGCAACGCCGCGCCAAAATGGCTTATCGTGCTTAGGAGCTTGCGCAGCCAGCAGTCCCGAACCGAGTACTAGCAACAATGCGAACCTGCCGAGCAAGATTGTTCTACTGCAAGGCATACAAATTTCCATCCATGCTGCCGAAATAGACCACGCCCTTATCTACCACCGGTGAAGACATGATCGAGCCAATAGTTGTGAATTTGTAGATTGCCACGTACATGTCTTCAAAGTCGCCGAAAATAGGCGCGTACAGCACTTCCTGGTTCAGGGTTCCATCAGAATTCAAAATCTTGAAGGGATCAGCTTTCGAGGCGGGAGTCTGAAATTCCCAAGCGAGTTTGCCGGACTTGATATTGATCGCGTAGAGCCTGCCGTTGTGGTCACCGACATACGCCAGGTCGCCGGCGAGGGCCGCCGACGAAAATACGTACGCTTTGGCATCGAAGTTGAATCGCAGCCGCCCGTTCTTTGCGTCGAGAGCCATGAAGCGCGCGCTGTCGGAAGTGCCGACGTACACGACGCCATCGCGGACTGCGGGCGTGCCAATCACCCAGGATTTGCTGGTCGGATAGTCCCACTTCTTATGTCCGGTGGCAGCGTCAATCGCGTACACGTGAGCATCGCGGCAGCCAACATAGACCGTGCCATCCACGACTGCCGGCGAGGACTGGAACCCAACCTGATTGTGAATTGTCGGGTCTTCGCCGCTCTTGAACGACCATTTCTCCAAGCCAGTTTCTGTATCGAGAGCGTAGAGATAGCTGTCCCAACTTCCGACGTATAACGTATTGCCAACAACTGCCGGCGAGGAGTGCACCACATCTTTGGTTGCGAATTTCCATTGCAGAACACCGGTTTGAGCATCGGCGGCGTAGACGTTACCGTCACCGCTGCCGAAAAATACTTTGCCATTGGCGACCGCAGGCGATGAGGTGAAGATATCCCAAGCGTCTGGAATGGTTTGCGCCTCCGGAGGAAAGCCATGCAGGTTCTTGGCTTCGAATTTGCGTTCGTATTCTGTCGGCAACACCCATTTGATTTTTCCAGTTGCGATATCGAGCGCGCCAAGCGATCCAGCAGACGAGACGAAGTAAAGCAGACCGTTTGCCACCGCAGGAGATGACAGTATCGGCATGCGCGACTTGTACTTCCACTTCTCTTTGCCAGTTTCTTGATCAATGGCATAGAGGTACGAATCCATGCTGGGGATATAAACAACGCTGTCTGCGATAGCAGGAGAAGCGACGATTGGGCCTCCGGTCTTGAACGCCCACTTTACGCCGCCGAATTGCTTTGGTCCGTCGGAATCGTAAACCCCGGTGCGGGCCATGTTGCCATGGAACGTGGCCTGCCCAACTGCCAGTCGAGATATCAACACAAGTAGCCCCAGGGCCGATCTCGTTTTCATCTTTTCTCCAGTGCAGTGGAAGCAGAATAGTATTCTTCGCGAAGAGACAGAATCCTGCGGAGTATGTGACGTGGCTTTCAGCCGGTCGTTAGCAAACGATTTGACTTTAGGCTGACAATAATTATTTCAACCGGATGCTACACTGCTGCATCCTGGTTCCTGAGGACGACTATGACAACCGTGTCCACTGCCCCTGTGGGTCTGTTGCAAAGCGTTAAGAGTTCTCCAATGGTTGCAGCCGTCACACGCTTGGCGTCCGTGGACATTCTGCGTGGGCTCGTCATGGTTATCATGGCGCTCGACCACACCCGCCACTTTCTCACCAACGTCCCGTTTCCGCCCGAGCTTCTCGGCAAGACTTATGCGACGCTGTTTTTTACACGCTTCATTACTCATTACTGCGCTCCGGTGTTTTCGTTTCTAGCGGGGACGGGCGCGTTCCTTGCCACGTCTCGCGGAAAATCGGTGCGGCAGGTTTCCTGGTTCTTTCTTACTCGGGGCTTGTGGCTTGTATTTTTGGAATTGACTATCGTGGACTTCTCGTGGACGTTCGTTCCTTGGGGCGCAGCGGGAGTCCTGTGGATTTTGGGATGGAGCATGGTGGCCATGGCGTTGATCGTGCGCCTTCCAGTGCGGTGGATTGCAGTGTTCGGGGTGGGAATGATTGCAACCCACAATTTGTTGGATCGCATCAATCCGGCGTCGTTCGGGAAACTGGCGTGGCTGTGGATGTTGCTGCACTCTCCTGGCGGGATTCCTATCACTCCGCACTTCACGTTCCCGGTTCTCTACGTGCTGATTCCGTGGGTGGGCGTCATGGCGGCCGGGTTTGCCTTTGGCGCCGTACTTCTGAGGTCGGACCGCCGCAAGTGGATCCTCACACTGGGAATTTCGATGACCGCGCTGTTTTTCCTGCTGCGCGGCTTCAACCTCTACGGAAACTCGACGTCGGGCGTTCCATTTTCTGTGGGACCGTGGCATATGCAGCCGACCCTTTCGCTGACCGTCATTTCGTTCCTCAATACAGAAAAATATCCTCCCGCGCTTGATTACTTGCTGATGACACTGGGGCCGGCCTTGATCTTGCTGGGGCTGCTCGATGGAGCCAAGGCGGAACGTGGCTTGGGTCGGTTCTTAGTCGTGTATGGCAGGGTGCCGATGTTTTATTACGTCCTGCACCTTTACCTCATTCACATTCTGGCCATCGTGGTCGCGTGGTTGTCCCACCAACCGGCGTCCTGGCTGTGGCATGGCGCTAGCTTTTTGCTGCCCACTCCCGACGGATACGGTCACGGGCTGCCTTTCATTTATGCCATGTGGATTCTGGTTGTCGTCAGTCTCTACTTGCCTTGCCGTTGGTTTATGGAATTCAAGCGGCAGCACCGCGACTGGAACTGGCTGAGCTACCTGTAAGGCCGTGCTTGTAGCAGGGGCATCAACATCACCAATGCCCTGACCCCGCGTGAACTTGACCTACGCCTTGGCTTCTGTTGCACTTACCAAAAGCCATATTTCCGCATCTTAAGCTGGTCGAAACCAGTTTGTCGGAAACCAGGAACTGACATGAAAACACTTCGCAGTCCCATACTCATTACTGTGGTCGCCGCTTGCCTGATTGGTACGACTCCCGCATGGGCCGTCAACCGCGACATCGTCGAATTGCAAACACAGGTGCAGAATCTTCAGACGCAACTCACGCAGATGCAGCAATCGCTCGACGAGCGCATGGGCGTCCTGAGGCACCTGATGGACCAGAACACGGACAGCATCAATAAGGTCACGTCCGCCATCACTAACATGCAGACCACGCTGCAGAAGCAACAGAGCGACACCAACAATCACGTGGATCAGTTGTCAGGCCAGCTGCAGTCATTAAATGACAGCTTAGACGAGCTGAAGGCGCGCCTGGGCAAAGTGACCAAGCAGCTCGAAGATGTGCAGGCCACGCAGCAGAGCCTGGCCTCACAGGCAAGTCAGCAAGCTACACAACAGCAGCAACAGCAGCAGCAGATGGCGGTGCCGCCTCCGGACGTTCTCTATAACAATGCGCTACGTGATTTCAACGGCGGTAACACGGACCTGGCCAAGCAGGGGTTTTCCGATTATGTGAAGAATTACCCGAACACCGATTACGCAGGGAATGCGTACTTTTATCTCGCCGAAATGGACTTCCGGGCAGGGAACTATCCGCAGGCGATCAAGGGCTACGATCAAGTGCTGCAAAGTTTTCCAGATGGGAACAAGGCTGCATCAGCTGAGCTGAAGAAGGGCTTTGCGCAGATCGAGGCAGGACAGAAGGATTCTGGTATTACGACGCTAAAACATGTGGTGCAACGCTATCCCAGATCGAATGAGGCGCTGCAGGCCAAAGATCGATTGAGAAAGCTGGGAGTGACCGCGGCGAGTAGCGGGAGAAGGGCAGAGTAGATCTTAGTACAGCCGAAAACTGATCTCGACGTTTAGTAGGACGGCAACGGGCTGGCCACCTTTGGTGGCTGGATCGAATTTCCAAGTTCGCACTGCATCAATAGCTTTCTGGTCCAGCCCCAAGCCAAGTTTCTTCACCACCCATACGTCTTGGGGATTCCCATCTGGTCCGACAATAACGCCAAGCACAGTAACTCCTTGATACTTGGCCCTCCGCGCCAGCTCAGAATAGTCCGGATCGGGCGCATAGGTCGCTTTTGGTGGCCTCACCCCGGCACCCACACGAAAAAGCCGGGCGCCCGTGAACATTTCTTTAATCGGATCGCGCGGTTGCATCGGCACTGGCAGATTGGGTTCCACCAAGGTCGAAACTTTTCCGCGATTCGAGCCGAGAATGACGTACACCTTCGCATCAACAGCCTTACCGTCCTGCATTGGAGGCGAGTAGCGCCACTGCCGAACGGCATCCAGTGCAATATTCGTGAAGGCTGGATCTCCGTTGAGCACGTTCAGGTCACCGAAATCGCCCGCCGCAGAAATCGTTCCGGACAAAGCCACGCTGACATTCTTCTTCCGCAGTTCCTTCGGGATTTTTGGTTCGACAACACGAATTGGCTGGCCAATCTGGACAGGCGAAGTTTGATCGATCGAAGCGGACTGGTCAGTATCGGCCGTTTGCGCGCGACTAGTGCCGGGAAAAAGGAAGGATGCCATAGCAAACAGTGCAACCCGTAAAAGGCACAGTTGCTTCTTCATCGACTCCTCGCGGCAATCACGCCAGCACGCATCCCCGCCACCGTCCTTCCCACCACGGGCGCAATCTGCCTCACTTGCGCCATCAAGTCATCAAATTGGTCCGGATAGAGAGACTGCATGCCATCGGACAACGCCTTGTCGGGATCGCAGTGGACTTCGATCAGCAACCCGTCTGCGCCTACGGCAACCGCGGCGCGCGATAGCGGAGTGACCTTGTTGCGCTTGCCGGTACCATGGCTGGGGTCAACCACAATGGGCAGGTGGCTTAGCCGCTGCACCGCGGGAATCAAGCTCAGATCAAGCGTGTTACGGGTATGATCGGCGAAAGTCCGTACGCCGCGCTCGCAGAGGATCACGTTGTAATTTCCTTCGCTCATCACGTACTCGGCAGCCATTAGGAATTCTTCGAGAGTTGCCGACATGCCGCGCTTCAGCAGAACCGGTTTGCGCCCGCGTCCCGCACGCTTGAGCAAGGAAAAATTCTGCATGTTGCGCGCGCCGATCTGGACCACGTCGGCATATTCTTCGACCAGCTCCAGCGATTCGCTGTCGATCGCTTCCGTAACAATCTTCAATCCGAACTGGTCGCGGATCGCGGCCATAATCTTGAGCGCTTCTTCTTCCAGGCCCTGAAAAGAATACGGCGACGTTCGCGGTTTGTAAGCGCCACCGCGAAAAAATTGCGCGCCCGAGCCGTGAACACGCTCAGCCACAGCGAATGCCTGTTCGCGACTCTCAATGGCGCACGGCCCAGCGACGATGGCAAGGCCTGGTCCGCCGAATGTCGCATCAGTTCCTGGAAAGGAGACGACCGTGTTGTCTTCCTTCATGTCGCGGCTGACCAGTTTGTATGGTTTGGTGACGCGGATAACTTCCTGGACGCCGGGCATCTCATCGAGCGTGCCGGGTTCGACCTCACCCTTATTTCCCGTAATGCCAATGGCGGTGCGCTCGGCGCCAGGAATGGAGTGTGCGCGATACCCGAGAGATTCTATTTTGTCGCAAACCGCGCGGACATCCTCCACAGAGGCATGCGCCTTCATGACAACCAGCATGGGGTCTCCTGGTCTTGTATACGGCCTGAAGCACAAGTTTAAAGGTGAACCGGAAACGAGGCAATGGAGGTCCGGAGACAGGACTTTGCAACCAACGTCTCTACAATAATCTGTCTATGGCTGGCGAAGCGGACATCATCAAAGAGCCACGGCCCAAGCGGCCACCCAAGCTAACCTCCAGGCGAATTGGGATTCACACTTCCATTGCCGGCGGAGTTGAGAATGCCGCCGAGCGCGCATACCGGCTGGGTTGCAACACGTTTCAGATTTTTTCATCCAGCCCGCGGCAGTGGGCACCCTATGAGCTGGGGCGTCCGCAATGCGACAAGCTAAAGAGTCTGCGCGAGGAATATCACCTGAAGCCGATGGTGATCCATACAAATTATCTGGTCAATCTGGCGAGCACGACGGAATCCTTTCTAAAGAAGTCCATCGAAGCGTTTCGTGGGGAAATTGAACGAGCCCTCATGCTATGCGCGGAATACCTGGTATTGCATCCCGGCTCATTTCGCGGAGCAGACCGCGAAAAAGGGCTGCTGCAAACTGCTGCCGCGATCTCGGCAGCAAGCCACAGGCTAGATCTGGCGAAGGGTGGATTGACTATCCTGATTGAAAACACGGCCGGCGCCGAATATTCGCTGGGAAGTAGCTTTGAACAAGTTGCCGAGGTCATGCATCATCTGCGAAACCACGTTCCAGTGGGCGCCTGCATTGATACCTGCCACACCCATGTATCGGGATACGACATCGTTTCAGAAGAAGGACTCAGCGATACGCTGACTAAACTCGACGCGACCATCGGGTTTAAGAACGTTCCGGTTTTCCACTGCAATGACGCGAAGGCCGCGCGTGGATCAAGACTGGATCGTCACCAGCACATCGGGAAGGGAACAATCGGGCCGGAGCCATTCCGGCGGTTGTTGAATGATCCTCGCCTGAACCATGCCGCCTTCATTGCCGAGACTCCGGTGGACGCACCGGGTGACGATCGCAAGAACGTAGCCGCTCTGAAAGGCTTGGTGAGATAACTGCGCGCTAAGTGATTGCCGACTCGGTGTAGACTATGGCGCCATGACGGTTGTGGCGATCGAAGTGCTCCGCCGAGATGATCTGAGGCCCGTGATTTGGCTGGTCAGCCAGCCCCTACTTTGGGCAGTCCTTGGAGTACTTTTTGGCCCTTATCTGTTTTTTCGCGGCCTCAGTGCGTTGCAGATGAAGCGCCATATCATGAACGTGCCTCGGTCCACCGTTCGCGGTGCGGCCCTAGGGCCAGTCGAGCTGAGTGGCAAAGCAGCTGGGCCATACACGCTGGTTGCACCTTTCAGCAAGACCGAATGCTTGTGCTACTGGGTGGTACGCGAGTCCGACTCTCTCGGCCCGTTTTCAACTTCTTCTCAGAAGAGGTGTGCTCCACTCTTCCTGGATGACGGCACCGGCACGTTAATGATATCGCCTCATGCCCTCGAAATGCGTCTTCCCGCGTCATTTTCAGGTTCAGTTGGGCAGTATCCTTTCGGGCCGGGAGAATCGGTCTCGTCCATCGGCACGCTTCAGCAGAACCGGTCGGCTGCAAGCACTTCGAAGCACGTACAGGAATTTGTCGTACGGCCAGGCGACCCGATCTTTGTGATTGGCTTGCTCAAGGCAAACCCCTGGCCACAGAAGGACACGAAAGTTGAGGCCAGCGAATTGTCACGCATTGGGCCTGGCTTTGTCAGTAAAGATGAGGACGACCTCCTTCGACGCGAGGCTTTTCCATTCCTGGACCCTACACTTCCCGCCAGTGACGTTCCCGACCCAAGCCGCCAATTCGACCTGTATCCGGCGGCAATCCTTATGAAAGGCAAAGGACCATTCTTGATCTCAAACGAAAGTGAACGGGAGGTCTTGTCCAAATTGGGCTGGAAGTCTTTGGTTTACATTTGGGGCGGGCCTGTGGCTGCGCTTTGGGGAATTTGGGAGCTGCTGGTGGTCCAGCCGGGGCTGATCGGATCGCCGTTTTCCAATTGAGTTTGTTCGCGGGCGGGGCGCCCGCGCCACACAACCTCCGCATTGTAGAATCTAATTCCATTGCTTATGCCGCAAGAGGAACAGGCCGTCGTGCGCGATGAACGCTACAACGCGCAGCAAATTGAAGAGAAGTGGTCTGCGCGCTGGCAGCAGGATCCGACGCTCTACGCGGCTGAGCCGGATTCGAAAAAGCAGAAGTATTACGTGCTGGAGATGCTGCCGTATCCTTCGGGCGCGTTGCACATGGGACACGTGCGCAACTACTCCATCGGCGACGCGCTTGCCCGCTACATGTGGATGAACGGATACAACGTCTTGCATCCCATGGGATGGGATTCGTTCGGGCTCCCCGCGGAAAATGCGGCGATTTCAGCCAACGTGCCTCCCCGCGAATGGACGTTGCGCAACATCGCCAATATGAAGGCGCAGATGAAGCGACTCGGGTTTGCCTACGACTGGTCGCGCGAAGTCACCACGTGCCTGCCGGATTATTACAAGTGGAACCAGTGGTTCTTTCTGAAGCTTTACGAGCGGGGGCTTGCGTATCGCAAAAAGAGCAAGGTCAACTGGTGCCCGAAATGCGCCACTGTGCTGGCAAATGAGCAGGTGGTGAACGGCGGTTACTGTTGGCGTCACGAAGATACGCTGGTCGAGCAACGGGAATTGGAACAGTGGTTCCTGCGAACTACAAGATATTCGGATGAGTTGTTACGCGATCTCGACCGCTTACCAAGCTGGCCGGAAAAAGTACGCACGATGCAGCGCAACTGGATCGGACGCAGCGAAGGCGCGCTGGTCGATTTCCGTCTCGACTACTCCGGTGGCGACGTCATCACTGTTTTCACCACACGCGTTGACACGATTTATGGTGCGACTTCCGTGCAACTCGCTCCGGAGCATCCGATCACCGAAGAGCTGGCTGCACTCGATCCCGATCTGCGGTTAAAGGTAACGCAACTCGTTGCCGAGCAGAAGAAAGCCAAAGAGAGTGGCGACATTGGGGAAATCGAAAAGCACGGTGTGAACACTGGGCACCTCGCCGTCAATCCATACAACGGTGAGCGTGTGCCGGTCTGGGTGGCGAACTACATTCTGATGGATTACGGCACCGGCGCAATCATGAGTGTTCCAGCGCATGATGAGCGAGATTTCGAATTCGCAAAGAAGTATGGGATTGAAATTAAGCAGGTGATTGTGCCAGCGGAGTCGGAGAAGAATGTCCGACCCACACAAAACGATGAGCTTCCGTTCACGACGTTGGATGGCAAGCTGATCAACTCCGACGAATTCACAGGCCTCACTTGTGAAGAAGCAATCAAAAAGATGTCCGCTTATGCCGAGCAGCATAATTTCGGCAAAGCCACTGTCACTTATCGCCTGAAAGATTGGGGAATCTCCCGCCAGCGCTATTGGGGAACACCGATTCCGATGGTTTATTGCGAC
>Ga0137372_10007317_pt1 | contig 10675 bp, 6 predicted proteins | sample SagtaG_6_FD_104911 | JGI IMG/M metagenome (GOLD analysis project Ga0137372, IMG submission 104911) | Vadose zone soil microbial communities from Sagehorn Ranch, Mendocino, California, USA - Sage1_R_60_16 metaG | ecosystem: Environmental > Terrestrial > Soil > Vadose zone | place: USA: California...
ACCAGGCCGTCCCGGCGCCAACCTGACGTCGCGTGACCGCGGGCTTCCCGTCGAGCACTCCCCCGACGTACCGATCGACCACCTCGGCCGACACCGCGTGCACATCCTCGCTCCACAACCGCCCGCGGCCGCCGGACGACAATTCCACAACGCCGTCCGATGGCAACGGATGAAACTCCTCCACCCGCACCCCGAGCACATCTTCAAAAGCGCCTGGATACCCACCCAGCCGCACCTGTACGTCGGGATCCACGATCCCGCTGAAGTACCCGACCACCAACTGCCCGCCACCCTCGACGTACGCAGCGATGGACGCAGCCGCCTCATCACTGATCAAGTACAACGAAGGCACCACAACGACCTTGTACGACGACAGATCCGCAGCAGGAGCCGCGAAGTCGACAGTCACACCCGCACGCCAGAAATGCCGATGCGCGGCCTGCACCGCGGCCAGGTAATCCACAGACGACGACGGCAGATGCGTCCCCTGCATCGCCCACCAGCACTCGGCATCCCACAGGATCGCGACGTCGGCGACAACCCCAGCGTCCGCCACTTCGGCCAACTGCGGCAGCACCGCACCCAGCTCCACAACCTCGCGGAAGATCCGGCTGTCAGCGCCGGCGTGCGGAACCATCGCCGAGTGGTACATCTCCGCCCCACCCCGAGACGCCCGCCACTGAAAGGACAACGCTCCACGCGACCCTCGCGCGATGTACGACAGACTGTGCCGCGCCATCCGTCCAGGCTCCTTCGCATGCAACCGATGCCCGTCGTTCAGCGTCCCCGCCGCCTGCTCCATCAACAGCCACGGCTTCCCGCCGGCCCACGATCTTGCGAGATCGGCGCCGAAGGCAGTCTGTTCCTCGGCACCGACATCCGCCCGGCTCGGATAGTGGTCGATGGCAACAATGTCGACCTCGGCCGCCCATTGCGCGTGATTGACCGGCACCCAACCAGCGAAGACGAAGTTCGTCGTGATCGGAGCCGAACTCACAGCGCGCAACTCAGCCTTCTGCTCCAGGAATGCGGTCAGCAATTCATCGGACCAGAACCGCCGAAAGTCCAAGTACTGCGTCGGATTGACCAGGTACTGCGTCCGACGCGGCGGCTGGATGTCCTCCCAATCGGCGTACCCCTGACTCCAGAACGCCGTCGTCCACGCCGCGTTGAGCCGCTCGAGCGACCCGTACCGCTCCTGCAACCACGAACGAAAACGCGAGGCTGCCAACGGGCAGTAGCAGGTCGTCCCATACTCGTTGTGCACATGCCACATCGCCAACGCCGGATGATCGTGGTAGCGCTCAGCCAGCGCACGAGCGATGCCGACAGCTGCTGAGCGATAGGCCGGCGCACAAGCGCAGTACGTGTCCCGACTGCCATGTGTCAGTCGTACGCCGTCAGCCGTCACCGGCAGCGCCTCCGGATGAAGCCGGCTGAACCACGGTGGCGGTGACGCGGTTGGCGTGGCCAGATCGACACCCACCCCACCGTCATGCAGCAGGTCGAGAACCCGGTCCAGCCAGCCGAACTCGTACACGCCCGGCGACGGTTCGAGGCTCGACCAGGCGAAGACGCCGACGGTCACCAGGTTGACGCCGGCCTGGCGCATCAGGCCGACGTCCTCCTTCCACACCGCCGGATCCCACTGCTCCGGGTTGTAGTCGCCGCCATACCACAGCTGGGTCATACCGGTTCTCCATAAGGGATTCCGAAGCCGTTCGTCGAGATGTAGACGCGTCCGTAGACGCGCGGATCGCCGGCGATCGCCTCACTCTCGACCCCCTTCGAGTTCCACTCGTCCCAGCCGATCCAGTGCAGCAGCTGCGCCCACCGCTGCGTCCTGGTGTCGAACCGCGCGGCGCCACCGATGTCCGTGCGCGCGTAGACGAGCCCACGTTTGCCCGGGTGGTGAATGATCCCGGTGACGAACCCACCACCCACGATCTCCACGTTCCGCCAGCGGTATGACGTCGTTGAGGCTGCTCCAGCAGGGCTCGCTGTCGCGGCGGCGAGCGCCGTACCGGTGCCCAGAGCAAGGAACTGCCGGCGTGCGAGATTCATGCTCACCCCTTGACGGCGCCGATGATGACGCCCTTGGTGAAGTGGCGCTGGATGAACGGGTAGACCAGCAGCACCGGCAGGATCGCGATCATCACGATCGCCATCTTGATGGCCAGTCCGGGCGCCGGCGCCAGGCCGAGGCCGACGCCGGTCGCCACCCCGCCGGCGCCGGTCGGAAGTGGTTGCTGCTGGACGATGTAGGTCCGCAGCACCATTTGCAGCGGCCACTTGTTGTTGTCGTTGATGTAGAGCAGCGCGTTGAAGAACGCGTTCCAGTAGCCGACCGCGTAGAACAGCCCGACTACCGCCACCACTGCCTTGGACAGCGGCAGCACGATCCGGCGCAGGATCGCGAACTCTCCCGCCCCGTCGATCCGCGCGCTGTCGATCAGCTCACTTGGAATGCCCATGAAGAACGACCGCATCACGATCAGATTGAACGTCGACACCGCCGCCGGCAGGATCAGCGACGCGTAATTGTCGATCAGCCCGAGTGCGTTCACCACCAGGTAGCTCGGGATGATGCCCGGCCCGAACAGGAACGTCAGCAGTACGACGAACAACAACGGCCGATGCAGCAACGACCCCGGCCGCGACAACCCGTACGCCGCCAACACCGTGATCCCCAGGCTGAACGCCGTGCCGACAAGGGTGATCACCACACTGATCAGCAACGCCCGCGTGACCACCCCACCGGACAGCAGTTGCACGTACGCCGCAATCGTCAGGTCTCGAGGTACGACGACCAGACCACCGGCCCGGGTCACCGCGTCCGTGGTGGACAAGCTCGTGACCACGACGACGTACACCGGAAACGCGACGGCGAGTGCGACCAAGGCCAGCACCACCGGCTTGCCCAGCCGCCCGACTATTGTCGGCTCCTCTTCCCAGACTGCGCGTTTGCTCATGAGCGCGAGTACACCCCCTGCTCGCCCACCATGTGGGCGAATCGGTTGGCCACCAGGACGAGGACGAGGCCGACCACACCCTTGAAGAGTCCGGCGGCGGCGCCGTAGCCGAAGTCGCCGGCGAGCAGGCCCTGGTAGTAGACGTAGGTGTCGAGCACCTCGGCGGCATTTCCGCCGACGGCGCTGCGCTGGAGGATGAACTGCTCGAAGCCGACCGTCAGCGCGTCGCCGAGCCGCAGGATCAGCAGCAACACGATCACCGGCCGCAGCCCCGGCAGAGTGATGTGCCAGAGCCGGCGCCATCGATTCGCGCCGTCCGCGGCGGCGGCTTCGTACAGAGCGGTGTTGATCGTCGAGAGCGCCGCGAGGAACACGATCATCCCCCACCCGGCGTCCTTCCAGATCGACTGCGCGGTGACGAGCAGGATGAACGTGTCCGGCTTCGTCATCAGGTCGACGGCCTGGTAGCCGTGCGACCGCAGCGTCTGCGCGAGCAGACCGGCGCCGCCGATCATCTGCTGGAACAGCGACACCACCAGCACCCAGGAGAAGAAGTGCGGCAGGTACACCACGCTCTGGATCACGTTGCGGACCTTGACGGACAGCACGCTGTTCAGCAGCAGGGCCAGCGCGATCGGGATCGGGAAGAAGAACACCAGCTGCACGGCGGTGATCGACAGCGTGTTCGCCACAGCCGTCCAGAACCTCGGCTCGGCGAACATCCGGCTGAAGTTGGCGAACCCGACGAAGTCGCTTCCCCGGATCCCGGCGTACGGCGAATAGTCCTGGAAGGCGATGACGTTGCCGAGCGTCGGGAAATAGTGGAAGACGCCGAGCAACACCACCACCGGCAACACCATCACCAGCAGCGGCCAATCCCGCCGCAATCGATGCCGCCAACTCGCCCCGCCACGTTTGCGCGGCAGCCTCGATCGGGCAGCCTGCGCCGCCCGATCACCCTTCACCGGAGGTTCAACGACCGTTGTCACTGAGCACCTTCGCGTAGAAGTCGCGGCCTTCGTTACCGCCGTTGTCCTGCCACTGCTTGATGGCCGTCTTCAGGTAGCTGACCGGTTTGCGGCCCCGGTAGATGTCTTGCACCGCGTCGTCGAACGGCTTGTTCAGCGCGGCCATCTTGGCCGGCTGCTCCACCCGGATGCCCTCGAAGAGGTTCTTCTCCCGGACCTTGGTCGCCGCGTTCTGCCAGGCGCTCATCGACTCGACATACCCCGGGTACTCGCTCTCAGTGGTAGCGACCGGCCGCCCACCGAGGAAGATGTAGGTCTGGGAGACCTCCTTCTGCCCGAGCGGCGTCAGCTTCGGCGCACCGTTGCTCTGCAGCGTGTAGTGCTTGCCCTCGACCCCGTAGTTGTAGAGCTGGTACTCCTCGGTGCCGAACGGCGCCGACGTGTAGTTCAGGACGCCCAGCAGCTCCTTCACGCGATCCTCGCCGACGCCCTTCTTCACGAAGGTGAAGATCCCGGCCGGGTCACCGCTCCAGACGATCGGAGTGCCGCCGTCGTGGGCGAACGGCATCACCGGCTGCGGGTTGAACTTCGGGTTGATCGGCAGCTGCCGCTGCAGCGATTCGTGCCAGCCACCCAGGCCGTTCTGCCGGATCAGGAACTTGCCGCCCTCGAACAGCGCGTTCTCGTCCGCGCCTGCGCCGGCGACCACCTCGGGGTGCACGTAGCCCGCTTGGAACAGCTTCCGGACGAACGCCACCCCCTCCTCGAACTCCGGCGTCTCTTTCCCGTTCACCAGCTTGCCGCTCGGGTCCTTCCGCCACCCGCCCGGCACCCGGAACGCCCGCAGGACCTCGTCTGCCACCGACCCGAAGGCCCAGCGGTTCGCCTTCGAGTCGGTGAGTTGCTTGCCCAGCGCAAGGAGATCGTCGGCGTTCTTCGGTGGCTCCGCGCCGACCTCGTCGAAGATGTCCTTGCGGTACATCATCATCCACGGGAAGCCGTCCGACGGGAACGGGACCGCCTTGAGCTGGTTGTTCCAGACGCCGTACGCCCAGGCGCGGGTCGGCAGGTTGGCCAGCATCGGATACGCCGCCACCTTGTCGCCGGCCAGATGCGGCGTCAGATCCTCGAAGAGCTTGTCCGCCGCCTGGCTGAACCGGGTCAGGCTGGAGATGTTCCAGCCGGGGATGCAGAGCAGTTCGGGCACGTTGCCGGCGGCAAGGATCGGGCCGAGCTTGTCGCCGTAGTCGTTGCCGTTCAGGATGTTGAACCGGACCGGCGCGCCGATCCGTTCGTTGTTCGCGTCGTAGTAGGAGTTGTTGCCGAGTCCCGGCGGCATCGGGCTCCACAGCGGGGTCATCGCGGACACTTCCTTGCCGCTTGTGACCGCCTTGTCCGGGACTGCTCGCTTCAGCTCCTTCGGGTAGTGCGTGAAGCCCGGCGCTGCGCCGTTCTCGCCGGGCAGGTCCGGCTTGACCGACTCGTACGCGATGTACTTCGGCAGCAGTGCGGACAGCTTGTCCTCGGTCTCGGCCCGGCCGGACGTCGAACTCGCCTTGCCGTCCGAGCAACCGGTCAGCGTGACACCACTGGCGGCCGCAGCGGCGCCCGCGCCGAGGAGGGAGATGAATGTCCGGCGGCTGGTGCCGCCGCCCACTGGTCCGGTCACGATCGATCCCCTAGAATTAGTTGGGCTGGTAGCCAAACAAATTAGCTCAGACATTTGAGGACGACAAGGTGTAGAACTGAGCCAATGACCGGCCGAGTCGACGGGACGGACCTTGACCACACAGACCGCGGACCGCACGGACATCCGCGCCACCAACCTGGCCGCCGTGCTGGGCTTCCTGCGCCGCGAGGCGCCGTGCTCTCGTGCCGCCATCGCGACCGGAACCGGGTTGAACAAGGCAACCGTGACGAGCATCGTCGGCGATCTGCTCGACCGGCGCCTGGTCCGCGAGACCCAGCAGACCCAGAACCACGTCGGCCGTCCCGCGACGCTGCTCGTGCTCGACGGATCGGCGTACGCCGCGATCGGGCTCGAGGTGAGCGCGAGGGGATTGAGCGCGCTCGCCTACGACACAGCTGGTGAGCAGGTACTGCGTTGGCACCGCGCCGGACCGGGTGTCGACGCCGGGCCGGCAAAGACGGTCACCGCTTTGGCGGCGCTGGCGCGGAGAGCCATCACGACTGTGCAGTCGTCGGATCGCCGGGTGCTGGGGATCACGGTCGGCGTACCGGGATTGGTGAACCGGGAGGGTTGCGTCGTACTGGCGGCTGGGTTGGGTTGGCGGGATGTGCCGCTGCAGGCGGATCTCGCGGCGGCGCTCGGGCGGCCTGACATTCCGGTGACGGTCGACAACGATGCCTCGCTAGCCGTGCTGGCCGAGCACCTTTACGGACCCTTGGCGGGTTCGGAGAACCTCATCCACCTCAGCGGCGACACTGGCGTCGGCGCGGGCATCATCGTCGACGGACGCCCGCTTCGGGGACATCTCGGGTACGTCGGCGAGATCGGCCATCTACGGCTGGTCCCGGACGGACCTCTGTGTGGTTGCGGGCGGCGCGGCTGTCTGGAAGCACTCGCGAGCCTCCCGGCGATCCTGTCCCGCATCGACGGCCTGACTGACTCCGACCCACAGATCCAACTCGAGCACCTGATCCGCCGAGCCGACGCCGACGAGGTTGCCGTCACCAAGGTCCTCGCCGAAGCCGGCACCCATCTCGGCCACGGCATCGCCGCACTCGTCAACATCCTGAACCCGGAGCACCTCGTCCTCGGCGGCTCCTACGCCCTCCTCGCCGACCACCTCGTCCCCGCCATCACCAAGGCCCTCCACGAAGCTGCCATCGCGCCCGACGCCGGCGGCTGTACCATCATCCCCTCCACCTTCCCCGACACCGCCACTCCCCTAGGCGCAACCGCCCAAGCCCTCTCCCCCCTGACCACCGGCCACCTCCCCCGCTGACCCGGACCACCTCCTCACCCTCGCAACAGCCTCCCCAAACCGGTCTGGGGAGGGTCTTGTGCCCGATTCGGGGGGCGATCCTCCCCAGACCTGGTTGCTCATTTCCCCGAACCGGTTTGGGGAGGATCGGCGCTGACCAGGGGCCGAGCCAAGGCGCCTTGGTTGCCTTGTCGAGGTTGCTCGAGCGACTTCGTTTACTGGGGAAAGCGTGTATCCAAGGCGGGGTCGAGGTCTTGACCTGGTTGGCTGGGGATGCCACCCTCTTGATCACTCCGTCGCAACAGGGTCATCACTGGCTGAGACGGTTTTTTTCACCCGAACCGTCGAAGCGCTTCGATCGATCACCAAGCGGCTGGTTTCTCGAAGCGCTTCGACGCCAGCCACAGTGGAGTCGATCGCCGATGAGCACTCCAGCCCCGAACCCCCCGTTCCGCGACCCGGCACGGTCGCTCCGGGAACGGCTCGACGATCTTCTCGGCCGCTTGACCACCGGCGAGAAGCTGGCCCTGCTCCACCAGCACCAGGCACCGGTCCAGCGACTCGGACTGGACTCCTTCCGCACCGGTACCGAGGCACTCCACGGCGTCGCCTGGCTCGGCCCGGCGACCGTCTTCCCGCAAGCCGTCGGCCTCGCCACCACCTGGAACCCGGACCTGGTCCGCGCCGTCGGTTCCGCGGTCGGCGACGAGGTCCGCGTCTTCCACCACAAGGACCCGGCCGGCGTCGGCCTGAACGTCTGGGCGCCCGTCGTCAACCCGCTCCGCGACCCGCGCTGGGGCCGCAACGAGGAGGGGTACGCCGAGGATCCCTGGCTGAGCGGAGTGATCGCCACCGCCTACGGACACGGCCTGACCGGGGACGACCCGCGCCACCTGAAGACCGCGCCGACGCTCAAGCATTTCCTTGCCTACAACAACGAAACCGACCGCTGCACCACCTCGAGCAACCTGCCGCCGCGCGTGCTTCACGACTATGAGCTCCCGGCCTTCCGCGCCCCGATCGAGGCGGGAGCAGCTGTTGCGGTCATGCCGTCGTACAACCTGGTGAACGGACGGCCTGCCCACCTCAGCCCGCTGATCAACGACGTACTGCGCGAGTGGACGACCGACGACCTGCTCGTGGTCAGCGACGCCTACGCGCCCGGCAATCTCTTCGGCCTGCAGCGGTACTACCCAGACGGTCCGACCGCGTACGCCGCTGCCCTGAAGGCGGGCGTGGACAGCTTCACCCAGGACGACACCAACACCGGCCCGACGATCGAGACGCTCAGCGAAGCGATCGAGCGTGGGCTGCTCACAGAGGCCGAAATCGACACAGCGGTCCGGCATGCACTCGCGATCCGCATCCGCCTCGGCGAGTTCGATCCGGCCGAGCTCGACCCGTACCGGACCCTCGAGCCTGACCTGGTCAACTGCCCCGCACACCGCGGGCTCGCCCAGGAGGCGGCCCGGCAGTCCATCGTGTTGCTCAAGCACGAGTGCCACGTCCTCCCCCTCAACGCGTCCGCGATCAAACGCCTCGCCGTCGTTGGACCGCTCGCCAACACGCTCTCGGAGGACTGGTACGCCGGAACCATGCCGTACCAGATCACCGCACTCGACGGCATCGTCGAACGGCTGGGAGCAGAGCGCGTCGAGTACTGCGAAGGCGTCGACCGGATCACGCTCCGCGTCGTCGGCTCGACGTCGTACCTCTCCATCGGGGCGGACGCCGTACTGCGGACTGACGGTGAGGCGGACGAGTTCGACCTGTTCGACTGGGGTGGTGACGCGTGGGCGCTTCGCTCGGTGCGGAACGGGCGACACCTGACCGTCACTGACGACGGCGAACTCGTCGCGGACCAACCCGGTCCGAATGGCTGGGAGGTCAAGCAAACCTTCCGCCTCGTCCGAACGGCCGAGGCGGTCCAGGTGCTGCACCTGAACAGCGGCCGGTTCCTCGACGTGGACGCGACTGGCACTGTGACTTTGCAGGACTCCGCGACCTCCTTCGAAGTCGAGGTCCTGAGAGACGGCGCCGCGCAGGCAGCCGAGGCGGCAGCGCGGGCCGACGCGGCCATCGTTGTCGTCGGCAACCATCCGATGGTGAACGGCCGGGAGACCGAAGACCGCGCGGATCTCGAGCTTCCCGGGGCCCAGGACCGAATGATCCGCGCTGTCCACGCGGCGAACTCACGCACGGTTTTGGTGATGACGAGCAGCTATCCGTTCGCGGTCGGCTGGGCTCAGCAGAACCTTCCCGCCCTGCTGTGGTCCGCACATGGCGGCCAGGAATACGGCCGCGCGCTCGCCGACGTCCTGTTCGGCGATGCCGACCCCGCTGGGCGCCTGACGCAAACCTGGTACCACTCGGCGGCCGACCTGCCCGACCTGCTCGACTACGACATCATCGCCACGGACGCCACCTACCTCTACTACCGTGGCATGCCGCTCTACCCGTTCGGCCACGGCCTCAGCTACACGACCTTCACGTACGGCGATCTGCGCCTCAGCTCGCCGTCGATCCCGGCAGACGGCTCGCTGGACGTTGTCTTCACCGTCACCAACAGCGGAGACCGCGCCGGGAGTGAAGTCGCTCAGCTCTACACGCACCAACAGCGCTCGCGCGTGAAGCAGCCACTGCGGCAACTCCGCGGCTTCCAGCGACTGACCCTGCTGCCCGGCGAGAGCACCGAGGTCGAGCTCACGATCGCAGCCGCCGACCTCGGCTTCTGGGACGCGACCAGGGACCGCCGCTGCGTCGAGACCGCTCGGCACAGCATCATGGTCGGCCGCTCCTGCACCGATGTCCGGCTCGTCGGGACCGTCGACGTCCTTGGCGAGCGCATCCCGCCGCGGTCGATCGCCGGCCTCAACGCGACCAGCTTCGACGAGTACTCCGCGATCACGCTGACCACCGCATCACGGGATCACGGCGATGCCGTCATCTCCCTCGAGCCGGGCGCGTGGTTGGCCTTCGACGATGTGGCGCTGGACCCCGGACAGACGTCGTACAAGGTCTCCGTCGCCAATCGGGGCTCTGACCCGGAGACGATCGAACTGCGCCTCGACGATCCGCTGCGTGGTGAGTTGCTCGGCACCGTGCGTGTGCCGCCGGCTGACGAGCTCACGCGGATCGCCTGTGAGCTCGCCGCGTCGAACGGCGTACACACGCTTTACGTGGTCTTCTCCGCAGCTGATGTCGTGGTGGAGAGCTTCACGGTGTAGCGGCCGCAGACGCCTTCGATCACGCGGGATTCGGGCCGGCCGTTCCGCAGGCTGAGCTCGATCACTGCGGCGACTCCTCCCTTCGCGTCCGGCAGCGAGACCTTCGTCGTCTGGCCTTCCCTCGGGGCGAACCAGCGGAGTTCGACGTCGGTCGACCAGTCGTACTCCGGCCGGTCGTCGATTGCGCCGACGGGGATGACGGCGCCCTCGCGGACCAGAAGCGGCAGCGTGCCGAAGCCGTGCGTTTGCTGGATCCATCGCGATCCGCTCAACTGCTCGCCACTGAGCAGATCGGTCCAGGTACCCGACGGTAAGTAGAAGGAGACCTCGCCGTCGAAGCTCATCACCGGCGCGACCAGGAGATCTCGGCCGAGCATGTACTGGCGATCCAGGTACGAGACGGCCGGGTCGTCCGGGAACTCCAGGATCATCGGCCGCATCATCGGCACACCATCGCGATGCGCCTCTGCCGCGGCGGTCATCAGGTACGGCATCAGCGAGAGCTTGAGCTTGGTGAACTTCCGCAGTACGTCGACCGCCTCCTCGTCGAACGCCCACGG